>Ga0315312_1001708_pt1 | contig 16401 bp, 18 predicted proteins | sample TDP7_MG_FD_203629 | JGI IMG/M metagenome (GOLD analysis project Ga0315312, IMG submission 203629) | Freshwater sediment microbial communities from Lake Towuti, South Sulawesi, Indonesia - TDP7 | ecosystem: Environmental > Aquatic > Freshwater > Lake > Sediment | place: Indonesia: South Sulawesi... | reverse complement strand
GAGAGTTTGATAGACGTCGTCGGCTTATTTATTCCGGGCTCATGGGAATTAAGGGTTTCCGATGCATCCTTCCAAGAGGAGCGTTTTACATTTTTCCGAACATTCAAGATTTCGGGAAATCATCTGCGGAGTTTACTGAGTATCTGCTTAATGAAGGAAGAATTGTTGCTGTGCCTGGGTCTGCATTTGGGCGGTATGGAGAAGGATATGTGCGTTTTTCCTATGCTACTTCCTATAATAGCATTGAAGAAGCCTTGAATCGAATAGAGAGAGCTGTGAAAAAGATCAAATAGGTGCTTCGAGCAATTTTTCTAATTCTTCTTCAATTTCTTCATGCGTTTTAGAGGTTTCAAGTAGCTGGTGCTTCGTGTAGCCTTCCCTTAACTGTTCTACCTTTGCCGCCTTCATTTCTAGTTCTTGAGCCCTAACGTGAGGATGAGTTTTTAGTGTGACATATACACGTGATATATTTGCGATTGTGGCTTCTTGGAAAACTAGATTTATTCCATTCTTCGGTTCTATGCAAACCCTCAAATGCTTGTGATTTTTCGGTATGCCAATGAGCACTCGTTTTATATCTTAGTTCCGAATCACATCTACCTTTCCCATTGCTGTACCCTCACAAGTTTTCTGCTTGCCTTTTTAAAGTCTCGAAGAATTCTGGTCTTAAATCACGCAGGGCTGGAACGAAAGTTTCTGTTCGCTTTAAGTCAGCGTAGTCAAGTCTTCCTATCGCTTGGTCTTCTTCGTCGTATTTGGCTTGTGAGATGATGCTGCCGTTTGGGGCGATTAGTCTGCTTCCTCCCCAAAATTGGAGGCCGTCTTCTATGCCGACAAGATTTACGAAGGCAAGATATGTGGTGTTTTCCATGGCTCTGGCTGCTGTCAGCACTTCGAAGAATTTGCGTCTCACTGCTGGAGAGGCTGATATGCAAACCATTAGTTCTGAACCATTCAGTCTCAGCATTCTGGTGATCTCGGGGAAAAATATGTCATAACATATCATTAGCCCCACTTTTCCAATATCAGTATCAAAGACTGGTGCTTGATAACCTGGTCGAAAATAACGTTTTTCTTCAAAGACACTGTGAGTAGGTAAATGCATTTTTTGATATTTGCCGATGAATCCTTCTGGACCAAGTAAAACTGCGGTGTTGTAGAGTACTGCGTGTGCTTTTTCACTTCTTTCTATCATTCCAAATACTATGTACGCTTTTTCTTTCTTTGCCACTTCTTCTAGAAGCTGTGTGGACGGACCTCTAATAGGCTCTGACAATTCGTATGCAAGGTCTCTAACAATATAGCCAGTTAATGACAGTTCGGGGAAAACGATAAGGTTTACATCTTTCTTCTTTGCCCTTTTGACTTGCTTCACCATTTTTTCGATGTTGTATTTTTTGTCTCCGACTTTGCAATTGATTTGTGCAAGCGCTACGGTAACTTCGTTCATCATTTTGTATCTCCTTTATTTTAATTTCAACCAGATTGAAAGAAAAGGTTTAGTATGCGGTGTATGGAAGCCTGAAGTCCGTGCCTACTGTTCTATATTCAAGTTTCACAGTTAATGGTGCACGTCGCTTATGCTCCATAGATATCCATCTCTTCTTTATGGCGTTAACTAACTTGATAGATATATTTAGTTGCTGGGCGACTTCTTCGGCTGTCATGAAGTGTTCTAACCCATAGAGAATCAAATCTAAAATCTCGTACTTCACTCCCAACTCTTCTTCTGCTAGGTGACCAGGCCAAAGTGCTGGAGTTGAAGGTTTTTGGGCAATTCCTGGTGGAATACCAATATGTTGAGCCAATTGCCTTACTTGTGTTTTGTAAAGGTCCATAAGTGGTGAAACGTCTGCAGCAACGTCCCCCCACTTCGTAAAATAGCCCATCATGGTTTCAGATTTATCTGAACTGCCGAGTACTATTCTCCGAAGGCTATTAGCATAATAATAAAGACATACCATTCTAATTCTTGCTTTCAAATTGCCCTTGCTAAGCTTGTCTTTCAAGTCGTAATCTGGAAGCGTATTTTGGCATGCTTGCAAGATTGGTGAAATGTCAATGGTTTGTAACTTGAATCCAAATTCTTTCGCGATTAATTTTGCGTGTTGGATGTCGAGCACATTATAGGTATCCTCTTCAGGTAGAACAAGACCTAACACTTTGTCTCCCCCTAAAGATAGTGAAGCGATTGCAGCATTGGTGCAGCTATCAACTCCGCCTGATACACCTAAAACCACACCTCTTGCTTTGCACTTGCCTACGTAATCCTTGATGAAACGTTTTATTCTAATTTCTATAGATGCCATGTCCAATTTTAAAACGTCACATGTCAGTTTCAACTTGACCGCCTTTTCTTGTACTATCGTTATCTTCTTTAGGACAAATATTTAAGTGAAAAAGGGGTAAGAACATTGGCATAGCTATCTATAATGGTTAAGTTTGAGAGGAGTTGAAATGGGTAGAAGGCGAAGAAAAGTAGTTCGTATTCCTAAGAAGCAGTTGCCTAGGGTTTTTCTTTGTCCAAAATGTGGAAAGGAAGCGATAAAAATTGAAATCTATAAAGAAAAAGAACATGCCACAATAAGATGTGGAAACTGCGGTCTCACCGACGAATTATCCATTAAACCAGCCTTCAAGGAAGTCGATGTTTACTGTCAATTCGCTGACAAACACTATTCTAAAATGGCTCAAGCCTAACGGGATACATATGGTTGGCACTGTGGAAAAATATCTGAAAAATAAAATTAAGGGTGACGGAGCCATCCACATCACTCTTATTGACCCTGAAAAAGTCGATGCGAAGTCTGCCTCTCATGTAGCGCATGTCGCGGAATCTTGCCGAACAGCAGCCATAATGGTTGGCGGCTCCACACTTATTTCCACATCGCATTTAGATGATGTTGTTAAAGCAATAAAGAAGGCAACTCGAATTCCTGTGATTCTCTTTCCCAACAATATTACAGGTATCAGTAGGTATGCGGATGCTATATGGTTCATGTCTCTCCTTAATTCGGCGGACCCCTACTTTATTTTGGGCGCCCAAGTTCTCGCTGCCCCATTTATTAGAAAGTTTGGTTTAGAAACAATTCCGATGGGCTACATAATCGTTGGAGAAGGAGGAACGGCTGGCGTTATAGGTAAAGTATGCCCAATACCTTTTAACAAGCCTGAACTTGCTCTCGCTCATGCATTAGCGGCACAATACTTGGGCATGAGATTCGTCTATTTGGAGGCAGGTTCAGGCGCCAAACGGCATATCCCTAACCATATGGTGAAGATGGTGAAGGACTTTACTAAGATTACTTTGGTCGTTGGTGGAGGCATAAGAGATGGTAAGCAGGCAAGGGAAATAGTGGATGCTGGAGCACAAATTATCGTCACGGGCAATGTAACAGAAGAAACCAAAGTAAAGGAAAAGCTTACAGAACTCGTGAAACGCATCAAAGTTAAATGAGAATTTTGAAATAATCGTATTGAGGTAGATGCCGACAACTTCTGGCTTTTGACTCATTTGTGTTAGAAAACTCAATAAGGACTCGATGAAACCATATTTGCAGAGGAAATTTGAACGCCAAAATGAGCGAAGAATATCAACAATACGTGTCTAACCTAGAATGGAAACTGAAAGAAATCTACGAAGTTGCGAAAAGGGCAAGAAAAAAAGGGTTTGACCCCACTTTTGAACCTGAACCTGAAATAGCAAAGGATTTAGCTGAACTTGTCGAGGGGCTTGTCGGGCCGAAGAGTGTGGCAGAAAGCATACGAAACTACAATACGAAGATGTCGCGAGAAGAACTAGCCTTTAAGATAGCCGAAGAGATTGTTTATGGAAAATTCGTTCACATGGATATCCGAGAAGCTGCGCAACAGGCGATAAGAACTGCCCTTGCGATTTTAACTGAAGGCATTACTGCCGCCCCCTTGCAAGGCATAGCACAAGTAACAATTAAAACTAATCTCGATCGTACAAAATATCTTGCAATCTATTTTGCAGGACCTATACGTTCTGCAGGTGGTACTGAACAAGCACTAATTTTGGTTGTTGGAGATTTCGTCCGTCGATTGCTTGGACTAGATCGTTACAAGCCCACCGAGGAAGAGATTGGGCGTTTCATCGAGGAACTGCGACTGTTTGAGCGTTCAGTTGGGCGCTTTCAATATCACGTATCTGATGAGGAATTGAGGAAGGCTCTCCAGTCAATTCCTGTAGAAGTAACAGGCATGGAGTCTGACCCAGTTGAAGTTTCGTCATTTCGCAATTTGCCTCGTATTGAAACAAACCGTGTACGCGGTGGAGCATTACGGGTTATGAACGACGGCGTTGTTGGGCGTTCCGCAAAAGTTTCTACCATCATAGAAAAACTTGGGATTGAAGGCTGGGATTGGCTAAAAAAACTTAGAGAAATTGAGGAGAAGAAGACAGCGGGATTCATGGACGACGTCATCGCTGGACGACCAATCTTTTCGTTCCCCTCGAAACGTGGGGGCTTTAGGCTTCGCTATGGACGAGCCAGGAACACTGGTTTAGCAGCCGTCGGCATTCACCCTGCAACCATGATGGTTCTTCAAAATTTTCTTGCCTCTGGCACCCAACTGCGTATTCAAGGACCTGGAAAGGCTGGGGTAGTTCTTCCCGTAGACGCTATTGAGCCTCCTATCGTGCGGTTGAAGAATGGCTCTGTTATCCGCGTTTCACTTCAAGACTCAGATCGAATAACAAACGCTATTGACAAGATTCTCTTTCTCGGAGACATACTCGTTAGCTTCGGCGACTTCTTATACACAAACAAGCCCCTACTAAATTCTGGATACACTGAAGAATGGTGGAGAGAAGATCTTCGCCTTTCTATAGAACGAGACCTTGGTGGAAATATAGGAGAAGCCGCATCTGCAGCCAAAGTTTCCGGTGTTCACCTCAGAAATTTTCTAAATGATCCATATTTGAATAAACCAACTGCTCAAGAGGCAATAACATTAGCCTTAGCATTAAAGATTCCTTTGCATCCGCTTTTCACATACTCATGGTCTGCTATTTCTCAAGATGAGTTCCGAGAACTGCGCCATTGGCTTATGAACTCTCAAACCCAGATTGCAAATGATACAGTCTCTGAAATAACTGGTAAAGCAAGCAAATCTGTGAAAGAAGTTCTTGAAAAACTCTACGTTCCACATACCGTCAACGATGACTGTATTAGGATAGAGGGTGATGAGGCTCACGCTCTGTCTTTCTGTCTTGGTCTAAACGATCCTGAAAGGAGAGTGACGCAGAAACCCATCCTTGAAATAATCAAGGACGTTAGTGGGATTTTTCTAAGGGAGAAAGTTCCAACATTCATTGGTGCGAGGATGGGGCGTCCTGAGAAGGCTAAGAGGCGAGAGATGAAGCCTATGGTTCACGTTCTTTTCCCCGTTGGATTAGCTGGAGGTTCTAGACGAAATCTTATAGAGGCATACCATAAGGGCATCGTAGAAATTGAGCTTGTAAAGCGTCGGTGTCCAAGATGCCAGGGATTGACATACTGGATAAGATGTTCCAAATGCGACATGGAAACAATTGTTGAAAAAGTGTGTCCTCGATGTGGAAAAACTGTGAAAGGAGTCTCTTGCCCATTCTGTCAAGCTTTGGCTAGAAGTTACGAAACTCAGTCAATCGACTTCAAAAAGTTAATAGATGATGCATGCAAAAAATTGGGTGCTTCTCTTCCCGAACTCGTGAAGGGAGTAAGGGGGTTAACAAATGAAACAAAGACTGCTGAGGTTCTTGAAAAGGGTATTCTGCGAGCAAAATATGATTTATCCGTCTATAAAGATGGAACACTCCGGTTTGATGTCACGAATGCTCCATTAACCCATTTCAGGGCACATGAAATTGGTCTCTCTATCGAAAAACTTGTACAGTTGGGTTATCTTCATGACTGTAAAGGAAATCAGTTGACCGATGTAAATCAGGTATGCGAACTTAAGATTCAGGATGTTATTATTCCTCGGAAGTGCGCAGAATACTTTGTTCACGTAGCTAACTTTATCGATGAACTTCTTGGAAGACTTTACGGGTTGCCTCCGTATTACGGCATTAAACGTGTAGATGATTTGATAGGGCACCTCGCTATTGGATTAGCTCCGCATACTTCCGTTGGCATTCTTGGAAGGATTGTAGGCTTTACCCATCTGAATGTATGTTATGCCCATCCGCTTTGGCATTCGGCAAAGAGAAGAGATTGCGACGGTGACGAAGATGCCTTGATGCTTGCTTTGGATACTGTCTTAAACTTCTCAAAATCTTACCTACCAGCTCAAATAGGGGGGATGATGGATGCGCCGTTTTTCGTCATTCCGATAGTAAACCCTGGTGAGGTACAACGACAGGCTCATGAAGTAGATGTTGCCAGCACATATCCTTTGACTTTCTATGAAAAGAGTTTAGAGAAAGCGCCTCCTCAGAAGGTTAAGAGCCTAATGGACGTAATCGAACATAGATTACATACCGAGGCACAGTTTGAAGGTTTTGGTTACACAATTCCTGTTTCAGATATTAATTTAGGCAATCGCGAGAGCATGTACAAGAAACTAAAACGAATGATAGATAAAATGAATAGTCAGCTGACGCTTGCAGATAAGATTGAAGCTGTTGACGCCCAAATAGTCGCAAGGAAGGTCCTTACAACGCATTTTATACGAGACATAGCAGGCAATCTACGCGCATTTAGCACTCAAAAATTTCGATGCAAAACATGCAACAAGCAATTCCGAAGGCTACCCCTGAAAGGGGCATGCCCTCAATGCGGAGGCGCCTTGTCCCTAACGGTTTACCGCGGTGGAATAGAGAAGTATTTAGAAGCGGCGGGTCAACTCGTGCAGAAATATGGGCTTCGGAAGCATTATGCTCAGCGCCTTTCATTGATTGAGGACGAGATAAATGAGTTATTTGAAAGTAAGAGACCAAGACAAATCAGCCTCGCAGACTTTGCTTAATTCAGTAGCAGTGGAAGCTTTTTCTATGCAAACGTAGAATTTTGATTTGAGAAAACATGTTTAAAGGCGCCTATCATCCCAACGCATTTTTGTCTGCAAGGAGAAATATTCGACCTGGATTAGTTGCTAGAACAAAAATAGTTTTGCTTCTTGAGAAAGGAGCTTTGAATACTAAAGCCCTTGTTCAGCAGACGAGGTTAAGCTATTCTTCAGTTCGGTATCATCTTCGCCTTCTTGAAACTGAAAAAATTATTTCGCGTAAAGGAGAGAGGCCATATTCATGGGAACTAACAGGTGTCGGGCAACAAAGACTAACAAAACTTCAAAAACCTTAGCTCTACAATTGGCCTACCTTATTTCTGCGCTGGACGAGAAAACAATGTTGCAAGAGACCTAACTATTATTGACAGTCCTATTAACACAATTAGTCCGCCGAGGAAAAGGAACCAAAATGTGCTTCCGTCTGTGACAAGTGTGTTTGCAAGAACTCCTGCTCCCAGCCAAAAAACTATCCCACCTAATGTTCCCGCTTTTTTGTCGATAGGCGATTTCTGGGCAAATCTAAGAAGTAGAATAATGATTTCAAATAGTCCATAAACAAGGCAGAAATACATGACTGCTGTGTAAACCCCGGGATGGTCGCTTCTCGGCGCGGGAAGAAATATGTTTGGATAAATCTCCACAGCCTTAAGGTCAAAATCCTTGAAGAAATTCTCTATCCGACTGAAGACATTTGGCGTAACTAAAAGGATTGTGCCTATTAGAATGAGGAAGAAACCGAATTCAAATAGTCCAAACCAGTCTCTCTTTTCTCGCTCTTCCCGTTCTTCTATTCTGCGACCTCCAAAACACTCCGGTTCGCGTTGGCTCATAAACTTGACCTCTTAAGCACTAGATAGAAAGCACTGTTTTTCCTTTTTAAAACTTATCATAAGATAAATTAGATAGGGCACTAATGTTTTAAGAAATATTGATGCTACTATTTAGAGGAGATCGGTTGGAGAGCCATTCACATGAAAGTTCTCTTTGTGGAACCGCCAAAGGACATATGGTTCGTCATGGGAGAGTATTTACCGCCGCCCTACGGCATTATCCAGCTTGCGGCCTACCTTGAAAGAGAAGTTAAAGATGCTGAGATTGAAGTAGTGGACTGCAACGCTCAGCAAATAGACTGGAAAGGACTGGAAGAGAGAATTGAATCGTTCAATCCTGACATTGTGGCTTCAAGCGCGTTAGCCACATGCAACACCTACGTAGTTGCTAGAACATTAGAAACTGCAAAGAGAGTAAAACCAAACATCCTCACAGTCGCCGGGGGGCAACACTTTACAGCAACAGCCCAAGAGAGTTTGGAAACGTATCCCGAAATTGACATTATCGTTCGAGGAGAAGGCGAACAAACCTTTACGGAACTTGTCAAAAAGGCAAACAAGAAGTCATCTTTTCCTCAGATAAAAGGAATATCATTTAGGTACAATGGAAAAGTCCTACATAATCTGCCGAGACCGCTCATTGGAACCTTAGATGAGCTACCATATCCTGGATATCATCTTGTGAAAGATATCGTTCATAAGTATCATTTTGCCGCAATGGCTGGTCGCAATGCCCCATACGCCTTAATTGAAGGTTCAAGAGGTTGTTCACACCGCTGTACCTTCTGCACACAATGGCGGCACTGGCAGGGAACATGGAGACTGAAGTCACCTAAGCGAATTGCTAATGAAATGGAGTTTTGTTATCAAAATTATGGAAGCAGGTTCATCTGGCTAACAGATGATAATTTCGGCTCAGGCGAGCGAGCAAGAAACTTGGCTCATGAACTTATTCAACGTGAAATTGGGGATGATTTGATGTGGTTTGTTCAATGGAGATGCGATGACGTTATCAAAAATAGAGAAGCTTTGCCTCAAATGCGGAAGGCTGGTCTTCATTGGGTTATGGTTGGAGTAGAAAGTCCCAAAGATTCAACCCTTGAGAAGTTCAGGAAAGATATAACCGCAGAAGATGCACTGATTGCTGTGAAACTGCTAAAAAAGAATGACATCTTTGCCCACGCAATGTTTATCATAGGTGAACGAAAAGACACAGCTGAATCAATCGAAAATTTGAGAGAGTTTGCAAATGAATTGAACCTAGACTTTGCTATATTCACTGTTCTTACGCCATTTCCTGGAACCGAAATTTTTGAGGAAGCTAAACGAAATGGATGGATTGAAGACTTCAATTGGGCACATTATGACATGGCTCACGCCATAATGCCGACAGAAACATTATCAAGAAAGGAAGTGCAACAGGAACTCTATCGATGCTATAGAAGCTTCTATGGTTCTTGGAAAAGGAGGGTCCAAGGAATGTTTTCCGGAAACGAGTTGAAAAGAAAAATTTACTGGTACATGGCTGGAAAAGGCGTTGTAAGACAATTTAGAGCGCTCTTTTAGGCGACATTATATGTCGAGCATACGCCGTAATTCCATTCTGATATTCAGCGTGGGCGTTTCCATTTTTGGATTACTTATCATGCTGATGTTGGCGTTTAATCCTCCAATAATTCATGAAAACTCTTTCTGGAGAAAACCATTAGTCGGCTCGATATTTAGTCTTGTTTGTGTATTGGGGATCTTCGCTGCACTCTTTCCTAAGCACTGCTCACAGGTGTCTCATCTTCGAAGAGGGAACATACACTTAACTTCTCCCCTAACTAATCCTACCTCACATCACCCTGACTGTGGAAAGTTTCTAGCCCACGTGATACGCATAAGCAAGCGCACGTTTTGCGCCGCATGTACTGGTTTGCTTCTTGGAGCCCTCATAGCCCTTGTTAGCACAGGTTTCTATTTTTTTGGCGGATGGCATTTTGAAGAGGTGAGTTTTCCGGTAGTCTTGGTTGGAGTAGTAGGAGTGGTTCTAGGATTTCTTCAATTTAAATTTAGAAGCTTTATTCGTTCAATGTTAAACGCATTTTTTGTTATTGGAGCCTTTCTGGCTCTAGTTGGGATTGACGAATTAGCTGAAAGTCTGTTCATTGACCTTCTTCTAACAGCTTTTATTGTTTTTTGGATATTGACAAGAATACAGTTTTCGCGGTGGGATCACTGGAGAATTTGTAGCTGTTGCAAATCTCCATGTGAAGTTTGGGGAGTGAAGAAGAAATAGGCTTATCTTCGGCGCATTCCGTAGTAGGCTCCGACGATTATCAGTATTCCAAAGATGATTACCACTATCGGCCATATTTCAAACTTTATGTTATAGTAAATTGACAGAATCCAGCTTATTCCAAGAAGTATGATTATCAGGCCGACTATTACGCCGACTATTGAGCCGCCCCGAGGTATGCCGAAACACTCTTCTTCCATTCGTCTTTCAAATCTTCGAGACACAAGAGCTCCCGTTTCAAGGCTTGCTCCACAATTGGCGCATACTTTGGCATCTTCTTCATTCTTGGTGCCACACTTTGTACAATAAACCATGAAGTTCTCTCCTACAATATGTAAGTTCATGCTTCCATATTCTTCTTAAGTTTTTTGGTGAAGAACTTCCGAAAGAATGTGCATACAGGCGGTCTTGAAAACAGACTTATCAACTTTTATCATAGTTATCAGATCCAACAGAACCTGGAATGGCTTTTGCTTCAAAATCAGACAGTCAAAACCAAAGTTTCTCTCGGCAATTGATGATGAAGGAAAAAATTTTTTCTGCGTTATCATTCAGAGAAGGAGAGAACTCTGTTGCTACATACATCTCTTTGAAAATAGATGCGTCGCATCAATTCTTTCCACCTTTTAACATTGTGTTATACAGTTTTCAATTGTGTTAACTTTAATTCGTAAATTTCAGAAGACTCACTTGTCCCCTCTTAAGTATGTGCACCACTTCAATATCTTTTCCTTCCAAATACGCTGAAATAAAGTGTCGATGACAGTATTTTGGGTTTGGCTCCATGCACATTATGCATGTTCTATTTTGTTCGGAAATTTCTATGAGTTTTTCTATTCCCTCTCTGAACTGTTCAGTCTTCATGTACGCTTGGTATCCGCCTCGACGATATCCGCCCAATTCGTTGCCTAAGAAAAAATACTCTATCCCGTGCTCAGGTAACCATTTTTCCATTTCTTCTTTTTTGAAATGGTCAATTTTGGATGTTGGAAAACGACGGACATCAACCAATGTTTTGATTTCATGCTCCCTAAGGAGACTTGCAAATGCTTCTATTGACTTATTGCTGTGGCCGATTGTCCATATGATGATTCTGTTATCGTATCTTGGTGTACTTGTAGGCGTCTGTTGCGTTTTCAAAGCAGTAGTGCACCTTTTGATAATCTTTTCTAAGCTCTGCTACATCTTTTTTGACTTTTTCCACATCTTTCTTATCGATGACAACTCTTTTTATAAACTCTGCAATTTCAGTCATTTCGCCTTCTTTCATTCCCAGTCTGGTTACTTCAGAAGTTCCGAGACGTATTCCCCCCGGATGCATGAAGTGCCGTCCAGCTTTTATGTCCCACGGAAGCAAGTTACGATTTATTATGATGTTTCCTCTCTCTAACTCTTTTTCGATTGTTCCTCCGTCGCCATGTTCCGTTATGTCAATTAGGATGACATGTGACTCTGTGAAGCCCTTATGCTCCGCAAGAACTTTGAAGCCTCGCTCGTACAATGCTTGCCCTAAAGCCTTAGAATTCTTAACAATCTGCCTCGTATACTCTTTTCCAAACTCTAACATTTCTGCGCATGCGATGGCGACGCCTGCCAAGGCATGAAGATGATGATTACTAACCATCCCAGGAAATGTAGCTCGCTTAATTTGTTCCGCATACTTCTCCCAAGACAATACACTTCCATGTTGAGGACCAAAGAAAGTCTTATGCGTGCTAAGCGATACTACATCAGCGCCTTCGCGCAATGGGTCTTGGAACAAGCCTCCTGCAATTAGTCCAGCTACATGAGCTGCATCATATCCAATAGTGGCTTTAACTTCATGAAATGTGTCTGTTAATTCCTTCACTGGGTGAGGAAATGGGAAAACGCTGCCACCAAACATAACAAGCTTAGGCGGAGTTCCTGCTTTTGCCAGTTTTTCAACTCTTTCTTTTGTCTTGTCAACGTCTATATTAAGTTCTTCATAGTCTAATGGAAGATATTCCACCACTAAGCCATGAACTGCTCCTGCTGTTCCTCCGAGTTCCCTCTTACCCATCGTGATGTGTCCACCACATGGTATGGATAACGCCATCATAGTGTCGCTTGGGTTTGTGAATGCTGTATAAACAACTAGATTTGAAACGACCCCCGAAATAGGACGAACATCAACAAACTCTGCTTTAAACAGTTTTTTCACTAATTCAATGCAGATGAGTTCCACTTGATCAATATAAACACACCCCGCATAGACACGCTCTCCAGGCCATCCTTCTGCATAGCGGTTTCCAAAGTCTGTAGTTAAAGCCTCACGCACAGCCGGGCTTGGAACATTTTCGCTAGCAATTAGCGGAATCGACTCCTGAAACCACTTATGGTGCGTCTTAAGCAGATCAAATGTTTTCTCATAATATTCTCGGTTGGAAGTCATTCATGACACCTCTGTACATCACACAAGGCTTGAACGAAAAATAAGGCTTTGCATAAATGGATACTGTTGACTTATGCAGGATAGCCTAAGCTATCCGCTCGCATAAAACACCAAGCCATATTATAGTTCTATTTCACTCATACACTTTCGGCATTGAACCAGAAATTTCACAAGAAGGGGGAGAGTGTTATGGTGTTTCGATTATATCCACGCATTTCTGTTCGCTGATTTGGGATGTGAGTTTCGCCTGAGGATTCACTGCCTTGGCGATGCCCCTGAGCATGGGAAGAGACAAGGTGTTGCACACCATCTCTAGCGGCAGGTTCATCTGTTTCGCCACAAGTAGTGGGGGGCACATAGTAGGAGCCTCCCTCATGAGAGTCATTTTCTTGTCCTTAACGATAGTTTTCGGCTTGTCAGGCGCTAGCGTTGGACCCAACCAAGCTTGGACAACTCGTTCTACATCACGAATCCCTGACCCCTTGGCGCCTGCTTTTTCCTTAAACTGGTTTCCCATCCTAATTCCCATAAGCTCCACAAAAGCCTGTGTAACTTTCAGTACCTCATCTCCATACTTCTCCTTGAAGGCCAGAGTCAAGCCCATCAAAGCGCTAAGAAGTTGCAAGGTTCCCTGAAACTCTGGTGAAAACCTTTTCTCGCTCATTCTCAATCCACCATCTATTATTATGTACCGAGAAAAGATAAGACTTTTCACTCCTGAGTTTTTGTCGTATGCGCGCCGGTTACTCATTGGATCTAATCACAAGGAAGTTGTTGCAGTGGGAGCAGTACAATCGTCTGCTCTTGTCAAACGTGCCGAGAGCTTCACTGGTCTCATTTCTTCCGGCAAAGTGGACATATGCGCGCGATCCTGTAAGTCCACTAACCTCTCTTTTGTGAAAGTTTCTTCGACCTGTTTCCATTTGTGAAAAAGAAAAGTCAGAATCTATGTCAGAAAAAAAGGGGAAGCTTGTACGTCTCTATTTGACTCTTCTTCCGCCAAGAATCCAGCCCAAAGCGACCACAAGAAACCCAATGAAGTATAGTATGTCTCCGAAAAGGACAAGCTGCCACATCACCGCAAAATAGGAGACAAAAGTTATGATGGCTCCTGACGCCATTAGAACAACCGATGCCTGTGCACTTCTAAACTGACCTCCAGTAAGAGTAAACTTTTTGTCTTCGATCTCTCTAGCCCAGTTCCTCATCGCCAATCCCACAATCAGGATAAGGATGCTTAAGCAGAGAAAGTGGCTATGTCCAGAAATCATCGTGCTCGGTATACTCTCTTCAGTTACCTTAACATAGCCCAAGTAAAAGCCACTTAACAACCCAATCACAACGTAAAGGAGACCGATGCTAGTCGCATAGTACGAGAGACACTCGACACTCTTTGCTTCACCCAACCGAATCACCTAATGAAAGCAACATATTTCAAGCAACTTTTATTTAAGATAACCGATCCAGCGCTGATAGATCTTACAAAGTTTTCTCACCCAAAAAATTGTCACCAAAAACGCAGGTCCATCGTCCAAAAATGCGCGCGCTGATAATGTTGGAAGGCAAAAATTCCGAGAATTTAAACCGATGTTTAAACCTAACCCCCCGGCACCAGTATGGAACTTACGGCAGAATGAATAAGTGGAGACCTCTGCACGTTATTTTGATTTTCTAAGATATTTTGTTACTAGATTCCGTTAACAATGTCACATTTTTCTGTAACGATTTAATCGTGCACAGTTCAGCGCATACGCTTATCCTCAGCTGTTACCGTCCTCTAGTAGAGCCTTTTGTATAGATAGCCAATAACTATTCCAACAAAGAGAAACCTTGGTAGGTTAAGCACCGCGCCGATGAGGAAGACATGCAAGGCATCACTCGTCCGACTTGCAGCAACTTGGACCAAGATTAAGACAATGCCTAGGGCGACGAAGCCTAGTATCACGGATTTTAGAATTGGATTTTTTGTTGGAATCTTATCAAAGAAACGAAGCAAGAAATAGCTGAGGCAGCAGCTGATAATCATACCGCCAAGCGCAGATTCAACAAGAATCATTTGAATATAAGAAATTGAAAGGGCAGCTCTGAACTCTGCGGCGATGGGAAGCATGGAAAATGCGAAGGTAATTGCCCAGAAGGCTAATCCTCCGCCAATAGTCAGTTTGAAAAGCTTCTTGTAGAACTTGTCTGACGTCTGTCGCCTACCCCTGAGACTTGGAAGCAATTACGGATGGATTGAATCCTTTGACTATCAGCCATACCCCAAGAACCAATTCTTGCGGGAGTATTGGAAGATTCAAAATGACTTGCTCCGTAGAAAAACGACCGATGAGACCGAACATGGCTAACAAGGCTGATAACATGGTCAATATGCTAGCAACAACACCCCAGCCCGACAACCATCGAGGAATTAGTTTCGTTCGATAAAATATGATATAATACAGCAGACACCCTATGGAAAAAGCCAGCAGAGCCACAACATTGATTGCCCAACGATATCCTGATACTAACAATACGCCAAAGGTTTGGAAATACGATGAATCCGGAGCTCCAGCTTTTACAAATTGCTGGCTTAATGTTATTAGTAATAGCAGACCCACTACACCAACAAAATAGAACACTCCCTCAACAGTCCTGAAACCAACAGCTCCAAGAGCTTGACTTTCACTGTATTTTTTTAGCACTGGATACAACAAAATTGCAATACCAATAGCGGCAGCACCACCCATAAACAAAAGAAGGGCTCCTGTTGCTACTAGGCCTCCATTTGTAGAAACACTAACAAGATAATTCGTAGCATTCATAGGTGCCAGAAAGGGGAAGCCTACAAAAGCTACAAGGTCTGCAATTATAAATAATACTCCCGCACTTATTGCGTTCTTTCTGTATGCGCGCATGCATGCTAACCATCCTATCTAGACCCAATTCCATGCATACCAAACAGTCAGTGCATTAAACACAAGTCCTACAATTATCAAAAATTTGTCATAAGCTCCAGGGTAACCAGGCAATCCAATGAGATTAAAACCAAACAAGAATATGGCTACAATGATGTTTACCCAGCGAACCATAGGATATGTCAACGTCAGGGAAAGGAAAAGCATAACAATCGGAAGTAGCATTAATATTGCTATTCCCAACCACATTCCCTGAGTCACTTTCTTACCCATGATTTCTCCCGCTGTAAAGTCACCGGCGTATATTCGCAGCACATCCCCCAGAAGATAAGTTAACATTAGGGCTACCCATAATGCTGAAAGGATTATTCTCACATCTTCCATAATTCAATCACCTACGCGGACACGCTATGTTCCACAGTTATGACGACGTTTCCCTTTTTGTGTCCTTTGTCTACATACCTGTGAGCCTCGACAATTTGTTCCAACGGATAGGTTCTATCTATGACTGGTTTTATCTTTCCTGCTTCAATGAGTTCTTTGAGGTAAATTAGATATTCAGTCTTAGGGGTTGCTACCCCACCTATTAGTTTCTTGCTGCTTGTCATTGAAGTCCATCGCATTCGAACACCTAGTGCCGGCGCAGCAACAGTAGTAAGATAGATCCCTTCTTTCTTGAGCGATCTCATACAACCTGAAAAAGAGCTCTTGCCTACCACATCAAAAATGACATCGTAGGTCACACCGCTTCTAGTAAAATCTTCTTTAGTGTAATCAATTATCTTATCGGCTCCCAGAGATTTCACCAATTCCAAATTTGTTGTACTGCATACCCCAGTAACTTCTGCGCCAAAATTCTTGGCAAGCTGAACCGCAAAAGTACCTACACCTCCAGAAGCTCCATAGATAAGCACTTTTTGTCCGCTCTGGATATTTCCTTGTCTCAGAAAATGCAAGGCCGTA
>Ga0315312_1001707_pt1 | contig 16402 bp, 25 predicted proteins | sample TDP7_MG_FD_203629 | JGI IMG/M metagenome (GOLD analysis project Ga0315312, IMG submission 203629) | Freshwater sediment microbial communities from Lake Towuti, South Sulawesi, Indonesia - TDP7 | ecosystem: Environmental > Aquatic > Freshwater > Lake > Sediment | place: Indonesia: South Sulawesi... | reverse complement strand
GTCTGTCAGGAGCGAGCATTCCGAATTTTCAATCGTACCGCGAACCTTCTTGACGCCATATTAGGAAAGAATTAAATTAGACACCCATTAGGCTAATTTCGGTAATGGGGTCGTCGTCTAGCTTGGTGTAGACCTCTAGAGGCTTGGATTTTCTCGCATCCTATCCCATTTTTATTTTGGGGTAGGTGTTATGAGTTCTAGGGCTGTTGACGGTCTTTTTGTTTCCGGTCCTAAATGCTATCAAGGTTTGTTAGCGGATCCCTTGGTTAATGATTGGATAGGTGTTTATCGGAGTCCGAATACTAGAGACGATTATCTTCGTTGGTTGAATCTTATCTGCGTCAGGTCCAAGCTTTCGCCTGGGAAGCTGTTGGGTCTAGGGCCAGATGAGGCTCGTAGGGTCGTTATGAGTGTTGTCGGTGAGTATCTTAAGCGGGACAAGGTTATTGCTGCGAGGCAGGTTCAGACCGTTGCGAAGAGCTTCTTTGAGTATCACGATCGCGTTATCAGATTCAAACGTGTAGATCGGATCAGGCGAGTTAGAAAGAAGATAGCTTATGAGGTTGTGCCGAGCAGAGAGCAGATCTACAGGATGGCTGATGCATTTAAGAAGCAGGGAAAGATGCGGATTAGAAACAAGGCGATTATCCTCTGTCTCTTCCAGTCCGGCGTTAGGGTTCACTGTCTCCTGAATTGGCGCGTAGGCATGGTTCGAGAACAGCTTTACCCAGAGATCAAGGTTCCTGTATGCTTGAAGATTACGAATCAAGTGGACACAAAGCTTTCCAGCTATGGTCTTTCCTACTACTGCACATTCCTCCAAGTTGAAGCTGCGCAAGCTCTCCGAGACTACCTAGACCATAGAGTAAGCCTAGAAGGGGAATTGCGTGACGACGATTTCATCTTCAAGTCCATCTTTCAGAAAAGAGCTCGCAACGAAAGGATGGGTGAGGTCAGGGTTCTGAGAGTGGTGAAGAACTCAGCTAGGAGAATAGGCATGGACCCACGATGCGTCTGGACCCATACGATCCGCAAGTCATTCCGCAAGGTCTTGAATGCCTCGCCTATCGACGAGGATACGAAAGAGGCTTTGATGGGTCATAGGCTGCCTGGGTCCCGTGAAAACTACTTCGATTCGCACGACTTGGACGAGATAGCTCGGAAATACATGACCGCTGACTTCAGCGCAGCGAAGAAGACAGAAGACCTCCAGAAAGACTTGGAAGCCAGCAAGGCTGAGATCGAGAGGTTGAGAGTCGACCTAGCGCTAGCTCATTCAGGAAGGCGGATGCTCGAGGAAGAATTGGCTTCGCAGGCGAGGACGCTGACTGAGCTTCGAGAAGAGATGCGTAGAATAGCCAGAGACCTCAAGAGCCTGAAAGAATCCTGAGCTTACGCTCGACCTCTTCAAGCTTCCTAATCCAAGAATCTATAGCCTTCGCAATCTCCTCGACAGGATCTTGTTTCTTATCCATTAGGAGGCCCTCCATTCATGCCATATCTCAGCTGTCTGCGATAGGAAACGGCTGAAATCGCTTGAAAGCGTGTACATGCCTCTCTCCCTGCGAACCATCCCAGCGGCTTTAAGCCTTTGAAGGCACGACTCATAATTGGAGACAGTTACGTTGAACCTCTTGACTAGAGCTCTCCACTCTGAAGCTGGAACCTGCTTTCTAGTCTTGACCTCAGCAAGGATCTTTTCAGCAAGGTCGATTAGGTGAAGGTTCCTAGTGAAGAGGCAGGACAAGACCCCTCTCAACCCATTAGCGCGCAGCCATTGGTCCTGCCTCGCCTTGACCAAGAAGCGGGTTCCTCCTTCGGTCTTGTTAGCCATTAGAGCTCAACTGCCTATAGAGTAAAAATGTCTGAATCAGGCGTTCAATCCAGTAAGACATCAAGTCTAAACAGGCCTCTTTTCGTCAAATAGGCGCGATCTCCCAACTGAAAGATTCTGAAAGAGGATCTGTACGCGGTCAAGTCTAATGTTGTTGTGCGACAACTTTCTGGCCTTGTCGTCATGTGACGACATAAGTTCTCCCGGGAGAACCGAGTTCACACGTGTAAACATTTGTTCATGTTGTCCGGGGTTGTCCGGGGCTAGAACCTCACGTCGTCCCGGGACGACACGTTCTCGCGCGAGAACGCTTAGGTTTTCTTGTCTTCGGCTTGAACTGGCATGAATCACGCTCGCATAGTTGGCAGAGTCCAGCTCCCATTCTGATTCTTAAAACTTTACCGTCAGTTATCCTTTCAACGTAGGGACATTCAATCAAATTGCTTTCAATCAAATGGGGTTCCTTGGAGAGCCGTTTGTTGTCACGTGACAACTTGGAAACTCTGTCAAATTTGATAGAATAGTTGTCCCGGGACAACCTATAACCGCTCCATCTGAAAGAGCAGCGTGTCCAAGTCTCGGAAGAGTCTTCTTTGAAAAACCCAGATTTGACTTATGACTGCTAACGCGCCTAACGGTCCTAGGAGAAGGTAGCCGATCACGGAGAAGGCTAGCGAGATGGATGCGGAGAACAGAGTTTTCAGTACGAAGGACCTTTCCGCTTCTTTCAACTCGCTACCACTCCTCTTCGCTTTGACAGATCTTCCGCCAGCATGCCTTACAGACGGGATGCTTCTCGTCTCGAATGTAGACTGCGACCGGACCCAGCTTTCTGCATCGGCTGCAAACCTCACTCATTGAGCTGCAACTCTTCTCGGAAGAAACTGTTTCATCAGCGACTTTACGCGAAGGTCAGTTTGAAGACTGGACGGGAGACTTCCAGGGTAGTCTTCAAGTGCTACGGCGATGGCGCTGTCAATGATGAACTCGTACTTCTTCACTTGGAAACATTCTGGCAGCGATTGGACGTGACGCTCAAAGAAGCTTTCGATCAGCCTTCCCACTTGATCTGAGATAACGAAGTGCTTTCTCTTGTTGAATCCTAGTCCGGCTAGACGCTTTGAGGCTCTATCCTTCAACTTCTTCAAACGGTCATCGATTCCCAAGTGGGCCTTCAGCTCCCAGAGCTTCAACATGAACTCGCGGTAGTCACCGTTCCGCTTCTTGAACTGAGGGTTGACTGAGTTTATGGCTTGAATCAAGAGAGGCGTAGGGTTTCCTTGTCCGAGCCGACTGAAATTCAACCTGTTAGAAGGCATGTACTCGGTCAGTTGGACCTCTTTCGGTACGACAAATTGAATCCTTCTCTCAAGGACCAGTCCGCATACAGCGCATACATAGCGGTCCGGGTCTTCCGGTTGGTTCAATTCAACTATGAGATGGGAACGGCAGCTTGGGCACTCTCTATTTCGGATATTCTGAAACGGTTCTTCAGATTTGTTTCGGTAATCCTGAAGCGTCCTCCAGACGAGCGTGTCTGAAATTTTCTGGCCGTTAACTCGAGACACCATTTCAGCGATCTGGCTGCATGAGTGGCCATATTCAGCCAAGAGAAGAATATGGTCCCTGATCTCTGGATGTATGTCAATGATTCGCCTAGCCATTCTATCGCTCTCCCAGCAGATGCTCAAGCTTCCTTGTGAGCTGGTCAGCCAGAACTACCAAGTCGAATCCATGATAGTTGTCTGCTAGCTTGTGGAATGGGGTCCATCGGTTGAAGGTTGACCAGAAGATGTTGAGAAGGGCTTTGAGGAAACGTGCTTGGCTTCTTGAGAGTTCAAGTTGAATGGGTTTGTTCACCAGTTCGTAGCCGCATCCGTAGCAGCTTGAAGAGTTAGGAGAGTTGAGTACTCGGCAGTTGGGGCACGTAACTAGGTCCTCCCGACGCTTCTCCAACTCAGGTCTTCTCGGATCCTCTCTCCAAACACCAACGAACGGCATTGAGAAATTCCTTGATTCGCGTTTCATCCAGCTTTGTGTCTTGTAAGGAGATTTCAGTGAGAATGCCTTGGCTATCTGCATCCAGACTATATTTCCCGCCGTGTTTCTCACAAATTGGAACCAGAATGCGTTGTATGAGGAAACTCCGGAAGACTGGTAGGTCGGCTTTCACTTCGACGCTCGGTTGTACTATGATGCTCTCCGGGTTTGTTTCGGCTATAGCTAGCAGGATGCCTGTCTTGGATTTGATCTCAACGATTGAAGGTTCAGGAACCGTGGGACCGGGTATGGGTTTGGCGAGGCCACTCTTGACTAGGCTATCCGCGTTCTCCTTCGGCAGATTGGCGACATCCTCTTTTCTGAATGGACCGTACTCTTTCAGATCCACGCCGGCTATTACAGGAACGTCTTGAAGGAATCGAATTAGAACGAGTTCAGATGGCTTGGAGGGTTCAACAGGCTTCGGAGTTATAGGCTTGGCTTCTTGGATTCTCTTCCCCTGCAAATAGTGGTCCAGAAATGTTTTGATATACTGTTCAGGTATGAGTCCGCGAATAGCGTTCCGCTGAGCCTTCGACAATGCTTTAGGAAGGGAGAAGAGGTCCTCTTGCTCTGAGCTGTCTTTAAGCTTCATCTTCTTGGGCTGTGTTGATATGCCGTAGCGGCCTGATCCAGTGGTTCGGTCTACCGCCTTCGCTAGCACAAGCCAGTAGTCGCCTTTATCCTCAACCCTGCAGTCGACAACATCTATGCCGCCCATCCGGTAAGCGCATTCCTTCACTCCAGCCCAAGAAAGACCTATCACTCTTCGACCAGCATGCTCAAAGGAATAGACGAACTCCTCTAGGTAGTGACCTTTCAATTCAGCTAAGATCTGTTCTTCGTCCTTGCGTTCCATGATGGCGAACTCTTCGTAGGATTCAGGCTTCCCTTCTCTCTCAGTTGGCACTATGGAACTTGCCTTGGTCTCGGATGTTTCGCTCACGGTTTTCACACCTTCTCCGGATAATCTTCCAAACAACGATCGCAAAGCCAACGGATCCCTTTGTTCGGTATCAGATGCATTTTTGCGTCATGCGAATCGCAGATTTCGCAAGGCAGTTTGCCACTTGCTCCACTAGTGCCACTTGCACCGCATACCTTGCTAGGGCTTTCTCCAGTTTTGGTCAATTCTTCTTGAGAGAGGGCTTGCTGGGTATCCGGAGCAAGTGGTATAAGTGGAGCATGTGGCGACAAACCCAAACGTTGGCATAGGTTCTGAACAGCCTTTTGTGTCAGCTTGTATTGGCGATAGCGGCCTACACGTCTTTTCTCGCTGAATCCAAGTCGAACTAACGCGCGTCCAACCCAATCATTGCTAAGCCACTTCTGTTCATCCTCATACTTCTCAGCCATTTTCTGGCGAACCGTGTCCACGGCGTAGAAGTCGTCGTTGATGACAAGGTCTAAAAGTGTTTCAGCTAGTATGACCTCGCCAATTTCAGCAACATCCTCAGAGGCCTTCTCCTTGATCTTCTCAGAAGCGAGATCCCTCATCTGCCTGTAGGTCTCTTCTCCAAAGAACTTGGCCAAGGCTAGTATTGGCTTCCAAAGCTCCCATTCGCGTCCACCGATTCCATCTTCATTCTCAAGGTTGTCATAGATTTCTTTGACTTCACGCCAACATGTGAAAAGTAGAGCATATAGTTGGTCGCGAAGAGTCTGCCACTCTTGTGCTTGAATGTCAACTTCCCGGTTGCTGATCTCCTTGTCTAGCGCCCTTTTCATTATGAAGGTTATGCAACGATCTTCGAGGACGTTTTCCAACCCTTGGATATTCGCAATAGCTTTCGGGCTATAGACCTCGAACTCCTCTGGAATCAAAGTGTCCTTATGGGTCCTAGTCGCTGTGAGCCCTTTCTTGTACCCACCTAAGAGGCAAGCTCTAAACTCTTCTTCCCTCTCAGCGCTCCTAAGGCGCTCGGTCTCGTCCATGAGAAGCGAACATCTTAAGCTCTGTATCATTCTGAAAAGGCTTGCAGTCTTGATGCTCGTTGAAAGCCGCGCATTGAATCCGATGCAGAATATCAACATCAGCGTCTTGGTCTTGCCACACCTTTTGATGCCACCAACATAGAGGTATGGGTAAGTATTGAACAAGACGTGGAAGTAGGTGCCTATGGTCCAGAGGGTAACGAAAACATAGAACCTTGCATCTGGGTACTCGATATACCTAGCGAAGGCACTTTGAACTTCGTTGAAAAGCTCCTTCTTGTCTAGGATACTCAAGGTACCGCCAGTAGCTAGAAACGTCTTAATGCTCTGTAAGCTCCATCGTGAAGGAATGAACATTTGATGTGTTGAGAGCCTCCAACCTCTAGCTTTCAGTTCGGCTTTGCTAGCTCCGACAGCCTCTACGCCTGAACTCTGAGTTGTCAACAGGAAGAGAGCTTCCTTTTCCTCGCCATCACTCAGTCTAGCAGGAAGATGCATACCCACGTGGAGGCTGTCACCCACAACGTCGATAGCAGGATGAATGGTTTTGACCTGAAGACCTTCAGGGTTAAACTCGTAGGTAACATCATCCTTCTCCGGAAACTTGTTCGTAGACCGAGAGGTACGTTTTTCGAGAATCAGACGATCTTCCAACGCGTGAAAGCTAGAGCATGCCGCATCTCTGCGCTCTTTGACATCGTCGAGAGTCGACATCGGGCAGCTGGGAGACTTGAAGAACAAGCATTGGCCGCAACGTCTGTCAGAGAAAGCATCACTATTTTTCATTAGAGGAGCCTCCGTAGCACCGTCGCGCTGACAACGTGTCGCGCCTTCCAGCGCGGTTCCGTTCCGGGGATCCTCAGGGTCGGGTCGTGTGCCGGCGATCCGGCCCCAATAATCGTCAAGTTGAAGCAACCACCTCTTTCTGCTGGTCTAATGTAGCAAGTATCCGAAGCTCTTTCTCGAGAAACGCAAAATCTATCGCAACATTCTTGGGTTTGATTAGAAGGACAAAATTATACAATACTTCCACCTCATCGCCCTTCTTGATCTTCAGAGCTCTCAGCCAATGGGGCGGAAGTGTTACAGCGACGCTTGTTCCAGCGGGAATTATCTTTCGGTCAGTGCGACCTGGCATTTGTAAACCCTGCTTACAATGGATGCTAATAGGCATAGGTATATTAGTAAGTATTGCTTACTTAGTTAGCCTATGAAACCACTCAGCAGAAACGAAGTAGCCATACTAAGACTTCTAGAGGAAAGACCAAGAAAATTCGGGGAACTTGAAAAGGAACTTGATCTTTCTAGACCCGTAATCTCTAAACACTTGAAGAGTCTGCAGAAACAAGGTTTCGTCATCAGAAACTCAGAAAGAGAATATGAATCATTGTTGAAGCGTCAAATCAAGAAGTTCGATGTTTCAGCTTTGAAACCAACGGAGCCAATAGAGACCACGAGAGCAGTAACTTTGTTAGAGAGTGCTTTAAGACTCACAGCTGACAAGGAAACTCAAGTCCATCTTACAGGTAGCTTTGTTAAATGGACCTTGCATGCTACCATGATCAGCATCGCCAAAGTGATAGATGACACTACTGAGGCAAAAGATCTACCCGAGGCCCAAGCCATCATTAAACGTTTCATAGACCAGTACCTTGCACCTCGTCTTCAACTGTTGGCAATAGAAGCTAGCAGACTTGGAAAACTGCTAGCGGAATTGTCGAAGCACCCTGACCTTGCGACAAGGCCTTTCCGTGGGGTGTACGAATCTGAGCTATCTGAGGTAGTTGAAATAGCTAAGAGTGCGTTTCTGGAATTTGCAACAAAATACACCGAGTTGCGGAAGACTCAAATTAAGAAGACTTGAGAAGCTTTTCAGCTAGTGGAAAGGCTTAGAACGCTTCTTGACGGTCAATCCAAGATAACTTCAGGCCCTTTCAGAGCCAAACAAGCTTGAAATGGGCTTGTTCTCGCTTCGGCTAAGATGTAAATATATATGTTCTATTTAGAACCGACCCACCGACCTACTTACAACGCAAACTTTTTCCCAAACAGCAAGTTATAGTAGGATTCGGAGGGCCATCTTGTTTATTGATTGGAACCTAGTCGCTCTAATCATTACGATCGTACTTGCGGTCATAGGGGCGACTTGGAAGATCGCTACGGCGGTTAGCGGAATCAAGAATAAACTAGATGAAGTAGCTCAGAACACGGCTTCCATCAATACTCAGATCAAAGATATGAATGACAAGCTGGTTAGTGCACTTATAGATACTGTGAAGAAGTTGATGGGTCCGCCCTTCATCAAAACTGGAAATCCGCTCACACCAGAGAAGATCGCCAAGCGGGATCAATTGTTGGAGAAGGGAAGACTCTACGGGTTGAATCCTGAAGAAGTTCAAGAGCTAAGAGCGATACTTGAGGAAGGCGCGAGGGACGCGGCCGCTGGCAATCTACTAGCCCTCTTCGGTTTCATATTTCTCATAGGTCTACTTGCATCAGCTCTATCCAAGAAATAGATTCGAAATTCTATGCGTGCTCCAGCTTCGCTATCAAATCCCTTGTCTCAGGCAAGATGCGGTAGCGTCCTCTCTCCAAGCGGTCAAGCAATCCTCGCTTAGTAAATTCCGCTAGCAGCCATGACGCGGTTCCAGGAGGCATCGAGTTGCGGTTCAAGTAGTCGCCTGCGTCAAAGACCTCTGGCATATCGCGCAACGTAAGAACCTGCTCGATTCTACGCTTACTCATGCCTAGGATGGTTTCAGGCTTGTACTCGAGAAGCGGGACTCCGTAGCGCTCACAGACCTGGAAGAGATGTTCGCCTTCAGCTTTATGCTTGCTGAGGCTGACAGGCACGTAAAGCGGATACCGGTATATTCCGCGTCCGATGAAGCATGCGACTCCGCGCTGAAGCTTCGGAATCTTGTAGAACGTGGACCAGTCCATGTTGACGCTCTTCGTGGCTTCCTGAATGTCATCGAAGTATAGGCGTAGCAAGACTAGGAACTCTAGCTGCGAGCGTACGTCAATATCGAGATCTAGGAAGCGCTGTGAGTCAACGAGCAAGCGGATGCTGACGTCACGGCCTTCCCTCGCTACCCTAGCCAGATTTCTTCTTGTGTAGACCGCGTCCGCGAAGACTCCGAGCTTGGCTGGCGCGAGGTTGCGGACTTCCCGGATGAATATGACTGTTCGCGGCAACCCCACGTTCACACGCTTCGTGTCGAGAATCTTCCGCAGAAGATAGGCCCAGATTCCATATCGTATGCGAGTAGCAGCAATTTGATAGACCGTAAATGACGTGATGTGGCCCTTGTCGGCTAGAAGCTGTTTAAAGTCTATGCAACGCGGATCCTGTTCGCTTGAGATGATCCCCATCTGCTGAAGCTCGTAGAGACGCCGGACAAGCGGGAAGACTGAACGCCGATCCCCGATCGGAATCTCCTCCTCATCAAACTTGATTACGCCCTGCTTAAGCGATTGAACAACCTTCTCGATAAGGACGTGAAACTCGTCTTCAGGCTCGATCTCCGCAAGCGCTCGATCAATCATAGCTTCTCCGGTGAAGGTCCACTCATGAGCGCGTAAGCCCATCAAGGTCTTCAAGTCGTCGGTTGACAGGTCGCTGAGCGGAAGCGTGAAAGGCTTAAAGTATTCGGGAACCTGCCTGGTCACTTCCTTGCCGCAGTACCGTGGAAAGTAGACTTCGCATGGGAAGGCTCTCGGCTTCAACTCGCCAATCGGATACTTCTTCAGCAGCCTAACGAGCTCCGGCCGGTCCTCTGGGAAGCGGTAGAACGCGTTCTCAAGCCGTCCTTCATCAAAGAAGTCTACGACCTTCTCGCCAGCGTCATAGAAGGTTTCAGCGAGGTATTCTCCGATCGAGCTTTTACCTGAGCCGGTTGTTCCGAAGATTCCGACGTGAACCGTCTCACCCCAAACCCAATCCCATTCAGCTATGTCGTAGGCGGGTTCAGGTATCTCTTGAGCTGCTGTGAACTCTAAAACCTCCAGTCCTAGAATCTAGATACTAGTAAATGTAGAATCCTCAATATTGAAGATTGATTCTTGGATCTTGGTTTCAAGATGATTCAGCCTCAGCGCTTTCCTCGCTTCCAGCGGTTTGAGCCTCTTCTTTGCTGCTTGAAGTTTCACGTGTTACCTGTACCTCTCTAGCCATTATTTTGCTGACTCCGATAGGTAGGCCTCTGGGTCCTCGGACTCCAACGCCAACCCCTACTCTAACTCCTCTGCTCTCACAGAACTCTATGACCAACCTCAAAATCTCTCCGCAACCATTTTGAACATCGAAAGCTATGTTGTTCCAGTTGTCCAACCACTCTTTTTCGGTTAGCTTCCCGCCGTTCTTATCAACTCCATAGTCTTCTGACGCCCAGACTCCTCTGCTCAGATTCCAGTCGTACCAATCCAGATCTCTAGCATAGTCCCCCATTAGTCTGAAGGCGCCTCTCAACCATTTGTCCTTCGACTGCTTTTCAATCCCTATGGCTTTCTCCTCATCCTCGTTTAGGAGGCTGAGCATCTCGGAGACGAGCCATATTCTTCTTCGCAGACGATAGCTTTGAATAGCCTTGGTAGCCAACTCGCCTATCTGGTCCCACTTCCGTAATGGCTTGTCACGTGGACCGGGGCCGAACTCTTGACTGGACATGGCTTCTCACTCCTGTTCTTGAGCCCGCGTCTCTTCTTGACCTGAGCTTGAAGCTGCTTGGGTGAACTCAGTCTCTCTAGCTATGATCTTGCTAACCCCGATCGGAGCTCCCCTTGGACCTCGAACCCCGACACCGAACCCCACTCTAACGCCTTTGCTCTCGCAGAACTCAACGATCCGCCTCAAGATTCTTCCAACAAGAAACACGGCTTCATACGTCTCGCCATAAGATTGATTGTAGAACTCATCTTCACTCGATTCCTCAAGCCTCGGCTTCCCGCCGCCTTCGAGAAGGCTGACGAATATTTGAGGGCGACCCGTCTCAGCATCCAACCGTATCTTCCGGAATCTCCGCTCCATAGAGTCCAGTCGATTATGGCCTTTCAACAAGCGGTTCAACTCCTCATCCGTGACAGCTATCGCCTTCATCTCCTCCTCATTCAGGTACGCGAGTATCTCAAGGGTCAACGCAGCCTTCTGAGTGTAGGACCCTGCTAGGAAAGCTCTACGAACCAGCTCACCGATCAAATCCCACTTGCGCAGAGGCTTCTCACGCGCATAGTCTTGACGGTACATGCCAAGCTCACACTAGAAAAATAGCTGGGTCCAGCGTTGTACAACGTTTCGTATAACATTTTTCTATTGAGCAGGAATGCCCAGATCCGACTTCGCCCGCATCTCGAGACGGAACATAGAGAAGCTCCTCGAGCTGAAACGCGCCATGAACATCAAGTCCATAGACGGCGTTGTCGGCTACCTGGTCAGCGAGATCTTGGCTGACTTCAAGCAGGCTACAGTTGAAGAGGTTATGAAAGACACTGTGCCGGTGATTCTAACAGGGATCCCTAACGCTGGAAAGACTTTCTTTCTCCGCGAGAAGCTTCTGCCAAGCGTCAACGGAGAAGACCCTGTCTTGGTTGTGGATGTGCATGGCGAGTATCCAAGCCTTGAGCAGATAGACTTAGGAAAGTTCTACGCTCTCGACTTCAAGGCTGAGAAGCGGAAGCTAAGGTTCATACCGAACCTGGATGCAGATGTCTCCAAGAGCGAGATCGCAGGACTAGTCTCGCATCTAGTCCGAAACCAGAAGTTCCTAGTCCATTGGACCCTTGTCATCGAAGAGGGCCATCGATTCGAGAAACTGAAAGTGCTGAAGGACTTCATGGCTGAAGCCAGAAAGCACACGCGGAAGCTCATAGTGGTCTCGCATCAAACTGAACCATTCAAGGGCTTAGGCCGGATTCTGGGCATTCACCGCGCAATCTAGAGGTGAAGAAAACTTGGTCTGTTGGAGATTTGCTGTAAAAATCCATAAGCCGAGAAAGAGGAGTCGGCGGGCTAGAAGGACACGCCGAACTTAGCTAGAAAGTCTTTCACCGCTTCAGCGATAACGTCTTCTACTGGACAGCCTTTCCGCTGCGCCATCTCTTCAGCCACCTTGTAGACTCGCTCCGAAATCAGAACGTCCTCGCAGCCGTAGTATCGCTTTTGAGAACTCTTGAGCTTTCGACCTCTGTCCCTGCTCATCCCCGGCCCTCGCCACAGGAAAAATGCTTCAACTATTTTTCTATTTGAAGGAGATCGAGATGAGTAAGGGTTTAGGCGGAACCTCGCTTGAGCGAGGCTGGATCATCCTGTTCGCTGGAATACTGCTTGTAGCCGCGCTTGTTACAATGTTCACGATCGGAGGCTTCAGCGCGCTAACAGGATTCGCGTTAGGAGTGGTTCTCTGCGCAGCCGCTGTCGGCTTAATCATCGTGGTCGGATTCGTTGCCCTCGGGGTCCAGAGAACCGTCACAGACAAGCGTGTACGCTACCTAGCGTTAGGCGTTGCAGCGGTCACCTTCATCTTCGCGAGCCAGATCACCGAACAGTTTCACTTCTCGGTCTACCCGATGTCAATGGCTGAAAGCGTCCAAGGCGTAGATTCGCCTTTTATCTGGATTCTGCTCTTGGGCGTTCTGCTTGTCTACATCGTGTCCAAGGTTGAATGGAAGAAGCTTCTCTAAGGTCGGTTCGACGGCGTTGAGGCTTGCTTGAGATAGAGAAGGCCCTGCTCAGATCCTTCATTCTGTACACTATCTTCTGGGCTGCCGTGATGTTCTGCTACCTGTCAGGCATGCTTCAGCCCACTCTCATACGCCTAATGTTTTCAACAGGCTTTCTCCTCGGCTTCTTGAAGAACTTGGATCGCGCGATGGAAGAGTACGTGGAGGCGATTCTCCACGGAAAAGAAGGAAGTTAGAGTTTACGTGGAGCTTTTGAAGTTGTAGAGCTTGGCGGTTTCGACTTCAGGGTGCTTGTCTATCTCGCGTAGAATCTTCTCAACCACGGCTTGTACCTGTCCTTTGTTCTTGACTTTGACTTGGCAGAATATCATCACGTCGTAAAGCCTTTCGGAAGGCAACTTCTCAATTCCTTCTTGACGTAATAGTTGACTCGATTCTCCTCGAGGAAACGTATGAGATTAGGCAGTTCCTCCGCATAATATTTTCTGCTGACGGCCATGTAGTTCATGCTTCCGAAGATGAATCTGTCAGCTACGTCTTTGAGGGCTTCAACTATCTTCGTAGGCTCGGATATGTCCGGTATCCAAGGCTCGACGCTTACGAAGGTCTTTACGCCTAGGTCATGCGCGTGCTTCAAGGCTTCAATCCTCTTCGTGTTGCCTGGAGCGTAGGGCTCCCAAGCTGGAAGATCTCTAAGAGACGTGATCGTGAAGCCGACTTCAACGTTGCTTCTATCTGACAGGAGGGTGAAGTCGCGTATGACTAGAGGGCTCTTCGTCAGGATCAGGATGTGGTGATGGGACTCCACTAGAACCTCCAAGGTCCTCCTAGCCAACCTTGTTGAAGCTTCAACGCTTTGATATGGATCTGTCATGCTGCAGAACATGATTCGCCCAGGAGGCTGCGAGACATCTTCTTGAGCTAGCGCTACCGCGTTCTCGACGACGTGAACATTGGTCCAAGAGAAGCTTGGTAGAAAACGTTTGGTCATGAGTCTTGCATAGCAGTATCGGCAGTCATGCTGGCAGCCGACGTAGATGTTGCAGTTGTAGAGGATCGGGTATCTTCCTGTATGGTCTTTCCATTCGACTCGGCTGCGGTTGATTATTGAATCTCTGAGGAGGCTTGGAAGGTTCATTCTCCGCTAGCTCTCGAAGCTAAAAATGGTTTCCTACTTTTCCTCTCCAATTCATGCTTCGCCTCATAGTAGTTCAGGCTTACGTCGATCTCCTCGCTGTCGAGGCCGCTGGTCCAAGCCTTCTCGATGAGAAGCGCCAACTCGAAGACTCCGAGCCTTGCCTTCTGAAACTCTCTCCTCTGATATTCAAGGAACCTCTTGACAATCTTCATTCTATCTCTGGAAAACAGGAACTTAGGCCAGTTCATCATCTACGCTATCCCTCGTCTTCGCCTGATGGTTTCCCAAGCTTTCTTAGCGGCTTCCGATCTTGAACTGCTCTCAGCGGTTTCCCTTTTCCTAAGCTTCGGGATATCCGGTTCAGAAGGCGCTAGCTTCGCAAGTTCCCAAACTGGAATCGGTTTTCCATCTCTCAAAAATACAGGTTTAACTTGGACCCCTGCCTTCGCCATCCCCAACAAAATAGGCTTCAAAGGTCCTGCTGAAAAATTTGGCGTGGGCGACCTTAAAGATTACGCTGAAAACAGGGAAGTTGCGGTTCTGGAACAGCGGTCAGTCAGGTGAAACCGTGTAGCCTTTATAGATGGCCCATTGGTCGCCGTGGTCCTCGTTGACGTTCTCGACTTTGAAGCAATGTTCTTCCCCAAGCTTCTTCATGAAATCGTCTAGGATCTGCATCTGTCTAGCTCTATTCCAAGGTCCTCGGTATCCTACGCCGTACTTCCTGCGGATCCACTCTCTGCGTTTAGCCTCGTTGTCAGCTACTCCGAGTTGGCTGATGTAGACGCTTGAGCCGTCTGTAACCCCGACTCTGATCGGATGGTCAACCTCGTAGTTTTGGAAGAAGGTTTTCATGGAGTCGGCTGGTGAACCGAAAGCGTCGAAGTCAACGACCTTCAGTTTCCCAAGATGAGAGTTTTCCTTAAGCTCCGGCAGCTTGCTTTCAATCCAATCGAGATTGTTAGCCGCGTAAGTCTCCAATTTCACCCCTTCGCCTTCCAGCTTATCCTCAACCTTTCTCAAAGCTTTGGAGTCCATGTCTACAGCTATGATCTTATCCGCCTTATCCGCGTACACGTGTTTACTCAAGTTTCCTTCTCCAGCGAAGAGCTCCAGAACGGTTCCGCCTTTCAAATCTCCGACAAGCTCCATTCTTTGATTAGCCTTGTTCGGATGCAGAGCCGGACAGACGGATTTGGCTGGAGTAACATAGGCTTTCGATTTACCTCCTTCAACCACATCGGCTTCCTGAGGTTTGGAGACGGTTGACACGTGAAGTCGTGGGAAAGGGGTTCTCCATCCTCCGCGACGATGATGACCAGGTCTAACTCTGCCCTCATGGTTTCTGAAAAAGAAGTCTGGGCGTCGCCTCATCGCTACTCAATCGAAAAATGTGTTCAAGCGCTTGATGGGTCTGGAGCACGGATGAAGACCATGACGGATGAGCGATGGTTTGCTCCATCATTCCCATGAGAAAAATGTCCGAATAAAAAAGAGGGGAGTTTACGGGCCTGACGTCAGGTCGACGATCAGGTACTCCAGCTTCTCGTCCAGGTCGCTCAGCAGCGAATCGAGTTCGGAGAGAAGATGCTTCTTCAAGCCCTCCGGCTTTCCCCTGTAGCCTAGAATCTTGCGTCTCACAAAATCGAAGGCTATTCGGGCGACCACTCTTTCTCTGGCAAGGCCTCTGTCTCTCTCTATCTCTTCTTTAGTGCTCATGCTCTCAGCAGTCCTCCAGCAACTTGTCCAAGCCATACTTCGCCTTGAGTTCCTCGGGACTCCAGAAGGGCGAGTCCTCAAGCGAATCGAAGTCACCGTGGAGACCGTTGAGGACTTTTTTCTGGATGTATTCCTTGATGTCGAAGTGCCTGCCAGCGAAAGCACTGGCATCCTCAAGGAACCTTACAACCGCGGCAGGAAGCTCTACCTCAATCTTCACCGTCTTCATTTGGCTCTTTTCCTCCTAAGTCACGAACTCCTCCAGCTTGTACTTCTTGACCATCTCATCTTTGTCCAAGCCGAAGGCTGGGTCTACGCTGATCTCATCGATGAGACCGTCCACTTCTCCCTTTATGGCCTCGCTGAGCCACTCGTCCAAGCTCATCTTCACGTAGGCTATATGCGCTTGGATGAAGTCGTGTATAGGCTTAGGAACCCTCACTTGGACAACCACGTACTCGCTCTCGTCTTTGACATCGCTCTTCTTCTTACTCATGTCCTCGCCTTTCCTCCATATCTAAAATGGTTCTTTCTTTCCTCTTCCCCACATTTTTATAGTGTATGCCTATTTGTAGGCAATAGATAGTCTATGGATAGGCATATTTAAATCTGCCTACGCATAGGTAGAAAGTAATATTAAGCAAGAACGGAGGAATGAGGGAATTGGCGTCTGAGATGGGAGCAGGGGAACTATCCACACTAACAAAAGCTAGACCCGGAAGCGACAGTCTAAGGACCACGGTACCAATCGGAGTCGCCAAACAGTTCAAGCTCAACGAAGGAGATCAACTAGACTGGACGATAGAAGCTCGCGATGGAAAACTAATAATCATAGTGACACCTCATAAGGCTAAGAAATAAGAAAACCCATGCGATGAAAAACTCAGGATGAGGGGTTTAAATACTATGATAGAATACGAGAAAAAGCCAAGGGGTCGTCGTCTAGCTTGGTCTAGGATACCAGCCTGGGGAGATAAGCCCAGATCGCTGGCGGTCGCGGGTTCGAATTGAGGAGTAAATCACGAAAGTCCCGCCGACCCCATCATTTCAGTCGAGAT
>Ga0315312_1001706_pt1 | contig 16419 bp, 14 predicted proteins | sample TDP7_MG_FD_203629 | JGI IMG/M metagenome (GOLD analysis project Ga0315312, IMG submission 203629) | Freshwater sediment microbial communities from Lake Towuti, South Sulawesi, Indonesia - TDP7 | ecosystem: Environmental > Aquatic > Freshwater > Lake > Sediment | place: Indonesia: South Sulawesi... | reverse complement strand
AATACGTTTTCGAAGTCTTTCCAGCTCAGCCAGAAAGTCGCCGTGTTTTTCGGTGAATGTTTGCTCTAATTTCTTTCGCAAATGACCGGCATAAGCCGGGCAATAGCCTTCAGTGCCGATGGCTACTTGCAGGTCACCACGTCTAACTACCGCCGGCACATAAAAGTCGCAAAGCTCCGGCTGGTCCACTACATTGCACAAAATCTCCAGTTGCTGACAATCTTCGTATATTCGTCTGTTGAGCTGGTGGTTATTCGTTGCGGCTATCACGAGCACGGCCTTGCCCAGATAGTCTTTGGAATACTTGGATCTGATTAATTCGGCGCCGGTGCCTGTGCATAGATTAGTGAGCACGTCGTCAATCCGCTCGGCTACTACCACCAGCCGAGCTCCCGCAGCTAATAGTGAGCGAGCCTTTCGCACCGCTACAGCCCCGCCACCTATCAAGACTACACGGCGACCACCAAGCTCAAGAAATATCGGATATTTGGCCATACAAATATTATACTTAAGTTTTATGCCTTTTGCACCAAGGAAATTTCTCAGTTTTTCAATTCGCAAAAGCTGTTATATAGTGTAAACTTGCTATGCTTTTTGCCAGGCCGGTGTTTTGTATAGTCATTTTTGGATTCTTGCCTTCTTGGGACTGACAAGACTATGAATAAAATTAAGAAATTGCAGCCGCCTTTGAGCGAAGCGGATGTACGCTCGCTGAGGGCAGGCGATGAGGTTCTTATCACTGGCGTAATCTACGGAGCTCGGGATATGGCGCATAAAAGATTATGCCAGACGATAGACTTTGGGGTTGAGCTGCCATTTGCGCTTGAAGGTGCAATCATTTATTTTGTTGGCCCGACACCCACTAGGCCGGGAAGAGTGATCGGCTCTGCTGGCCCTACCACCTCGTCAAGAATGGACGCCTTCAGCCCAAAACTCATCGCCAAGGGCCTTAAAGCAATGATTGGAAAAGGCTACCGAAATACTGAAGTCAGAGAAGCCCTGAAGAAATATGGTGCCGTTCATCTTTCAGCTATCGGCGGAGCAGGGGCACTGCTGTCTAAACACATCGTTGCTGCAGAAGTAATTGCCTACGAAGAACTGGAAACTGAAGCTATAAGAAAACTTAAGGTAATTGATTTTCCTGCTATTGTGGCCTATGATTGTTATGGAAATAGTGTTTATAAATAAGGAGCTGCTTAATTGAAAGTTGCCCTACTTGGCCTATTGCAATCCGGAAAGAGTACTGTCTTTTCGAGTCTAAGTGGCAAGGCAATCCCGCCGGTTGGCTCGACGACGATTGAAGAAGCTATTGTGCAGGTCCCGGATGAAAGACTCGATTGGCTGACCAAACATTACAAGCCTAAAAAAACAACATACGCTACTATTGATTGCCTTGACCTGCCCGGTTTTAACTTTGCTGATGAGCATGGCCGAGCAGCAGCAAGACGGTTGATTAATCAAATAAGAACGGTCGATATGCTCGTTTTGGTAGTACGAGCGTTTGAAAATCCAGCGGTGCCGCCCTACCGAAATAGCGTCAGCCCAGCCAGAGATTTGGCAGAGTTACAAACCGAATTGCTGCTTTCCGACTTGGAGCTGGTAAGTACGCGTATCGAAAGACTCGAAAAACAGATCCATAAACCCAGCAAAACCCAGGCACACGATAAAACAGAGTTGGCTCTACAAAAAAAATTGCAGGAGACAATCGAAAAAGAGATGCCGATAAGCTCAGCTATCGGGACTGAGGCTGAACGTGAAATGATTAAGTCCCTCGGATTTCTGACCTTAAAACCGATGGCCGTTGCGGTAAACGTTGGCGAGGATGAACTGGGCAAAAAGTTCGATTTTACCGACGTGATTGATAGTACCGTGCCGGTCATTATAATTTGTGCCGAGCTGGAGTACGAGCTGGCACAATTAGATGCCGACAGCAGAAAAGAATTTATGGCTGACCTGGGTCTGGCCGAATCAGCCACCGCTAAATTCGTCAAGAGTTGTTATTCTGCATCAGGCTTAATTAGCTTTTTAACCGTTGTCTCAGATGAGCTACGCGCATGGCCTATAAAGCAAGGCACCACTGCGCTTGAGGCGGCAGGCAAAGTACATAGTGACATCAAACGCGGATTCATAAGGGCCGAAACATTCGGGTTTGAAGACCTCAAAGAGCTGGGCAGCGAAAAAGCCCTCAGAGCTGCCGGCAAGATTCGGCTGGAAGGAAAAGACTACGTCGTCCAGGATGGCGACATCATTAATTTCAGATTCAATGTTTAAATTGTTCAGAGTTCAGAGTTCTGTATTCGGTGTTCGACCTTCATTACGTATTATTCATGCTGTTTTAGCTGTTGTATTATGTGTGCTTTTGTTTTTTGGCTGCTCCGATACGAAGAACGCAGAGATTCCTACAAATTATACATACAAGGTTATTAAAACTTATCCCCACGAGCCAAATGCTTTTACGCAAGGTCTGGTATTTGAAAATGGTCTTTTGTATGAAGGAACAGGACTTAATGGACGCTCAACATTGCGCAAAGTGCAATTACAGACAGGCAGTATTTTGCAGATACACAAACTGCCAGATAAATTCTTTGGGGAAGGTATAACCATATACAAAGACAGGATAATTCAATTGACCTTCAGGTCCAATGTCGGGTTTGTTTACGACAAAGATAGCTTCAAATTGCTGCAAAGTTTCAATTATCCAACCGAGGGCTGGGGCATTACACACGATGGAAAACGAATAATTATGAGCGATGGCACAGCAACATTGTACTTTCTGGATCCTGAAACCCTTAAGCAAACCGGTCGTATTAAGGTACACGACAAGGATGTCCCTGTGATAGGACTCAACGAATTGGAGTATGTTAAGGGTGAGATTTTTGCCAATGTCTGGCCAACAGAACGCATCGCAATAATTGCACCACATACGGGTCAGGTAATCGGCTGGATACACATGGAAGGACTTTTGAATCGAAAAAACTCTGTTCAGTTTGTCGATGTTCTAAATGGCATTGCGTATGATGCTGCCGGCGACCGGCTATTTGTGACCGGAAAGTTTTGGCCCAAACTATTTGAGATAAAACTTGTACCCTTAAAGTAATTGTTGTAAAAAAAGAAAAAATAGTTTAGCCGTCGCCGGTACGGCGACAGTCCACATTACGGAATAACCTATGAAAGCAGCCATTCTAACTGGTATTCGGCAGATGGAAGTCAGGGATGTCCCTGAGCCGAGGATTGAAAAGGATACCGACGTCTTGCTTAAGATTGAAATGGTGGGCATCTGCGGCTCAGACGTGCATTACTACGAAACCGGCAGAGTCGGCTCTCAAATCGTCGAGTATCCTTTTATCATAGGCCACGAATGCGCCGCCACAGTTGAAGCTGTTGGCCATTCAGTCAGCCGTGTCAAAGTCGGTGATGAGGTAGCGGTTGACCCGGCAGTATCGTGCAATAACTGCGCTCAGTGCAAAATGGGCAGAGAAAATACTTGTTATAATTTGCGTTTTCTCGGCACGCCCGGCCAGGGCGGCGGCTGTCTATGCGAATATATTGTTATGCCTCAGCAATGCTGCTATCCAACTGGCGGAGCTATTACCTTTGAACAAACCGTCATAACTGAACCATTATCTATTGCTGCATATTCAGTCAACCAGGCAAAAATGTCCGAAAATGCCGACATCGCAATCCTCGGTGCAGGCCCTATCGGTTTATGCACCTTCCTTAGTGCAAAAGCTGAAAATGCAAACGCCTGTTACGTGACTGAAAAAATCAAAGAGCGTATTGAGGCAGCTAAAAAAGCCGGCGCAACCTGGGTCGGAAATCCTGACAATCAAGATATTGTCAATGAAATCCTTAAACATCAACCCGATGGAGTGGATGTCGCATTTGAATGTGCTGGCCAGCAGGAAACCATCGATCAATGTGTTGAGCTGCTTAAGCCGGGCGGCAAGCTAATACTTACCGGCATTCCACGTTTTGAAAGAATTTATTTATCCATCGACAAAATACGAAGAAAAGAAATCACAATTGTCAACATAAGAAGGCAAAATAAATGCACACAAAAAGCCGTCGATTTGATTGCCCAAGGCAAAGTAAACGTTGATTTTATGATAACCCATCGCTTCTCGCTCGAACAGACAAAGGATGCGTTCGATTTAGTTGGCGGTTATCAAGACGGCGTGATTAAAGCTATTATCAGCCTGTAAATTGGAGATTAAGCAGGATGGATTGGCTGAAGCTAAAAGACAAAGTTGCAATCGTTACAGGAGGAGCCTCTGGCGTAGGCAAAGCTATTTGCGAAGGATTGGCTGAGGTTGGTGTAAAAAACGTCGTCGCTGATATAAATGAAAAAGGCGCCAAACAAGTGGCCGCTGATTTGAAGTCTAAATTCGGCGGTCATCACATCGCTACAACCACCGACGTGACCAAAAAAGCAAGTGTCGATGCTATGATTAAATCTACCCTGGAGGCGTTCGGTAAGCTCGATATCTTAGTCAACAATGCCGGCATACTTATTCCAAGGCTGCTGGTTGACCCTGCGGGAAAAGAAGAGCTGACCGAGGAGATTTGGGATAAGGTCGTCTCAATAAATCAGAAAGGAGTTTTTCTTTGCGCCCAGGCAGCCGCACGCGTTATGATTAAATCTGGCCGGGGCGGCGTTATAATCAATATGGCCTCCGAATCCGGCATGGAAGGCTCGGAAGGCCAAAGCATCTATGCCGCCACAAAGGCAGCCATTTATAATATGACATGGTCCTGGGCGAAGGAATTAGGCAAACACAAAATACGTGTCGTTGGCCTGGCCCCGGGAATTCTGGAGGCGACCGCCTTGCGTAACGAGGAGTACGAACGTGCCGTGGCTTACACGCGGGGAGTTACTGTCGAACAATTTCGCGAAAAATATAAACAAGTTTCCATCCCCTTGACAAGACCCGGCAAGCTCAGCGAGGTTGCCAACGTGGTGTGTTTTTTGGCCTCTGACCGGGCCAGTTATATTCATGGCACGGTTATCAACGTCTCCGGCGGCAAGTCCAGAACCTGAGCTGCTTTTAAGATTAAAAACATCAGTTTTTCTTGAAAATCTTCCTTTTATAATGTAATATCATATTGCTATGTGAAAACCGCAGAAACATAATATGATGTGCATATATTGGTGGTAAAACATGACAAAACTTTTGAAAAAGGCGTTTGAAGAGGCGTCAAAGCTACCAGAACTTGAACAGGAGGTACTGAGATATGACTAAAGTTGAAAAGCTTGAGAGAGAAATTCAAAAACTTGATCAAGCAGAGCTTGTAATTTTTCGAGAGTGGTTCCATGAGTTTGACTCGCAGCAGTGGGATCGCCAGATTGAAAAAGATATCCGTTCTGGCAGGTTAGACAAGCTGGCAGAAAAATCTATCGCTGCACACCGAGCGGGAAGGAGCAAGAAACTTTGACGCATTTTGCTTCACCAGAATTTTGGGCTTATTACCGAAGCCTCCCAGCGACTGTTCAAAAACTTGCTGATAAAAATTTTAAACTTCTAAAAGACAATCCTCGTCATCCATCGCTGCATTTCAAGAAGATTGGCAAATACAGATCAGTTCGAGTTAGTATTTATTATCGTGCGCTTGCAATTGAAGTACCGGAAGGACTATTATGGTTCTGGATAGGCAGTCACTCTGACTATAATAAGTTCTTGGGCTAATAACTTGCTGCAGCCGACAGTTCTTGCCCCTTGTGCTCCTGTGCTCTTATAACTTTTTCCTTGCTGATTCCCTGCTGGCGGTGTAGATTACATAACAACAAGCGAAATCGCGCTTCTGATTCGTGGTTCAGGATTAGGACGGCTTTATTACAGAAACGTCCAAAATGTTGAGGGAAAATGCATAGTATGTAGATAATGAAATCGATACGAATTATTATACGCAAACCATATGATAGGTATTTAGGATTCTATTTTATTACGTATGGCGAATAAAAAGATAAAATGTTTTGTTGCTATGGCTTTTGGCTACAAAGATTGCGACCAAGTCTATGATAGCTATATTTCCTCTGTCCTCAAAAGTCTGAATGTTGATGTCATTAGGGTTGACAGAAGGCAGCATAAAGAAGATTTGAACACTTATATTATCAGGATGTTGAACGAGGCCGATATTGTGCTGGCTGACCTCACATACGCAAGACCTTCAGTTTACTATGAAGCAGGTTATGCAGAGCGAAATATTCCAGTTGTGTATACAGTTCGGAGAGACCATTTGAGTAGGTCCCAGCAAAATGATAATCTCCGAGTCCACTTTGATTTAGAAATGAAGAAGATAGTTGCTTGGAATGATCCACAAGATGATACCTTTTCCAAACGACTAAGGCAGAGACTGAGCTATTTTCTTCGACCTTTGCAAAAGGAGAGTGATGAGCAGTTAAAACTCTCTGCCGACCGAGCCAAATTCAACTCTTGGTCTGTGGCTTCAAGGTGTAAACATATTTGTAAAGTTTTCTCCGCAAGACTTAAGTCTAAGCGATTCTGGATCAAGCCTTTATCGGAGATTTCTAGGAGGGCAGTTTGGGAATTGGCGCCCGGCGATGGGATCATAGCAGTGAAGCTGGTTAATAGGATTTGTCATCTTTGTTTAACCTTCGCGTCTGAATCCATCACTAGAAAAAAGATCGAAACAGCGATAGACTTGCTAAATGGACCCAGGTTGGTATCTTCAAGTGAAGATATTAATAAATACCAAGATTATTATTTTCTTTGCTCCCTGAAAAGAATTCCAGAATCACGGCTTACTTCTGCGTTTCCATCAGCCCAACCGATGGGAGAAATTGGATATTTCAAGCTCGAAAGACAACGATGGAATTCGAAATCCGGAGAGTCTTCTTTTATATATTTACTTTCGGAAATTGATTCTCGGATAAAACTTAATAGTTATTTGAGTAAAACAGTTTCCCGACTATGCGATCGAAAGACAAATCGATATACCTTTGCATCGCCTCATTACAATAGTCATGCAACAATTTCTTTTACCAGGAAGAAATCGACCAAATAAAAGCTACACCAGACGCGATAAAAGAACGCCGTAGAGCTTCATGTTGTCATTCGGATGGAATTGAAATAGAGGAAGGTGCCTTTTCAAATGATTATTGATAATTGACTATTGATTATTTTTGAGATTGCTGCGCTCGCAATGACGGGAATCGTTTTTCCTTGTTTTCGGCTGGGACTAAGATTAAAATCCGCTTTATGAAAAAAGCAAGTCCGCCGAGGCGGGCAAGTATTGTCAGTATTGGTAATGAGCTTCTCAGCGGCCAAACCATAAGCACTAATGCTTCATATCTTGGCGAAGGACTACTTTCAATCGGCTGTCTTTGCTGTGGCTTTTTTACCCGCGTTTGAGCAGACTTTGGCCGGTCATCTCTTCCGGCTGCGGCAGGCCCATCATTTCTAATAGAGTCGGCCCTACGTCGGCTAATCTGCCACCTTCTCGCAGTTTCCTGTCTTTGTAGCGTTCATCAAATACGATCAACGGCACATCGCCAATGGTGTGGGCGGTGTGAGGCTTATCTGGGCTCCCATCTATCATTTTTTCAAAGTTGCCGTGGTCGGCGGTAACTATTGCACTTCCGCCCATACTTTTAATTTTATCTAAGATTTTGCCGACGCATTGATCGACTGCCTCAGCCGCTTTAATTGCAGCAGATAGTATGCCGGTATGACCTACCATATCCGGATTGGCAAAATTAATCACAATTACGTCGTACTTTTTCGAGTCAAGTCTTTTTAGAACAACTTCGGTAACCTCATAAGCGCTCATTTCAGGTTTTAAGTCATAAGTCTTGACTCGTGGTGAGGGGACAATTTGTCTATATTCGCCACGAAAGGGTTTTTCGGTGTAATCGTTAAAGAAGAAGGTGACGTGGGCGTATTTTTCAGTCTCGGCGCAGCGAAATTGTTTCAGTCCCAAAGAGCTCCAATATGCACCTAAAATATTTTTCATTTTCGGCGGTTTTGGAAACGCCACCGGCGCAGGTATCGTCACATCGTATTCTGTCATGCAAACGTAATAAATATCGGGCTTGATTGTTCGTGCAAACTCTTTGAAATTAGGCTCAACAAATGCTCGGGAAAGTTCACGAGGTCTATCGCCGCGGAAATTAAAAAATACCACTCCATCACCGTCATTGATAGTAGCTAATGGTTCATTTCCATTATTAACTATGCAGGTAGGTTCGATGAATTCATCGGTTACACCTTTTTCATAGCTTTTGGCCACCGCCTCTGCTGCGCTGGCTGCTTTTATTCCTTTGCCGAACCTTATACATTCAAAGGCCTTTTGCACACGGTCCCATCGGCTGTCGCGGTCCATCGCGTAGAATCTGCCGGAAACGGTCGCGATTTTGCCCACCCCTATAACCTTGGCTTTTTTTTCGATTTCTGCTATGTATCCTGCTCCACTATTTGGAGGCGAATCTCGTCCATCGGTAAAGGCATGGATAAAAACGTCTTCTATGCTGCTTCTTTTTGCCAGCTCCAGCAGCCCATACAGATGGTCAAGCAGCGAATGTACACCGATGTCGCTGCACAGGCCCATAATATGCATTTTGCCATTGTGACTTTTTATGAATTCGATTAGATTCAGGAACTCCTTATTTTCGAAAAATGAGCCATCACGAATAGCTCTGCTTATTCTTACAGATTCCTGCGGGACGATTCTGCCGGCTCCAATATTTTGATGTCCTACTTCGCTGTTGCCCATCGTCCCATCGGGAAGGCCTACATCTTCGCCACTGGTATGAATAAGGCAGTTTGGGAATTCTGCCATTAGCATATCATCGACGGGTGTATTAGCACGTTTGATGGCATTGTATTCATCCTCGTCTGGGTTTGGATTGTAGCCCCACCCGTCACGGATGATTAGCACAAAAGGCTTGTTTTTCAACACTATTTTTTGTTTTGCCATAAAACTTCCTTCATCTATCGTCCCTCCTCTCTCGTACTTAAATTGGGTTAAGAAATATGATATAGAGGTGCGTTAAATATGTCAAACATTTAGAAAAAACGCAAAGATTCAACACCACTAAAGGTCTTTGACAGCACTACTTACTCTGATATAATTCGGCCGATTTATGAGTGCGACAAACTGGATGACAGACAAAAATAGTGCCGGGCTAAATTCAAGCCAGGCCTTTTTGAAGCGGCGATTTTTTGTACTGCCGGGTCTGAAGGCACAGCTTATTTTCTGGCCCTTAATGCTGTTCGGTTTAGCGCTGGATTTGGCCAGTAAAAGCGTAATATTTAGCTGGCTGGAGCAAAAGCCGGGCAATAGAGTTTCGATTATAGATGGTTTTTTGCAATTGGTAATGGCATTGAACGATGGCGCCGCTTTTGGATTATTCTCCGGGCATCCCTACTGGCTAACAGTAGTTTCAGTTATTGCACTGGTGGTAATCTTTGTGGTTTTTTTTCTAAGCGGGTCCCAGCCAAAATTGGTTCACGTTGCTCTTGGGCTTTTTGCAGCGGGTGTTTGTGGGAATCTTTGTGATAGAATATTTAATGATGGCTTGGTGCGGGACTTTATTGATGTGGTGTACTGGCCCGGCAGACATTGGCCGGCATTTAATATCGCAGACAGTCTGCTGTGTATTGGCGTTGCATTACTAATTATGGCGAATTTTTTTACTGGGAAGTCTTCTCGAACACGTGCTCGGCCACATAAATAGGTGTATTTGAGGCCGCTCCCAGAGCAATGGCATCGGAAGGACGAGAGTCAATTTTAAAGGTTCGTCCGTTCGAAGTTATATGTATCTGCGCATAAAAGGTATGATTGCGCAAATCATTTATAACTATTTTTTCTATTTTAGCACCGAGATTTTCAATTACGCTGTCCAATAAATCGTGCGTCATCGGGCGTGGCGGCTTGATGCCTTTCAATCGGCGGTCAATGGCAAAAATTTCGACTATACCGATGACAATAGGAAAGCCACGCTGGCCATAACGCTCCTTCAAGACAATTATCTGCTGGTCGGATTGTTCGTTAATGATTATTCGTGACAATTCAACTTCTACGTCCATTCTGATTCCATCCTTCTCTATATTAGCCATCCAGCTCTGAAAGGTGTCTTTCAACGGTCTTTAACTGCTCTGTAAGCTCAAAAAGCCTATCTCTGACTTGAGCTACTACTTCTGGCTTGGCTTTGGTTATAAAGTTTTCATTCTCTAACTTGGCCTCAACGGCTTTTTTATCTTTTTCTACCTGTTTTTTTTGTTTTTCCAGCCGTGCCTGTTCGGCTTCCGGGTCAATTACATCGTGAACGTAAATCTGTATATCGTTCACTATGGCAGTGGCAGCACTTTTCGGTTTTGCAATGTCGGGTCCAGCTTGGAATTTCTGGACACCTGCCAGATGACAAATCAGGTCGGCATTTTCATTTAAGACCTTTGCAACTTGTGCCGAGGCGTTTGCTGAGGTTGTTGGCACTACCGTAGGGGCGAGGTTATATTTGCTTTTGATATCCCTTATTGCCCGAATCGGCTCTTGCATGAGAGAGATTTGCTTTTCGATGTTCTGGTCAATGAGAGAATCCAGCCCAGTTGGCCATTCAGCAACAACCAACGCATCGGATTTTTCAGCTTCTATAAGTCCTTTAAGTTGCCGAATCGGTGCAATTTCATTTAGCTTTTGGAATATTCCTTCTGTGATGAATGGCACAAAGGGATGCAGTAAACGCAAGGCCTGGTCCAGCACAAAGGCCAGAACGTTTTGAGCAATCAGCTTTTGACTTTCGTTTTGCATTCTCGGTTTAATCCATTCCAGATACCAGTCACAAAAGTCGTTCCAGAAAAATTTATAAAATTGCATTAACGGTTCGCTAAATTTGTATTCATCTAAAGATTTAGTTACCTCAGCGGCAGTTTTTGCCAGTCGAGAAAGAATCCATTTGTCCGTAATATCCATCTTGTCGGGGTCAAATTTAGCTGGGTCAACTCCCTCAAGGTTCATCAAGGCAAATCGCGAGGCGTTCCAGAGCTTGTTGCAGAAATTCCGTCCGATGTCAAACTTTGGTGATGTGTTTTCCACCCGCCCATCTGGTAGCTTCATCTTCTCCACCGGCATCCGGATATCCTGCGTTTCTGTGGTCATGCTGGCCAATGTAAATCGCATGGCGTCGGCCCCATGGCTGTTAATCGCAACGAGCGGGTCAATGCCATTTCCCAGACTTTTGGACATTTTACGGCCTTCGCCATCCTGAATCATCGCGTGAATATACACGTCACTGAACGGAATATCCCCAACGCAGTACTGCCCCATCATCACCATACGTGAAACCCATAGAGTGATAATTTCGCGCGCGGTACAGAGCACATCGCCGGGATAGAATGTTTTAAGCTCCGGCGTATCATCCGGCCAGCCGAGGGTACTAAACGGCCAAAGGGCCGATGAAAACCACGTATCTAAAACATCCGGGTCCTGAACCAAATTATTGCCGCCGCATTTTTCGCAGCTTGTGGGGTCTTCCATACCGCTGCTGGTTTGCTGGCATTTTTGACAATACCAGATCGGTATTCTATGTCCCCACCAGAGCTGTCGGCTGACCGGCCAGTCACGCAGGTTCTCCAGCCAAGTTTGATAGGTTTTCCCGTATCGCTCGGGGATGAATCGTAGCTGGCTATCGAGCAAAGGTTTCAGGGCGAGACCCGCTAAAGAATTTACCGGCACATCAGTTCCCTCTATAAGACCATCGCCAAATTTTACAGCAAGATGCTCAATAGGTTTTTTAACGGCAATATACCATTGGTCGGACAGATACGGCTCGATAGGAACGTGGCTGCGATAACTGTGGCCAATCTCGTGGGCGTATTCGCGGACACTCTCAAGTAGATTTTCCTGCCGGAACCACTCCACGATAGCCTCACGCGCCTCAAAACGGTCCATGCCGAGCAGCCCTTGCGCTTCCGGATTATCAGCGTCTTGCCAACCGAACTTATCGCTGATCGAGCCATCCGGTGCCATCACGTTGATAATATCCAGCCCGTGCCGCTGACCAATCTCCCAGTCATCAGGGTCGTGAGCAGGCGTAACTTTCAAAAAGCCGGTAGAAAATCTTGCCTTTTCATCCTCACTGTTAGGATCAGGTAAGACAACATGCTCATCCGCAATTATCGGGATAATGCGGCCGACGATGGGAAGCCGAACTTTTTTACCGATTAAATCTTTTGCACGCCAGTCCGCGGGGTTCATAGCGACGGCTGTATCGCCAAGCATCGTCTCTGGCCGGGTCGTGGCAACGGTAACGTACTCGATTTTCGATTTTCGATTTACGATTTTCGATTTACAATCGGCAATCGGCATTTGTAAATCGGAAATTTCCGCTGGCTCAACTAAGGGGTATCTCAGATACCAGAAGTGTCCTTGCACCAATTCATGTTCTACTTCGTCGTCGGCCAGCACAGTCTGCGTAGCCGGGTCCCAGTTGACTAGTTTCTTGCCGCGATAGATTAGCCCATCCTTAAAGAGTTTGAAGAACGCTGCCCGTACAGCTTTTGCACAAATATCATCCATTGTGAATCGGGTCCGCTGCCAGTCACAGGAGCAGCCCATCGCTTTCAGTTGGCTGATAATTTGGGCCTCATATTCGTCTTTGTGGGCCTGTATACGGGCAATGAAATCTTGCCGCGTAAAATCTGTCCGGCGTTTTCCTTTTTCGGCTAATATTCGCTTTTCCACGACTGTTTGAGTGGCGATGCCAGCATGGTCTGTACCGGGCATCCACAAGGTGTTATATTTTTGCATCCGGCGGAACCGAATCAGGATGTCCTGCAATGTATTGTTCAATGCATGACCCAGATGCAGTGGGGCTGTAACATTAGGCGGCGGGATTACGATAGTATAGGTCTTTTGGCCGTTGCCGGATGGTTCAGCGTGAAAGTACGGATGAGCAAACCAGATTTCCGTGACCCACTTCTCTATCGTTTTAGGCTCATAAACTTTCGAGAGTTGCCTGCCCTTGAATTTTTTTATCGGGGGTTCGCCCATGATTTATCCGGTTAAGAAGTTATCTATAAAAAATTCCGGCAAACTGCAATAGCCGGAATCTTATACTACTAAAAACGAGCAGCAAAGTAAATCGCAAACTTGTGGTGAGCAAAGTCGAACCATCGATAAGCGATTTGCAACAAGCTAATCGAGGTTCATAGTCATTAGAAACTCTGCGTTAGTTCGGGTCTTGGCTAATCTATTTTTAAGTAACTCAACTGCTTCGACCGGATTCAATTCGCTAAGGACTCTGCGCAGCCGATATGTAAGCTCCAGCTCTTTTGGATCAAGAAGCAATTCTTCACGTCTAGTGCCGCTTCGGCTAATATCTATGGCTGGCCAGACCCTTTTATCGACCAGGCGTCTATCCAGATGCAATTCCATATTTCCGGTAGCCTTGAACTCTTCAAAGATGTAATCATCCATTTTTGAGCCGGTGTCAATCAGCGCCGTGGCAAATATCGTTAAAGAGCCGCCGTGCTCAACATTTCTGGCAGCGCCAAAGAATTTCTTGGGCATTTGCATGGCGGAGGCGTCAATCCCGCCGGTCATGATTTTACCCGAGTGTGGCGTCTCGTTATTGTAGGCACGGGCAAGGCGGGTTATCGAGTCCAGCAGAATCACTACATCTTGACCGTACTCGACCATCCGCTTCGCCTTTTCGATTACTACCTCCGCTACCTGGCAGTGACGTGCAGCCGGTTCATCAAAAGTGGAGCTTATAACCTCAACATCCTCAGCGGTTTTTCGCTCCATTTCCGTAACCTCTTCGGGCCGTTCGTCAATCAGCAACACTATCAGTCTTACATCGGGATGATTTGTACTGATCGAATTTGCCATTTTTTGTAGCAGAATTGTCTTGCCGGTTCGCGGCGCAGCAACTATCAGGCCACGCTGGCCTTTGCCCACCGGTGTGACCAAATCAATTATTCTCATATTTAGTTCTTCCGGCGCGGTCTCCAGTATAAAGCGCTGCTCCGGATGCAGCGGGGTCAAATCGCTAAATACCACCTTTTCCGCAAGGTTATCAGGGTTTTCATAGTTAATTGCTTCGACCCGCAGAAGAGCAAAATACTTCTCCGAATCTTTGGGCGGCCTGATTTGGCCTGACACAATATTTCCGGTGCGTAAGCCGAAACGCCTGATTTGAGACGGTGAAACATAGATGTCGTCGGACGATGACAAGTAGTTATACTGCGGATTTCGCAAAAATCCATAGCCATCCGGCAGCACTTCCAGCACTCCTTCACCATACATCAGGCCGTTTTGGCGAATACGCTCTTTGAGAATTCTGAAAATTAGGTCCTGCTTCTTAAGAGCACTGTATTCAGTGATGCCCTCTTTTTTAGCAATATCGTGCAGTTCTGCCACCGTCATTTTCTGCAAGTCTGTCAGATACAATTCACCTTTTTTGATCCGCTCATATTTCGCATGGGTGGATTCTTCATCCTCTAATTCTATCTTTTGCTGGGCTTGCTCAGCGGACTCGGTCTCGATGGTCTGTTCGGCTGCGGTTGTCTCGGGGTCGTTCTGTTCGTCAGCCGTAGGGCGGATTTGCTCTTCTTGTCCGACAGCGAGTTGCTCTTCTTCAGCGGTCTTTTTCCTGGTGATTCTGCGTTTCTTAGCGGTGGCTTTTTCATTTTTTGCAGTAGCTTTAGCCATGATTACTCCTTTTACATTCGCAAAAACTCATTGTCACCCTTGCAGAAGCAGGGTTATGATTTAGCTAAACGAGCTTCTTGCAGGATTCTGTAGGATTTGGGCTTTGGGCAATTACTGTAAAGCCTAAACCTCGAACACGATTAACACCTGTATATGCAATTTGCAATAAGCCGCGACTACCTACTCATCCACAATACAAGAGAAGATATCAGCGACTTGTCTGACCAATGCCGAGAAGTCGGAATTGTTATCAATCACATTATCGGCGATGTCAGCCTTGTTGTCCAGAGAAATCTGAAAATTTTCTCTAATTTTTATTTGATTTTCGTCAAAAACATCCATTTTTTTTGCTCTGTCTATTCTTATTTGTCGCTTACAATCCACAAAAATCAGCCTGTCGCATCGCTTGGCCCAGCCGACCTCTACTAATAAGGGCATATCCAGCACAATTACCTTGACCCGGTTTTGGCGTTTGTATTGCTGTATAAGCTCCTCAGCCCGTTTTAGGACAAGGGGATGAATTAATTTGTTAAGACTTTCGTAGGGGCAACCCAATGTGGTTGCCCTGGGCAGGCACGTTGACCTGCCCCTACCATCGGCAAATACAATCTTAGCCAATTTCCTACGGTCGATTTTGCCTGCTGAGCTCAAAATAGTCCGGCCAAAAAGGCTGACTATCTCGTCTCTCACGGCTTTTTTCTGGAGTAACTCGTGGACAATTTTGTCGGCATCGATGACCTTGCAGCCCAGTTTTGCAAACTCAGCCGCAACTGTGCTTTTGCCTGAACCGATACCACCCAGAAGGCCTATTATTGGCTTTTTACTGCTATTGCCCACGGCCAGGCAGTTTAATTACTCGATAACAGCAAGTCAAGTCATCATATATTTTACAGTTTTGCCCTTGCCTCTGTCAAGTCTATTTTGGTTTTTTTCTTAAGCCGGCGCTGGCCTATGGTATTATCGCCCGGTTGTAGATACGCACGTCGTCAATCAGGCCGGTCCAAAAACTGCCTACGGCCAGATTGCTGCCAGCCCCGAAGTAAAGACCGCCGGTAGAAATTGCAAGGTTGCCCTGTGTGTCCTTTGCGACTTCAACATCATCAACATAAAGAATTCTGATGCTGCCATTCCAAGAAAGCCCCACTCGATGCCACTGTCCATCGGTAATGATTGCCTGTGAAACTAATGTCTGAGCAGATCTAGCAGAAGCCTTTATTTCTGTAATTAGTTTCCCGCTGGAATCGGCTAAAAGCCAATTTGCACCAACCGTCTGTGATATTACGACCTGTCCTGGCGCTCCGCCTTTGACCCAGGTAAAGACACTAAATGCCCCGGCTGCTGGATTTAATACAAAAGGCGTGCTGACATAATCATCAACACCATCTAATTGAAGCGCACCATTTACCTTACCGCCGGCAGGCTGCCAGACAGGATTACCATTGAGAGTACCATCATAGTCGCCGGCACTATCCGCAGCGAGTGTACCTTCTGTCTCGTCGAGTTTCCAATATGCCAGCAGACTAACAGGCAGAATTTCCTGCTGCCAGTAGCTCATAAGGACCTCTAAGTCCTCTTTATCCACCACACCGTTACCCCAGGGCATCGGCCCGATGTCACAAAGAGAATCACTTGTACCCCAGTGTTCGATGAATATGACCAGATCATTTATGTCCACTATTTCATCGCCGTTGAAGTCAACGATTGGAAAGATCGGCGCCTGCCACAAGTCATAACTTCCAAGATTACCTT
>Ga0315312_1001705_pt1 | contig 16420 bp, 19 predicted proteins | sample TDP7_MG_FD_203629 | JGI IMG/M metagenome (GOLD analysis project Ga0315312, IMG submission 203629) | Freshwater sediment microbial communities from Lake Towuti, South Sulawesi, Indonesia - TDP7 | ecosystem: Environmental > Aquatic > Freshwater > Lake > Sediment | place: Indonesia: South Sulawesi... | reverse complement strand
TATTGAATTATACATATCGGTGGGAATGGATATTGGGAAATAAGGATCCCTGTCTCCATGGATGATTAACGTCTTTGCAGTAATTGTAGAGAGAAAAGGCGATGTGAAATTCATGTCATCGTAGCTGTCTTTCATATTGCGAAATTGTTCTACCAATAATCTAGTCTGCTCATCCCCGAAAAAATGTATTTTACGGTAGTAATCACGCTCTTCTTCACCAAGATTTTCGACCGTGTATTGAGCCATCATTTCACGGCATGGCTTTGGAAAGTATGAAGTGGCGCTGATAAGAACCATGGCCTCAATACGATCGGGTTGTTGAGTTGCCATATGGATCAAAGTCATGCCTCCTGAACTATATCCAATCGCTTTGAATCGCTTGATATCCAAATAATCAAGCAAAGCAAAGACATCAAGCGCTGCTTGCCTATGCGTGAATTTTCCAGACGGATTCGTTGAGCGCCCATGTCCCCGAAGATCTGGGATGATCAGCTGAAAATCATCTCTGAACTCCGGAATGAACGAACTCCACATCTGGCCAGACATACAGAATCCATGTAACATTATAAGAGGCTCTCCCTGGCCATGGGTCTCATAGTACATCTCGATGTCGTTTACCTTCGTTATGGACACTTTATAATCACTCTCTAATAGAACTCAATTGATAACTAAACTTAAATATGTGTTTGGATTTGGGGTGTAAATTTTCAATTAATCAAGGTAGTGACCTTAACTATGGAAGGGTCTATGGTCTATGTTCAATATGGGTGAGCACCTTGTTCATTTTTAGGCATCCGTGGTTCACTAGCGCAAAGATTTTAATCCCCTCTAGTAGCTGGAACTATCAAATTCATCTATAACTTTGATCTCCGGAAGAGGTCGTGAAACAATATTATTTCATTACTGGCTAGCCGCGTATCCAGTCTTTAAGGCCTAATTTTCTGGTGTAGAATCTTAGAAATGTATTTGCACTTGTTTTGCTGCCGAGGATGATTGTGTCGCCATGTTTTATCTCCACTTTCTCATTCCTGAACCATTTATTACCCACGGTTGTGCCGTTGGTGCTGTTCAAATCCTGAAAATAGTATTTCCCTTCAACCTCATCATAGAATATTTTACCGTGGGACCTTGAAACTGTTCTGTCATGCTGTAGGCAGATGTCATTATCTGCATGTCTCCCAATGGTTACAGAAGGCTTCCCCAGCGGATACTCCTTTCCCTTGTCTTCCCCACTTTCCACCACTATCCGCGCAACATCCTCCCCTAAGACCTGCGTATCGGACTTACATTCCCCACCCTTGTCTTCCTTTTTCATGGCAACATACCTGATTAGCTAAGTCCTCTTAAACCTAATATAAAACTTCCCGTGAATCCTTGAGAATATCATCACAGAATACATATAGCAGAATGGTAAAGATTTTCTCTTAGGTTTCTAGAAGTCGATGTAGAGTCATCCTCTCAATAAGAACTTAGAATGAGGCAAAAAACAAATAAGAAGAAAAAGCATACTCACTTCCAGCGATGAGTCTGAAAAGTACCAAGTTGTGATTTGATTTGGCTGTTTGCGACATTTGTGGTGTACCTGGAACTGGAACTATTGTGAGTTCAGAAGATATACGGAAAGCCGTGTTCAAGAACGGTTTTAACCCCTTTGCGCTGGGTCTGACTGGGCAGCTTCAAGCTGCCTTTGGCATCAGCCGCCAAGAGTCTTTTGAATACTGGAAAAACACGATCGTCGCGCGAGACACTTCAGACTGGAACATCTGTCCAGGATGTATGTCTAAATTAAGCCCTTACTTAGAAGGACCGCCAAAACCTACTGGTGTAACGAAAGCCGAGATCCCCTCGAAAGTATTTTTGGAAACATTTGCAGAAATGGAAGCTAAAAAAAGGCTCTCTTCACCGGTTCCAACCAGTGTCCTAGCTCCCCAACCTAAGAAGATCCCCATGCCTCCCAAACCCATCTCACGTACACTTCCAATAGGAGTAAAGGTCCTTGCTGCGTTGGAGCTGCTTTCTGTTCCATCATTCATCGCAACAGGATACTACCTCTATATTGCATTGAATCAGGCTGGGGCTGACCCAGCACTCTCTGCTCTTGGTCCAGGGCTTTCAGGTGCCTTAAGTTTGGTCCTTTTGCTGTCTGCTGTGGGTCTGTGGAAGGGTAAAGGATGGGGTTTAATGCTCTCAATGATGTTTGCGGTGATAATGGTCCTTTTGGGGCTCATAATGGCGACTTTAACAGTCGTTGGCGGTCTCATGACCGTTGCCCTAGGTGCAGCAATAATCTTTTATCTGACTCGACCCCATGTAAGAGATCACTTCAGATCAAAAAAACCACCATAGGTAAGCAGTATATCCGATAACCTGGACTTCTGAGAACTCAACTACCGAAGGTTAGGTAAAAACCTAATTTTCCATTCAACAATACTTACACAGCAATCACATACTAAGGACCTAGCGGAATTCTTTTAATGCAGCTTGTACCTCAGGATCGTTTGGGTCTAACCTATAGGCAGTCTTGAAGTCTGCCAAGGCCAGATCGAACTCGCCTATTTCCCGGTAGACCCATCCACGGTACTTATAAGAGCCTGCGAAGTCCAGTCTAAGCTCTATAGCTCTTGTTAGTTCCTCTATTGACTTGCCAAAATCTCCAAGCTTCATGTAGACAATACCTAAGTTGAAATATGCGAGAAACTCGTACGGGTTCAACTCCTTCGCTTTCATACAATCGGAAATAGCTTTACTATATTGTCCCAAGGAGCCGTAGATTCCAGCACGAAGGGCGTAGGCGCCACTATTCGAAGGGTTGGCCGATATTGCCTTGTCAAGTGCTTCTAACGCTTTCTCATACTCTTTTCGTAGAAAATGTTCTTGCCCCTGCTCAAAATACTCCGCGCTTCTACCTTTCCCGTTAATTTCCCTTTTTTTCTTTGCTTGAAGACATAGATCTTTATTTTTCCGCGCGGCTTCGTAGCTTGGATCAATCTCTAGAGCCATATCAAACTGCCTAATAGCCTCATCTAACCTCTGCAACCTGGCTAGAGCCGCCCCCTTGTTATGAAAAACCAATGCGCGAAAGTGGGGATTAGTTGGCCCAGTCTGTAAGGTCTTCTCGAAGGCATCGAGGGCTTCATCAAATCTCTCTAAACCGAAAAAAATCTCTCCCTTCGTGTTCCAAGCCTTCAAGATTGCGTCTTGAATTATCCCTTGCCGGTTTAGGAGTTTCTGGAAACGGCTTATGTCCCTGCTTGCTTTTCCGCTTAGAAGGGATTCTAGCCCATTATTGATATTTTCTAAAGCCCGTTGGTATTCGCCAGCAGCTGAAAGTATCTCACCTCTCATTACGAAAACGATGAATTCTGGCGCTCCAAATTCTAAAGCAATTTTAAGGCATTCGAGTCCCTCTTCTGTCTTCTTAAGAATTCTACCCATTACGTCTGCCTTCAGGATCAAAGCCTCAACATATTTCCGGTCCAACTGTAAAGCTCTGTCGTAACAATCTACTGACTCAGTATACCTAGATAGTCGTGCAAGGACATCGCCTTTAACCTTCCAAAGAACAGGTTCCCTCTGGTTGATCCTTGTAGCCTCGTCACAGCACTTGAGCGCCTCTTCAAAACTGTTTAGTTGTAGGAGGAGGTTGGCCTTGTTAATCCAAGCCCCCCAATACGTGGGGGCTTTTTTTGTGGCGATGTCAAAACACTCAAGAGCCTGTTCATACTTACCTAGATGTTCCAGGCAGATAGCCTTATTGCTCCAAGCCTCAGCCCAATCAGCGTTTACTTCTATCGATCGGTCACAACACTCCAGAGCCTCGTCATACTTTCCTAATTTTACGCAAGCCGCCGCCTTGTTAGCCCAAGCCTCGGTATAATAAGGGTTAAGCTCCAATGCCCTCTCAAAACATTCGATGGCTCCATTATCATCGTCAAGATGGCTCAGGCAAGCACCCTTGTTGTTCCAAGCCTCTGGATTATCAGGTGCTATCTCCAGCATCTGGTTAAAGTACTCTGCGGCTTCTCTGTACTTCTTTAGGTTCAGAAAGGTGAACCCCTTGCGCAGAAGGTCAAGGTCATGTGGAAGACTAAACGGTACGTCCACAACAGGTGGCTTTTTACCTGGGAGACTATCGTTAATCTTCTCTATTTCTCTTTTCAGCTCACTGAAGCTTTGATACCGATTGTCCGGGTTTTTCTCCAGACACTTCATGATGAGCAAGTCAAGCTCAAGCGATATCAAAGGATTTAGCTCTCTTGGATTCCGGGGCCTCTCATGTTGATGTTTGAATTTCAATTCCTCACGAGTGGCTCCATAGAAAGGCTTTCTTCCTGTCAGCATCTCATAAAGCATGACGCCGAAACAGTAAATGTCTGAGCGTGTAGTAACATTTTTGACATCGACCCACTGTTCAGGCGAAGTATAAGGGGGGGTACACCACCCCTCAGGCCCTATAGGCTTCAAAGCCCTCGTCTCCTCTTCCATCTCTTCTACCGGAGTAGGCGATTGTTCGTCAAAAATCTTAACTAAACCGAAATCCGCTATCTTTGCCACATTCATCTTGGTGATTAGAATATTTTCCGGTTTGATGTCGCGGTGGATGATCTTCATTGTATCGAAGGCATAAGCCATTCCTTCGCAGACTTGAATGGCGAAGCCCAGAGACTGGGGAATAGTTAGCCTCCTCTTCTCAATCCACTCCCGCAACCTTTCTCCATCAACATTCTCCATGAATAGGAAGGGCTTTCCTCCGATCTGCTTCGCAAAGATGGCAAAAACTATGTTCTTGTGGTTTCCAAGTTTAACCCAAGTCTCTACTTCTAAGAAGAATCTTTGTACGACTTTCTCGCTCCAGATGAACTCATCCTTGAAAGTTTTGACGGCAAACATAATCCTCTGATTCTGTTTTATTGCTTCCAAGTCTAGGGTAACGTATACTATTCCCATGCCGCCTTTCTTAATTTCTTTAACTTCGTAACGGTCTTCTATTTTGTCACCCACGGTCCAGCCGTAGGACATTGATTCCTTCATATTCTTCAACTCATGCTGGTGGTGACTGAAGATAAATCGGGTTTCTTATAGCCACAAGACTTCAGTGATGCTCTCCGCTTCAACGGCTGTTATCCTATGCTCATCTAACCCATCCCTGTTCATGACATAGAGATCAGATTTGCCATTCACGGATTTAACGAAGGCAATCTTCCCACCATCGGGAGAGAACACAGGATGCGAATGTTTCACTGAATAGTCAGAAGTCAACTGTTGAATGTCGCCACCATCGAAATTCATAATGTACAATTGGTAGTCGCCGTCAAATAATATCTTCTTCCCATCGGGCGATATGCTTAATCTGGAGATGTGGCTGTAATTCTCGGATATTGTTTGGATGTCAAATTGGTCGGTTCCAGGCTTGCAGGAAATGGAACAGACCTGGTTGTACTGGTGAAGGTTGTGGCCCCATACAAAGAAAGCTGTTTCGCTTTTCGGTTCGATTGCTAGAGTGTTTGGTCTCCACCAGACGCAATCCGCGTTATGCGTCAATCGATGTGTTTCAAAACTCCCCCATGCCACCTCAAGAGCATTCTTGGGCTCACTAGGCTTAGATAAGTCAGCCATGCAAACTTCTAGAAGATCGTCATAGGAATAGTTGGAAAGGTATAATACTCTCTTGCTGTCGGCAAGAAACTTCGGCGAGTAATTACCAATCCTCATAGGGTTCATGATTAATGTCTTATGGGAGACTAAAATATAGTCCCCAATCCTGTTGACTTCCAGTAAGGCTATGTCCGGATTCACTTCGGAGTGTAGGTTGAACTCACATGCAATTAAATCTCCCGAAGGCGAGAATATAGGGTTCATATAGAAAGGCTCACTCATTGGGTTCCATTGTGTCAGCTGTACCTCACTGCTGCCGCTGATTCTTACAGCGTAGAGGCGAGGAATAAACTTGCTTTTGTCAGCTGTATATAAAAACCGTGTATAGACGACCCATTCACGGTCCGGTGACATGGTTGGCGAGAAGCGTCGACTGTCGGAAGTTCGAACAATCTCAACAGACGTTCCTCCATCAGCGTTTATGATGCAAAGTGAGTGTTGGTAGCCCTGTTCCTCGCGCTGGAGAGCGTCGAAGATGATATCAACCATGTCAATCCGCCCCTTATTCAAGCTCCTTCTTTCTCGTAGACTTTCAGAATTATTCCGCGTCCGCCATCCTTGTCTGTGAAATTCTGGGTGATGACATCATACTTATCCAGATCGAGCTGAGGCTTCACAATCATCATTCGAGCTAGAGCGTAGAACTGGTTCGCTTCGCCATGTGTTGTTTCGGCGTATATTCCTACATCCTTTGTTCTCAGTGCTTCAGGCACAAGTGCTTCAAGTACCAACTGAACGTAGCTTCTCATATTGTAAGGCTCAGGAGCTTCCTTGAATATACAGACTTGCACGATTCTCTTCCCAGTTTCAACCTCTCTCAGAACTCTTGTTCTCCCTGTAGGTGTTCTTATTACTCCAAGTTGTATATGGCATACTGGGCATTTGAGGAAAAGACTGTCTGTGATGGCGCATTTCCTGCAGAAAACCTTCCCGCATGTCTGGCATGTCCCACCGACTGGATGTGTGACAATGGTGTGCGGCATGTCCTTTAAGAAGGGGTTTACTGGCCAGAATGCCCTACACTGGGAGCACTGTGCGAAGACAGGGTCCAGTAGCGGGTCTTGGATGACCATCTGAGGGATTTTTTGCTCCGCAGTCTCGCTCATAGAAAGATACAGGATGGTCTGAGCTAGGTCTAAGGCCCTCCTATTATGAGGAAACTCGTTCAAAACCTTTAGGATCTCCTCCATAGCCGAGATGTAGTTCTTTTGCGTAAAGTATAAGTCAGCATTTTCAAGAGACCTTTGGACGGCGCTGATTTTTCCAGCACCTTCCGGAATTTCCACGACTTTTTCAACTTCCTGCGTCGGTGCAGCAAGGGTTGCCTCTTGTATAGTTTGTGAGTCCGTTTCTGGGGTTTCCTCTTTCGTTAAAGGATGGCGCTCTTGGTACTCAGATAGTGTGTAGAGGTACTCGTTTTCAGAGATCTTTGCGATTGTGCATTCGAAAGGGTGGCAGGTCACGTGTAAGAATTTGCCATCAACCGCGTTGAATTCGGCTAAATGCCCACGGTCCTCGGCCTGCCTAATGTGAGATCCAACTTTATCGATCATTGAGAGAAGGTCTCCCTTCAAACCTGTCGAGAGAAATTTAGTTAGCGATGGAGCACCTATAGTCAATATCTCCAGCTCCTTCAGCTTACCCAGCATCTTTTTGCATGATGAATATGACATCATTGAGCTTGAATGGCATTTACTAAGAATTTCCTGAGGATCAGAATCAAGATTCATAACTTGCCTTTTCTTCTTCTCTTTCCCGAATAATCCACTAAATATGCGCAACTTCTTCTCTCCATCCTAGCATTACAAATGAAAGAATTTAAAGCTTCTATGATCCCACTGTTTTTCACTGACTCGATCCAAAGTACTCGATAATATTCAGTAAGAGATTCGAACTTTAGTCTAATCATCCAAGAACTTGGTACTTAGTTCTTAGCAGTTACTATATGCGAAGTATCATAGAATGTTAGCGATGAATGTTAGCCCTATACACCATCTCTAGTGTGCCAGAAAGGATCTATGGTAATCTGGGAAGAGATTTGAACACTCGGGCACAGAGCGTGCTGTGCTGAGACACTTCTTTCGTCAATTCCAGACAAAAAAGGAAAATTGTGTTACAAATGCATAATTAGCCACTCTTTATTATTATAAGTGCTACTTATTTTCTAACGTAACACTTATATCTTTAGAGATTCACCAACTTCCCGTAAGGGTAACAGTCTATGTCAATCGTTGAAGTAGGTCCAAAATATCGTGTAACAATCACACAAGATGTACGAAGAAAGATTCCCGTGAAAGTTGGACAAAGAGTTTACCTGCTAGCTAGATTTCCTTACGTGATTCTGATTCCAATCCCAGAAAAGGTCGATGAGGCTCTGGCAAGCCTGATTGGCGACATAACATACAGTAAAGGAGAACGGAAAAGGGCTGAGGAACAGCTCTTGAAGGAGACAACATAACTTGGAAAAAAAATTCATGGTTGAGACAGAGTTTCTCTTTGGGTTTCAACCAAAAGATAAACACTACGACCTAGTATCCAACATCCTTGAAGCATACATGGCAACTAGGCTCTTCTCTCTTTATTATCCAGTTTCGGCTTTGCTTGAGGTTCGCGAGGTCATGGCTAGCCACAGAAAGGACACTACGCAAAGACTGAATGCTCTTACATTCGTGAAGGCAAAAGCCATTTCATCCGGTCTTCAAGAGGTTGAGCTAACTTCGGACGATCTGATACTTTGTGAGGACTTACTGATGCAACATGACTTCTTGTCTTTTTTTGACGGATTGCACGCCTCTGTAGCGTTGAACAATGGATTGTCAGCAGTCTCAAACGATGAGGTTTACGATGAACTTAGCGTGAAAAGACTCTCATTTGAGAATTTCTTGAACCTACTCAAGAAGTAATCCTCAAATCAAGGAAGTACGTTCTTAAAAGTCAGTTTGGTAGCCCATGATAGGTTCAAATATCGGTTAAAATTATCGGTTTTGATTTTCCTTTCCAGAATTCCAAAAACACAGCGATGTTAATTATATATCGGGACTATTAGCTATAGAGTCAAAGAAGTGTCATTATGGAAAAGAATCTCCAGAGAATATTAAGTGAATGGCACTTTTATCGAAGCCATACTTTGGATTTCCTTGATATCCTGACTGAAGAAGAAATTTGTTACAAACTGCCTCGCCCAGGCCTTGATACCTTTGGCAAGCATTTTTTGGAAATGGTAGAAGTGCAAAAGTCTTACATCAAAGCTTTGGAAATTGGCAAGGTTGATTTTTCTGTGGGGAATTATAACCAGCCGGAAATATACATGAAGAAGGCGAAGCTTAGAGAGCACTTCAAGAAAATGGACGAGTGTATGATCGGTGTTCTAAAAGAAATAAATGATGTCGACAGAAGAATAGAATGGGGATTAGGGAAGGACAATCCGAACATATTAGAGCATCTTCAATTTCTCATTCAACACGAAATTCTCCATCATGGGCAATTGGTTGCATTTGCCTATCTATTCAGTCTACCAATTCCAGAAAGCATAATTAACAATTGGGCTTTCCCACTTAACGAAACACAGAAAACACTCCTCAAAAAGCGGACAAGGCAACTCCGAAAAGGATTCAAGCGGTACACTTCTTAGACGCTAGATGTTTGAGAACAGTCTCAGCTACCTTAGCCCTTTTGGAATCTTTGAGCCAAGTTCTAAGCGTATCGCGGACTTCTAGGTGTCTACGTGCGAGATAAAGTAGTGCAGATGCCACAGATCGCCAAACGTAACGTCTTTCATCTGTTGCAAGTTTTGATAATATCTCAATGCCTTCTAGCCAGTTCTTGTTGCCTCCATATGATGCAAATGCCATAGCTACATTCCAACGTGTCCCTTCATCTCTTATACATGCCCATCTACGTAAATATTTCAGGGTGAAGTTTGGATAGCAACGAAGTAGACCATCGCCTATGGCGTAAGGTCCCAAGTTCTTCCTTACATAGGCAGTCTTGTCAGAAAGAAGGGGTTCAAGCAGGTGGATAAGGGGTTCAGCCCACTCTTCCTTTCTTAAGTTTCCGGCACTTCGCGCCGCAATTACGACACATCTTCTGAGGTTTGCCGAGGAATGCGTACTCCAATTTTGAAGAATTGGAAAAACTTGTTGAAAATGCTCTTTGAGAAGTTCACCCCAAGTGCCGTGGGCCTCTTCACGAACAAGCCAGTGTTTGTCGTCTGAAAGAGTTGTCAGAATCTGCTCAGCTTTATTATTATCGTTCTCCCATAATTTAGGAAGAATCCTTGAGGCGTATCTTCGGGTGAAAGGGTTATTATGGTTAGAGAGATTATTTGCCCAAAACCACAGCCTTTCTACTTCATCATCTAATGCTTCATGTAACAGTTGAGAAGATGACCAAGAGGGCTTTCCCCACTTAATAGAAGACACTAACTCGCTGAACTTGTCTACGTCATCTTTGGAGATAGCTTTCCGCAGACTACGCTCCGTCTCAGATGGTAAATAAAGTTTCATGGAAAATCAATCTCTATTCTGATTCTATATTGTTTCGGTAAAGAAAAAGGTTTACAAGAAGAACCCAAAGAGGGATGCATTCTCCAACCCATCAAAACCGAAAATTTGAAACTCGCTCTGTCCACGGTTTATTGGTACCCCGGGAGAGATTCGAACTGTCGTACCATCTTGTGATCGCGTTACCTCTCTAAACACTATGTATTTAAGGTTTGGTTCTCATTATTTCAAGTGGGTGCTAAACATGAGGTCGGTGCTCGCCGTCAAGGGCGAAGAGGTGTACGAGAAGAACAAGCAGAAGCTGGAGAAGGCCTATTTAGGGAGGATTGTGGCTATCGAAACAGAACTAGGAAGCGTCGCCGGGATCGGTGCAACCCTGGACGAAGCATATGAAAAGGCACTTAAGGAGCATCCCGGCGGGAAGTTCTATTTTAGAAAAGTCGGACCTTGCCCAGCTCCAACATACCTCTTCCAGGTTGACGCCCCATGAAATTTGCCTACAGGAATGATATGCCGATTCTGAAATTTAGGGTTAAGGGCGCCAAGGGAGAGACCGAATTCGATGCCTATGTGGACACAGGTGCAGGGAGGACGCTGATTCCAGAAAGAGAGGCGAAGAAACTCGGGTTGACCTATGCAGGAGATACAACTGTGATAACTGGAAGCGGTAAAGACAACATCAGGCTCTACCGCGCCCAGATTGAGTTCCTAGGCAAAGAGTTCAACATACTAGTCTTCGGAAGAGACCTCCCCAAACAGGCGCAAGTCAGAGCCATGATTGGAAGAGACATTCTAGACGCGTACAAAGCGTGCTTTGACGGACTCAGAAAAGAGATAGAAATAACCTAACGCCACGTAGCCCGGACCTGTCCTTCCCTTTCGCAACCGTTGCTGAGGACTCGAGTTCGGAGAAGCGTTTCATTGTAGTGGCCTGGGGCAAGTTCACATTCCCGTTCACACACACGGATAACGCTCTTTTCATCTTGAGATATTTCGAGGTGCTTAAACCAACAAGCTCCAGCATCCTACGCGATAAGCAAATGCTTATTTTTCTCAATTGGCATTTAGTCAAATATGCCACTCTCAAAGTCAAAGGAGCACAGAGTGACTAAAGAGATTGTTGAAAGTAAACTTCATTATTGGTTCGGAGCAAGTGTAAAAGAGTACCCATCAGCCGGACATGAACTTGACGTTTTTGCAGTAACATCCTCAGGTGTCAGCATCTATGTTGAAGTGATTTGGGTCTATTCAAAAACTCAATTTCTAAGCGATATGAATATGCTGCAGCAGTCGGATGCCGACGTCAAACTCGTTATCGGTAGCCCTGAGGTCATAGCTGATACAGAAATGCTGCGTGAATTTGCGAAGATTGTGGTATCGCAAAGGCGGACGGGAAAGATCATACATGGGGATATCTTGAATGGGGTTCGAATCCTAGAAGATCCTGAATATGTTGAAAATGACTTGAGAAGGCTATTCCTGCATTTGACAGATGAGGCAAAATTAAGTCGTCCCTCCCAGGCGACTCTCAAGATAGTTGATTTGAGAGCTGCTAAGTCAGAGTGGGTGAGTGGAAACTTTTACAACATAATTGGAAAGGTCTTGTGTGAGGGGCAAAGAATTATCAGGCGGTCAAATGCGGAGTTACATTTTCTTCAAATGCAAACACCAGCCAAGTATGTGTCGGTTTCAAATGATGGAAAAGTGAGTGAACTGAACTGGAAAGATCTAGACTTCTCTTGGAGTCCAGATGGAAGCGACTCTGACAACAGACGCGGAGAGTTTCCAGAAATGAGGCAAGGCGATAGCATTTTCGTAGTTTTCCCCGACGCTGTTGGTTCCGGTTTTTCTTCGGGCGGTCCAGTTCATTGGTGGAAGCGTTTCTTTCAATTAACTCACGGTTCAAGTTATAAGGTTCGAATGATTATCGACGGTATCTCAGGTGGTCAGACCATTACTGCGGAAGAGACGATTGAGTTTATCGTATAAACAAATGAAAAACTTTAAAACGGTTGCTTTTCTATAAACAGAATTCAATCTGTTTGGTAGCCCGGGAGAGATTCGAACTCTCGTCGGCGGGTCCAAAGCCCGCTATGCTTGTCCACTACACCACCGGGCTTCTGCGGATTTAGATTTCTCTTTTGATGGTTCCAAGTAATAACCTTAGCGTTCAGGCAGAGAGCAGAAACTCGGTCACTGGTCTTCGAACATGAAGTCGTTCAGGACAGCCTTTGCTTTTTCACGTTTCCTTTGGTGTTCTCGGAGAAACTTGACTACTTTCTCCGCGAGTATTGTCTTGTGCTCACCGCAGAGGAGCTCGCCGGCTCTGCAATTATCACTTATCTGCTTCAGCTTCTCGTCGTCTTCTTCGAACAAGTAGTAGTCATAATAGTAGACGGGGCATATGGTCGGGTCTCCACCGTGGAGCTTTTGCTCCTCAATTGTGGGTCTCCCACCCGTAAAAGCGTCCCAAACCTTCTTCTCAGCGACCTCCGGGGAATCTGTAGTGAATATACAGGTCTCGGGAAGTGAAGCTGACATCTTGCCGCCTTTTCCCAAGCCCGGGAGAAACTTGCAGTGGATCTGAGCCGGCTTGAAGTAACCTAGCTTTGTGGCAACATCGCGTGTAACCCGCCAGTAGGGATCTTGATCTATAGCTGCAGGGATCAAGCAAGGCACGTTCTCACATGTGAGGGCAGATTCCAAGAAGGCCGGAACCGCCTGGATCGCTGGGAAGAATATTATGCCAATGTTTGAGCTATCGTTGAAACCAAAAGTGGCCTTCACCGTGGAGAAGGTGACTCGTTTGGCGACTTTGACTGCCAACTTGTAGAGCATCCCAGAATCCTTGATGTCCATAATTATCTTTGTCCTTCTAGGGTCGAACCCTATTGCAATCACATCCAATGCATTATCGTAAGCGAAACCAGTGGAGTCTTCAATCGTGAGCTCTGGGTTTATGAGGAACTTCTCGTCATCAGTCATCTGGAAAAGAAGCTTCGAGCCGAAAACGTCTTGAAGATGCTTCGTGAAGATCCATGGAACAAGGTGGCCTATGTGAACTGGTCCGGATGGTCCTCTGCCTGTATAAAGCACGAACCTTCGTCCGGAATCATACATGTCAAGTATCCAGTCTAGATCTCTGTGGGAAAAGAAAAGCCCCCTTCTGAGTTGCAGGTGCAGTTCACCAGCATCCTTCTCAATCCTATTAAGAAGGTCTTCGATCAAAGGCTCTGTGCCGAACTCCTCAACTAGTCGGCTATAGTCGATCTTGCCGGAGACTGTCCAAGGTGTGACAATCATCTCTTCTTCGTTGTTAGACATACCATGACGCCCTACGCATCAGAAGAAGGAAAGGGTAATAAAAATTTAAGTGTTTGGTGGTAAAGGACAATTAGAAGTAAGGCATCGCCAAAAGTCTGTCTCCTGAGTTGAGCAATCTGACAAAGCGACATGTGCTACGATGAATACTCACTATGGCTCCATAATGTTTATAGGAAACCATGCGAAAGTTTAGGATGGAGAGGGGATATGGTCAAGTTACAGAAGCATAAGGCGTATACATACGAAACTAATGACGGTAGAACAATAGTTCACCATAAACATCTGATAGTTCTTCCAGAAAGTGTCATCTCGCAACTCGGATGGTCGGAAGGAGTTGAGCTAGAGATCAGTATTACCAGTAATACGGTGATTCTTTCCCCTACAAAGGAGAGTGAAGAAGAATGACTCTTGTCACGGCAGCCCAGGGTAAAAACTTCATTGTTGCGGGAACAGACAGCAGAGGCACATTCGGTCACCCGGAGGTTGCTTTCTCAGCATATGATACAATGCAGAAACTAGTGACCATCACAGCGCATGTTGCTGTTTTGAGTATGGAGCAGGCGAAGTTGGCGACAACATATTAGAAGAATTTAGAAGGGAGCGAATGAAACCTGATACAGATGGAATAAGCGATATTCTCAGAGACCTACAGTCATATTGTCATACCAAATGGAACCAATGGCTAGCCAATGTGCCGTTTCAGTTCAGACCAGTTGTAGCGTATATTGTAGCAGGTTTGGACAAGGACATATATGGAAAATATTGCTTGCCCCGAATCTATTCGATGGATAGTCGAATGGGGTTCATGCCGGCTTTTCATAGGTATGGATGGGCAAGTGGAGGCATACCGATCTATGCAATATACATATACGGTAGAAGGTATAGAGCTGATATGTCGCTTGATGAGCTTACCGGACTAGCCGCCTATGCCATCTCTGAAACCGCTACACAAGACCAGCGCGTTGGCGGTCCAATCAGAATGTGTCAAATTCTGACGGACGGTTGCATAGAACTAACCGAAGACCAAATAAAGGAGTTGCTTGAAAAATATAAAACGGGGAATCCGTAGTGGTAGAGGAATTGCTTCGTGTTGGAGAAGATAAGAAGGCTGTGCACTCTCCATACATGGCGTACAGCGTAGTTACTGACTCATCCGTTTATGCTCATTCTTTGCGAGTGACGCGCCTAAAGAACCTTAAGATTGCTGAAGAGACTCAGCAAGAAGGAGGTAACATAGAACCCCAAGGAAGAAATGTCGAGATACCTCTTCAGAGTCGCCTTCCTTGAAGTGCATCATAAAAGACTGCAGTATCCTGAAAGACCTTAATCTCCACGCTTTTTATGGCTCTTTATACTCGATAACATATACTTCTTTTTTAGCCTTTCTGACCTTTCATGAAATCAAAATTTTGACTTGCATGGGTCATAGGGCTTTGAAGTTGTTGGACCAGTTCTCGTATGCGGTCAATGACTCTTTGGATATGCTCGGTTTCCTGTTCTCCAGAATGCCGAGGAAATCGCGCATAGATATCTTCCGTGGCTCAGCTTCACTCTTAGCCATTCCAGCCTCGAAGAGTTCACTGTTCACTATAAGCTGAGCAGATTGGCAAACGTCCATTACGTCGCTCCCGGAGAACCCTTCAGTCAGTCTTGCCAGTTCCTCAAGGTCTACATCAGACGATGTTTTTAGGCAGTCTATGTAGAGCCTGAACATTTCGAGCCGTTCATAATAGCTTGGTGGCGGAACATATATCCTCTTCTGAAACCTCCTTATGAAGGGCATGTCTAGGGTCCAAGGTTTGTTTGTGGAACCGACGACATAGACATGAATGGGGTTCTTCTTATCTGTTATCCCGTCCATCTCTTTCAAGAACTGGTTTCGCACCCTTGTCTCGCCTCCAATCTCAAGCCGGTGGATTCCCATTAGAGAATCAAGCTCGTCAATGAAAATTATGGAAGGCGATTCTTTGGTTGCCTTTCTAGCCGTATTGAAAAGTCTTGCTACATTTCGTTCAGCCTCCCCCAACCATTTAGACATGATCGAGGCGGCATCAACGGAGATAAACGTAGCCTTAATCTCGTTTGCCACTGCTGCTGAAAGCAAGGTTTTTCCGCATCCTGGAGGCCCAAAAAGTAGAATCCCTCTGGGCCAACCTAATGGAAATAGGTCTGGTCTTAGCGAAGGGTAAACAACAGCTTCTTTGACAGCTTTTTTCGCATCTTCTAGGCCTACGATGTCTTCCCACTTAACATCTGGGGGTTTCCTTAGGATCAGCTCGTCGAAAGGAGCAGTCTGCGTTGTCTTGGCAGTCTCGTAGCTCGAGCTTTCCTCCTTGGCTGAACTGTCAACCCAGAAGTCTTGAAGCACTCTTATTCTGGTTTTATAAACCTCGGCTCGTTGGACATAGATCCTGTTCAGGTTATTATCAGGGTAAACATGCACAAGTTTGAGGAGACAATCAATCGCACTTCGATATGCCGCTATGGCCATATCCTTTTTTCCCTGTCGGTCTAGCACAACTGCCTCTTGAGCGTGCCTTATAGCAGTATTTTCGAGCTCTTCTATGACGCTCATTTTCGTCACTGCTCAATCTTTATCTTCCCTTTTCTGCTTAAGGATTCAAGAGCTTCAAACACCATGGCAGGGGGCACGTTAAGCTCTTTTGCACACCTGGTTACATTCATCTCTCCGTTGTTTCTTTCGATATAGTCCATGGCCAACTCTTCGGAGAGGAAAATCTTTGGTTCTTCAGGACCTTCTGGAATACCTTTCTTCCCTATGATTGAGCCGTCCTGACTTACATAAACCTCAGATCCATCAGTGGTTAGGGCTATCATAGGTCTGCTGGGTTCTGTGATCTTCGGAACAACTGTGTCTACGGGTGGTTCAGGTATCTTACTTTGCAGTTCTTGTTCGACAATGCCGGCGGCTTCTTTGA
>Ga0315312_1001704_pt1 | contig 16444 bp, 17 predicted proteins | sample TDP7_MG_FD_203629 | JGI IMG/M metagenome (GOLD analysis project Ga0315312, IMG submission 203629) | Freshwater sediment microbial communities from Lake Towuti, South Sulawesi, Indonesia - TDP7 | ecosystem: Environmental > Aquatic > Freshwater > Lake > Sediment | place: Indonesia: South Sulawesi... | reverse complement strand
GGATAGTTTTGGATTGAGCTGTAGGGAGAGGTTCCGCCAGTTTGGTCTCCAGTTATATTTTGATTGCTGAAAAGCATTTCGATTTTAAGAAGGTCTGTCGCTACGTTTGGCACGTAGAAGTAACCGTCTGTCCTAGTTTTCATTGCCGGCGTACCGAAGTATGCCTTCAACGTGTGGTTGGAGTCCATCGTGACATTTATTGGATTACTAAAAACTATAGCCCCGTCAAGATTCCAAGAGTAGAAAAGGTAAAGCGGGTCCGGAATAGCCGCGACAGCCACAACTTTGCCGTACCTGTAAGTGTGGTTTCCCGGCGGGGGGTCGGTTGTCCCGCCGGAAGAGGCAGATATAACTAACGTTCGAATGTCCAAGGGATATATTCCACAGTATTGTTGTATGGTTTGGTTGCAGCTTGCGCACCAAGAATAAGCAGTATAGGCGCACTTAATATCCCAGAAAACCCACCAAAGACCATCTTCCCATATAAAGTATTGATAATGCGTATGGTATGCCATAGCACAACAAGGCGCGGGCGGTTGAGGTTCAGGATGATCAGGCGCATAGTAGAGGTGGCTGACTTCATGCTGCACTAGATTATCATCCTTCCAGTAAACCTGCCACTTCAAAAGAACGAAGATTCTACACTGGTCCAGGAGCTCAGGTCTTGGAGCTAGTCCTGCAATTGGTTCTGGGTCATTAGGCGTCGCTTGGGCTGTTATGCCAATAATTGCATCAACATAATTGCTCCACCATTCGCCAATATACCATGTGCGAAGATATTGCTTCGTGTCCGCTTCCAGCTCATCCCAAAGGTCATACATAGAAGCTAAGCTATCAACACTGTCCCATGCTAGAAATCCAAGAATGCGAATGTCTATTCCAAAGTTTGCCACTAACGCTTCGTCACCACGTTCCAGTTGAAGCTTAGCCCACGTTTCCCAATTGACAGGATATTGTCCTTCGGGACCGATGTGGCGAATAGTCTCTCTTTCTTCCTCATCTCCGAAGACGAAAACATAGATGGGATGCTCTCCTTCCTGGTCGTCAACTTCGTCTAATGCTCCCTGAATACCTACATAATCTGCATATGGATTTGTAGTGTTCAAATAGTCTTCAGTGGTAAAGTTCTCCGGCATCGGTTCGCGAGGAACACCTTCAGGTAACGCATAAGAAACCCACAAATCCTCAGTTGTAGTTGCCGAAATCTTCGGCAATCTGGGCACACTTGGCAAGATTAAAGTTAACGATAAAAGGGTTAATACCAACACCACTTTTTTTATTCGTTCTTCCTCCCTTTAACGAATAACACTCCAGTACAAACCCAGCCTGCTCCTAAGGCTGCTCCTATAGGAAACTGCCACAGCTTAACGCTATCAGGTAATCCGGGGGTTACCCAAAGAGATATGATGTTATAGAAATTATCCCCATATTTCACTGCGTAAGGCTCTGGTACAGTACCATTCATCCAAGGCAAAGCCCTTTCAGGATCATCAATGTAAATATGGTATCGGTCTTCAATAACTTTGCTTGGGACAAGAACAATTCCCAATTCCTCAGTTGTGTTCCACTGGTCAGGTAGAACTTCTAGCTTCTCCGCAATAAAATGTTTCCATATGCCATATTCAATAGGGTCCCTATAATCGTATGGATCATCATAACTTGAATTAACATTAGCATAAACTATTACTCCGACATAAACTACAGTCAGTATCGCCATCAGCACTAGAACCGCTTTCATCATTTTTCTCATCTTTTCTACCATTCCTTCTTTTATTTTGTTCTCTTTCTGCTCTTCAATTAGGGCTAGGTGGTGACACACCTCAATACCCTAAATGTTGGTTTAAACGTTTAAGCTTTGCTACCCCCGTTGCATATAAATCCCTATGGAGGAACTTTCTGGAACTTAGGTCAACCAGTTGACTGAAGGAGATTCCTTAGCTAAGTCTCTAAGGCCAAAAATTCAGGCAAGACAAGAAGCTTTTCCCAAGACGCCTAGCCAATGGGTCTGAGTAGAAACTCTGGACAAGCCCCACGTCACATTCGCCACAGCTGTGGATACCGCTTCTCAAATTTCTAGGTCTCCACAACTACCTGACAAATTATATTTGGCTCCTAATAGAGGGGCCTAGCACTGTTGCACGCACACACGCAAACTCCACAAACATAAATAAGCACCAGACAAAACCTCTCTTACACAACAACCAAAAACAACGGCCGAGGTGAGGTAGCTTGGTAGCCTATAGGCCTGTGGAGCCTAGCGCCCGGGTTCAAATCCCGGCCTCGGCCCTTTACCCCTAACTAAAAACTAATAGGTTAAAGCTTACTTTTTACTAATTATTGAATGGAGTCATTGACTGAATGCAAAGAAAAAGACTAGTTTTCCCCTTCTCTGAAATCGTTGGTTTAGATAAACTTAAGCTAGCCATTTTAATCAATGCAGTAAATCCAAAAATCGGCGGCCTACTTATAAGGGGACCAAAGGGATCAGGAAAAAGCACCATTGTCAGAGCTTTAGCTGACATTCTTCCAAAAATAGCAGTCGTTAAAGATTGCCCCTTCAACTGCAGTCCATACGACCCATCAAACATGTGTCCTAAATGCAGCGAAACCTACAAGGAAGAAGAAAAACTTCCTGCTGAAGAGAGGAAAATGGTCGTTGTTGACCTGCCTTTAGGCGCCACAGAAGACAGAGTAATTGGAAGCTTAGACGTGGAAAAAGCAATAAAGTATGGAATAGAAGCGTTAGAACCCGGAATTCTTGCAGAGGCAAACCAAAATATTCTGTACGTGGATGAGGTTAATTTGCTGCCGGATCACATCGCAGATGATTTGCTAGATGCTGCAGCTACTGGATGGAATATTGTTGAAAGAGAGGGAATATCTGTAAGCCACCCTTCCCGTTTTATATTTATTGGAACAATGAACCCTGAGGAGGGAGAGTTAAGACCGCAACTTCTTGACCGTTTCCCACTATCGGTTACGGTTGAGAGAATAACTTCCGTAAAAGATAGAATTGAAATTGTTAAAAGAAACATGGAGTTTGAAGCTGACCCTGAAAAATTCTACGAGAAATACAAGCCTCTACAAGAGGAACTGCGAGACAGAATAGCAAAAGCAAGAAACTTGGTAAAAGATGTTGTTATTCCAGAAAACCTCCTTGAAAGCATTTCCCAGGCTTGCTTAGACTTAAAAGTGGATGGCTTACGCCCAGACATAGTTATTGCAAAAGCAGCTTCAGCTCTGGCGGCTTTTGAAAACCGAACAGAAGTAACCTTGAACGATGTTCTAGTTGCAGGAGAACTAGCCTTAAGCCACAGAACAAGGGAAGGCGGATTCCTTGAACCAGCAACACCGCAAGAAATTGCGGAAGTCTTCATAGCAGCAGCCAAAAAAGTTAGGTACATTGAAAAAACAGGGGAGGCATCGAAAGAAAAAATTGAAAAAAAGTCCATGAAAGGAAGAGCCCTTTTTTGGGTTAAGAAGGATGCAACTGAAGCCGAAGAAGAGAAACTAAAAAAGAAAAATCTTGCACGCAGACTTCAAGATAAGTGGCATAAATTTAAATTTCAATTCAATAGACTCTTAGGCGGCGTTACTTTTGCAATTGGAAAACGACTGAGAGAAGGAACAAAAGAGATGCCTTCTCTCGAAGATGGAGTTCAACTTGGTTCTGATAAACTTCGTGGAGAAACTTATGAAGAAAAGAAGGGTGAGTTAAAGGGCATTCCCACAGTCAGCAACGTTGTAGGACAACCAAAAGTTTCAGAAGGTTTACCCATCATTAGCAGTTTTAGGACTAAAATTGCTTCTTCTTCATCCAAATTTTTTCTAAGAATGGGAAGAATTAAGAGCAAAGAACGAAGTGCCCATGCTGGAAGACATGCTCAAGCAGTAACAACTCTGCATAAAGGCAAACCTTACGGGTGGAAGTTCCCACATGGAAAACCCGTAGATATTCATTTACCAGCAACTATTCGAGAAGCAGCCAGAAAACAGAAAAATCGTGAAAAACCCGCAGAAACTTGTTTGAGAATCAACCTTGAAGATATACGTGAAAAATTAAGATTGTATAAGGCTCCTTTAACAATGGTTTTTGTAGTTGATTTAAGCGGTTCGATGCTCCTGAACATGGACGCCATAAGAGAAGCACTATTAAATTTTCACAGGGACGCTTATAGGTACAGAGACCGAGTAGGGATAGTCGCTCTTAAAGACACAGGAGCTGTTGTTGTTCAACATCCCATAACAAACCTAAAAGTTGTAGCTAACAAACTCCTAAGCCTTCGTATAAGCGGTTTTACCCCGCTTGCCGCTGGAATGATAAAGGCTTGGGAAATCTTGAAAGAAGCTAAAAGAAGAGATCTTTCAACAGTTCCTGTGATGGTAATAATAAGTGATGGGAGTGCCAATGTCCCGCTAAAAAGGAGTCTTGAGACTGGTGAGGTTCGGCAAATAGAGGAGGTTCGCATAATTGTGCGGGAATATGAAGACATAGCCGTTAAAGATGTAATGTCTGTTTCGAAGATGATTAAACGTGAGGGAATACATACAATAGTTATAAACACTAATCCTCATTTGTATGGGCGCGAAACATACGGTTTCGTTGTAACAAGAGTTGTGGCTTCCATAACCGGCGGGAGCCACCACGCTATCGGCAGACTAGCAACAAAAACAGATATGGTAGAGGACATGATTGAACTGATAAGGGAAGACCAAAGAAAAATAGTTTATGAAAAATCATTAAATTGATACGTAGCTGAATGCCTTTTTCCTTGCGGTGGATGCGAATAATATGTTTAAGGATAAGAGAAGTGGAAAAATCGTTTTGATTGCCCATTGCATATTAAATCAAAATTCCCGTGCTTCAGGTTTAGCAGAAAGATCAAGTGTCATAACCGAAATTGCAGAATTTTTAACACGCAATGAAATAGGCATTATTCAGATGCCATGCCCAGAACTCGCATACGCTGGCGTGTCAAGACAACCTCAAACTAAAGACCAATATGATAATGTGACGTTTAGAAGGCAATGCAGAAAAATCGCAGAAGAACTCGCAAATCAAATTCAAGAATATGCGAAATGCGGAATAAAATTGAAACTCGTAATAGGTGTTGACGGAAGTCCAAGTTGCGGTGTAAATGAAACCTCTGGAATACTCTCAGAGGAATTACGCTTCGCTCTAGATAATCGGAAAATTTCAGTGCCATTTTACGGAATACATTATGAATGTTTAAAAGACGACGTAGTTAAACTAGGAAGATACATTGAATAATCAAACTGGAGGCTTAAAATGCTTTTTCGCTTTCATGCTTCCATGCATCCACTTCTCAAACTCTTTCGACAGTGGGTTTTCAATAAAAAGCCTTTTTCTTATGGCTTCTAGGAAAGCATTTTCTTTTCCTAAGAATTCGGCTGCGGTTAAGATTTTGCATCCAGCCTTCTGAGCTGTATCAAAAACATTTTTTGTTTTTTCACACCAGTTTTCATCCCTTAAAATGTGATGCTCTAAGATGGTGCAAGGCACAGCCTCAACAACTTTTTCTAAATTCTTTAATCCAGCTTGAACTTGCTCCTCGTCAACCCTGAATCTAGCTAAGTATGATGGCGGTCCACCTATCATTATTAGTTGAGGCTTTTCCCTCTTGATTATTCCAAGCGTCTGGGTTGACATGGGGCCTTGGACGTCTGGTGCAAACATGAATTTTTCATTTTGATATTCGATAGTGTTCATTAAAACCCATCCAAGGGCTGAGTTTTCAGGTCCATGGAAGACAGGTTCTGAGAATCTGACTTTTGTAGCTTTTCCGAAATTGAAGGTTTTTCCGTCTGCGATTTCAAGTTTTTCTGCGTATTTTCCGCCAGTTTTCTGAAATATCCATCCTCTGCGCCTCTGGCTGTAATTGATTTTATCCATCGGATTTTTTATCAAAACAGTTTTTCCATCGTAGATTTGCCTTGCAGTTTCCGTTGCTGCTGTCCAGTTGCATAGCCAATCCTCATAAGAAGGCGTATGATGGTCGAAGTGATAATGGCTCAATGTTACAATTTCGGCTTTTTCAGCGGCTTCGGCAATTTTTCTGCGAGATTCTTCTATAGCTTTAAATTCCATCGGATGTGGAGGCAAGCCGAAGCGGTTTGGACAAAGCGAAACCCCAGCATCTAATAAAATCTTTACGTCTGGAGTCTCAACATAAGTACACATGGATCTAACGCCGAGACTTTCAGCCGCCAGTGGAACAGCCCGAATGTGCTTCAACATAAACGTTCAACATGCTTATGATTCCTATAACTTTTTATTTAAGTCAATGGTTTAATTTTTCATGGTGGGCGATGACGACTCTGGCCCCGATGAATCAAGAATGATTTGGATCTTGAGTGCGGAGAGCCCGCCGCTTTGTAAAATCGTTGACAATCAATAATTATACATCGCATTTTACGAATGAAGTGAAAAAAGTGGATTTTCGTTGATGCTTTTGTATACAGCTATTTTTGGCTATACATGACAGTTCACCTATGTACTTGAACGTGGCCACATCTTCTACTTCTCTTCTGGGGTTTTTCCTACAGTTCGAGCATTTTCTTTTTGAGTTCGCGTCTTTTTCTGTGTGGGAGGTGATAGACTATGAACAGAAAAACGTCGGTTCACTTAACTCCCTGTTTTTGAAAATGATTCACTTTTCTCCGACGGCTTAATCTTGGTATATTTGCAGATAGAATCAGGATTCCACCTATGAGACTGAAGATAGACCAAGGTGTTGCAAAGGAGGGATCGTAAAAGAAAAAAATTGACAAACTGGTTAATGACGAAATAAACACTAAGAGGCCTCCGACAAATTTGTATCCTTTTCCAGCAATTAAACACCCACCGATAAGTACAAGATCAAAACTAAAAAGTCCAAAAAATGTTCTGATTGGAAACTCTATAACTTTGTTAACAAATTGAAAGAGGAGTAATGATAAATGAAAAAGGGTTACGACACTGATGATTGCGCTTAGGCTTAATCCTAAACTGAATCTATTCATGAGTGTTCAGTTACAATATTGCTGAGAAAGATTTAAAAGTTTTGATTTCTTTATTATTACCATGTGTCGAACTATTAACAAATACTTAAGCATTTTGATTTATCTGCTAACATTACTTTCATTGTTTGTAATACCTGTTAGTGCATCCGCATATTATTCAGAGGAGAATGGGAGCGCGAGTACTATTGTTAACTGGGGTAGTCCTTATCAGTTGGTAGGAGAATATCCTACGTATAAAGGACATATACTCAAACTCGGTGTAAAGTGCGTTATTTATGGTTCAGGAACAGCAAAGGGTTCCATGTCGGTGATGGGAAGAGCGGTTTCCAATGGTTGGGTCGTTGGTACACTTCGCTGGTATATGAAAGGCTATCTTCGTGCACCCTTTGTCAATCTGGGTTCCGGCAGTGCATGGATAACGATTAAGTTTCAAGCAAAAGACATGACTACGGGAGGCGTTATTGAAAAAATTTTGTTTCATGAAAATGCCGACCCATTTACAGGCAACGATTACGATGGAGAATATGAAGGAATTATGGATATATCACTATATCAAGATCACCTGTATGAATTTGTCCTGTATGCGGAAGTTTATGCTGATGCTGTAGGTATCGCAACTGGGATTTCAGATTTTGCTGGAGTATTATATCCAAGCGAAAATCCAAGAATCGAGTGGAGATACATGGACGTGCCTAATATTGGTGCAAACGGTGGTTTTGGCTGTCCTTTTGTTTCGACTTGGAACGGTACACATTACGTATTGGACAACAATCTTATCCCTGCTGCTGAATACTCCAACAGGTCCGACGTTACTGACTACTACCTACTTCAGCAACCCTTAATCCGCGATGATGGCAAGTATTCGCTTCTCATATGGGACTTAGACAAACACTCATACCTAGACAAGGTGCAACTACTCGCGGTCGACCATGAATCAGACGTCAACATAGCCTTAACACCTGACGGAGAAATCCTCACGTACAAGAACCCTGCGGCTCCAGTTAATGCCGTTAGCAAGAACGGTAGCGACATAACGAATGTTTTAAGCTCAGTTGACGGAAACTACTACGAAAGCTATGCAGGTGACTATCTTGTTGTAGACTTTGGAGGCTTGGATGTTGCCGAGGGCGCCAAACTTGTTCTGAGGACAGACATGTACTGTGAGCCTATAGGCTGCAAAGAATCTATACACGTTCAAGTGTTAAACGCAACCGAACAATGGATTGACGTAGCAAGCTTCATTCCACGAGTCTATTGGTCAACCGACATCCTCGACCTGTCTAACTATCTGCCAGACATCAACAGTGAAACAAAAGTCAGACTTTACTTCACAGCCACCCACAAAATCGACTATGTGGGTCTAGACACTAGCAAACATGGAGAATACGAAACATTCTACGCCAAGTTAGCAACGGCAAACCACTCACAACTAGGCAACGTAAAAGGACTGTTCGAAAACAGCGACAACCAATATGTCGAACTATTACCCGGCGAGCAAGTCATGGTACGGTTCATACTGCCACAAAACACCAGACAAAAACGAGATTTCATAATAATCCTTGAAGGACACTATTTCAAGATCAGTTAACGGCCCAACACTTTAACGTTCCAGCCTTTTGTCGGGTTTTTCCCAAAGTTCGAGCATCTTCTTTTTAAGTTCCCTGCGTTTTCTATGAAGAAATCTGTAAACTGTGCTGTGTAGGCTTCCGTTAATCATCATTTGAATGGCTTCTCTCGCGGCTTGTGCCTGTTCAATTCCTCCGATTATGCCGACTGTGTGTCCGTAAACAGTCACGTTGGTGTCCGTTAGCTCCTCGATTATTCTGCGGGTTTTGCCATTCATTCCGATTATTCGCCCTTTAACGCGTCTAATATCGGATTCAGACTTTCCAAAAATAAGACGCAAATCAATAATGTCTAGCATAGCTTCTTCATCACGGATCAAGCGAAAAGCGTGCTCTGGGGAAAAGCCTCTTCCTATAGCTGTTACGACATCTTTTACTCTGAAAAGCAAAGAAGGGTCTTCGGCTTTTTCAGTCAACACAGCTGTAACACCACCTGTTTCGCTGTCGATTTGGAGCTCAACCGAAAGTTTCTCTTCTATACTCTTCTTGGTTTTTCCTTCTGGTCCTATTAAAACTCCTACACGCTCTTTTGAGATTCTTAGAAATGTGCTAGCCCTTGCCATGACCTGTAACCTTCTTGTAGCATTCTTCAGTGGGGGGAACCTTAACGCCTAACCTGCTAAAAAATCTATTCACGTTTATTAAATCTCTATGCAAAAGAAAATTCGCCATAGGATGCGAAAGCGGAACAGCCTGTGATATATCGAAGAGTACTGGGCGACCCTTCCAAATCATGACATTGTATTCGCTCACGTCTCCGTGGACAAGCTCAGCCTTAATGTAAAGCCTCCTCAAATAAGTCAGTAGGGTTTCGTAGATCTTTTCAGGATTTTTTGGCACCTGTTCCTTCATCGATGGAGCACTCACACCGTTTTTACCGATGAACTCCATTATGAGCACGTTATTTTTCACGACTATGGGTTTTGGCACTCTCACTTTTGCGACTGTTGCTTGTTCTAAGTTTTTGAATTCTTTTTGAGCCCATGCAAAGATTAGCGAGCGTGTGTCGCGTCTTACGCCCTTGAATCTCGGGTCGCCTTCAATATATTTGAGCATGCCCTTTCGGAACTCTGCTGAAACAGTTAAGTAAATCTTAATTGCTAACTCGTTTCCTTGTTTGTCTTTTCCCCAGTAAACCCTTGATTCTTTTCCAGCCTTAACAACGCCGTGAATCTCGTTTATTGTGCCTTTGTTCAAAAAATCGTAGATTATCATGAGGGTTGAGCGGTCGAAAACCTCTTCTAAAGCCTCATATTCTTCGCTTCGCTTTTCCTTCATCAACTGTTCAGTTTCGTATTCTTTTTCCTTTTTGTAAAGTTTTTTGTTAACATGCTTCCGAAAAGACACAAGCGTTTCTCCATTCATAAATATAATTTAGATGGTTAAGTAGCCTTTTTTGCGGAGCATCTCTGCTTGGGCTTTTGTATAACGCCAAATCAAATCGCCACGCTTGTCAAATTGAAAATCCCAAGGAGAAACAAGGACAACGTCTCCTTGACGTATCCAAACCCGCCGTTTCATCTTACCTCGTATGCGGCATAAACGTTCATGTCCATCTTGACACTTAACCAGAACACGATCAAAACCAAGCAGTTTAACAGCCACGCCTAAAACATCGTTTGCGGATGGAAGCATCATCTCGCTTAATTCTCCTTCGCTTAGCACCTTCTTTTTACCCAATCAAGCACCTCAAACGTGTCTCTTTAAAAGAAGCATATACCTTCTTTAAAAAGTATGCTTATTCCTCTGCATGTTTCAGCATCATATTTTCACTATTTGTGCGTGCGGTACGCCTTCTATGTTTAATACTGCTTCCGGGTGCACATACCCCTTTTCTATTGCTTTTTGAACAATGTTTTTGCCTACCATGTTCACTATCGTGGAGTTCGCAATCATGTCTACGGCTTCTTCAATAGCTACTCTTGCGCCTTTGTAAAACTCTTCTTTTACATTGAAAACTATTTTGCCTTCCCGCAGGGTTTTGCCGAGGATTTCAGTGTCGCATATGGCTAAAAGCACGTTGTTTCCAATTTTTTTAAGGTTCAGGTAAACTTCCAATTTTTAGACACTCATGTTAGAGTTGCGGCACGGAGGATTTTGCTCCACACGCCTCGCATATTAGAAATGATAGGCGTTTCTCCCTTACAATCTTTGTGTCCGGAAGCTTGCAAACTGGACATACAACAAAGTTTGCCATATACCTCTGTATGAGTCTTCCTAAAGTTTCTGATGAAAATTTTCCTTGAAAAATAACCCTCGATTCTTGCATGGTTGCTGCTGTTGCCATTTCACGCGTCAAATACTTTAATAGATGCTGCGGGTCGCGGTTTAAGGCGTCGGCGATTTCCTTGAAATTGTAGATTATTGTGCGCATGCCTATTATTGAATGGCGCAGTCTAGGTAATTCCAAGCGTTCACGTTTTGAAGCAGGTTCTGGGATTTGGGAACGCGCCCTCTTTAACAGCTCATCATAGTCATATTTCATCTGCTGATTCTCCAAGGGAAACATGGAAGCTTAATCCTATTAAAGCCTTGTTTTTTATAATTAAATCCGCGTCCACAATTTTAGCTTTGTTTTTTCGTCAAAAATCCTCTGCAAATTTACTCCTACTGCTTCAATCATCACTAATTCTGCTGTTGCGCCAACATAGGAACCCTTCATTAAGTGACCGCCGAAAGCCTCGCCCTTCTCATCCGCTACAATCACATGCGCATGGATCATTACTTCGCCTTTTTCATCAACCGCTATATTTCCCATGCATGAAACTATTTCTAAAGGACCATCCAACCGAATAGACTTGTATTGTCTCTTCGTGTAGTATCCTAGCACCACTTCTTTCAAACTTCCGATTAGAAAGAAAATTCCTGCTTTTATGTCGCTTTCTTCCACTCTTTTTTTGATGGCTTCAGCTAAGTCTTCGCCTTCTAGTACGCGGGAAAAACACATCCTTCCGGCTTGTCCCTTTATCATATCAATTCTCCTCAATTCCACTTCATTTGAACGCAAACTCTAAAAACGTTTACGGATAAAATTGTAATTGTGAAGAAATCTTGACTAGAAGAAGAAATGGTGAAACAAAGGGGCTTGTTAGGGCTATAGTGGTTCTCATTCGCAACACCACTTGGAGATGTGGAAAGCTAGAACGGCTGATAGTGAAACATCTCTATAAAAGACATGGGGGTTTTGGAAAGCCGGAAATGCCAGTAAACGATATGCTTCAAAACTTTAAATTGACTGGCAAGAAAAAGAACGAGTTTTTAGATGCTATAAGAAGATTGGAAAGAAGGAATATAATAAGAATCCTAAGAATTGTAAACTAGAGCATTACTTGTGTCTTTCAGGATTTTTCGAGGAGTTTCTTTGCGTTTTCAATCCATCTTCCAGTGATTTTCGGCGAAATCTTCAATTTTGAAGCCAAATCTTCGGCTGAAGCCTTCGCTAAATCTTCAACGCTACTTATGTTCAAGGCTCTTAATTGCTCCTTCCGCTTTTCTCCGATACCCTTTACTTCAGTAAGCTCCATCATTGAAGGCACAGGCGTAGCTTCCACGACGATCTCGGGTTTTTCCTCTTTTACAACCTCCGTGACTGTTGAGGGTGTTGGCAGCGCTGGTGCCGGCGCGGGCGGTGGTGCTTCAATCCTTGCGGTCTTTGGTTTTGGCCTTAGGAAATAGCCTAGCCCAAAGAAGAGGAATCCCGCTATGGTTATTGCTACAGCAGATAAGCTTGTTTCCGCAAAATTTATGGCGATTATTACTGCTATTATCAAAAGTGTTGTCCCCAATATGTAGAAGGCATAATCTGAACGCATATTGACATTCTCCCTAGTCCATTATGTTCTATGGAAGAGTTTAAATAATTTTCTGAATTCACAAGCGAAAAAGCGGAGATTTAGGCTTTTTTTATGGTATTTTCTGTTTAAAAGAAGAAAGAAAATTGAAAATGATGACTATATTCACCACATGATTTCAGATCCAGACACCGAAGCAGACCAGATAACGATTGTAGATTCAGGCTTCGTTTTCTAGGAAATTTACGCAGTTCTTTTTGCGCCGCAGTTTGGGCATACTGTTGCTGTTTGAGCCATTAGAGCTCCGCAGTACTTGCAAGGTATCATGACGACTTCGCGGATAACTTCTCTTTCCTTGACAACTGGTAAGGGTGTTGATGGTGCGGGGATTCGTACTTCGATTGCTGTAGCTTGTCGTTTTGGTTTCTGGGTGTAGCCTAGACCTATGAAGAGAAACCCCAGTATAGCGGTTGTTACAACCCACAAGTTTTCTGCTAGCGCTATAGACATTCCTGTTATAATGAAAAATATTATTGCTACCATGTAGAGTGCATAATCTGAACGCATATTAGTTTCTCCCCAACTCATCTATCTTCTGTGCCAGACTTTAAACATTTTCTGAATTTTTGGGACAAGACGCGAAATTTTAATCTGATTATGGTTGTTTCCCCTTCTATTCAGTTTATTTTACTTCAGCAGTTCCTCTTCTGGCGGCGGCTGTTTTATTAAACCGTCTTTCATTAGCACTTTTACAGACTCTCTGGCGTTTTGAATTATCGCTACGGCTCTTTCGTAAAGCTCTTGTCTGCTTGGTTTGACTCTTGCTACGCCCTGTTCTATGGATTTCACTGCACATGCCACTGCTTCTCGTGGATAAACTTCCCATTCCTCCATTCTTGGCAGAATATCCTCTTCATGTATTCCTCTTTCTTCTGCAAATTTCGCAAGCTCATAGGCTGCTGCAATGCACATGTCATCTGTAACAGTTTTTGCTTTAACGTCTAGGACGCCTCGGAAGATGGCTGGAAAGCCTAGACTGTTATTGACTTGGTTTGGAAAGTCGCTTCTACCTGTGGCTACTATGCGGGCTTCAGCTTCTGCGGCTTCCCACGGCCATATTTCAGGTATCGGATTTGCACAGGCGAAGACTATCGAGTTGTCAGCCATTGTAGCTATCCATTCCTTCTTTATTGTACCTGGTCCGGGTTTTGATGCGGCTACAACGGCGTCTACGCCCTTGAAGGCTTCGGATATATCGCCTCTCCTGCCTTCCGCGTTTGTTTTTTGGGCTAGGTCATATTTCCATGGGTCTTCTTCTTTTATTATGTCCTTCCTGCCCGGATAAATTGTGCCTTTAGTATCTACCATTATTATGTTGCCAGGTTTCATGCCCCATCTTATTAAGACGTAGGCTGTTCTAAGGTTCGCTGAGCCTGCGCCCACTAAGGTTATGAGGCTTTCTTTCGGTTTTTTGCCTACTATTTTGAAGGCGTTTATCAAGCCTGCGAGAATTACTGTGGCTGTGCCTTGCTGGTCATCATGCCAAACGGGAATTTTTAGGCGTTCTCTTGCTTTTTCCAGAACGTGGAAACATTTTGGTTTTTCTATATCTTCTAGGTTTATGCCTCCGAAGGATGGTTCAATAAGTTCGCATGTACGGATTATTTCTTCTGGGTCTTTGGTTTTTAGGCAAATTGGAAAGGCATCTACGCCGCCTAAGTATTTGAATAGTAAAGCTTTTCCTTCCATTACGGGCATGGCTGCTTCTGGACCTATGTCGCCTAAACCCAATACACGAGTGCCGTCTGAAACTACGGCTACATAGTTCCAACGGTTTGTAAGCTCGAAGGACTTGTCTGGGTTTGCCTGAATTTCTTTGCATGGAACAGCGACGCCTGGAGTGTACCATATTGCAAAATCTTTAGGGCTTGTTATGGCGCATTTTGGCATTACTTGAACTTTTCCTTCATAAAACTTGTGCATTGGTGGAGCTAATTGTGATGGTTTCTTGGCTTTAGCCAACAATTCTTCTACTGTTGGTTTCCTTTCTTCCCTTTTTGATTGAGACATTGTAATTTTCTCCTTTAATGAGAGTTGTTGTTTTAGGTATTATAGTTTTAAAGGTTACGGTAAGCTTCAAAAGAAAAGAACATGGTAGAGTTGGCAAGTTCTATACATTGAAAGAGTACAGGTTTCAACGATATTAACACTTAAATTTGGCTGAAATCGAATTATGTTTGGAAGTAGACAAATAATGAAAAATAAAGAAAATAATTGGAAATTCTCTTGGAACTGTAAAGCTGCTAGTATCTTCTTTGTCTGTAGCCGCCTCTTCTTTCTCGTCCACCGTAGTCTCCGCGACCACCGTAGTCTCGTCCACCGCCTCTTCTGAATGGACGTCTCTCTTGTTCATAGACTTTGCTGGACAAGTTGTTTTCAGTGTTTACTTCGCCCGCCAATGCTTCTTTCGCAACCTCTAGGGTGCCGTATCTGCCAACGTTCAAACGCATGTTACCTCTAAAGAGGCTTACGTAGCCGTTTCCTATGTTTATGGTGTCGCCTTCGCTCACCTTTTCAATGTTGTCGTCCCATAGGGTTAAGTAAACGCATCCTGTTTCGTCGCCGACTAAAGCATCGCAAACGCGGTGTGGTGTCCCGTCTCTTCCAGCGGCTATGCTTCTAATCTCGGTTTTTGAGACTGCTTTTGCTTTGACGTTTACTGCTCTAGAAGCTGGGGTTAATTCGCCTACTTTCACGTCTACTGGTTGTCTATTTCTTGAAAAACCTTCAACGGCCAAACCTTTTCAACACCTTACATATTTGACAAAAAACATAACATTACATCAACACTTAAGGCTTTTGGTTATGGGTGCAGCCTTTAAGCCTTGGATGTCTACCTTTCGCTTGATATGGCAATTTACCAGTCCTAAAAACTACCAGCCTATCCTTAAATCCATTTAAGTAAGCCAAAACAAGTCTTTTTCCCTTCTCAGTCAAAGCGAAAACTGGGATTGTCACGCCTAATTGTAGTAATGCTTTTTTGCCAATTTCAGCTCGAAGCAGTTTCGAAGCACTTGCACAGGCAACATCCGCTTTAGCTATATGCGCCACATCTGCATTTCCTACGCATGTGTTGCAGACAGAAAAGACCAAAACATCCACACTAGTGCTAGCCTCAAATTTTCTGATTTCACTTATGGCTTTCGCTTGGAAGCCCGCAACACTTACGGCAACATGTTTAAAGCCTAGGTCGAAAGCTCGTTTGACACCTTCAACTTGGTCAATCCGTGCCGTAGCCCTATCTAAAACAGCTCCACCATCCGCTTTAATACGTTCAATAATCTCTTGGATAGGCGAAGTTCTGATTATGCCTGTTAAACGAGCGCCGATGGATTGGACAAGCTCTCCATTGGATGTTATAACTGTGCCGGCTCCCTCACAAACAACAACCGCACAGTCGACAAGCCTCTTCTCAAGCCAAACACGCATCATTTCAGAAGCCCCATAAGCCACAATAGGCTTAGCGTTAAAATTGCGATTTGCACAGCAGAAGCCAAAACCAGCAATCTTCATTTCCACAGTTTTTCGAACAGCTTCAGCATCAATTTGTTTGGTTCCATACAAAGCCTCATGCAAGGGACAATATTCAACCGTAGGCTCGGTCAAAACCTCTACGCCTTTTTCTGAAATCCTCACACGGGCTCCACAGCAGTAGATTTCATGTTCACCTTTAACACTCATAGCCTAAACTCTCGCATAAAAGACAAGCTAACGAAGCCGATTGAGCTATTTTTGCTGTTCCTTGTTGACCATTTCGTTGATTTGCTGCTCCATCATGTGTCCACGACAATGAACTGAGACTTTCTTGATGCCAGCAACCTTCAGGGCCTCATTCTTAACGTCCATAGCTAACTTGAAAGCAATTGGACAGAAGGGACTGGAAGGGATAAAGTCGACATTAACCACGCCTGGCTCTTCCTCTTTAACGTTGGTAATCATTTGCAT
>Ga0315312_1001703_pt1 | contig 16446 bp, 23 predicted proteins | sample TDP7_MG_FD_203629 | JGI IMG/M metagenome (GOLD analysis project Ga0315312, IMG submission 203629) | Freshwater sediment microbial communities from Lake Towuti, South Sulawesi, Indonesia - TDP7 | ecosystem: Environmental > Aquatic > Freshwater > Lake > Sediment | place: Indonesia: South Sulawesi... | reverse complement strand
CATGCATGAAGCTATTCTTTCTCCCATTTTCTATTTTACCTTTTTTAATTATACAATGTCTCATCATCTAGAACAACCTTCTCTAGAATTCTTCTTCGCCTTCTTCGGGGGGTCCTCCCGGCGGCGCCTCCGCTTCTTTAGGTTTGGTGGCCGCAATCACATCGTCGATTCTCAGGATCATGGAGGCGGCCTCAGTGGCGGACTTTATGGCCTGCTCCTTCACGCGAAGAGGCTCAATCACGCCGTTCTTGCGCATATCGATGATCTTGCCCGTGAAAACGTCGACGCCCATTAGGCTTCCCTTGGATTTTTCGTGGGCCGACCTTAAGGCGACAAGTATATCGATGGGTTCGAGACCGGCGTTTTCAGCCAAGGTCTTCGGAACAATTTCCATAGATTCAGCGAAGGCTTCTATGGCGAGTTGCTCCCTTCCCCCAACCTTCGTCGCATAGTCGCGAAGCTCCTTTGCCACCTCCGATTCAATGGCTCCACCACCTGCAACAATTTTATTGTGCTCAACAACATCCGCAACAACGGACAGTGCGTCATTCATGGCCCTTTCTGCTTCATCTACCATCCTTTCGAGGCCAGCGCGGATTAAAATCGCAACCGAGCGCGGGTCTTTACATTTTTCTATGAAAATCATCTTGTCTTCACCAACTTTGCGTTCTTCTGCCAGCCCCGCTTTTCCTAAATCTCGAGGCTTCAAATCCTCCAGATTTGTGATGACTTTTCCTCCAGTGGCCCTAGCCAGCTTCTCCATGTCGGATTCCTTTACCCTGCGGGCGGCCACGGTTCCCCCTTTTGATAAGAAGTGCTGGGCCATGTCGTCGATACCTTTTTGGCAGAACACTACGTTGGCGCCTGAAGCCTTTATCTTATCAACCATTTCTTTGAGCATGCGGGTTTCTTGGTCCATAAAGGCCTTTATCTGCGTTGGGTCTCGTATTCTAATTTCGGCGTCAAACTCCGTCTTTTCAATTTCTAAGGGGCAGTTAAGTAAAGCTATTTTTGGATTTTCGATTCGTTTCGGCATGCCTGGGTGTGCCACTTCCTTGTCAACAATAATGCCCCTGACAAGCTGAGTGTCAAAGAGGCTTTTCCCCTCCTTCTTTATTATCTGAACCTGATCAATGTCCGCGACGTTCCTTTCACCCCTCTTCTCGGCGATCTGCTTCACCGCGTCAATGGCAATCTCTGCAAAATGATCTCGTGCAGCGCCTACTGCCTTGCTAGCCATGGAGGTTGTGGCAACCCTTTTCAAGGTTTCGCGGTCTTCGAGGTCCACTGAAATCCCAGTTTTATCCAGAATCTCCATTGCCCTTTGAGCGGCTTTTCTATACCCGCTTACAATAACCGTCGGATGAATATTCTGGTCAAGGAGTTCTTCTGCTTTCCGCAGCAAGTCTCCAGCCAAGATCACGGCCGTAGTAGTTCCGTCGCCCACCATGTCATCTTGAGTCTTGGCCACCTCAACCATCATCTTCGCAGCTGGATGTTCAACATCGATCTCGTCTAGGATGGCGGCACCGTCGTTTGTTATGGTGATGTCACCTAGGCTGTCGATGAGCATCTTGTCCATGCCGCGGGGGCCTAGGGTTGTCCTTAACACTTCACCTATAATCTGAGCTGCCATAATGTTGTTTCTCTGAGCCTCCCTTCCGCGACTACGCGCGGTTCCTTCCTTCAAAATGAGCACTGGTTGTCCCGCTTGTGTGGTTAAATAGGCCATACGAATCCTCCTATTGATTAAATTTTAACCTACCTACAGCAATTTGCATAGAATATAAATGCTTTTCGCTAACAAGATAATCAACAGTTTCGCCCCTAAAAAGATGTAGACATTGAATTATCGGCCTAAAACCTTTCTTGCAGCTATTTCGATGTCCTCTGCTTTCACAGTCTTTCTTCCGGCGTGCATAGCATAATCGATGGCTTCCCTGGCGATCCTAATGCCTACATCCTCAAGGACCTTCGCCAATTTATCCGCGGCCGTTTCGCTCACCCTTTCAGCGCCAGCTTTCTTGCATATTCTATGCATAGGAGCTACAGCTAACTCAGGATCTGCCATATAATCTCCTCGTAGCCTCTTTTTTTATTTGAGCCACTATTTAATCTTATCGTCTCATATCCGACGATCTTCTGTCTCCTTTAACTATTATATCAGCAAAAAAAAGCAATAATCCTAACATGTGAACCTTATAACTTAACTGGTCAAGCGGCTCTTAATTGGGTTACTTTTAAAGCGTAAGCGATAAAAGGTAATTAAAATGACAACACTTATGTTGATGGTCGACAAGTAGGTGAGCCAAGAGGAACGGCTTTCAGGTGTAGAGGGCGTGTTAGGGCTTGGGTAAGGTGCGGCCGGAGCGTGTGAAAAAAATCGCTCGAGAACTGGTGAGTCGTTTCCCTGACAGATTTACTGCGGATTTTGAGGCAAACAAAAGAAGCGTTGAAGCCCTCGTTGAAATCTCTTCTTCAAAGTTAAGAAACAGGATAGCTGGCTACATAACCCGATTGGTAAGCACCAGTGAGCCCGCAAAAGGCATCGAACCAGAGGAAACGGAAAGCGAAAGTATGCCTTCATCAAAATGAAAACAACATTTGACGAACGGAAATTAAGAACAGCCAACTCTATAAGCCTGTTCGAAGAGTTGTCCCCGTTGTCTATAAGACCTCTGAAAGTCTCACAGCATCTTTTATAATCAGCTTCCCTATTTAATTCATAAACTGCAAACAGCAAATTTGGAAGGAGGAGATCCATTGTCGACAATGGATGATTATCGTAGGGGCTGGGCCATCCGCTATCTTAGAGAGGCAAAAGCAGGATTAACAGAGGCTAAGGAGATGCCGCCCATGGCTCCGGGATTAGTTTTGGAAGCCATGAAGAAGGCTCAGGTAGCTATTTATTATAGCCTAGGGGATCCCGTTTTTGTTGAGGCCATCGTTCGACAAACCTTACAGAGGGAACCTACAGAGGATCCAATTTTGAGGTGTCTCGTTGAGATTGAACGAACTGTTCGTCGGGCTGAACATGCACCAGAACCGGATTATCAGAAGGCGATTAAACAGGCGGATGATCTCATTAAAATGGCGTCAGACATCGTGGAACTGTTTACTGGTGAGAAGGCAAACTAATGGAGTGGGTTTGACCTTTTCCTCTGCCAATGGTGAGGAATGTGCCCTTTCCTTATACCATATCGCACAAAGGGTTGGACCTCCACATTACCGCTCTTAACGTAAATGCTCTTCATTTGCATGAGGAGGTCTTCCCTGATCTTTTAAACAGGATTATACAGTCTATCAGGCGGGATGGTTACGTTAGGGATCCAATCATCGTGGACAGGGAATCCCTTGTTGTTTTGGATGGAACGCATAGGCTGGCTGCCCTGAAGAAGATGGGGTGCAAATGGGTTCCTGTCTGTTTAGTGGATTACGGAAATCCCGCGATCACCGTTGGCTGCTGGTATCGAACAATAAAGGGAGTTAGGACCAAGGAGGTCTTGTTAAAGGAAATCAAGCAAATGGGTTTCGATGTCGAAGAAGTTGGCGAAATAGATAAGCCAAAGATTGGTGTTTCACCCGTCGTTGCCGCAATGAAAAGTTGGAAGAAATCCTTTCTTGTCTGTTCCCCCTTCGAAAGTCTCGCGGAGGCCTTCAATCTCATTAAGCAAATTGAAGAGCAGCTGAAACTTTATTCGCTTAAGGTGGAATATGAAACTGAATCAGATGCCCTCATTAAACTTCAGGAACGAAAAGTTGACGAAGTGCTTTTAACTCCTAAAGCCGGCAAAGACTACATAGTTGAAAACGCCCAAAAAGGTCATGTTTTTCCCTATAAGATGACGAGGCATGTTGTTCCGGCGAGGCCGCTACACATTAACGTTCCCTTAAATCTCCTTGAAGGCAATGAAAGATCGTTGTCGGAAATTAACAGAGAGTTGAAGTGGATGCTTAAAGGGAGACGATTGAAACATGTTGTTGCAGGAAGTGTCGTTAACGGAAGACGATATGAGGAAGACCTTTACTTGTTCGAGGGTTGAAAATGGCCATAAAAGTAAAAGTGAGGCTCCTGGGAGTTTTTCGCGGGCTTACAGGGAAAGAAAAGTTTCATCTTGAACTAGAAAAACCCTTGCCCTTAAAGGAGATTATTAAAAAAATTATTGAGCCTTCTCCGGCCGAACTCAGGCGTTTGCTTGTTGATTTGGAACTTAATGATCCGCGGCCCAATGCGCTTATTTTTTTGAATGGGAGGGAGATTAGCGTTCTGGATGGCCTTGAAACGGAGGTTTATGACGGCGACGAGGTGGTGTTTATTCCCGTTTCTCATGGGGGATAAATAGGTGCTCAATTAAGCTTATATATAAAATGCATCTATATTATTTATTGATGGAATATGCGTAAAAATTTTGTTTATTCAGGGTTTGTTTCAGTGTTTTTGTTGTCGGCGTTTTTTGGGGTTAGAGCACAAGGCATCCATGATGTGGCCATAGTCAGCGTTACACCCTCCTGCCCACGACTAGGCATAGGTATATGCACTGAAGCCTATTGTACTTGGATTATTGACGTTTATGTCGACACCAGAAATGAGGGGGATTTCAGTGAGACCTTCAATGTCACCGCTTACTATGATAATAATACAATTGGAACGAAAACCATCACTCTGGATTCGGGAGCCGGAAAAACCTTAGTCTTCGAGTGGGTTCTCACATTTCTTACTCCCCGTAGGAACTACATTATATCCGCCAATGCGAGTATAGTTCCAAGCGAGACCGACACAGACGATAACACCTACATTGACGGTACCGTGAAGGTGAAGGTTCTAGGCGACGTGACTGGCGACGACTTCGTGGATGTCGACGACCTACAAAAGTTAGGGTGGTTCTGGCAAAAGGGTAAAGGAGAAATAGGCTATGACCCACAAGCAGACTTCAGCTTCGACGGCCTCATCGATGTGGACGACCTGCAAATGCTAGGGTGGAACTGGCACAAACTATAATAGAGAACGGTTGGTGTACAGTAATAGACTAATGCTTCCCTTTTTTGCAGAGGTTTTGGAGTATAATTAAGGTGTTGCCGGGAAAAACAGATTTTAAGCGATAGGATGTTACATTTTCAAATACTGATACGAAAACTTGGTTCATGCGGAAATTGTGTATGCTGAGGGACAGGTTAATAAGGGTGCGAGGGTTTTTTCCGATAAATTTGAGATGACTCCTCATGGGTGGAGAGCAAGCCTCTCTTGTTGAGAAAATTCTTAAGCTTAAGAAGGAAAAGGGAGCGCTCTTGCTCGCCCACAATTATCAAAGGCCCGAAATTCAGGAAATAGCGGATTACATCGCCGACAGCATCGGACTCTGCAGAAGAGCTCAAAGGGAAGAAGAAGCCAAGCTCATAGTTTTTTCGGCTGTGGATTTCATGGCTGAAAGCGCGGTTATTTTGAACCCAGAAAAGAAGGTAGTTATTCCTGACAAGCAGGCTATATGTCCCATGGCTGCCATGCTTCCCGCAGAGGCGGTTAAAGCCGCAAAGAAGAGGCATCCTGATGCTGAGGTAGTTTTGTATGTTAATACTTTGGCGGAGGCCAAGGCGGAATGCGACATTTGTTGCACATCCTCCAACGCGGTTCAGATCATTAACAGCCTAGAGGGGGATAAGGTTCTCTTTGGGCCTGACTGGAACCTCGCATGGTATGTTCAACAGCACTCTGACAAGGAGATCATCCCTATCCCTGAATACGGATACTGCTATGTTCACCAAATGTTTATGGAAGGACGCATTCGCCTCCTAAAAGAAAAATATCCAGAGGCTGAGGTATTAGCCCATCCGGAGTGCGTGCCAGAGGTGCAGCATATAGCCGACTTCATCGGGAGCACAAGCCAAATGTATAAACATGCCGCTAATTCGCCTAGGAAGGAAATGATCATTGCCACTGAAATTGGACTCATCGACCGACTGAAAAGGGAAAAACCCGGCAAAAATTACATTCCGGCAGATGAAGACGCAGTCTGCAAAAACATGAAACTCAACACGCTGGAAAAGATTTATCTGGCCCTCAAAAACGAGGAACCCGTGGCCACGGTGCCCAAGCCCATCATGGAAAAAGCTCGTAGAGCCGTTGAAAAAATGACCGAGATCCTAGGAGAACCCTTAGATTAGCTTAATTGCGATCGCGGCCAAAAATGGACTCAGAGTATATATTTATATTATAGAATATGAATCTTTATTACATGGGTATTGTATGCAACGCAAACTTGTTATTACCCGCAGAGGTCACATGGACATTATTGCCGATATTTTGAGGGCTGCGAACGAAGGGACCAAGAAAACCAAAATCATATTTCGCGCCCGTATAAACAGTGAACAAAGCAAAAAATACCTAAGCCTCATGGTGCGTAAGGGCTTGATCGAGGCAGAAAAACGAGGAAAGTATGAGCTATACCGCGTGAGTGAAAAGGGATCGAAATTCCTACGTGAATATCATGAACTAAAGGAATTTTTAAAGTAAAACCATTATTCTATCAGGTCGCCAATACCCGAAGGGTAAAAGCAAAGACTGAGATTTATCAATGGCCTTTAATCGACAAGGCTTAAATTCTCTATTGTTTCACTCTTACTCTGCCATTCTCGAGGGAAGGGAAAATGACTTCAGAGCTGGAATTTGAGGTCCCCACTTGGGAGGGAATCTACGATCTTCTTTTAAACCTAGCCGATAAGATTCGACTGGATAGCTTCAAACCCGACGTTATCGTGGGCATTTCTCGAGGCGGATGGGCTCCGGCAAGAATCATATCTGATTTGCTAGAAAATCCCGAGCTCGCAAGTGTTAAAGCCGAATTTTATATGGGAGTTGCCGAAACTAAGGGTGAGCCCGTTATAACGCAGCCTGTTTCAGTATCGGTGAGGGGCAAGAAAGTTCTCGTGGTAGACGATGTGGCAGACACGGGTAAAAGCCTTCGCCTAGTGCGAAACCATTTAAAGGAACACGGCGCATCAGAAGTAAAAATTGCCACAATTTATTATAAGCCTTGGAGCGTCGCGATTCCAGACTACTATGAAAGGGAAACTAGTTCATGGATCATTTTCCCGTGGGAAAGGAAGGAAACCGTGAGAAATGTCTTCGAAAGATATAAGCGCCAAGGAAAGTCCATCGACGAAGCCAAGGAAAGGCTGGTGGAATCCGGATTAAACCGTGGGCTTGTGGAACGGTTTCTCAGGGAGGTCTCTGAGGGACAGTCTTGATTAGAGAAATGGAGGACACTGGCAAATTCATTGCCATAGCCGGTTTCAGAGGCGTCCAAATTAAAGATGTTGACGATCTCCTTAACCTTGTTCGGAGGAGGGTTAAAGACGCCTACGTCCAGTTTTTTGACGCCGACTTAATAGCGGGTCAAGAACACTTGTTCTTTGCCGCCTTAAACGCATTTAAGGCTTTTGAGAGCAAAACGAACATCTCCGACAGCCTAGCCGTCGAAACTCTTCTTTTCGCCTCCGCCCAGCGGCAGATAAGGAAAGCCGTGGAACTGCTCGGAATCAAACCTGATTCCCCTCGGATCGCGGTTCTCATCTTAGCCGAAACACAGCAGATGATATCCGAAACTTTAGAAATCGTCTCTGAACTGACATATGGCGAACGCGACGACGACGTACTCAAGTTGAATGAAAAAAAGTTTGAAGCTATTAAAAGGCTGTTTCATGTCACTGACTCTGAACTTGAAGCTAAGTTAGAGAAGGAAGGCCTAGAAAAGGAAGCCTTAACTGAATTGATAATTGAACACGTGGCTCTCTTGGCGACCCAGCGGTAGAGTCTCGCACGACGGAGCAGAAAGCCCAATAATCGCGTGCCTGAGCCATTTTATGGGAACCTAATCTACCAATTTCTCTGAAGCTCCATCCCAAGGTGAACCCCCCATAGTATGAAGGTATTTAAGAACACATAAAAAATATATTAGGGGAAACAGAACTGACCAGAATCGTCAAAGTAGATTCTAGAAACCCTGCCATTGATACCATCATGGAAGCAGTCAACACCGTAAAAAGGGGAGGCTTAGTGGTATATCCCACGGAGACCTGCTATGGTCTAGGAGCCAATGCCTTCGATGAAGAGGCAGTCCAAAAAGTTTTTATCGCCAAACGTAGGCCTTTTGATAAACCGATTACAATTATCGTATCTGATCTGAATATGTGGGAAAAGTGTGCCTACATTGATGAACGGGCTAAGATATTAATTGAAGAGTTTTTACCCGGCCCCTTGACCATTGCTTTAAAGAAAAAAGAAACAATTCCAGATATTTTAAATCCTACAGCCATAGCGGCTAGGATTCCCAGCCATCCAGTCGCCTTCTTACTAGTGAGGGAGGCGAAGGTTCCCATCACAGCTACCAGTGCAAACATATCTGGAAAGGCTCCTCCTTATTCAGCTCAAAAAGTTTCAGCAAATTTCAGGAATACTGTCGATTTAATATTAGACGCTGGAACGTTGCCAAGGCAAAAACTTTCGACCATAATTGATTTCACGATAAATGCCACACCGCAGATTACGCGGGAAGGCCCAATATCCGCTGAATCTATTTTGAAGAAATTAAGGCTCAAGATGTGGGAGAAAGTTGGTCTCGAATAAAATTCTATGTCTGGGCATCGAAGGAACCGCACATACAATAGGCATTGGCATCGTTGATTCTGAGGGGAAAATATTGGCGAACGTTAAGGATTCTTATATTCCTCCCTTTGGTAAGGGCATTCACCCGCGTGAGGCAGCCCAACACCACTCTGAAGTTATGGGCAAGGTTTTAAAAAAGGCCCTAAGAACAGGCGATGTTAATCCAAGGCAATTGAATTTAATAGCCTTCTCAATGGGTCCAGGAATGGGGCCTTGCCTTAGAACAGCTGCCACTGCCGCCAGAGCCCTCTCAATTTATCTAAATATTCCCTTAGTTGGAGTAAATCACATTGTTGCTCATGTTGAAATCGGTAAGTTAATTACGGGAGCCGAGGATCCCGTGATTCTAAATGTAAGCGGTGGAACAACCCAAATCGTCGTATTTGAAAAAGGAAAATATCGGGTATTCGGCGAAACGCTTGACATTACAGTCGCAAACTGTTTTGACGTATTCGCCAGGGAAATTGGCCTTTATGATCCTAGTAGCCCTTGGCTGGGACCTAAATTTGATGAAACGGCCTCTAAAGGAACGAAATATATAACACTTCCATACACGGTCAAGGGAATGGACTTATCCTTTTCCGGTTTATTAACGCATGCCCTAACTAAATTTAAGGAAGGATACAAAACCGAAGACTTGTGCTACAGCCTACAAGAAACCGCCTTGGCTATGGTAACAGAAGTGACAGAAAGAGCCTTAGCCCACACCGAAAAAAATGAGCTCCTTCTAACGGGAGGATTTGCAAAAAATAAACGCCTACAAGAAATGCTTGGCACCATGACTGAAGAGCGTCACGCCAAATTATACATTGTGCCCAAGGAATTGGCAACGGACAATGGAGTAATGATCGCTTGGACCGGCTTACTGGCCTATAGAAGTGGAGTAACTACACCAGTTAAAGAAAGTTTTGTGAAACCGAAATGGCGAATAGATGATGTCGAAATACCCTGGTAGAAATATAGGTTTCCCATAGAATCTCCGCGCCTTCTCCTAAACCTAAGTCAGAAATCTTTGTAGGTCAGTGTAGTTAACGGCAAGTCACAGCGGAAGCTCCGAGCCGTCGCCACACATCATCCCAAGAGTGTTTGAGGGGCCTCTCTATTTATTCGTTTTGATAGAAAAAATGGGCAACGGATATATGAAATCGCTGCAAAATTTTCTTCATGCCCTTGACGAATAGAAAGACTTAAAAAACGTTTATGTTGTCTCAATTAGGGTGACTGAAAAACACTAGCACTGCAAAAGGAGGTGAAAAAATGGAGGAAGAGTGGGAAGAGGAAGAATGGGGCGAGGAAGAAGAGGAAGAAGAAGAGGAAGAATGATAGTTTAATCATCACCAAAATTATCCTTTTTTTATTTACTTCATTTTTAACGGTCAAATTTGAATGCAAAAGTTTCAAGTTTATATTTGTCCCTTTGATTTTACATCCAAAGTGAATGTAGAGAACCATGATTCGAGTTGCGGTGCTTGACCAGGATCGGTGTAAACCGGAGCGTTGCGATAGGGCATGCTACCGTTTCTGTCCCCCGGTGAGAAGTAAGATAGAGGCCATCCGATTCGAGGATGATAAGCCCATCATAGTGGAACCCCTATGCGTAGGATGCGGCATATGCGTCAAGAAGTGCCCCTTTAACGCCCTAACCATCGTTAACCTCCCAGACGAACTTGAGGAGGAATGCAGCCACCGCTTCGGCCCAAACACCTTCAAACTCTTCCGCCTTCCCATACCCTCCTCGGGAGTGGTCCTAGGGCTCCTAGGCCAAAATGGAACGGGAAAAACCACCGCCCTTAAAATTCTTTCAGGAGAAATCAAACTAAACCTCGGAAAATACGAAGACCCACCAGATTGGCCCCAACTAATTCAGCATTATCGTGGATCAACGCTCCAGGAATATTTTCAAAGGTTAAGCAAAGGTGAACTAAAGGTGGTGCACAAGCCACAGTATGTTGATAAGATTCCTCGTGCGGTTTCTGGGAAAGTTGGGAGCCTTCTTGAGGGGATTAATGAACGAGATAAATTGGGGCTCCTTAAGGAGCAGCTTCAACTTGGCACTGTTTGGAACCGCACCCTAGACATTTTAAGCGGTGGCGAGCTCCAGAGGGTTGCCATTGCTGCCACGATTTGTAGGGAAGCGGACGTTTACCTCTTTGATGAGCCTTCGAGCTATTTGGATGTGAAGCAGCGGCTTCAAGCCGCTAGAGCTATCCAGAGCCTTAAAAAAGATGAAAAAACCGTGATTGTGGCGGAGCACGACCTAGCCATCCTTGACTATTTGTCTGATCAAATCTGTATTTTTTATGGGACTCCAGGGGCTTACGGCATCGTTTCCCATGTCCACGGGGTGAGGGTTGGAATCAACATCTACCTGCAGGGTTTCATCCCCGACGAAAACGTTCGCTTCAGAAAGGAACCCATCATCTTTCACGTGAAGCCTCCAGCGGCAGGCATAGCGGCCGGCGAAACGTTGTTAAAGTGGGATAAAATGAAGAAATCCTATGAAGGCTTCACGCTAAACATAGAGCCTGGTGAGGCCAAGCGGGGTGAGGTCATCGGCATATTGGGCCCTAATGGCATCGGGAAAACCACCTTTGTGAAGCTTCTAGCCGGAATTGAAAAGCCTGACGAGGGAACAACGCCCACACCTCGTGAATTAATCGTGGGTTACAAACCCCAGTATATTTCGGCAGAATACAAGGGAACTGTGGAGGACCTTTTGAGAAACATAGCGAAAGAAGATTTTGCATCAAGCTGGTATCGAAGCAAAATTCTTCAGCCTCTGAACGTGCTCGACATTCTCGACCGCGACGTAACCGAGCTCAGCGGTGGCGAACTCCAAAGGGTGGCCATAGCCGCTTGCCTGTCTCGAAAGGCTGATCTTTACCTTCTCGATGAGCCTAGCGCCTACTTGGATGTGGAAGAGAGGCTTTCCATGGCTAGAACCATCCGAAGGACGGTGGAGGACCGAAACGTAACCGCCTTTGTGGTGGAACACGATGTCGTGGCCCAAGACTTCATCGCGGATCGCCTCATGATCTTCACCGGAAACCCGGGAACCCAAGGAGAAGCTAATCCGCCCGTGAGCCTCAGAAAGGGTATGAACACCTTCCTTAAGGAGATGAAAATCACGTTTCGCAGGGACCCCGTGACCAAGAGACCCAGAGTGAACAAAGAGGGATCAAAACTCGACAGATACCAAAAGAAAATCGGAGAATACTATTATGCGAGCTAAATAATTATTAAGTTTATATAACGCTCTATATCTCCCGCAAATTTGCCTCTTTTTTCTGTTTTTCCCATTGGAAGTGCGTGTAAACTGAAAGCTTAAAATGTGTATGGATCAAAACAGGAGCGCCGAGGTGGATTTAATGGATGCGAAGTTGTGGAAGTCCTTGTCTCTAGGCGTGGGTTTGGCGTTGTTGTTTTTCGGCTTAACTGTCAGCATTCACGGATTCGGAATTGCATACAATATCTCGTGGGGAATGTCCGATGCCATAAGGGGTACCGCAGAACTGCTCTTCGGCATAGTATTCCTGCTCCTAGGCAACGCCTTAATAAGCCTTGGGAAATAGCAAGGGAATAAGCTGAAAAACTATACTAGAAAGCCTTTTATGGGCATAGGAGAGACGCTGGATAGGACTATGTGTGGTGGTGGTTATGGGCTGCCGTGAAAAATGGGGAGTTCAGGGCGCTTTTTTAAGGGGAGTTCATGAGTCGGCTTTATTGATAGGATATTGCAACAGAGTTTGCATATAGAAACTAGGACTTCTTCTTGGCGGCGGACATCAAAAACCTTAAACTGGACGGGATCATGCATACACATGGCTTTCTTCCAACCGTTACTAGGTCAGTGCTTAAACGCTATAAAATACTCGTAGAACAAAAAAACAGTTGTGAACCAAAAATACGGATTGAGAATATAAACAGTAGCGTATTGGAGATATCTCCCGCAAACTCCCCTTTTTTGTTGAAAGGCGTTAGTAGTAGCTTTGTTACCTACCTACACCGCACTACTCCTAAGGAATTTGATGGTTTTTCGGCAAGAGGTAGCTAAAAAATCATTTATTCTACCTTACTTGAATAAAGTATAACAAACAATTAATTTGGGAACGATTCTCGAAAAGGAAGCCATTTCTACCTTATCTTTAATCTTAATAAATAAATTATATGTTAAGGAAGCAACATTCTTAACTTTTTGAACCATTAACCTTAAGCTCCGTTTTCAATGCTGCAAAGTAATACTTAATGAGGGTTATGCCCTTCTCCGTTAGGTCCACCCACCTAGTTTTCTTACCTGACATTCTTGAAGAAGCAACCAGACCGTAAGCCTTGCAGCTATGATAAGCCTCTGGAAACTCTAAGTCACTGACATTGAAAATGCTAGCCAATTTGCGTTGAAGTGTGCGCTTTTCCAAAGGACCACATTCATTTAGGCAAAGCAACACGTCAAGACCGTTAGGTCCCAGCCTTCTCAATATAAAGTCAAATTCATTCTTCAACCTAACAATGCGGTTGCGTTCTTCTTGGCTCATGTCAAGCAACCGTGACATTTTGAAGCCCTCAACAAGTGTATAATGAGACACACTATTTCTACCACATTTTTGCAGGGTGAACAACGTTATTTTGACTTGCCTAAGAGTTTATCTTCATAGTCTCTCCAATTTGTTTTAACATATGGACCTAAGCTCTCTATGTCCGTTATGCCTACAAAGTCTCTCAATGCAAAAGGCGAAGTGTAAACATATTTTCCATAGTAGCTTTCAGACTGGCTGCGAAACCAATGTGGCCATGCGCCTTTGACATCTTTACCTTTTCCTCTAAAGTCTTTCCAGACAAGATCGCTTGTGGTATGCTTGACTATTTGCCAAGCTCTACGCCTACTGAAAGGAAAGAGTTTAGCCTTAGGATCGCTTATGCTGAGAACATAGTCTTCAACAAGCCTTGTGAATTTACTGAGAGGACCATGCAGAGGCAAAGCAACTTCGTCACGAATAGGGCTTGTAGTGTGTTTAACAGGCTTTCCTTTCCGTGTCTTTAATCTCTTAACTAAGATCATGTTTCTAATAATGATAAAGTTAGGATCAGCTTGAAAGTCAAATTGCTCTCTCACAAGCGATAAAACCTCTGAGATTCTTCCAGCAGTTAGAAATAAGAGAGCCATTAAGCAACGGTCACGCCTATAAAAATTCTCCATATCCATCTTATACGGCCATGTCTTAGCCATTATGAGGTTGAAAATTTGCTCTAGGCCTAAATGCGCCTTAACATCCTCTAAGGTTCTCCTTCGCACGTTTTTAAGCCAAGGTTGAGGCATTAGGTTCAATCCTTCGGTTTGAATAGAAAAAACAGGATAACTCCTAGTATAATTCCGATCAATACAATGGTTAAGATGCGAATTGTACAAAATTCGAGAAACAGCCTTCGACACCTCTATTCAAGCAAGTCCACAAGCCTCTCTGTTGAGAATTTTATCTTCAATTTTAATCCAAAAAGAATATTGAAGATGTAGCCTAAACTGGATATCAAGGTCCAAGTCTTCCAGCGCCCTCTTTTTAAGCTTCAACTCATTGTAAGAAGAATGCGTTATTACTCTCAAAGGACGTGAATGCGAAATACAAGCCTTCTTTTTAAGTTTCTTTTTCACCACTATTGAACCTCTGGATCATTTTCCAATTTCTAACAATAACATGGCTTCCATTATTTCGCAAGATCAGCGCACCATAGCCATCGTGGTGACTTTTGCCGATAAAACATAAGACACCTTCAAGTGAACCAGCTCCTTTAGTTTCAACCTTGACTTTGTGGCCTACAAATTTGCTCATCAAAACCTAGCCCTTCCTTCTCTGCTTAGCCTTTTGTTGACGCCAATATTTTCGCACTTCAGGCGGGGCTTTTCCGCCCCTAGGTCGTCCAGGCTTACCCAGCTTATTCACCACTCTTAGTGGTGAATTTCCGAGAATATAAGGTTTACTCAGAAATGAGTCGCTACTCATAAATAAGTTAAACTTTTAATCAATTGCATGTTAACGGATGTTTCGGACAAATTTGAGGGCCGTCCTATAATTGCTGATCAGTTGCTCGGCTTGTTTTTTGTCTAACTTAGCAGTTTCTAGTTTGGCATTAAAGAAATTCCAGAGTTGTTTTTTTGTTCCAGTTTCTTTCACTAGTCTCTTCAATTCTTCCTGCGTTTTTTTCAGCATTTCTGCACATTCAAGGAAAGCGAATTCTATAGCTTGGCAGAAAAGAATTGTAGTGTATTCTTTATTGAAATATTGGAAATTAATTTTGGGTCGCAATTCATTAATTGCTTTCTTTAAGCTGGGAACGACAATTGACCTATAATTACCAACATGTATGAATCTCATAAAAAACCGTAAACTTTTAAGGTGTTTACTTGAGTCCAAAAGTCTTTTGAGAGCGTTGTCTAACTCTAGATCGCTGAGATAATTATTCACAATTAAATACATTAAACCTTTAAGCGTTAGGTCCCAGGTTTCACCTCGCCTTTTGTCTGGTTTCCCATCCTTTCTGATAACTGGTTCAGGTAAAGATACTACCATTTCATAGTTTTTAAGTTTCCTTAACCTTCGGAAAATAGTGGCATATGAGATGCTTGTGGCTTTTTTCAGTTGCCACTTGCTGTGACGTGTAGCAAATAGTACGGCCTTCATTAATTTATTGTCTGTCTCGTCAATTTCAAACCTATCCATTTCTCCATACCAGCCTGAACATATTCAATTCACTTTGTGAATATGTTCAAGAAGCTTATATGTTTTTCCGAGACATTAGCCTAATCTGTGAACGTGGGGGAATGGCCGTGTGTAGACCTGGTTGCGTGGACCATCCAGTTTTTACGGTTGATCCTAGCCGTGACCAGAAAGCATGGCCACCCAGACACCTTAGGAGATGCCCAAAATGAATGAAGTTTTTGGAAAAGAAAAGGTTTGTGGAACCTATGAGTGAAACACAAATCGACCTAGACCAAAGCACACACCTAACCGTAAGAATGCCCAACACCATTTTTGGCCTACTCAAAAAAATAAGCGACACCACAAACCTAAGCATATCTGAACTAATTAGGCGAGCATGCAAACAATACATTCTAAACAGCCCTGAAGAGCTACCCTTAGACCTGAAAGCAGCCATAACACGCCTAGACCTACAAACCACAATAACCATAATCAAAGACATAAGATACTGCTACCACAAACTCCGAGAAGCCGACAAACAATTAGCTGGACTAAAACACCTCAACCTACCAGCACACACCATAAACATCCTAACCAGCCTAGAAACCGACATACAAAACAAAGTCAAAAAATTCGACAAATGGCTAGCCCAACACCATTCTAAACTTACTGACGAGCCGTCACACTAGGCGAAATGTGTTACCGTGTTACAGGGGTGTTGAAAGTCGTGTTTATTGCCTGTTTTGGTGAAACAACCTTTTTTCGCAGCGTTAAAGGTGCTTGTGTTACTGTGTTACATCTGCACAGCGTGAACGACAGTAGGAGAGTCATATATGAGGTGTCGTTTTGATCGGCGTTTTAGGTGTTATGAGGGGGCTGAGTGTGTTGGTTGTGGTGTTTTTGTGCGTGTTGGTCAGGTTAGGTTTGTTTCATGGTCACATGTGACGAAAATAAATGTGGGTGGAGGTGAAAAATCGATGGTGAATGTGGGCGAATTTAAGAAGGGGCGTGGTGACTGGTTGACTGCTGACGATGTGAGTGAGGGAGATAAGCTTACCATTTTGGATGAAGGTTTCATGGATGATGAAACTTTCGACA
>Ga0315312_1001702_pt1 | contig 16446 bp, 13 predicted proteins | sample TDP7_MG_FD_203629 | JGI IMG/M metagenome (GOLD analysis project Ga0315312, IMG submission 203629) | Freshwater sediment microbial communities from Lake Towuti, South Sulawesi, Indonesia - TDP7 | ecosystem: Environmental > Aquatic > Freshwater > Lake > Sediment | place: Indonesia: South Sulawesi... | reverse complement strand
AAAGTAGGAATTTTGGAAATATCACAACCAATGGTATTTTATTTAATTCAGATGATGTAAGGAAAATTGTAAAAATTGGCTGGGACAGGATTACATTTAGTTTAGATGGACCAGATGCAAAAACAAATGATTCTGTACGTGGGAAAGGAACTTTTGAACAAGTAATGAAATCTATAAACTTGTTCAACCAGACAAAAGCAAAGATGAAAAGTAAACTTCCGATTCTTAAATTCAACGTTGTCGTTAACAAAAGGAATTATAATAAAACTGACAAAATAATAGAGTTGGCAAAAAAGGTTAATTGTTCAATTGTTCATTTCGATTCCCTTACCGTTCATTCTAAATTTGGAGAAAAATTGAAATTAAGTAAAAAGCAAGAAGTAGAATTCGAAAGACATGCAAAAAAGGCAAAAAAGATAGCCGAAAGTTTTGGGGTTTGGACCGATGTAAACTTCTTAACAAGTGAATTTTTGGAAAAATCGAATAAAATGGAAGACATACTTGAAAAAGAAGGCAGTTCAAAGGATTTTTCTTCTTTAGTTTGTTATGAACCTTGGTGGCACTTGACGATTAAAACCAACGGATTCGTTCAGCCTTGCTGTTTATACGATGAGAATGAGGAAAATGTAAAAGATAAAAGTTTGAAGGGAATGTGGTTTGGCGAGTTTTTTGAAAAAATAAGAGAAAATATTGCACACAAACAATTCTCAAAATATTGCTCTATTTGTAATGCTGGGCAGGTATTTGAAAACAGAAGAATAAGAGAGGAATTAATACGCTGGACGAAAAAATAATAAGGTTATCAAATTGGGCAAGAGGAAGAAGAGAATTGCCATATAGTATAGAATTGAGCCCGACATTAACATGTAATTTAAATTGCTTGTTCTGCTGGAGATATGGAAGAAAAGTTGATAATGGAAATGAATTAACATTTGAAGAATATAAAAGAATTCTGAAAGAAGCTAGACAGCTCAAAATAAAAGAAATAAGGATTATTGGTGGTGGCGAACCTTTATTGAGGAAAGACACTTTTGAGATAATGAAAGAAGTTAAAGAGTATGGAATGTTTGGATACATTTGTACAAACGGAACGCTTTTTTCATATGACATGATAAAGACACTAGTAGCAATCGAGTGGGATCACGTGAAGATAAGTTTTCATGCTCCTGACAAAAAAACACAAGATTTCTTAGCTGGTGGGGAAAGTTTTGAAAAAGTTGTAAAAAATATGAAGAGTTTTGTTGAATGGAAAAGAAAACTGAAAACAGAGAAGCCAAAGATTGAAATAGGTTTCGTTTTAAATAGATTGAACTTTAGAAAAGTTATTTCGATGGTGAAACTAGCAAACAGCTTAAATGTTGATGCGTTTTTTGTCGAACCGATAACAGTATATACAGAGAAGGGAAAAGAATTAAAACTGAAGAAGGAAGAAATAAAAGAATTCAAAGAAATAGCAAAAAAAGCTTACTCTCTTACAAACAAATTGGAAACAAATCTACAACAATTCTTTTCTCCAGAATTGATAGAAAAAACTGGTAGTATGGTCGAGAAGATTAAAAAACTTATAAAATGCAGGAGAAAGGATTTTCTTTCCATTCCTTGTTTTGAACCATGGTGGAGAATGGGAATAAGGGTTGATGGTTGGACATGCCCATGTGGATTTTTTGATCAAAACACCACAGAAAATGTAAGAGAAAGAAGCTTAAAAGAAATTTGGTTTGGGAAATATTTTGAAAAAAGAAGAAAACAATTGATTCAGAAAAATATGCCTAAGTATTGTCAAAAATGTTGTACTACTTTAGTTCTATATAATCAAATAATAAGGAATCAACTTCAAAACTTGTAATTCGATTAGATATTAAATTGGTTACTTTAACTTAAACACAAAAACTATAACTGAAATATAAAATATTCCACTTCCCAAAATTATCATGTTTCTTCCTATAGATCGATTTATATCTGAACCTAGAAGATAAACACCCAGAGAAAGTAAGGTGATACCAATAATGATAGAATAGAATAAAATATTATTCATCATTTTAATCCTTTCAAATAATTTTTTTATCATAATTCGCATATCTTTATTTCTAACTTTAGAATATTTATTCTTATGAACATTTGTGTAGTCAGTAGAGGCGATCTTAGTCTGTTTCCACCTACTGAAGGTGGATCTGTTAAATTGTTCTATACTCTTAAAACTCTCTCGAACCTTGGAATTGAAATGTATTTTGTCTCTGCAGAACACAATCATTATTATGAAATAAAAAAAGGTACATTTATCAAAAAAAAATATCCATGGTTAATTTCAAAAACATCGATAATGGTTTTTTATAAAAAAATATTGTCTTGGCTTGGAATTACTCCTGATATTTTTGTTCTCTATCATCCGCTTATTAACTTTGGATTATGGTTAAAACTTTTTTATGTAGTGTTAAAAGAAAAAATCGATTTAATTCAAGCAGAGTATACAGCTTTTGGCATACCTGCCATAGTTCTAAAATTTCTTACTCTAAGACCTGTAGTTCTAGTTGAACATAATGTTGAATCATTTCAGATACCTGCAATCACAAATTTAAGTTTGAAAGGGAAGAAAATTCTGAAAATTATCGAAAAAATTGCATGCACATTTTCTGATAGAATAGTAGTAATGTGTGAGGAAGAAAAGAGAAAACTTAAAAAATTAGGGATAGCTGAAAAAAAAATTGTTATAATTCCTCATGGAGTTGATTTAAATTTATATAGAAATATGGACCCAAAGAGAATTAAGAAAAAATATAAGTTGAAATTCCCAACTTTAATCTTCCATGGTACTTATTCTTATAAACCGAATTATGATGTCATAAAGATAATTGCAGAGAAAATACTTCCTGTATTGAATAAAAATAAAATTAAAGCCAAAGTATTAGCAATAGGCAGTTTTCCACCCTCTGATATTAAACATCCTGACATAATTTTTACTGGTGTTGTTAAAAATCTGGCAAACTATATAGATACAGCAGATATAGCTGTAGTACCAATTCAAAAAGGTGGAGGAATAAGGATGAAGATTTTGGAGTATTTTGCTGCCAAAAAACCTGTTATCTCTACGATGAAGGGATCTGAAGGTATTCCAGCAAAAAATGGAAAAGAAATAATTTTAACTAACATAGAAGACTTTCCAAAGCAAATTAAGAAATTGATTAGATCTAAAAAGTTAAGAGAAATGTTAGCAGAAAATGCCTACAAATTCGTACAAAATTATGATTGGAAAAATATATGTCAAATGTATGTTAAATTGTATGAAAAAATTAGATCATAAAATATCTACTAAATTTCCAATAGATTTTTTATTTTAATATATAATTAAAATAATGAGGATATTATTCATAACTCCACTTTATTTATTTCCTCCATATTGGGGTGGGGGGGTAAGAACTTATAATTTAATCAAAAATCTTGGACTTAAACACAAGATATATCTAATTTCTCCATTCTATAGGCAGTTTGAAGATAAAAAAATTAATCAACATAGAATTGAACTTAAAAAATTAGATGTTGAAATTTTTACACCCCGCCCATTGATCAAAATAGAACATCCATTTACAAAACATATTAACCCTGAAGTTATTCTCAAAGGTATGGAAATAATTTTAACAAGAAATATAGATATGATAATATGTGATTATCCTTGGTCGGGTATAAATCTTTTAATTTTAAATTTTTTCTTTAGAAAACCTTATATTTTTCACGAGCACAATATTGAGTTTACAATAAAAGATGAAATACGGGCAAGATATAGCAGATTGATGAAATTACTAGAACTTATATTATGTAAATGTGCAAATAAGATTGTAACTGTTTCCAGAAGGGACAAAAATATATTGATAAGAGAATTTGGCACAAATAAAAGAAAGATAACTGTAGTTGAAAATGGATTTGATGAAAATACTTTTTATCCAGATTTGAAAAATGTTTTAAAAATTAGAAAAAAATATAACCTTAAAGACTATAAAATAGTTTTACTTGTTGGAAAATTAGACTATCCTCCAAACAAGGAAGCTGCATATAATCTAAGATGGAATGTACTACCAAATGTCTTAAAAAAAGTTTCAAATGTCAAATTTTTAGTTGTAGGGAAAAGAAATAAATTTAAAATAAAACATAAAGCAATGATTTTTACTGGTCTTGTGGATAATATCAAGGATTATATTAATGCAGCTGATGTTGTGGTCGTACCTCTGTTAAGTGGCGGTGGAACGAGAATTAAAATCCTAGAAGCAATAGCATGCGGTAAAACTGTTGTAAGTACATCAAAAGGAGCAGAAGGTCTGATTAATGAATTAACTAAACCGTTTTTGAAGATAAGTGATAATTGGGAAACATTCTCTAATTATATCGTTGAAACCCTTCAAAATAAAAAAAGCAGAAAAGTTCAAGTTCCTAAAAGCTTTATTAAAAAATATTCTTGGCAAAATATTTGTAGAAAATTTGATAAAATTTTAAGAGGATTACATGAGGATTAAGAAAATTATCTTATCTATAATTGTATTATATCTTATTTGGATTTTGTATTCCTACTTCGCATCCAAGGAAGAAGTAGTCCAAAAGAAAGATTTAATTACCTATAAAGGATTTGGATGGTATGGTTATTTAGCAGATGATGAGATAAATGAAAAAAGTATTGAAAAAATTAAAGAATTGGAAGGTAACACAGTAAATATAAATGTTTATTATGAATATAGTCTAGAAAATAAGAGTTTTATCCTTCTTTCTAATTTGACAAAAATTAAAGAAAAAATAGAACTTATTCATGGAAATAGATTAAAAGTTTTTCTATCGCCTTTTGTCAACCTAGTTGGAAGGCATTATATTTATGCTGGCGCAGTTACAGAACCAGAAAATTTTTTGAAGGAAGCTAAAAATATTTCTATCAAACTTGCACAACTTGCAGAAAAAAATAATGTTGAGATGTATGCTGTTTGGAATGAACTTGGACTGGTCTTTGTGCAATTGCCTAATTCTGTAGATTTAACAAATAGTTGGCTTCAAGATGTTAAGGAACAAGTAAGAAAAGTGTATAAAGGTGTTTTAACGACAAAAGAAGGTGTACAATTAGATTTATATGAAAATTATAATTTTTCTGGTTATGATTGCATTGGGGTAACTTTCTATCCATTTACAGATTCTTTTGCTAAAGATCCTTATACAAACATAACTTATAGAGGAGTTAAAAATCTAGGAGAGTATGAAGAAATAGTTAAAGAGAAATTTAAAAAATTAATCAATTTGAAGGGAAAATTCAATTCTAGTTGTATTATATTAGGAGAAATTGGTATAGATGTTGTAGGAAATAAATTTATTGGAAATGATGAGGAAAGTAATAAAATAAGGGCAATGGCTTATGAAATAGTTTTAAGAGATGGCTTTACCAAAATAGACGGATTTTTCTTCAACAGGTTTGAACATGAAGATGGGGGAAGTGAAGAATTAGATCGAATTTTTCAAATTTATTTTAAATGGTGATTTTCAAAATCTAGAAAATTATTTAATCAAATACTCAGTAAGGTTTATGATAGGAGTTGTTATTTGTATAACTTCTAGTGTGAAGGCACTATTTTAACAAAAGCAAAAAAGAAGATTAACAATAAAATCATCACTATTATTATGATCCTTTTTCTATTTAGAAACTTTTTAATTCGTTCATTTTGAAATATATCTCTGCTCCATATCAAAAACATAATTATAGCCAATGGAACTAAATTTAAGAAAGGAATCTTTAGCAAAACTACATTTGAAGGTAAGGAAAATAGCTTAATCCCATAATTTTTAAGATGCTCGATATTTTCTCCAAACCTTATGTTAATTTTTCCATCAAAAATTAAATTCTCAAACAAAAGACTTCTCGGTCCATCCCTTAGGAAAGAAGGAAAGTAAATTTCTTTCAGAGGATTCATAAAAAACTGAAAGTTTTCAACTTTCTGAAAATAAGTTTTTCCAGTTTCTGATTGTAATACACATTCTAATGATGTCCACATTTGTAACCCAAGTAGATTAGTAAATAATGATAAAATCAAGAAAATTAGAAAAACTTTCAAATTAAGTACTTTAAATATGTAAGGTAACCCCAAACTCAAAAATGGAATAGCGAGTAAAAAACGACGTGGCCCAAATGAAAAATCCCCCCACCATCTTCCTTGTGCTGCCCAGCCAACCCATATTAAGACAAAAATTGCCAGAAAAAGATACCCTTCTAATTTTTTTTCTCGGCACATCAATAGCAACCCAAGAAAAGCTACAAACAGAAGTGGATAATAAAAAAATAATCCATTCCAAGGGAAAAAAAGAACTCTTGGCAAAACTTTAAAATAGTTTACTTCAGGGGGTATCCACATTACTAACCATTTTTCCAAATACCCTCCTTTACCTATCCAGAAAGAGTTAATTGCCGACGAGGAAGTGTAAGATTTCAAGAAGGATAAAGAGTACTCAAAGGGTTCAACCAAACTGCCGTAAATCCCATAATTCCGAAGCAGGATGGGCAAAATACCAATTATACAACCAACTAGGAAAAAAAGCAACATCTTTTTATCAATTATTGAAATGTAGACAAGGAATGGGACAATGATGAAAATAGAGACAGGATAAATTAAACAGGCAATTCCAGAAAAGATACCAGCTAAAAAGAAGTTGTGGAAACGCTTCTCATCTCGTGTTTTCTCCCTAAGAATAAGATAGAAAGCTAGTAAAGTAAACAAAATTGCAGGGATGTACGCATAAAATCCTAAGGCGTATAGAAAAATTGATGTTGCGAATCCATAACTTAAGGTTGTCAATAACCTATGCCTATCGCTCTTAGTAAAAAAATTTGAAATTTTATAAATCATAACAGATGAGAGTGCCCCAAGCACAGAATTACTTAATACTACTATTAGGAATTCGTGGAGAGATGATGATGTTATTAAATTTTTTCCCAAAGCATAGGCCCAAGTTATTAAAAAAGAGATACCAGGAACAATAGCACTATAGTAATGTCCATTGTAAAATAATTTAACTTCTGTAGTGTTATGATATGTATCAATCTCAAATCTACCTTCTTCCACTATTGCTTTTGTAAGAGCAAAATAGGAATTAAAGTCCCAAATATCATTCCATTGAGCAAAAAAAGAGAAAATAATGAAAAATGTGATAAATATTTTTAATTCATTAGATACCGATGTCATATATATATTTAGTGGGAAAATTCGATATTTAATTAGCTTGGTGAGATAATCAATCAAACTCCACAAACAAATGTAAAAGTTACAAAACCGGTAAAAAGACTATCTATAATTCTTGTTACTATGATTGTATTTCTTTCTATAGCTATTTTAATTTTTTTCTTCTTTCCAACTAAAAAAACAAATGTTGCGATTCTAGATACGCCTCAATCCAGAACTGTATATTGGGTAATTGAAAAAGAGTTAGTTGATGTACCCAAAGATATCAAATTTTCCTTTCACTCCTTTTACTCTTATAAATATCTTGGGGATGAGATTTTAAGCGAAAATTTTCTCCAAAAGACTGATATTTTTATTCTCCCAACAGATATCGCCCTTAAATGGGAACGTGAGGAAAAAATAAATATTTGGGGTGTTGTGGACATCTTAACCTCATATAAAATATTTGTGCCTAAAAATTCCTCGATTAAAGCAGTAGAAGAATTAAAAAATAAAGAGATAATGACTCTAAACCATTCTCTTTTAAATATGATTCTTTTAGAGGATCTTAAATCCCATGGAATTAATGAAAGTGATATCGTTTTAGATATTAAAAATTATACATCTTATTTAGATGCATTAATGCCGACTATTTTAGCAGAAGAAAAAGTTATTTTTTCTTGGGGACCTTTTTTCCCGCATCTATATAAAAATGGATGGAAAGACATTTTTGACTTATGGGAAGAATTCGAAAAAATTTATGAGGTTAAGCCATACATACTTGTAATAGCTACAACTAAAAACATATCTGACGAAAACATAGTTGAAGTTACATCTGTCCTTAGGCAGGCAGGGATAGAAGGATATAACAATTTTGAATCAGCAAAAGCCGAAATGAATCTCTCTCCTCTGTATACAATTGAATATGTAAACCCAAAACCATATGAATTCGAAAAACTGAATGAAACTCACAGAAAATCGATTGATATTATAGGAAAAATAATGGGAATTTAATTTTTCATTATCATTTTTAAATTAATATTATTCTAGTCAAAGTGATAAATTTGAGACAATTTTGTCGTTAAATTTCTAAGCCTAAATAGAGAAATTTTATAAGGAATCTTATAAAGAATTTTTGGGATAAATTTTCTTCCATTAATTTTACTTGAATCCTTGAAACATAGCAATGGAATTATTTGGAATTTAGTTGTAGCAATTATTTTTTTTAATTTTTTGCTAACCCAAGGAGTATTAAAATGATAGAAATCGATTTCTGACCACTCTTCAACTGTTTTCGGTTCCCTGAAACCCATTTTGAGCGCGTCCTCATACAACGCAGTAGACGGGAGTGATGCATATAATTGTAACATTATAGTGAATGAATCGCTCATTGTAGTTATTTTTTCGATAAGTGACAAAGTTTTATAGAAATCATAAATAGTTTCATGTGGTAATCCAACCATGAAGGAAAAAATAGCACCAATGTCATTTTCGATACATATCTTTGCAAAGTCTAGTATATCTTTAACAGTTGTCCCTTTTTGCAGAGTATTTAATATCCTCTGTGACCCAGACTCTGCACCTATAAATAATCTATATAATCCAGATTCTTTTAGCAAAACAATATCGTCCTTTGAGAGCCTAGTTATTTTATCTGCTCGTGCCTCTGCAAACCATTTAAGTTGTAAGTCTTGTTGAATCATTAACTTGGATATCTCTTTTGCTCTGTCCCAGTCAGCAAAATAGTTTGCATCATCGAACCATATATATTCTACTTTACCTTTTTCCTTAAGATACAAAAGATCATTAATAACCCTTTTTGGGTTCAAACCAAACCAATGTCTTTTGTATATAATTGGTATTGAACAGAACTTGCAGTTAAACGAACAACCTCGGCTTGAAACATAGTTAGCACATCTAAAACCATCAACTTTCATTACATGTTTTTTTAAATCTATCAGATGAAATGGATAAGGTGGAAATTTGTTAGGGTTGCTTATCGGCCTTTCTGGAGTTTTAATTATTTTACCATTATCTTTATAGTAAATTCCATCAACATCATTAAGAGGTCGTCCTTGTTCAAGTGTATGAACTAAATGAGTAAAAGTTAGCTCTCCTTGACCTTTCACAATTATATCGATGTTTTCATTAGAAAGTGTCTGTTCTGGAAGTGCAGTAGGATGAGCCCCTCCCCACACAACTTTAATGTCTGAAAATTCTTCTTTAACTTGGCGTGAAATCTTTAACTCATCTGAAATCTGAGGACCAATTATAGAGTTAACACCAAGACATAATGCATTACTACACACCTTCTTATAGCTCTTTAGGTTTGTTGCGTCTACGATATTTATTTTATAGCCTTCTTGGTCCAAGATGCTGGAAATTGATAATAGAGCATATGGAATTCTAATAAAACGTTTGAATGGGCTACAAGCTTTTGGAGCAAAAAGTACTACACTTTGATTCTTCGTCACATATTATATTCAAACTTAGATTTAAATATTACAATATTGTATAAAAAATTAGAACAAAGTAGAAATATGAAAAAAATAAAAGATACCTTTAGTCTATGTCCGAAATGTTTAGATATTATAAAGGCTTCTGTTATAATTGAAAATGATAATGTTTATTTATATAAAATATGTAAAAAACATGGAAAATTTAAAGCAAAGCATATCTGGGACAAGAAGAAACTATATAAAAAAATGTTCAATCTGCCCGCGAATGGATTTAGACAGGGCAACTGCCTTGTTCTTAATTTAACTACTAAATGTGACATAAAATGCCCATTTTGTTATATGTCTGCAAATGAAGGAAAAAGTTATGAGTTATCCATAGAAAATATTAAAAAAATTTTATCTATATTTAAAGGTGATATAATTTACCTTTCTGGTGGAGAACCGTTGGTAAGAAAAGATATTTTTAAAATAATAAAAACAATAAAAAATGCTGATTTTAAACTAGGAATTTTTACTAACGGCTTAAAGTTAGCAGATGAGTCATATGTAAGGAAACTGAAAGAAAATAACATAGATATGGTAATGCTGCAATTTGATACATTAAAAGATAACAATTATAAATTTCTAAGAGGCCAGAAATTATTGACAACAAAACTTAAGGCAATTAAAAATTTGAAAAAATACAACATTTCTGTTTATCTCTTTAGCATGTTAGTTAAAGATGTAAATTTTGATGAAATAGATGATTTGTTAACATTTGCATTACAAAACAATATAAAAATAATAAATTTCAATCCAGTATGGGAAATAGGAAGATTAAAAAGACATAAAGTTTTATATACAAGTGATATACTCTATAAGGTTAAGGATTGTTTAAATATAGACGAAGACGATTTTTTAGATTCAACAGCATTTGCATATTATTTTTTTAACTTATTGCAAAAGTTTAGAGGAAAAAATACAAATACGCAGCCAAGGTGTGAATTAAGAATGTATCTATTTTATGATAAGAATGAAATAATTCCTATAACAAAATTTATAGATATAAAAAAACTGAATAGTATATTGAAAAATATAGTAAATAATTCAAAAACAAAAATAGAAATCTTTAAAGAACTTACCTTAAATCTACCAATACTAACATCTCTTATAGTAAAAAGTTTAACTAAAAAAGAATCAAGAAAAATTTTTAGAATTATAATCAAAAATACGATGAATATATTAAAAAATAATAAATTTTTTATACCAATCACAAGTGTTATCATAGGAACATTCGAAACTTCAGACAACATTGATTTTGATACATTAAAAACATGTAATCTCTATTCTGACTTTGAAGACAAAAATTTTATTTTTTCTGCATGTTTGAGACAAATACTGAAAGATAAAAATTATGATTTTTCAAAATTCGAAGAAAAATTTAAAAAGGAAAAAATATTATTAAGCTAAGGTAGATATGAATGAAAATCTTAAAAAGAACGCTATCTTTGGATCCTAAAACTAAAAAGTTGATAAAAGCAAAAGTAATAGAGGATAAGAACAAAGTTTATTTAGTTAAAAAACTTGGTCGTAAAAATAAAAAAATTCTCATAGAAAAAGATCTAACGCTTTATAAATTACTTCAAAGTAAATATATACAGATTTATAACTTGTATATTACAGAACCAAGCATGGATTGCAATCTTAAATGCCCTGTATGCTTTGTTTATGGACAACATGAGGACATCCCCCTCGAAGAAATAAAAAATGCAATTTCAAATTATAAAAATAAAATTGTAAGCATCTCTGGTGGAGAACCAACGCTACGAAATGATCTGCCAGAAATGATAAAAATCATAAACAAAAATAACATATCACTCTTGACAACCAATGGCATAAAATTAACAAAATATAAGTATGTAAAGACATTAGAGAAAGCAGGATTAAGACATATTATCTTTTCAGCTAATGGTTTTTCAGACGATGTATATTTAAAAATAAATGGAGCACCGCTTTTGAAGCAAAAACTAAAGGCTTTAGAAAATCTAGAAAGAACAAAAATGAAACTTTCTCTTTCTCTTATGTTAGTTAGAAATATTAATGAAAAAGAACTAAAACCAACTATAGCTTATGCGGTAAAAAATAAAAAAAATATAAGAGAGGTTAGAATAAGATCGATGACACCTATCGGTAAATATATAAAACAAAGAGAATTTCTCCCGTCTGAAATTTTAGATTTGATTTGTAAAGAATGGAACATTGATAAAAAAGACATTTATAAGGAACTCGAGCTCAAAAAATATATAACTGAGAAATTTTTTTCATTGAGGACTTTACAAAAACTATGTGCCTTTAGTTTTCATTTAAAAATAGAAAATGGTAATTATGAATCAATTGGAAAGTATATTAAAGATACTAGTCTATTTTCAATTCTAAAATATCTAAATACTGTTTATGGATTTTTATCTATTTTTAATATGAAAATAAGACCGAAAAAATCATTTTGGCATCATAAAAATAACATCATGAAAATATCTATAAGGTCTTGGCCAACCCCAGAAAAATTAGATTATGAAGAGCATGTTAAACTTTGTGGAAGCAAATATTTGACTGGAAAGAAAAAAGGTTTACCTTGCTGTTATGCCAATATTTTAGAAAGTCTAAATAAATGAATTTTGTATTCAATTTTTTATTCATTTCATTTTCAATTCTTTGAATATTTTTCCCAGCTTGTCTAGTGAATAAAACCTTCCGCTTCATTCAACATTGTGAACTAGTTCAACCACTATAATTCTCATTTTATCACTAAGCAAAAATCAATATTAACATCATGAGAACTCCAAAAGCCATAGAGACCACTCTCATCAAAATCCTTATTTTTTTGAAATTTTTTTCATGTAATTTACTTTTAAAAATATATGCTTGAATTGCTGAAAACGCTACTGTAAGAATAAAGAGAAATGGTGTTATAGAAAAAATATAAAAAATTATTAATGACCAAAAAGTCAGAATAAGTAAAGAAGGATAGAACAATTTAATTAAATTATAATTTCTTAACTTGTATTCATTTCTATGAGATAGTATATGCACTACTTGATGCGGAACCATAAATAATGCAATGTATAAAAATAATAACCATGATTCTACTGACAAACTTTTGTTTAACCCAAATCCAATTAAAAAGAGAATAGAAAATCCTAGTGAGTTTAAAATAAAATTACTTACAAGATTTTCCTTCAGTCTAAAGGGTTTGGCTGAATATAGCAACCCAATAAAACCCCCGGCAATAACTAACAAAAAAATTGTTTTTGAAAATAAAAAGGAAATAAGACAGTTCATAGCAAATAAAAAAAATGAGATAAATAAGCCAGTTTTGAAATGTAAACCTTTACTTAAATTTCTGATACCAAAACAGTTGTTTAAAGTATACCCATGAGCCAAGTAAAGGGAGGATATCAAAAATAAAATAAAGATATCAAATAAATTTAATACTTTTATTCCATATAAAAAACCTAAAAGAGCGATGCCTATTAAATAAAACCAATCTTTGATTCTCAAAAAATCTATATAAGTCTTAAGAGATACCATAGTATTAATATTAATTTTATATTTTTAAAATGAAACAAATGAATAACTTTGAAAAAAAGCTTGAGAAATCAAAGAAGTTAATTGAAAGACAAATATATAGATATCTTCCTAAAACCAGAATAGCTAACCTCTCAGATGGGATTCGCTATTCTATGTTATCTGGAGGCAAAAGGATAAGACCTTTTCTTTGTATTGAAACATGTAGACTATTAAATTCTGATCAAAAAAAAGCTCTGCCATTTGCAATTGCTTGTGAATTTTTACATAACTGGATTTTAATTCATGATGACATAGAAGATGGTGATGTGAAAAGAAGGAATAAATTTACAATCTGGAAAAAATTTGGCTTACCTCACGCAATAAATATTGGTGATATGATGGCGCATGATGTTTTTGAAATAATTTTAAATTCCAAGCTAGAAGAAGAAAAAATTTTGAAACTTATAAAATTAATAGTAAAGGTTGTTAAAGAAACATGTGAGGGACAAACTTTGGAGATTAATCTTAGAAAAATAAGGAGAATTGATGAAAATCAATATGTTAAAATTGCAAAGAAAAAAACTGGTTACTATTTTGCTTGCCCCATGATTGGTGGGGCTATAATTGCAGGTGCCTCTAAAGATATTCAAGATTCTTTGCTACAATATGGAAAAAATATTGGGGTTGCTTTTCAGATTGTAGATGATATTATTGATTTAACGTTGGGAAAAGGAAGAGGAGAAATAGGATGTGATATAAGGGAAGGGAAAAAAACTTTGATGGTTTTACATACCCTTAAAAAATGTAGTTCTCTTGAAAAAAAGAAAATTTTAACAATACTTGAAAAACCTAGGGATGAGAAAAAAGTTGGGGATATCTTAGCAGTTAAAAAGTTATTTGAAAAATATAATTCAATAGAATACGCTCATAAAAAAAGCATGGAATTTGCAAGAAAAGCTAAAAAATCGCTAAAAGGACTGCCAATAAATTTAGGGCACTTTTTGGAAGGATTTACTGATTACATTATCCAGAGATATGAATAATTGAATAGTTGTTACCAAATTTCTCCAACACCAAGTGACACTCAAGGGTACTTTAAAAAAAGAAAATTTATAAATTTGATCAAATCGTTATTTGATTATGGAAAATAAGTATGATGTTATTATTATAGGCGCCGGTCCAGCTGGATTAGAATGTGCTAATACATTAAATAATACAAATCTATCTGTTTTACTGATAGAAAAGAATAAAGTAATTGGTCCAAAAATCTGTGCTGGCGGATTAACTAATCTGGACGCTCAATTTGATATTCCTGAAGATAAAACTAGATGTTTTTCTAAACAAGAAATTATTATAATAGACCAATCATATAGAAAAAATCTTGTAAATCCTTTAAAAACAATCTCTAGATTGGAGTTAGGACAGTTTCAATTAAATAAAATCAATAAATCTAGTAACATTAAAATTCTAAAAGATACATTAGTTAAAAGAATTGAAAAAAATAGAGTAATAACAAACAAAGGAACATTTTATTTTAAGTATTTAGTTGGAGCAGATGGATCAAATTCAATTGTTAGAAAATATCTTGGTTTAAAATCAAAAATTTGTATTGGAATGTTTTTTAATATTAAAAAAATCACCAATAAATTTATTTGGTATGCGAATCCAAGGTTATTAAAATCAGGATATATTTGGATTTTCCCTCATAAGAGATATACTAATATCGGAGTGTATTTTAACCCTGAATGTATAGATGTAAAAAATGCAAAATCTATTTTGGAAGATTTCTTAAATAAGAATAATTATAGATTTAATCGATATAACTTCAAAGCGGCCCCAATAAATTATTTTTATCAAGGATGTATTTTTAAAAATATTTTTCTAATTGGTGATGCAGCAGGTCTTGCATCAAAGGCTACTGGAGAAGGGATTTCTTTTGCATTAACTAGTGGTAAAGAGATTGCAAAAAAGATATTAGATTCAAATTATAAACTGACTGAATTAAATAGGATTCTGATAATTAAAAAAAGACAAGAAAGAATGTTAAAAATACGAGAAACAATGTTAAAAATATTTGAGAAATTACCTTTTATGCAGGTTTTTTTATTTAGATTATTTGTTAATTTGATGAAGAAAAAGTGGTTTCAAAAAATTCTTCAAACTTTCAGAAACTGGAATTATAGGTTTTTGTAAAAGTAGGTTTAACAGGTTTAGCCTTAGCTAAGGAAATATTAAAAACAATTCTTACTTTTGTTTTAAAGATGTTGTGATTTTAGAGAATTATTTAAAATCAATATAAAATTCCTATATCCATCCCAAGAACAGAATAACTGTCTAAATATCTATATACCCATTTATCTCCAACCTTCTTATAAACTAAAAGAAAACCATATGGAGTTCCTTCCCATCCAAAAGAAATGCTGATGTTTTTAAATGGACTACTAAAGGCGGTATCACTTTCTCCTGCAACAATTATTTCATTTTTTCCATCACCATCCACATCCTTAACCTGTACTTCTAATGAATTTTGTCCTATATCTTTTATCACATTATATTCTTCAAAAACATTTGAAACATTACCAATCAAATTCTTAACAAACTTACCTTCATCCCATTCAATAGTATAAATCAAGCCTTGCCAAACACCTGTTGCAAGAACTATAACATTCTTTCCATTGTTATAAGCATCTCCAAAACACAAACCTTTCATATTCTTATCTACAGTTTCATTGTTGATTACAAATTTTTTCCACTCATTTTCATACCATTTATACATTATGAGAAGATGAGGAGCAACACCAACAACAATCTCATTTTTCCCATCAGAATTAATATCATTAACTATTATACTTCTTTGATGGGCTCCAGTAATTTTCCATATAGTTTTTCCATCCCAACTAGTTCCGTTCCATTTGTATATTCTAGTAAATCCTATATCGTCTCCACCTTTATATTCTAAAGGTGAGGACATTGTTGCTACTATTTCATTCTTCCCATCGTTATCAACATCGTTAATTTTAACTATATGTACAGCGGTTTGAACTATTGTATCATAAGTTATTTGATTTCTTGGAACTCTATGGTTTGTTCCCATTTCTTTATCAATTTTTTCAATCCAATTTTTTTCTATATCTTGTTTATCCCACTCACTTCCATCCCACTTATAAATTCTGACAATTCCTTCACCATGTGTTCCAAGGACTATTTCGTTCTCCCCATCGTTATCAGCATCACCAATAGTTAAATCCTTACACCTAACATCTCCC
>Ga0315312_1001701_pt1 | contig 16447 bp, 14 predicted proteins | sample TDP7_MG_FD_203629 | JGI IMG/M metagenome (GOLD analysis project Ga0315312, IMG submission 203629) | Freshwater sediment microbial communities from Lake Towuti, South Sulawesi, Indonesia - TDP7 | ecosystem: Environmental > Aquatic > Freshwater > Lake > Sediment | place: Indonesia: South Sulawesi... | reverse complement strand
AATTCTTCCAGCTGAGTGGGATCGTCAATCTCCACCGTCAACAGCCAGCCATTTCCGTAGGGATCATCGTTAATCAAGGAGGGCTCTTCTTCTAAATCCTTATTCATCGAAATGACTTCCCCGCTGATGGGGGCGTACAACTCCGCGACCGTTTTCGAAGATTCCAGGGTGCCGAAGACCTCGTTCTGTTCGATCATGGAACCTTCCTCGGGGAGGTTCAAATAGACGATCTCGCCCATTTCCTGTTGGGCGTAATCCGTGATACCAATTCTTCCCCGTCCCCCCACCATGACCCTTACCCAGGTATGCTCGCGGGAGTAATATAGGTCTTCCGGATAATCCATGGTGCCCTCCTCTTTTAGCCGCTATATCGTCAAAATCCAAACCAGGCCACAGAGAAATGATTAGATTCCTAAATGTTTCAGGTTGAGAATTTTCTTCTAAAACTTAGAGAACCTCGAAAATATCCCCTCCCCTGGCGGGAGGGAAGCTGTGAAAAAATCCCGAATCTCACCCCCACCCTCCCCTCCCCCATCAAGGGGGAGGAAATTTCTTTTTAATTTCAAAATGTTTGCCCTCTCCCCTCGCGGGAGAGGGTAGGATGAGGGGGAATATTTTAAATTTTTCACACCTTCAGGGGACGAAGGGGAGGGGGAAAATTCCTTTTCTTCACCCCCACCCCTGAACCATGACAGGTTCGGGGCATTGTCCTGCACCCCACGTGGTGCAGGGCCTTTACCCTGTGAAGTAGTAGAGCTTACTCCACAGGGCAAGCCCTCCCCCATCGCAGGGGGAGGGCATTGCGTGCGGGAAATCTCAAATATCTTTGGCTAGCTTTCAAATACAATCATCTTACTCGGGTGACGTATTCGCGCGTGCGCGTGTCGATGCGCACCACATCCCCTTCTTCCACAAAGAGGGGAACTTGAATGACTGCCCCAGACTCCAGGGTGGCTGCTTTGGTCGCTCCCGTGGCCGTATTCCCCCGGACTCCCGGCTCAGATTGGACTACTCTCAGCTCCACAAACATGGGCACTTCGATGCCGATGGGGCGTTTGTTGTGGAAGAGAGCTTTGATGACCATGTTTTCTTTCAAAAAATCCTTGTTCTCTCCCAACTGGTCGGCGGTCAGAAAAAGCTGCTCGTACGTATTCGTATCCATAAAATGAAACTCTCCCCCGCTCTGGTAGAGGAACTGCATTTCTCGTTCCTCCAGGTCGGGTTTACCCACTCGTTCTCCGGAGCGGAAGGTCTGGTCGATGACATTTCCAGTGACCAGGCTCTTCAAGCGGGTGCGCACGAAGGCTCCCCCCTTCCCAGGCTTCACATGCTGGAAATCGATGATCAGATAAGGCTCTCCCCCGATCTCGATCTTCAACCCTTTACGAAAATCCGTGGTGGAATACATAAAAGCTGTCCCAAAAATACATATCAGCGATCAGCTCTCAGCTTTCAGCAAAAGCCCAGCTCACCATCGCTTTAGTTTTTTCTTTGCTGATACCTGATCGCTGATGGCTGAAAGCTATATTTCACTATAAAATGTTATCTTGCAGATCTTTCGAAAGAATGGTCAAGACTTCGTATCCTCGGGCTGTGACCCGAACCATATCTTCCAAGCGTACCCCTCCCCATCCGGGAATATAAATTCCCGGTTCTATAGTGAAGACCATTCCTTCTTCTACCACCCCGCGCCCGGTGGTGGAGATGCTGGGTTCTTCGTGAACGGCCAAGCCAACGCCGTGGCCAGTTCCGTGACCAAAAAATTTTCCATACCCTGCCCGGCTTATCACCTCCCGGGCAGCGGCGTCGATGCGCCGAACGCTCATCCCTGGCCGGATGGCTTTCATTGCTCTCTCCTGGGCCCGGCGGACCGTGTCATAGATTCTCCGCTGGACGGCACTGGGCTTTCCCATGATCAGGGTCTTTGTTTCGTCGGAGTGATAGCCCTGGAAGCGCACGCCGAAATCTACTATGACCATCTCCTTTTTCTGTATCCACTTCTCCATGGCTCGCCCGTGAGGAAGCGCCGCCCGCGGTCCGGAGGCCACGATCGTATCGAAAGACGATTTTTCCCCTCCCCGGCGCCTCATCCGGTACTCCAGGAATTCAGCCACTACCCGTTCTTTCGCTCCCGGCTTTAACCGAGAAAGGGCGTCCGTAAAGCTATCCGCAGCAATCTGGATCGCCCGGCGAATCTTCTCCAGCTCCTCGGGTTCTTTGCATGCTCGCATTCTGGCGATTTCCCCTGCCAAGGGAACGAAAGATACCCGGGGCAGTTTTTCTTTTAGCTTGCGGTAAGTCTCATAGGTTATGGCCGCCGATTCAAAACCCAGGTGTTTCACTCGCAAGGATTTCAAGAATTGGGCGATTCCCACAATTTTCCCCTTGTATTTTTTGAAGTTGGCCTCCCGGATCTCTCCCCGGGCCTGTTCTTCATAGCGGAAATCGGACATGAAGGTCCGTTCCTGGCCTGTGACAATCAATACCCCATCGCTTCCTGTGAAATCACAGAGGTAGCGAATATTTTCCAGACCGAAAAAAAGAAGGGCATCGACTTTTGTCCGGCCCATTATCTTTTCTATCAGCTTTTCGGCCCTGGGGTTAGCCATAAATATTCCCCTGAAAAAATTGAGTGGGAGGATCCTGGAATAGCCTCAGGTAGAGCTGGAATCCTCCCTGGCCGAGAGCGCGGCCAACCATTGCTCCAGTTGGCTTATGATTTTCTGCTGCGAGGTAGCCTTCCGTTCCTCCTCCAGCCGCTTTCTGAGCCCCTCGTACTTTTCCCTGACAGCAGTATTTTCCGGCTCCCGAGCCAGTATCTCTTGGTAGACCGAGAGGGCCTTATCCAGATGACCCTGCTTAACGTAAATCTCAGCCAAGGTATCTGTCTGGATGGGTGCTTGGGCTGGCCTTTCCGCCTCGGGGGTCTTTGGAGGCACCTCCTCCTGGACTGGACGGAGGTATAAGGATTTCTGCAACACCTCAAAGGCCTTATCCAAATTATTTTTCTCATGCCGGTAAACCTGGGTCAGCGACTCGTAAACGGAAAAGCACTCCTCGATCTCCCCGGCCACCTTCTCCAACTCTACTTTGGCTTCCGTGATCATGCCCTTCTCTAAGTAACAGATTCCCAGAAGCAATCGTCCCGGGAGGAAACCCGGCATTTTTCCCAAACCTTTACGGCAGCTCTCGATGGCCTCATCGAAACGCCCTTGCGCTCGCTGCCTTTCGGCCAATTGGATGGCGGCATTGGCCTCGGCGGCCGAGGGCCAGGATTCTTGCTGGGCGGCAGTTTCTTTTCTTTCGGTTGATTCTTCTTTCATCGTCTTAGATCCTCACGAAGAAGGCTTGGACTCTGTCTCTTCATCTTCCTTAATCTGTTGCTCTCCCCGGAAATATCTGGCGAATTTGCGCCAGGTTTCTGCGATCATCCTGCGGCCGCTTTTTAGGCGTTTCCAAAATCATCGGGAGCCCCTGGAAAGAAGGATGGCTGAGCAGGCTCCTGAATCCCCCCAGGCCGATTTTTCCTTTCCCGATGTGTTCGTGTCGATCGAGGTGGGCTCCCAAAAGACTCGCGCAATCATTGAGATGGAGGAGGGCCAGTCGCTTCCATCCTATGGTTTGATCCACCTCTCTTACTAAAATATCTGTTTTTTCGGCTGTGCGGAAATCATAGCCAGCGGCGAACCCATGACAGGAATCGAAACAGATCCCCAGCCGTTCATCCCTTCCTACCCGCTGGATAATTTCCTTTAATTCTTCCAATAATGCCCCGACGGCATTGCCCGCACCCGCGCTATTTTCCAGCAGAATAAAAACCGCAGAGTCCTGCTCCATCACTGCTTTCAGGGCCTTGACCACCCGATTCAGCCCGAAAGCCCTGTCTTTTTCTTTGGCACTGCCCAGGTGAGTGACCACAAACCGAGCTCCCAGTTGCTCGGCCCTTTTAACATCCATGGCCAGAGCTTGCGTAGAATGTCGATGCAAGGCCTCATCTGGGGAAGCCAAATTAAGAAGATAGGGCGTATGTACGATAATGGGGTCGATCTCCCCCCTTTCCGTAGCTTCCCGAAAAGCAGCAATCGATTGAGAGGAGAGGGGCGAAGCCTTCCATGCCCGCGGGTTTCTGGAAAATACCTGCATGGTGGTGCAGCCCAATTCTCGCGCCCGGGAGACAGCTTTCTCCATCCCCCCGGAGATGGAGACATGGACTCCTAAGCGAATGGGGAATGTCGCCACGCCCTTTCTTCCCGGTGAAGAATCGTGTAATTGAGATATGAATATAATGAACCATTTTCCCCTCTGTCAAGGCCAAAATGCGAAGTCACTGAAAAACCCACTTTTCTGTCACTCCCGCGAAAGCGGGAGTCCAGGCTTGTCCCTGCGAAAGCAGGGAACCATATCGAAGATTGTGGATTCCCCGCATCAAGTGCGGGGCAGGCTCTACTGGAGTTTACCCCTGCGAAAGCAGGGGCAGGAATGACAAAATTATATCAAGCAGGCCTTTTTCAGAGATCTCAATGAGCTTAGGGAAACTTGAAAAAAGGGGGAAGCGTATGTTAATCTGATTTTTAGAGGGAAATTTTTATTCACTGGGAAGCTGGGAATGAAGATTACCAAAGAAGAAGTAGAGCATGTGGCTTTGCTGGCCAGGCTGAAATTCAGCGAAATTGAGAAAGAGCGCTTCACCACCCAGTTGAACAGCATCCTGGAATACATGGACAAGCTCAGGGAGCTGGATACGACCGGGGTCGAGCCCACCTTTCATGCCGTGGCCCGGACTAACGTCTTCCGGGAAGATGCCATAAAGCCATCAATCTCCCGCGACCTCTCCTTGAAAAATGCTCCGGATGGAGACCGCGGATTCTTTCGCGTTCCCAAAATCATTGAATAGCCTTTAATGGGACGCAGATAACCGCAGAAAATACAGATTTCAGGAGTCAAAAGACAGAATTGACAATAAACACGGCATATTCGCACTTGCGGCTGTGGCTTCTACTAATACAGACGAAAAAAATAAAGTGTCATTGCGAGGAAGGAAGCGACGAAGCAATCCCAAGCAATATCGAGATTGCCACGCCCTTCGCCCTGTACACCATGCGGTGCAGGGCTTCGTGCTCGCAATGACCGTAACCATAATTATTTCGTTTGTATTATATTTCAAATTTTTATCCTGTAAATCCGCGTTTACCCTGTTAGATAGCAAAAATCTAACAGGGTGAATCCGCGTCGCATAGTTATTTTCAGGTGCCGGGATGGAACTATATCAACTCACTGCCCATGAGCTTCATGAAATGATCCGGCGGAGGGAAGTAAGCTGCCGGGAGGTCACAGAGTCCGTCCTCAGGCGGATCGAGAAAGTCGAGGATCGTATCCATGCTTACATTACCCTTACACCAGATTTGGCTATGGAACAGGCAGCGGCCGCAGATGCCCGCTTGCAAAAAGGAGAGACCGGTCCTTTAACGGGCATCCCGCTGGCGATCAAAGATGTAATCTGCACTCAGGGGATTCGCACCACCTGCGGCTCCCATATTCTGGGGAATTTTATCCCGACTTATGATGCCACGGTCATCGAAAAACTGAAAGCTGCCGGCGCTGTATTTGTGGGCAAAACGAATATGGATGAGTTTGCTATGGGTTCTTCCACGGAAAACTCATTCTTCGGGCCTACCCGCAACCCTTGGGACCTCACGAGAATTCCTGGGGGGTCCAGTGGTGGGTCGGCCGCGGCCGTGGCTGCCGATGAGTGCATCGCCTCACTGGGTTCAGATACGGGAGGATCCATTCGCCAGCCAGCAGCCTGTTGCGGGATCGTCGGCATAAAACCCACGTATGGCCGGGTTTCTCGCTTCGGCCTCGTAGCCTTCGCCTCTTCTCTGGACCAGATCGGCCCATTCGGTAAAGATGTCCGGGACACAGCTCTTATGCTGAACGCGATAAGCGGACATGAACCCCGCGACTCCACTTCTGTGGACATCCCCGTCGCTGACTATACAAAATCTTTAATCAATGACGTCCGCTCCATGGTGCTGGGAATTCCCCAAGAGTGCTTCATCGAGGGCATTGACCCGGAAGTCGAATCTGCGGTTCGAGAGGCCATCAGGACATTGGAAAAATTGGGAGCTAAGGCAGTAGAAGTCTCCTTGGGCCATAGCGATTATGCTCTGGCCGTCTATTACATCATCGCCCCGGCGGAGGCCAGCTCCAACCTGGCCCGGTATGATGGGGTAAAATATGGATTCCGATCCAAAGGAACCCCCGAACTTTTGGAGATGTACAGAGAAAGCCGGTCTCAGGGTTTCGGGCCGGAAGTCAAACGGCGCATCATGCTCGGAACCTATGCCCTCTCCGCGGGCTATTATGAGGCTTACTACCGCAAAGCTTCTCAGGTCCGGACACTCATACGGGAGGATTTCCAAAAAGCTTTTTCTCAATGCCATGTCCTTCTGATGCCCACAGCTCCCACTCCAGCCTTCAAGTTGGGAGAGAAAGTGGACGATCCGCTGCAGATGTACCTCTCAGACATCTTCACCATCCCCTGCAATCTGGCTGGCCTTCCGGGTCTTTCCCTTCCCTGCGGGATCAGCCGGGAGGGGCTGCCCATCGGCTTGCAGATTTTGGCCGATCATTTCCAGGAGGAGAAGATTTTCCGGGTAGCTTATACCTACGAGCAGAATACAGATTTCCATCTAAGAAAGCCAAATTTATGAACTGGGTGTAAAATGGAATATGAACCGGTTATCGGCTTAGAGGTTCATGCCCAGCTTCTGACGAGAAGCAAGATCTTCTGCAACTGCTCTGCATTCTTCGGGGGAGAGCCCAATACCCTCACCTGCCCCGTTTGCACGGGCTCCCCTGGAAGTCTTCCTGTCCTTAATAAGAAAGTCCTGGAATTTACCTTGCGGGCTGCTCTGGCCACGCACTGTCGGATTGCTCCTTACAGTCAATTCGCCAGGAAAAACTATTTCTATCCCGACCTTCCCAAGGGATATCAGATCTCCCAGTATGAGCTTCCCTTGGCCACGGATGGCTATATAGAAATCCAAACGAATGGACGCAAAAAACGCATCGGCATCCTGCGCATTCACATGGAAGAAGACGCGGGGAAACTATTACATGATCTTTCCTCCGAGCGTGGCTCTCATAGTTACGTGGATTTCAACCGCACAGGAGTTCCCCTGATCGAGATCGTCAGCGCTCCGGACATCCGCTCTCCTGAAGAGGCGAGCGCCTACCTGAGAAAATTACGGGCCATCCTGATGTTCCTGGATATTTGCGATGGGAACATGGAAGAGGGTAGTTTTCGCTGCGATGCCAACATCTCTCTGCGCCCCAAAGGGCAGCAAAGTTTCGGTGTTAAGACTGAGTTGAAAAATATGAACTCTTTCCGCAACGTTCAGCGGGCGTTGGACTTCGAGATTCGCCGGCAGACTGCCTTGCTGGACCAGGGAGAGGAGATCATCCAGGAGACGCGCCTGTGGGATGCTGCCAAAGGCGTTACCTCTTCCATGCGCGGGAAAGAAGAGGCGCACGATTACCGGTATTTCCCCGACCCGGATCTCGTTCCCCTGGTTGTGGACCCCAAATGGACTGAAGAGATTCGCGCCAACCTTCCGGAGCTTCCGGATTCTAAGAAGGAGCGCTTCATCCGCCAGTACGGGATCCCGGAATATGATGCGGAAGTTCTGACGACCTCCAAGGCGCTGGCGAACTATTACGAGGATAGCCTGCGCTACTATGATAAACCCAAGGTGGCCAGTAACTGGATCATGTCTGAACTCCTCAGGGAACTGAAACGGGATGAAAGGGAAATAGAAGACTGCCCGGTCTCGGCGCGCTCCCTGGGCGAGATGCTCAAGATGATCGACGAGGGGATCATCAGCGGCAAGATCGCCAAGAGCGTCTTTGAAGAGATGTACCGGAGCCGCAAACGAGCAGACGAAATCGTAAAAGAAAAAGGCTGGGTCCAGGTTAAGGATTCTACCGAAATCGAAAATATCATCGAGCAAGTCCTGTCCGCTCATCCCCAGGAGGTCGAGGCCTACCGTAAGGGGAAGGAGAAGCTCTTTGGTTTTTTCGTCGGGCAGGTGATGAAAGCCACCCAGGGCAAAGCAAACCCTCAGCTGGTCAACGACCTTCTGAAGAAAAAGCTGTGATAGGCACTCATCTTGACTCTGCTGCCCCAGCGCTGGCTCATCCTGGTTATTCTCAATGCGGTCTATTTTTTCGTCTATTTTCATCGTGTCTCCACCGCCGTTTTAGCTCCCTATTTGATGGAAGCTTTTTCCGCCTCAGCCGCCAGTCTGGGAGGCATGTCCTCTGCTTATTTTTATCCCTATGCCTTAAGCCAGCCTCTGGTCGGTGTACTTGCGGATCGATTTGGTGCCAGGAAAGTGATAACTTTTTCCACCTTTATCGGATTCTTAGGAGCCCTTCTTTTCGGGTTGGCTCCCACCCTTCTTTGGGCTGCGTTCGCCCGGGCTCTGATAGGTTTTGGAGCTGCAGGAGTTTTTGTTCCGGCTCTGAAAGTGCTCCTTCCCTGGTTCGGACCGAGAGCTTTTGCCCAGATGAACGCCATTCTGCTGGCGGTTGGGAATATGGGGGCTATCGTGGCCTCCACGCCCTTTGCCTGGTTCATCCAACAAGTTGGCTGGCGGCCCTCCTTCTTTTACATCGCCGCCCTTACGTCCCTGCTGGCCATCTTCTCCTGGGTCTACCTTCAGGATTTTCCCCCAAATTATGTGCCGGCCATGGAGGATAAAAGGAAAAACCAACTGCCCGTAAATCCTGGCTTTGCCGACATCTTGAAAACTCCCTTCTTCTGGATTATGTCGGCCCTTTTCTTTAGTTATGGAGGTCCCTTCAGTACCTTTCAGGGGCTCTGGGGATATCCTTTTTTGATGGATGTTTTTGGTTATGACAAGCTTCAGGCCAGCAATTTGATCATGATCATCGCCTGCGGAGTAATCCTGGGTGGGCCGATTTTAGGGTACCTGACGGACAAAACTTTCGCCCGAAATAAACGGCAATTTCTCTCTGCAATTATCGGGGCTCAGGTGCTCAACTGGTTCTGCCTGGTTTTTTGGGGGCCATCACTCGGATCGATTTCTCTGAGATTGATCTTCTTCGTCATGGGTATGACTTTAGCCGGAACCCTCTCATTGGTATGGTCCATCGTGCGAGAAGAATCTCCGCCGGAGAGGATGGGCACGGCGATGGGTTTGCTCAACCCCGCTCCCTTCCTGGGGGTGGCTACGTTCCAGCCGCTCAGCGGTTATCTCATGGATCGGGTAGGAAAAATCGGAAGCGCTTTTCCTTTTGCAGCCTACCAAAATGCTTTTATCCTATGCCTATCCTCCATCTCCACCTCTCTTATCCTTTCGCTCCTTTTGATCAGGAAAAGGAAGAGGGAGTGAGAAGAAAATGGGACGGGTTTTTTTCATTACCTTCCTCCTTTTAATCCTATTCTCGGGCTTCTATCCTTTCGCAGAAAAAGGACTGAGGGCCGCAGAATCGTTAAAAGCTGAAATGCAAAACTATCTCAAGCAGGGCATCGATAAAGTTTTCGACATGGATGAAAAGGGGGGGATTGCGGAGTTAATGAAAATTTCTGAACTTTTCCCAGAAAGCCCCATGCCTTACGCCTACCTGACATTGGCCTACCTATTTTTTTATGAAATGGGCTTGGATGAGAGGGAGCGAGAAAGAAACCAAGAATCCATGCTGCATTATGTCGATAAAACTTTATCCCAGGGAGAAAAACGGATCGAGAAGGACGCCCAGGATAGCGAGGCTTTCTTTGCCATGGCTCTGGCGAAGTTAGCCAAGATCCGTTGGCTGATTACCCGTAAGCGCTATTTTGCCGTAGCCCAAGAGACCCAGAATATGTGGAATTATCTTCAAACCACCAGGGAATTAGAGCCGGAAAACTACGATGTCTACTTTGCCATGGGTCTGCTTCACTACCACATCGACCACCTTCCGGCTTTTACTCGTTTCCTATCCTCTTTACTCATTGCCTCAGGAGACCGACAGAAAGGCCTTCAGGAGTTGGAGCTGGCCGCAAAAAAGGGGTATCTATTGAAAGATCTGGCCAAGGCCGAATTGCTTTCCGCTTACGTCAATTTCGAAAAGGAACCCAGCCGGGCGCTCCCCATAGCTCAAGATCTGCGGGAAAGATTTCCCCGAAATTACAATATATTATTCGCTCTGGGCAATGCTTATTCTGAATTGGGCCGCACAGAAGAGGCCCTCTCCCTGGCCCGGGAGATCGAGAGCGGGATCCAGTCAGGCACCCCTCCGTTTCGCCCCGAACTCTGGCCTCGCTACTTTCAGCTCATGGGCAGGATTAGCTTCGACCGAGGGGAATACACCAAGGCCTCGGAATATTTCCAGCGCGTCCTTCAGGACAGATCCCCCTATCATGGTCGGGTGCGGGCCTGGGCTCTTGTTCGTCTGGGTATGATCCATGATGTCCTCCAGGAAAGAAACAAGGCCGAGGAATATTATCGCAAAGCCCTGGAGGTTGCGGGCGGAGAAGGTACGGCCCAGATCGCGGCCAAACAATACCTGAAGACCCCATATTCTCCGGCAAACCGGAAGTGAAAAACTATGAAGCCACTGAGCCCACAGAGATCTTTCTTCTCGAAAAAGAATTTTTTCAAAGGAGAAAACTCGGAATCCCTCTCCCTCTGAGGGGGGAGGTGTGAAAAAATTGCGAGGAGGCCCCCTCACCCTCCCCTCTCCCGTCACGCCAAGGCGTGAAGAGGGCAAATATATTGAAATACGAGAAGAAATTCCCTCCCCCTCGACGGGGGAGGGACAGGGTGGGGGTGAAAATGGGATTTTTTCGCACCTTCGGGGGAGGAAGGGAGGGGGTGATTTCTATTAGTTGCGGATATGCTGCGCTGTGTTCTCAAAAAAATCTCTTTGATTAAAGAAAATAGATAGATTCTCTGGAACCTTTGTGGTTTGATTTTGAAAAAACCAAAAATGGCATGGGGGAGGAACATGAAGAAGGATAGCATTCCATTCGGTGGTGCCATGGGAATGAAGGTGGCCTTCTGCAATGGCCTGGCCCTGGATTTATCTCAGGCCAAACGGATGATTTGGGTTTCCGGGCAAATTGCTTTTGATGAGAAGGAACAGTTTATCGGTAAGGGGAACATCCGCTTGCAGACGGAGCAATGCCTTAAGAATATCCAGAAGATCTTGAAAAACCTTGGGGGTTCCCTGGATGATGTTGTACAGGTCATTGTGTTCGTAAAGGATATGAGTGGTTTAAAGGATATTCACGATGTCCGCTTGAAGTATTTCAAGGAACCGTACCCAACGAGTACTCTGGTGGAAGTTAAAGGGTTCGTCCATCCCGACGCTCTTATTGAAATCAACGCCGTGGCCGTCTTATAATCTTGGGCAGTTCTAAAGATGCGATCAAATAGCTATCTTCAGTCACCCTGGTTCATTCTGATTATTGTTCTCCTGACCAGTATCGCTGCCCCTTTAAACCAATTCAAAGTTCCGCCTGTCCTGCCTCTTTTGATGGATGCTTTTAACCAATCCGCCGGTCGAGCTGGGCTCCTCATGTCCGTATTTGCCGTCACAGGCCTTATTCTCGCCATACCAGCAGGATTCATTTTCCAGAGATGGGGTTACAGGATTACTGGGTTGATAGCGATATTCTCTATCATTTTAGGCGCAGCTTTGGGGGCCTTCAGCAAAGGGATGGAAACCATGCTGGCCAGTAGGCTGATCGAAGGGGCGGGCATGAGCTTTATGTCGATTGTCGCGCCAGCTGTCGTTGCCCTGTGGTTTACAGCGGGTTTAAGAGGAAAAGCCATGGGGGTTTGGGCTATCTGGGTCCCCCTCGGATCCACCATCATTTTTATACTCGCTCCCCCCCTGGTGAGCCGCTGGAATTGGCAGGGAGTATGGTGGTTTGCCTGTTTCTATACGGTCGCCGTAGGTATGCTTTATTATTTTTTCATCCAGACAGAAACTGGAAAATTTTCAGATCAAAACACCTTAATTTCACCTAAAGGACTGAGGGGACGAGACCTGAGGGGGGTCCTCACCCATCGAGAACTATGGCTGGTAAGCCTCTTGTTCTGTTGTTTTAACTTTGTTTTTATCGCTTTTATCACCTGGGCTCCAACTTTTCTGCACCAAGTTCAGGGGGCCTCGCTGGCCCATGCCTCCCTGGTGGTGAGTGCGGCGGCGATGCTCGGCATTGTTTCCTGCCCGACGGCCGGTTGGGTGTCGGATAAGATCGGCTCGCGTAAGCTGGTGTGTGTTATCCCTATGTTTCTCATAGCGCTTCTATTCCCCTTCAGCTTCAGCGTTAGCGAAAAGATGTTCCTTCCGCTGGTGATCGCTCTCGGATTCATAGGCGGGTTCGTTCCCACCGGGGTTCTGTCTGCGGCAGTGGAGGTTGTCGGCGATGAAAGATTGGGCGGAATGGCTATGGCCGTAATTCAGATCGGGCAAAATGCCGGTATGCTGCTGGGCCCTCTGGTCTTTGGCTGGGTTGTTGAATCCTGGGGAGGTTGGCAAATCGCTTTCTGGATTTTGGCTCCCATGAGCGCCATAGGAGCTATCGCCGGCTGGATAACTAAAATGAGGTAAGGGAAAAGAAAGCTAAACGGAATGTCCATAAGCAGGCTTGCCCCGCTCATGATGCTTTAGGGACTGTCAAAAATTTTAGGCAAGAAAGCATAAGATATGAAACCACAGAGGTCACAGAGAAATCTTCTGTGTTCTCTAAAAGATTTTCCAACCTGTACTCTCAAGGTTCATTCCACATTAGGGTCTGGGTTGTTAGAAAGTGTCTATGAGGAAGCCTTGGCTCATGAATTTACCTTTTTTTAACTCTTTGAAAAATTAATAATTTCTCTGAGGCCTCTGTGGTTAGTTTTTGACGTTGTGATATTCTTCAAAAAAGGAGGAATAGATGAAAGTATTTTTGGGGGAAGTGATTCATCCGGCTGCTGTGGCTTTATTGGAAAAATCCGCCGAGGTAGTCCGACCAAAGGATACATCTCGGGAGGCTTTTCTGGAAGCCCTAAGAGAGGTGGACGGAATCATCGCTCGAAAAATTGAAATCCGTGCTGAGGAAATGAATCATGCTCCTCGCCTCAAAGTCATCGCCCGGCATGGTGTGGGAGTAGATTCGGTGGATCTGGAGGAAGCTACAAAGGGTGGCATCCTGGTGACTTATACCCCGGGAGCGAACAGAGAATCGGTGGCCGAGCTGACTGTGGCTTTTATGGTGTGCTTGGCCAGACGGATTCCTCAAGCTCAGGCCGCCATGCAGGCCATGCCGAAGGGAGAACTGGGGCAATTTACTGCCCTGTTGAACCGCTTCAACCTGACCGGGATCGATCTGGAGGGAAAGTCACTGGGCATCATCGGCACAGGACGCATCGGCTCCACAGTCGCCCGGAAATGTATTGCGGCTTTTGACATGAAAGTGAAGGGATATGACCCCTATGTCTCTGCCGAAATCATGAATTCCTTGGGGGTTAAAAAAGAGAAGCGTCTGGAAGATATGCTACCCTCCATCGACTTGCTCACCATCCATTGCCCATTAACCACGGAGACAAAGGGAATGGTAGGAAAAAGGGAGCTGACTTTGATGAAGAAGAGTGCCTACGTGATTAACACGGCCCGTGGAGGAATCGTCGATGAGAAAGCCCTTTATGAAGCCCTCTTATCCGGTCAGATCGCCGGAGCGGCGCTGGATGTCTGGGAGCTGGAGCCCCCTGACCCTGCCGATCCTCTCCTGAATCACCCCAATGTTCTGGCCACTCCCCACTATGCCGGCACGACCGAGGAGAGCCTTTACCGATGCGGAATGACGGTTGTTGAGGAAGTCTTAACCACCCTCCAAGGAAAGAGGCCAAAATACCCCGTCAACCCGGAAGTATGGGATAAGGAGTGAGCGGAATCCGGGTCAGTGCGTTAATTTAGGAATGCTTTTGCGTCCTTGGCTAAAAAGGGCGTAGATTTGAGTGATGGCACGGAGACCTCGAATTGAGTTTGCGGGTGCAGTTTATCATGTAATCAGCCGCGGAGTTCGTGGGGAGGCCATCTATTGCAAAAATTTCCTAAATTCACGGACTGACCCCATCTGTAGCGCCTGGACAGGCACTATCAGAAACGGTAAGAGTTCGGGTTGATTCCGGGCCCATTTTCCTTTCGAATTTTAGCCGCTAGGCGCGTTCAGGCCATAACCTTTCGGGGTCGAAAAGCCAGCATTTTCCCATTGACATGATTTTCTGTCTGTTGTAAAATATTTACAATAGATGAAAGGAGGTGAAATTTAATGTATGTCAATCTTTTCGGCCAGTTTTTTAAAAAGAAAAGGCTTGGACTAGGAAAGAATCTTAGGCAATTCTGTATCGAGAATGATCTTGATCCGGGAAATATCAGCAAAATGGAAAGAGGCATTTTAGACCCACCGACAAGCACCGAAAAACTGGAACAATATGGGAGGAGTTTAAAGATCAAAAAGGGTTCAGATGACTGGTACGAATTTTTTGATTTAGCGCGCGTAAGCAGAGGGCGCATTCCAGACGAAATCCTTTGCGATAAACAATTGGTTTCAAAACTACCTTTGCTCTTTAGAACGCTGAAAGGACAAAAGCTGACGGGAAAGCAGTTAAATAGACTGGCTGAGAGATTAAGAAGAGTATAGTCAATACCCCTCCCCTTCAAACTTCCAATGCTTTCCTTTGAGAAGATCAGCGATCATGCGGAAGAGTTTTTGAGAAAGCATAAAATAGACAACAAGCTGCCTGTTCCTATGGACGAAGTCATCGAATTCAACTTCCGGATTGACATTGTTCCTTTCCCCGGGCTGCAAGCGGAATTTGACGTAGAAGGATTTATATCCGGTGATTTGTCTTGTATTTATGTTGATGATTTCATTTTCCAGAAGCGCCCTTTCAGATACCGCTTTACCCTTGCACATGAAATCGGTCATGTCGTTCTCCATGAAGATCTGATTGAAAGGATTCGCCCTAAGAACGTTACCGACTGGAAAGACTTTATTTTGCAAGTCGACTCGGCGGGATATGGGTGGTTAGAGTGGCAAGCGTATACCTTTGCGGGGTTGATTCTTGTACCCAGAAAGTTCCTCAGGCAAGATCTTGCTGAACAGATAAACGCCTTGAAAAGAAAAATAGCCCTTGCAAAGCTGAGAAACCTTCCGCCGGATTCCTATCAGGAATACGTTATCGACGCGATTGCAGTAAAGTTGACAGAAAAATACGAAGTTTCAAGAGACGTCTTAATAAGACGGATTGCCAAGGAAATTGAAAAGGGCATTTTCAAGATTCCATAGCCGCAGATATTTGGGGGGATAGGGACGAGCCTCCGACAAGCTGGATCTCTTGGGCCAGATTTCCCCTTTCAAGTTGCAGGAGCAAGGCATAAGCAGGAGGTGCTAAATGGAAGAAAAGAAAGTCCACTCAAAGCCAGTCTCGCCACCTCAAACCAAACGCCAAAGGGGACGCGCCAAAGTGGATGTAGGTTCTGAAACAACTTGCGCCAATTTATAAGGAACCGGACAGATATTATCAATCACGTTAACGGAAATGGTGCAGTCCCGGCTGTTGGAAAATTAAGCCTCTGAAACGAAATAAGTCGCTTCGGATCCGACGTCCCCTTCCCCGCGACGGACACTGCGGCATTAAGTCTTATTCGCCCCTCGCTTCCACCTACAAGTGTGGGGATCAGTCAGCGCCGAGACTTGATGATTTCCAATCGAAATGTTCATGCCGACCAGTCAGTGCAAAAGAGAATGAAAAATTTATTCTTGGGACAGCAAGCTGGGTAGCTATTTTCAGGGGAAAGAAGGCATAACGAGAAAAGTCGCCCACTCGGAAGCCGCTCATTAGCTTCCGAGTTTAGCGGATTTGCTTGTTAGGCATCATTCTTTCTTTAAGGATTTTGGAGCACATCCGCCAAGCGACTGAAGTAGTGCTGAGCCCACGAATCAGTGAAACGTAAAGTCACGGCAACTGAAGGTATCACTTTTGATTGGAATCCCTTTTTGTCGTATTCGGTTTTTCCCATCAAACGTTTTATATCTTCATCAAGTAGTACAGAATACCACTTACCCTTAAACACTCTGTCCTGCTGTCCGAATGAATATAATCTGTGCACTCTCTTCCTGACAGATGCAGCAAAAGATGCAAAGTCGGCCTGCGTCATCCCGGACTTTGTGGCCATGTCTGCTGTCATTTGGGCCAACTTTGAAGCATCAACGCTGCCCGTCAAAGGGCTATGTACCTTTGATGGTACACGGTAGTTGCACTGTTGATCGATGCCCTTTAAGATGTTTCTGAGTTTGTGTAGGTTTTTGGGGGTGAGGTCGAAGTACATGAAGCAAGGGGTAACGGAAGGAGCCCGTAGGGCGACTGGAGTTACCCCTTGCCGCTGG
>Ga0315312_1001700_pt1 | contig 16447 bp, 13 predicted proteins | sample TDP7_MG_FD_203629 | JGI IMG/M metagenome (GOLD analysis project Ga0315312, IMG submission 203629) | Freshwater sediment microbial communities from Lake Towuti, South Sulawesi, Indonesia - TDP7 | ecosystem: Environmental > Aquatic > Freshwater > Lake > Sediment | place: Indonesia: South Sulawesi... | reverse complement strand
CGCCTGGGCTTTTGGGTTTTATCTTTGGTGTTTCGCTTTGGGTTTTTCAGGTTGTTTTCTGCCGTAAGGCATCTTGACGATTTGGTGGCTGTCAGGACTGGCTTTGAGTCGAGGATGAACTGGTCGAGGGAAACGAAATTACTTTCGATTAACAGTTCATCTGCTTTTTGATGTATGGCTTTGAGAAGCGAATTTTTGGTTTCTTGCAGGAGCCGGTAGAACTGAGATTCGTCTGGCAGATTTCCTAATTCGAATCCGCACATCTCCAGCAGAGGCGGGATGGAGTTTAGGTACTCAATAAGTCTTGGTACGGTTTTGATACCTTCGAGGTGTTTGACGATGAACGCGCGGAGCATGGCGTGACGGGAGTGGCCGGTGGCAACTATACTATAGTTTCTATCCTAGCAGTGCTGAAAGATCGAGAGCCTTAAAGATGTGGTAGTACTTTTGTAGAAGCGGTGAAGTTCGTGTCAACTCTTGTAGGTCGTAGAAGAAGCATGTTTGCAAGTGTTGGATGATAGAACCTCCTTTGTTTTGGCTGTAAATCCTTTTGTTGACTTTAATTACATAATAGCCAAAGCGGAGGAGATTTGCAAGAGAATAATGGCTATAAGCCATTATTTAGAATAGATTTACATATTTCGCAGAAGTCTTTTTTATCATTTGTAGTAAGGAGAGTGACAGGTAACCCCCTGAGCGCCGGGCCTGCAGAGCAGAATGCGCGCCCCGCCATTACCAGATCTAAGTGGTCCCTGCATCGGGCAACCTGGTTGTTCTGGCCAGCGAAGATGGACATGCCCTGAGCCCGGCACCTCTTCTTCGTCGGCAGGTCCGTCGGATATCGCGGGGCACTGTAATCATCAACTCGCTCTTTGGCACCGATGCCAGTGCCTCAATGCGATAATGGAATACAAAACCTTTTGTGTTCATTAGTGAGACGCCGTAATCCCTTGTTATTGCTGCACTTGCGACGTCAATGGAGGCGGGGGGATTCGAACCCCCGTCCCGAGATGCTTCAAGACAAGTCTCTACATGCTTAGTCGCTTTATTGCTCTTTCGCCTTGCCAAGCGCCAAACGACAGGCTCTTAGCTCAGCTATTCCGGAATTTTTCTTATCCCTCAGGCCCGAAAAACCATCAGGAGCAGCCTGCTATCTGACGCCCTTACCAGACCCACAGGCAAGGTCCGGCAGGACGGGCTGCTAAATTAAGCAGCCATGCGCAACTGATAGTTGCCATTTAGGTTTAGTGCCGGATGATTAGCCAGGCCAACCGGCGTCCTGGACATGCAGCCTATCTCTCCGCTATCCAGTCGAAGCCATTCGCCCCCGTATTTACTTTTCAAAAAGTCTCTTTCTTTGACCATATTATACAAGGCCGTACAATAAACCGCAATTAGAAAACCCTGGAAATTGGCTTTGTTTGGCTTTGTTTTTGCGGAGCCCTCGGTGTGGCCTTTTTTCGTAATCGTTTTCTCCATAGAGGCTTGCGTTCATTTTCGGTCTTGCCAAATTGGCTTTGTTTTTTAAAATCGTGCTCTTTCATTCGGCATTCATTGGTCTTGTTTCGGATTTAGTATTTCGTGCTTAGGATTTCCGGCCCCAGGCCGGCTGTTGGCTTTGTTTTGCATAATTTAGTCAAAACGGTCGTCGGTTTTTCCTCTGGTTGCCTGTTATTCTGGTCACCCGCACCCTGTTCTCCTGATTGCCTGGTTTGCCTATTCTGTCTTCTGCCTTCTGTCATCTGTTAGTATTGCGATTCTATTCAATTTAGTTACATAGGTATCATACACGCCTGCGGCTCGGCGTCAAGCGAATTTTTGACAAAAAATGCAGGAAAAGGGCTGACAGCATGGCAGGCTCCCGGGCAAGGATCAAACACCCGCACGCGGCAGATAAAGTGGCTAATAGTCCTTGAATTTTCTCATCCAGGGCGGCCAGTCTTTAGGCAGGACGCGGCCGGCCTTGGCCCACGGACCCGCCGTATTAAAATCGGCGTGCCACTCCTTATGCTCTCCGGCTGTGCTGGCGGCGTAAACATACTTAGTTAGGTCTGCGTTAACCAGTCCTGGATTTCCTCCATTATTGATTCTACAAATTTCAGCCACGCGTCCTCATTTATGACCTGTCGTACTTCCGGGTCGAGCCAAACATCCTCAAGCCACTTCACTAAGTCTTCGAAGGTAAGTTTGCTGGCGTTAGCTTGCTGGCCTCTTAGACAACTTGCACAATTGCCTGGAAGGTCCGCATCCTTCTTCTTCCAGTTGGCAACCACTATGTTAAGGTCGTTACCGTAGACCCTGTACTTAAAGATTGTCTCGGCCTTGTGGTCAATGTCGGCACACGGATTTAGTAGTGGGTCTTCTATTGTTCTCTTCCAGTTCTCGACTATCAAATTAAGGTCACCGCCGTAAATACGGTACTTAAAGACAGTCTCAGTTTTGCCATCGGCGTCACCATCACACTGGTAACTGGTCCCATCGACCGGCGAGTAGCACCAGCACAACGGCCTGTCCATAAGAACCCAGTCGACATAATCCGGATGACAGATAGGCAAGCAGTCATCTGGATAAGGCAATATCTCAACCGCTGCACACGCGTTCTTGACGTTATCGCGTTCTGTCTGTGTTAGCCCAAGATTATATGCTGCCAGTATCAACACGTTACCCAGATCATAATACTCAGCGCTACTGGTAAGCAGATTTGTTTGACATTCGTAGAATAGGTCTGCGGTTTTCGAAATCCCCATGCCAGAGATTGTATAACCGTTAAAATAGTCACCATCAGTCAACAGGTAGCACACCTTATTACCCACACCCAGATTGTGATGCACACCGCCATCGTCTTGAGGGCCATAGTACCAGCCTGGACCATACAAGCGATCAGGCTGAGGAATATCTCCAAAATCAGTACCATAGTAACTACTGGTCTTACATAATGTCGGATCATCCATTCGACGCCATGGCCAGGGGTCACTCGCCCAATCCTCAAATAGATACCACTTCACCGCACTCGAGTCATTGCCTGCGCCGTTCGTTTGGTCAATCCACTCACCCCACATATCAGAGAGCGACTCACGGATTGCCCCTGGTTCATTGGCACCACCAAGCTGGGATTCGCGTTGGGTTACACCGTGTGTAAATTCGTGGCCTACTGTATCATCTGTTACCTCATTTGTGGCTATCCGCATATACGACCAATACCACCACGCACCAGAAACCCCGTACCGTACTTCGGCAATTAAATTTGCCCCGGCATTGTCGTAGCTATCGCGGCCATGATAGTCGTAATAGAAATCGTATGTATCGCCTAAATAATCATAGGTGTCATCGACGTCCGCTATGCCAACTGGGTCCTGCCCCTCCAAACGAACGTTGTAGATCGGATCGTAAGTACGACCTTCATAGTCATGGATTATGCGGAATTTGGCATTACAGATTAACGAATAGTGAAATGCAATCTCGCCAGTATGCGCATCGACCAGCACCAACTCTTTGACGATGGGTTCGCCTGCATTGCCAACCTCGGTTTGCCACACTAACCGTGTTGGTCCGGCATTGCCAACTACGGTGGGCGAAAAAATCATAAGCGTAGCTGGGCCGGCTTCGAATTCAAGCTGCGGATGTTGAGAAGCCATAAATTCGACCGCCTTCTTTTGTGCAGTAGAAGGGTCAATGCTCGGCTTGAGTGAAAACTTCCCCGTATCAAGTTCTGTGGTATCGCGCATAATATCGCTTATCACGGCCTCAATGCCGCCAGCTTTGTTTACCTGTATAATCATTTGGGCACCAAAGACCTCAAGCCTGGCGTACGTCTGCTGATAGCGCACATAGGTGCGTGATCTGCTGGTTGTTATCCGAATGATGTTGAAGCCTACGGCCGGACTTTCGTTCACAAGGAGATTACGCCACCGCTCCAGGAACGCACCAGCCACTTCTTCCGGAGTCCCGCGATTGGCAGGCTCCACTGCAAAGTGCGTTGAAGGCGGCGCCATAATAAAACGCAGATACCCATCTTTCGTCAAATGAATCCGCGGCGGTTCTACTAATACGCCCTCAATTGAAGCTAACAGATTCCTGAGTTCTATTGCTCTCTCCTCTATAGTACCGTTGGCTGGGCTTTGCCCAAACGCCGTATTGCTGCCAAGCAATGCCAGTGCGACGAGTACAACCAATAGTATCAACTTGCTTAGATTTGTCCGTTCCATAGCTCGATCTCCTTTCTGATTTTCTCGATCATTCATTCTCTACTCTTTCCTGTCCGCTATACGCTGTACGCTACACGCTGTCCCCTACCTTTCCTCCAACCAGTGCCTTGCTAATATGACAAGATCAATAAAGTCAATCTTGCAGTCGCCGTTTATATCTCCCGCAACAGTAGTCTCGCAGACTGGTTCGCCGAAATAAGATTTGCTTGCCTCTCTTGTGCCGCCGTAGGCACCCATATTGATTCTGCCGCCGTTAGGAAATGGCTCAAGGCCAATGGGACTTGCCGGATCCCCAGCATCTATGCAGGGACTTGTCAGATTGTCCTTAACCCAGTCAGCCGAAAGGGAATCCCACCTACCGGCCTGCGATTTCAGATGGTAATCACCATCGATCCAGAAATCGTCATTAGCATCCTCCGGGGTGTCATTTGCATCCCAATAACCAGACTCCACGAAGCTTGGCTCGACATCAACGTTTCCATCGAGCCAGTTAAGGCTACAACCTGAACCAACATAAACCGCCTCGCGGCTACCCTGCACCGCGCTGTAAAAAACAGTAATTGTCGAAGGCTCAGCACCCGTGTAGGTTTCTTTCAAGGAGATTTGGGGTCCGTTTGGAGCCATGTTGTCCCAGAGAATACAGTTTTGGAGTATCGCATTGCCGCCGAGACGGTTACAGACTCCACCACCTGTCTGACCTGCTCGATTTCCCGTGATGGTGCAATTGGTGATCGTTGGAATACAGCGTTCATTTTGGATTGCGCCTCCGTCCCGCCTGCGTGCCTGGTTGCCAGTGAACGTGCAGTTAGTTATCGTTGCGTCGGTTTGATAGTTGTAAATACCCCCAGCATAAGCATCACCCAAATTCGCATTAAAGATAGTATCGGTGATTATGGAAATGCCTCTCCCGTTGGACATTCCACCCCCCATCCCTGCCGAGTTTGAGCTGAATGTACATCGCATTAACGATACGGTGCTAAGCTCGTTCACTACGGCTCCTCCCCTTCCAGCCGAGTTTTCTGTGAAAAGACAGCTCTTCAAAGCAAGATTGGTCACACGACTATTGTATATGGCACCCCCTGATTCCGCAGAGTTTCCGATGAAGATACAGTTGATCAGTGTGTGGGTTCCTCTGTCATTAAAGATGGCACCACCTGGTCCATCAGTTGTTGAGTTGTGAGTGAACGTACAATTTTCTACTTTTGTGCTGCTGTTGTCGTTGTAGATCGCACTACCAGTTCCAGGCGAGCAGACGTCGCCCCAGCAAACAGTAAATGTGAAATTGCGGTCAAAAAGGATATGGGATATTAAGGAGTTGCCGTTACGGTTGTAGATCGCACCACCATAGTTTGCGGAATTTTTCCGAAAGGTACAACTGGTTATTGTAGGACTGCCAGATTCGTTGTACATCCCACCGCCAGCCTCCTGTGGGGAAGGAAATGGGGAACTTTCATTTGCATATCCGCCCGTAATCGTAAAACCGTCGAGGGTGGCTGTTCCAGAGGTAGTACTGTCTGTAAGTACATGGTAGCTATTGTCTGCCCGTGTTGGCTCGTGCAGTAAATCACAAGGATCGCTCACATCAACATCGTTACCGGCCAGGTCACCGCTTAGGACGGTCTCGTACAACTTAATATCGCGCGCATTTGGATCCGCCGTCCGAAAGCCAGCATAGCCGCCTTTGATAGTCACACCATTTATCAGTTGAAAAGTTGCGGTCCGATCGCCCGGCGTAATTCCTGCTCCCTGGTCCGGCTTGTAAATTCCCTGAGCTATGCGGATTTCATCGCCGCTTTCAGCGTCTGCCAGCGCATCCTGTAGGTACTTGTAGGCATTTTGCCAGCTTGAGCCGTCATTTACACCGCTGGCATCTCCATCAACGTATATGACCTTAGCGCAGGCAAATCCGGCGTTGCTCAGAATCATCAAAAGAACAAAAAACACGCACGCTTTGTTCAGAAGCGATACCATTGTTTCTCCCGGTTTGAATTAATGTTGACGAATGCTTTGCTTATTTTTTTAACCATTTTCATCATTTTTGTCAACTCCTACTACGTATTTTTCAAAGAATTTGGCTCAGCGATGGTGTTTTTCTGTCCCGGCTGTATTTGTTCGCGTACTTTTCCTTGGTGCGACTTCTACCTATGCGGCGAGCGGCAACAGGAAAATGTTGATTGTTTTTTGCGGAAAGTTCTTGAAAGAACGAAAAATCCGCTACCGCAGTCAGCTTGAGCCCATTGAGGAATTTGGCGTGCTGTACTCCAGCGGGCCCGCTACGAGGTCGCCGAGCCATTGCTGCTGGACGCATTTCACGGTCGCCAGACCAAGATCGGCCTGGGACACACCCACACAATTGAGTCGCTGAATGAGTTGGTGAGGGTCTACGAGGCCTGGGGCAAGCCGGACCTGGCCGAACATGGCGCAGCAAGCTGGCCAGGCAATAGCTTTTGATTGAAAGAGGTTCACCCTACTGTATAATGCGTAGCGAAGGCATCTATCGCTGCGGTATTATGAGCTGATCTGGCCAGACGGTTAAGCGGAGGTGGGACGGCCATCCCTTCGGCCCCGCTCAGGGCAGGCTTGGCCGTGATTTCACGGGCTGGAAGCCCGTCCACGGGAGCTTAGATATGAAATTATTGGATGTTAAAACACTTCAGATCGAAGGAGTAAAGGTAATCAGATTTGGGCGTTTTTCTGATCAAAGAGGTTATTTCACGGAACATTATAGAAAAAGCGATTTCTTAAAACATCCTGCCATACATTTCGGGAGCGGTGCCGAGTTCGTACAGGCCAACGAAAGCTACTCTAAGAAGGGGACAATTAGAGGTTTGCACTTTCAATGGAATCCCTATATGGGTAAATTGGTGCGGACGCTGGTGGGCAGAATGATTGACATGGTTCTGGATATAAGAAAGGGTTCTCCAACATTCGGCAGGATTATCCTTTATGATATGCCTGCGGATACTGCAGCAGATTACGCTGAATGGATTTGGGTCCCGCCAGGATTTGCGCACGGCAACTTCTTTACCGAAGACACTATGATTGAGTACTTTTGCTCCGGCGAGTATAGCCCTGGATGTGAAGCTGGCATATCCCCACTGGCAAGTGACATAGACTGGACGCTGTGTGAGGCGAATTTGAAAAAATTGTTTGACATGGTCGTTAGCGCCACGCCGCTGATTTCCGATAAAGATAAAAATGGATTGACGGTTACCGGCTGGAGCAGCGACGAACGCTCAAAGAATTTCATTTATGGGAGCTTGTGACCTGGTGAGAAAGACTTTGAGAATAATTCACGTTGTGGGAGCCAGACCCAATTTTGTCAAGATAGCGAGCATCCTGAGGGCTTGCAACAAGACACCAGGAATCGAGTCGGTGCTTGTTCATACAGGCCAGCACTACACCGAAAATATGAACAGCGCTTTCTTTGAAGAACTTGATATCCCTGCCCCCGCCATCAATCTTGAAGTGGGCTCGGGGTCACATGCCCAGCAGACTGCTGAAATTATGAAACGTTTTGAGCCGGTTGTGCTAAAACACAGCCCCGATGCTGTGCTGGTAGTGGGTGATGTCAACTCTACCCTTGCCTGCGCTTTGGTAGCGGCGAAGCTGGGCGTTAAGACAATCCATGTTGAAGCGGGGCTACGAAGCTTCGACCGGACTATGCCGGAGGAAATAAACCGTGTCTTGACAGACGCCATCAGTGACATACTTTTTGTCTCCGAGCCGAGCGGCCTGGAAAACCTTAAACCCGAGGGCATCGCCGCGACAAAAATCCACTTTGTCGGCAATGTTATGATAGACACCCTTGAACAACACAGGGCAAAGGCATCGAATTCACGCATACTTAACGACTTGAACGTGCGGGCGAAAGAATATGTGGTCGTCACTCTACATAGACCCGGCAATGTAGACCAGCCGGACGTATTCACAAGAATATTGGATGCGTTGGTAGAGATTCAAAAGCAGAGCAAGGTTGTTTTTCCTATACATCCGCGGACGCGCGATCGGTTGGTGTCTGCTGGACTTTTGCCAAGGATCAAGAATTTGCCCAATATCGTGCTCACCGAGCCATTAGGATACCTGGATTTTCTGAAGTTAATGTCCGAGGCTAAGGTCGTGATAACAGACTCTGGCGGCATCCAAGAAGAAACTACTATCCTTGGAGTGCCTTGCCTGACCGTTCGGGAAAACACGGAAAGGCCGGTCACCGTTACCGAGGGAACCAATATCCTGGTCGGAACAGACACTGGCAGGATAATAGATGGCTATCAAGAAAGCCTGAACAAGACGAAACCACAAAGCAGACCAAAGCTCTGGGATGGTAAGGCTTCGGAGCGAATTGTGCAGATATTGTTGGAAAATATTTCTGTTGCGAAACCAGGAAATAACCTGTAAACTAATATTACGGCGCAAATAAATTATCAGGATATGATATGCTCGAAATTCGAAGCGCGAAATTTGAAATCCTAAACAAATTGAAAAATTCCAAATCCGAATGACCAAAACGGGTGACACCAAGGACTCAGTGCTGTTGTTTTGAATTTTGAGTTTTGGAGATTTGAATTTGTTTCGAGTTTCGATATTAGGATTTAGAATTTAAGTCCATATAGAGAAATAAGCTACAATCGGGATTATATTGAGTTAGTTAAGCTGTAGTACTAATCGATGGATTTCCGTGTGGCGGCGTAGCCAAGTGGTCTAAGGCGACGGTTTGCAAAACCGTTATGCGTCGGTTCGAATCCGACCGCCGCCTGTTCTCATTTTCAGTAGTACCTAGCCGGTGAGCTGATTGCCGGCTTTACCAACTCAAAGTGCCTGTTTGAAAATAGTCTTTGTGGCGCGGCAATTCACTCTATTTTTCTTTGACTTCCAGCCTGCCTATAGTGTAAAATTTTATTGTCCGCAGTTCATTCCAAAAAAGACCAAAAGGAGAAGGTAAGATGAAAAGGAAATCAATTCTTGCAGCGGCGGCTTTGTTGTTTGCTGTCAGCCCCATGCTTTGTATGCCAGTCTTCGGCGATTTCATTGTCGGGTGGGGCCAGACTGCTTTCGGCGCTCTCAACGTACCTCCCGGTGGTGACTTTGTGGCCATATCAGCCTATAACGATGCAGCCCTCGCCCTGCGGTCTGATGGCTCACTCACTGCTTGGGGCGGTTTGCAGGGATAGGGCGGTGAGAATCCTTTCGTACCGTCTGGCAACGATTATGTTGCGATTGCTGGGGCCGGAAACAACAGCCTTGCGCTGAAGTCGGATGGCTCAATCGTGTGGTGGACTGCCACTGGTGCTGTATTCAGCGGCGCACCGTCGGGGAACAACTCCGTTTCCATTGCAGCTATCCGAACGAGTCCAGGGGCAACAGGTCTGGCCATAAGGTCCGATGGTTCTCTTTTGGCGTGGCACAATGAACACTCCTGGGGTCCTCACTATGTTCCATCGGGGAATGATTTTGTTGCCATAAGCGGAGGCGCCGATGGTTACGCTGTAGCTTTGAGGTCAGACGGTTCACTCGTAGGCTGGGATGTCTTCTCGGGCATGACCGTCGTACCGTCTGGAAATGACTTTGCTGCCATTGCAGCCGGGAGTAACTACGATGGTTTAGCTCTCAAATCAGATGGCTCAATTGTTGCCTGGGGCGAAATGGGAAACCAAGGCACTCCGCCGGGAGGCGCCTGTGTTGCCATATCAACATGGGGCCGTACCGGTGTGGCTCTTAGGGCGGACGGTTCACTCGTCGGTTGGGGTGAGAACCTCGGATTGAGAAATGTTCCATCAGGCAATACCTTCACCGCTATCGAGGTTGATGGCGGCTGGGGTTTGGCCCTTAGCAGTCAATCCTATGAGCCTTACGTTATCCCCGCTCCTGGCGCTTTGGTGCTTGCCGGTATCGGCATAGGGTTCGTCACCTTTTTACGCAGACGCAGAAAACTATGAGGAGCAATTTGCTTTGTGTCCCCATTAGCTGGGTTCACTGATTCTCTCCACTCTACGGTTTATATCGGCCGCTCAAGGTTTTTCACCTCTTTGTGCTTGGGGAAATGCGTCACGATATTCTTCACTGGCACTCGTCTTCATGCCTCGTAGTTCTTCGTTTTCCTATATAAGATTGACGCCCATCCGGCTCTTTGTTAGAATTCCGCACGCTTTTTTGCAGAAGGCTTTTTTGAAATTAGACACGGATTGGGAGCGTACAGCGTGGAGCGGGTAGGAAAAAAACTGAACGCTAAACGCTATCCGCTAAACGCTAAGAGCATTTATGCGCTTAATTTTGGTTGACAGGTCAGATGAAATCAGGCGGAATTTTTTTCCGCTGGCTCTAAGCCGACCGCTCTGGGAGCTGCGATGCGGCATAAATTCGCTCCAGGAAAAGTTAGCTGCCAAACTCGGAATAAAAATAGCCACAGAGGACACAGAGACCACCGAATTAAAAAAAAGTGCAAATAAATTCTCTGAGTGCTCTGGGGTCTCTGTGGCAAAAAATGGGGCGGTAAATATCGCGTATTTTGTACCTGATTATATGGCCCCCGCGTCTTCTTGGCGAAGACAAGAGCAGGGGGCACGAACAAAATACCCGGTCAACGATATGTCTGCGCTGGCTGGTGATGACCTGCTCCTTGTGGATCCGCTGGTCAGGGCGGAAGACTTGCCTGTCCCAGCAGAAGATAGAAGTGAGATTGGTTTGGACGAGCAAGGGCGAGTTTTTTATGCCCACATCGTCAAAAACGATCTTAAGAAACTCGTTGCGAATAATATCGAGGACTTTATTGCTTCGGCCAAGATGCGCCTGCCAAATGTCAAATGCAAGCCTCGCCGATGGGAATATCTCTGGGACATTGTGTTAGCTAACGGCGAGCAGATAACGTCGGACTTTGCAGCGGCAGGAAAATACGGAATCGAAGGAACGATAGAACAGCCTTGCGCAATTCGCGGCAGCAAGAAAGACATCTACATAGCGCCGCAGGCGGCGGTGCATCCAATGGTGGTAATCGATGCCGAGAAGGGTCCTGTGTACATCGATAAAGGTGCCCAGATACAGCCTTTCAGCCGAATTGAAGGACCCTGCTACATCGGGCAGGAGTCTATCCTTTTGGGTGCAAAGTGCCGCGCGGGTAACACGATTGGACCTTTCTGCCGGATTGGAGGCGAGGTTGAGGCATCGGTTATCCAGGGCTACTCGAACAAATACCATGATGGATTCATCGGGCATAGCTACATTGGCGAGTGGGTCAATCTTGGCGCACTGACCACTAATAGTGACCTGAAGAATGATTATTCGGCTGTTACCGTGATAGTCGAGGGAGAAAAGCCCATCAATACGGGCTCTTCGAAGATTGGCTCATTCATTGGTGACCACACCAAGACATCGATTGGAACACTGCTAAATACAGGCTCATACGTTGGGGCTATGGCTGTAATAATGGCCACGGGCAAGCCGTTGCCGAAGTCTATTCCCTCGTTTGCGTGGTTCGTTGAAGGCGTTGTGACCAAGGGGTTCGGCAGAACCAGCTTATACCAGACAGCCAGGACAGCAATGAGCCGGCGAGGACGTGAATGGACACAGGCTGAGCAAGCGATGTGGGATGCCGTTTTCCAGATGACCGCGCCGGCTCGAGACGAGGCGATAAGAAGAGGCCGCAAAGCAATGTTCAAGTAACGGGAAAAATCAGCCACAGAGGACACAGAGTTCACCGAGATTAATCCGCCAGACGTATGGCGGATAAAAAATAGAATAATTCCTCTGAGTTCTCTGTGCTCTCTGTGGCAAAAAAAGTCACATCCTCTTAGGGCAGGAGACAACTTCATGGCAACAGTAGAAGAACGTGTCAAAGCAGTAACCGCCCGAGTTCTGGGACTGGAGCCGGACGAGATTAAATTAGAGCATAGCTTCACGGAGGATTTGGGAGCGGAGAGCGTGCAATCAATCGAGCTGGTCGCAATGTTTGAGGAGGAATTCGGCATCGAGATGGATGAAGATGCTGCGCTAGCGGTGGAGACGGTCGGCGGTGCAGTCGAATTCATTACTCAGGTGTGCCGACAGCAGGGCGTTGAACTGGAAGAGTAAGTCGCAATCCGCAGATGAAAGGATTTTTGATGGATAAGGCAAAGAAGTTACATCCTCTTGTAGATTCAGAAGTGCCGAATTTACTTGAGGATATTTTCCCATACAGTTTGCCGCCACTGATTCGCTTCGATAGTCCGGTGGTCGAGTACATTGATGGTGAGCCGGTCGAGTTTGATTTCAACTCTATAAAGGATAGAGAACTGCTAATAACCGATACAACTTTTCGAGATGGACAACAGGCGCGCCCGCCGTACACGGTTGACCAAATAGTGCAGATTTACGAGCTACTTTCTCGACTTGGTGGGCCTAACGGAGTAATAAGGCAGACCGAGTTTTTCCTCTATACAAAGAACGACCGTGAGGCACTGGATAAATGTCGGGCATTGGGCCACAAATATCCTGAGTGTACCGGATGGATACGTGCGGTCAAAGGCGATTTTCGCCTGGTCAAAGAAGCTGGCCTGAAAGAAACAGGCATGCTGACAAGCTGCTCAGATTATCACATCTTCCACAAGTCGAAATTCCGCAGCAGAAAAGACGGCATGGACAAATATTGTGAGGTTGTGGACGCAGCCTTTGAGGCCGGCGTTCGTCCTCGGTGCCATCTGGAAGACCTTACCCGTGCTGATATCGAGGGATTTGTCTTGCCATTTGTTGACCGCCTGATGGAAATGAGCCAGCAGGTGCCCCAGGAGCAGTCTGTCAAGATCAGGCTGTGCGACACTATGGGCTTTGGAATCAGCTATCCCGGCGCCGAGCTGCCCAGGAGTATCCCGAAACTTATTTACAAACTTAACAGAGAATGCGGCGTGCCGAGCGATCGGCTGGAATGGCACGGCCATAACGACTTTCACAAGGTCCACATCAATGCGGCAGCAGCCTGGCTATACGGATGCGATGTAGTAAACGCAACGATTTTTGGCTTCGGCGAGCGTACCGGCAATCCGCCGCTGGAGGGGGCAATTTTTGAATATATAGCGCTCAAGGGCGATCTGTGCGGCATTGACACGATAGCGATTACCGAACTGGCTGACTATATGCGATCCATCGGGTTGCCGATTCCGGACAACTATCCTTTCGCAGGCAGAGCTTTTAACACCACCAGCGCCGGAATTCATGCCAGCGGGCTCCGCCAGGATGAGCGGATATACAATATTTTTGATACCGAAAAACTCCTAAAGAGACCTCCGCGCGTTGCCATTACCGATAAAAGTGGCGCCGACGGTGTAGCACATTGGCTAAACGAGTTCTTCGGCCTGAAGGGAGACGAGCGCATCAATAAGATAAAGGTGCACAAGTTGGCCCGCTGGGTCATGGACCAATATGAGCAGGAAGGTCGGCTAACCGCTATCAGCGACCAGGAACTTGAGGCTAAAGCAAAAGAATTCTTTCCTGATTATTGGGAGAAGTATAAGGGCAGGCTTCATTAGGAATCTCCAAATCTTTTCGCATACCAGACGTAAACTCTCAGCGGATAAAAACTGCTGCGGATAATGGGCCTTCAAGTAAACGGCCTCGTCGTTTGTCGGAACCGAAATAGTAAAGTTTGCCTCTAATTCTCTTGCAATATTGGCCTGTTGTATGTAAAGTAAGATGGAATTTGTCAGAATCTGTTTTTGGTTTACGTCTGCGTTCGGTCGTGGTTGAAGTCCTTAACCATTTTGCGTAATCAAACTATCCAGTAATAAAGGCATTGTGACAAAATTTGGCAATGATTTTGTAGCTACAAGTTCTTGTTTAACAGTGACTTAGGGCCCGTAGCTCAGCGGTAGAGCAGTGGACTCATAATCCATTGGTCGAAGGTTCGAATCCTTCTGGGCCCATTAAGATAGGGTCTTCCAGTTCGTGGGGGATTTTTGCTTATCCATTGGCTCCTTTTTCTCTGACACGGCAGAGAAAAAATGAATAGTTGGCTTCATCAGGCCATTTTTTATTGACAATCGCAAGTCGGCAGCATACAAGAGTGCGGTCTGAATAATCTTTTTTTGGAGGAATACACAATGAAACAGACAGGATTTTACAAGATGGTTGGGTTGCTCACGCTTATAGTTTTGGTGACGGCCTTGGCAGCGGTATCGGCTGAGCCAGCCGAGAAAGGCCTTGCAGGAGACTGGCTGCTCAAGATGGAGTTCGATGGCCGGCAGATGACTTCAATTGTGTCCTTTTCCAAAGACAAGGAAGGCAAGCTGGCTGGTCAGTGGATCGGTTTCTTTGGAGTCGGTGAGCTACAGGATATTAAGTATGAGGGAAATAACCTCAGCTTCGTACAGGTCAGTCGATTCGGCGACCAGGAATTCAGGATGAACTTTGCCGGCACGCTCGAGGGCGACAAAATCTCGGGGACCCTATCGAGTGACAGGGGTGAGTCGAAGGTCGAGGGCCAGCGTGTGAAACCGATGCCGGCGGCGGTTGGAAACTGGGAAATGAAGTACAAGATGGGCGAGCGGGAAGTCACTGCCACGCTGGTCGTAAAGGCTGACAAAGAGGGAAAACTCACCGCCGATTGGCAAAGCCAGTTTGGCGAACATCAGATCAGCGATGTCCAGTTCAAGGACAACAAGCTCACGTTCAAGCGGACCAGTAAAATCCAAGATCGGCAGTTCGAATCGACCTTTGAGGGAACGGTTAAGGCAGACACGCTTTCGGGCACCATCAAGAGTGAGCGAGGTGAGACTGCAGCAGAAGGAAAACGTATTGGTGCTGCCCTTATCGGTAAGTGGGAGCTTGAAATCACGTCCGAACGCGGCACCCGGAGACAGATACTGCAAGTCAATCCGGATTTGAGCGGCATGTACGGGCCGATGCCTGTTAAGAAGATCAATCTTGAAGGCGACCAGGTGACTTTCCAGATAGTGCTGGAGTTTGGCGAGCAGAAATTCGAGATCAACTTTGCAGGAAAGCTGGACGGCCAGAAGCTTACCGGTGAGTTTACCAGCGAAAGAGGCACCCAAAAGGCGACTGGCAAGAAGGTGATTCCGGCAGCTAAGAAGGCCTAACCCCGGCGCGAACACGCAATAAACCCGTCCTTCGGCAAGCTCAGGGCAAGCTCTGAGCCGGGTCGAAGGATTGCTGGGCTAAATACAGGCCTGTAATAAAGTGCGCGGCTTAACCCGCCATACGTCTGGCGGGTAAATATTCAGGCGGCAGCAGTGATCTTGGAAAGTCCGCCAGATTTTCTTCGGCCAGAAGATATAAGATTACGCCAACGATAAGGCTGTTTGGTATATGTTGCGGTGGAGGAATGCGCATGCGGATTACGTCAGATGAGCCAGGCAGCGTTGCAAACTGCGATCCTCGGTTTGAATGAGGGTGGCCAGCTTTTGGTTGAAGCCGCGCACCGCAGTGGACATTTCCGGATAGAAGCCGTTGCTGACCTGGATGCCAAACTTGCCGAAAAAATATCCGCACAATATAACTGTGCGGCATACGACGACTATCGGCGATTGATAATCCAGAATCAGCTTGGTTGTCTTCTGGTCGCAGCCGGGATATATAGCTGCGATGAGCATGTCCGGCTGGCGATGAAAAAGAAGTTCAACGTGCTCAAGCTGGCTCCGCCAGGGCGAAATTATGAAGAGGCGGCGGAGTTTGTTCAACTGGCTGAAGATGAGGGCGTAAAGTTTGCTGTCGCTAATCCCAGCCGATTTGCGGCGAGCTTTCTTGCCCTGCGCGAGTTTCTGCAGCAAGGCCAAATTGAGCAGGTTTTTCTAATAACCGCTTTTTGCAGTGCTGGCAATGAGATTGAGCCTGCTTGGTACACTGACCCAAAGCTGGCTGGCGGCGGCGTGCTACTACGCAACTGCTACGGGATCATTGACCAGATTGTGTGGAATTTCTCTGTGCCGCAGCAGGTTTATGCGTTAAATACCAGCCAGGCGGCAGACAAGCAGCAGCGGCTTTACCTGACAGAAGACACCGCTGTTGTGACGATGAAGTTCAGCGACACGCTTGTTGCTAACCTGGTAGCTTTCCGACGGGCCGGAATCGAGCCGGCAGAGCAGTTTCTTAAAATATATGGCAGGGGCAAAATTCTGACCGTCAGCAGCGCACAACTCACTGTTACCGACAATCTGAGCCAGACCAGCGAACAGCGCAAGTACCAGTACGATCCTCTTTGCTGTATGGCTGACCTGCTGGAAAATTTCGCTCTGAGCATATTATCGCCCGATAAAAATCAG
>Ga0315312_1001699_pt1 | contig 16451 bp, 20 predicted proteins | sample TDP7_MG_FD_203629 | JGI IMG/M metagenome (GOLD analysis project Ga0315312, IMG submission 203629) | Freshwater sediment microbial communities from Lake Towuti, South Sulawesi, Indonesia - TDP7 | ecosystem: Environmental > Aquatic > Freshwater > Lake > Sediment | place: Indonesia: South Sulawesi... | reverse complement strand
GGAGGCTTAATTGTCCTTCCATAAGCCTTCAAAATCGCCTTCTTGTACGGTTTATACTCATCAGATGTAATAAGATTCATAATACGGCCATAGGTTCTTTTCTTAAAATCAAGCACAAGCTTTTCAACATTTTTTGCAGTGCGTTTGCCGGGCACAACGCTAACGACCAAACGGTGCTCGGGATCATAAGCCACATGATCCCAGTTATCTCCCTGGCTGCTATCAGCAGGGTCGTTATCACTACAGTGCTTTTGTTTCTTGGCGACAAATGCACACTTTTCGTCGAACTGAACCTCGTTTGTTTCTGGGGGAAAACGCCACTAACTCATCATGGATTGCCTGAGCATGCTCTCCAGCCGCCCGGCTATACCGCGTTACCGTATCTGGGTGTACGCCCACCAGCCGAGCGGTTTTGCGGACTCCACAGCCTTCAGAGATGTGCTTCAAAACTGAGATGGTTTTGTCCTTATCAAGCTTCATTCCAAATAACGGCGTACCCTTTCGTTCGGAAAATCTTTGCTTACAAGTGCGGCAATAGAGCAATCGAATATGGTTGTTTTTGCCGAACCAGCCGCAGATGGTTAGGTTTTTTGCACCGCGTTTGCCGTAATCAGGACATTTTTTATTCTGGCAACAGAATTTTGAAGGAGCTTGCATTGTCTTACCTCCCGAATGTTAACTTTTTATGGGACAAACACTTGTCCCTCATTCGGAGGTATCGACAAAGTGGGATGAATTTCTTCAATTATTAAAGGACACAAGGCAACACAGAAAAACCCCCAAAATAAATCCTTCGACCCGGCTCAGGACGGGTTTGGGGGCTAAATATTTAGCCCCCGGTTTTACCGGGGGTTTTCGACCTATTCAAACTGGACGTCGGCCAGGATAAATTCGACGTTGCTGGCGCCATTGTAAGTATTGATATGGGGGTGATAAGCAACGTTGAAGAATTCGCGATCGGTCAATTTCTTCTCCAGATGAGCCATTGAAAAGCCGATGCAGCGGACCGAACCGGTGTTGTCGCTTATGGCAAGTTGCAGATGGTCGCCCTTTGCGCCGACCGCTCTCGGCGGATAGATTAGGCGCACACCTTTTGTGGCAAAGATTGGCTCGGGATTGCCAGGACCGAAAGGCCCCAGTATCCGCAACTGGCTGACCAGGTCAAAGCTTATCTCAGCTAACGGAGCTACTGCGTCGATGTGAAGTTTGGCAGTAACATCATCCTGCGTTAGATTGCCTCTGGCGTATGCCTCGAATTCTGTTGCGAATCGGTCTATTTTTGCAGGTTCAATAGTTAAGCCGGCTGCCATTTTGTGGCCGCCAAATTTGATAAGATGCTGGCAGCACGCCTGGATAGCGCTTCGCAGACAGAAGCCCGGAATCGAGCGTGCTGAACCCTGGGCAGGTCCAGCCCCTGCTTTGGCGGGTTTACTAATCATGATCGTGGGGCGATAAAATGTCTCTACTATTCTGGAGGCCACAATCCCTAACACGCCGCCGTGCCAGTTTTCGCTGGCCAGAACGATGCTCCTTTGCTCGGGCTGGTCCAGGCCTCGCTCAATTATCATTTCGCAGGCCTGCTTAAATATTTTTCGCTCGCAAAGTTGTCGCTGCGTATTTTGCTCTTTAAGGTACTGGGCTATCTGTTGTGCCCGCGCAGGACTTTCGCTGGTCAAAAGCTCCACCGCTAATCGTGCATGTCCCATTCGTCCTGCCGCGTTGAGCATCGGCGCCAGCCGAAAGCCGATATGAAAGCTATCCAGCCCTTGGCCGGTCAACCCAGCCGATTCGATTAACGACCGTATTCCACAGAGTTTGCAAACAGGCAGGGCCTTGAGTCCGTAGCTGGTCAGGACCCTGTTTTCACCTCGTAAGTCCACAATATCTGCGACCGTTCCTATCGCTGCCAAACTGGTTGCGTTCAACATGAATTCGCGCAGGTCGGAGCGGAGTTTTTGGCCAGTGCTGAATTCATTAGCAATCGCCCAGGCCAGCTTAAAGGCTATTATTGCTCCTGCTGAATCCTGGTTGGGGTAGGATTCTTCCAATGCGGGGTGCACGATGGCGACAGCTTCAGGCAGCTTCGCTTCAGGCTGGTGGTGGTCGGTTATTATCAGTTCCACGCCCAACTGCCGGCCAAGTTCAGCAGAGCTAAAGGCGGTTATCCCGCAATCCACGGTGACAAGGACTTTGCTGCCGGACTGCGCCAATGATTGGACGGCTTCGGCGTTAAGGCCATAGCCTTCATCGATTCGGTGAGGGATGTAATAATCAACATTGGCGCCCAGTAGCGTTAATATCTGCCAGAGAATTGACACGCCTGCGATGCCGTCCACATCATAATCACCGTAGACGGTGATTTTTTCCTTGTTTTTGATAGCCTGTTTGAGGCGGTAGACTGCCGGCTTGATTCCCGGCATCTGCTCAGGGGCGATAAGCTCGGTCAGCTTAGGATTCAAGAAGATAGCCCCTGCCTGCGGATCGCAGACTTTGCGGTTGATTAAGACCTGCGCTAAGAGCGGAGGAATCTTCAGGGTCTTAGCCAGTTGCGCAGAGCGTTTATCCGGTGGCCGGACTATCCATCGTTTTTTTTGCATCCGTGCGGAAGCCTGCATCAAAAATTCATCCTATATGCTTTCTCATACAGTGGTCTTTAGAATTTCCTTGTGAGCTATCTCTGCGCAGTATTTCTGCGCCAGTTCCTCTAATCGGTCGCCAATCGCCTGCCTTATTCGTTCAGATGACCTTACCATATCACCCTTGTAGGTCAACTGAACTTGCACAACCGCATGGAGTCTGAAAGACGAATCGCCGATTGCATCTACGTGAACATCTGCATGAACAACAGAAATCCCCAGGTCACGGAAGTATTTGGCTCTAATCTCGCCGGGGATTTTTGTAGTGGCAGTTGCGAATAATAGGCAAGCTTCATCAAAATAAGTAGTGCCCCGGGTAATTTGCATCTGGGCTATGGATAATTCAGCTTTGAGCTCACGGATCATTCTTCGGTTATTTTTCATCAAATTACCGCCCGCAGCAACGTTTGTATTTTTTGCCACTGCCGCAGGGGCATGGCTCGTTGCGACCGACACGCGGTCCGGCTCGCAAAGGTGCAGTAACAGGTTCGGCGTCGGCATCCTGATACTTAATGTGCTGCGACATGTCATTTTTCAGGCATGTACGGATTACGGCTGCATCAAGATCGGCTTTTCGCCGCGCGTCTATTTCTATGTACTTGCCAGCCTCTCGGCCAAAACGTGGCAGTACCGAATTAAGGATTTCCGCGAGCGTCTCCGGGTCGACAGGAAGTGCCGCTCCGGAAGTCATGACGAAATCTGTAAAAGAAAGCAGTCTTGTAGCAAGCACAAGACCTTCGACCGCAGTAGAACCCATGCCCATATCAATAAGCGGATACGTTCTATCGCTGAATAAGTCCTCAGCCTCCACGCCCACCCCTGGCAGAACCTTGGCAACCTTTATTAGTGTGTAGAACGATTGGGACATTGCTTTGAGAACCGCATACTCATCCGTATCGCTGGCGGGTGGAGACTCAGCCAGATACCGAGATGCGGCGTTCTGCCCCTTCTCAAGATACTCATAGATACAATAGTCCATAAGGATGTACATCTCATCCTCATTCCCGAAAACAAAGGTGTCGCCCTCGGTGATGCCCAATTTTCGCCCACACTCGTCCAGCGCCGTTCCCGATACCTGCTTGAACAGCATATTTTGCAGTTTCCGGTTTATCTCTCGAAACCTCTTATATCTATTTACCAACTCGGAATAGTCTGCCATAATTGGGCCTCCGAACGTCTGAAGTTTCTGTTGTATGCGAGGTACTTACATACCATACAGCCGGTGCAGCACCGATTCCGCTGCTGGAACCGGCTACCAAAGTCTTTTTGCCCGTGAGGGCTTCGTAGGTCATTTCGGTTCTTTTAAGAGCAGTTGGTCAATCGCTGCTGCAAGCTCTTTCTTGCTGGTCAAGCCAACCCATTTTTTCTGGACTTGGCCGTCTTTGAATAAAATAGTGGTAGGTATGGCACTTATGCCGAATTCCATTGCGCTGTCACGAGCATCATCGGTATTTATCTTGCAGACTTTTGCGCGGCCTGCGTACTTATCTGCAATTTCCTCCACAATGGGGGCCATCATTTTACACGGTCCGCACCAAGGCGCCCAGAAGTCGACCAGCACCGGCACATCGGAGCCGTGAACAATCTGGTCAAAAGTAGCGTCGGTTAGCTCAATTACATTACCGGCCATCGTTCTATCCTTTCAGCCGAGAATCTCAGCCCGCGTTTCACTGGAGCTATTAGCCGTCATAATAGAGTAATCGAGCACATAAATCCAGCCCATTTTGTGCAATCCTATTGACTCTACCATCCGCCCGGGGCAAGTATATCGCTGACCGGCTCCTTCCACCAGTTCCGATCTCGCAAGTACTCTTTCAGCATCATAGCCGCTGTGACGCCATCTCCGATAGCGGTGGCCAGTTGCATGGTTGCCCCTATTCTGCAATCACCTGCCACGAAGACACCCGGCATGGTGGTTCGAAGATACGCACAGTCACACTTGACAAAGCCTCTTTCGGTCAGTTCCACAAAGCCCTTAAGAAAGCTGGTGTTCGGCTCCATACCGACAAAAACAAATAAACCATCGCAGGGGTAGTCTTGCTCCTGGCCGGTCTTGACATCCTTCAACCTGACTGACTGGACTTTGCCTTGGCCCTGGATGGCGGTTGCTACCGTGCTGTATTTGATAATGAGATTGGAATTTTGCTCACCGGCCTTTTGCTTAAGCTCTTCCACCAGGACTCTGGTAGCTCTGAACTGGTCTCTACGGTGGATAAGCGTGACCTTCTGGGCGTATTTTGTCAGATGGAGCGTCTCTTGGAGTGCGGTGTTGCCGCCACCCACCGCGACTACATGCTTATCCTTAAAAAACGGCGCATCACAGGTTCCACAATAGCTTACACCCGCACCACGGAAGTCTTCTTCGCCCGGAATTCCGAGCTTGCGATAGTTGCTGCCCGGGGCCAAAATTACGGTTCTGGCGGTAAATTTATCTTTATCACAGTAAACAGCAATGTTGGCATTCGGCAGTTTTTCCAGCTTGGCGACTTCGCAGCCAGTTCTTATCTGTGCTCCGAAGTTCTCGACCTGCTTTTGCATCTGTTCAATTAGGCCTGGTCCGTCAATTTGGATAATGCCCGGATAATTCTCGATTCGGTTTGTCGTAGCGATTTGTCCGCCCGGCATAAATTTCTCAAGTACCAAGGTTTTTAGTCTGTCCCTGGAGGTATAAAGAGCCGCCGCCAGGCCGGCTGGCCCAGCCCCTACGATAATAACATCATATACGCTATCGGTCATTCTGAACTGGTTCCCGTTTGCTGTAAATGCGGCTCTATTTTTTTCTTGATGTCGGACTCAAAATTCGGCGTAACGCCCGCGATTTGGCCTACAAGTTTGCCAGCCTTGTACAGGTGCAATGTTGGTATGCTCATAATGCCGCGTTCGGTGGCTGTCCGGCGTGCCTCGTCAACGTTCAGCTTGCATACCTTTAGTTTTCCAGCGTAGTCTTTGGCTATTTTTTCGATTACCGGCGAGGCCATTCGGCAGGGCCCACACCACTGGGCCCAGAAATCGACCAGCACCGGCATGTCGGATTTCAATACTTCGCTCTGGAAAGTTGCATCGCTGACATTGATCGGCTTACCGTCTGCCATTTTTTGCGCTCCCTGCAAGGAAAAATCAAATATCAAAATGAAAAAGTCAAAATGAGATACTAAGGTGCAGGATAGTATGTGTCAATTAGGCTTGCGGGTTTTTCGATTTTGGACGCTAACCTGTGGTAAAACGGCGAAAAAATAAAACCCCACGTAAATCCGCCGTGAGTTTGGCGGATAAAACGTGGGGATAAATATTACACCCTATTTAGTCCCGCAATTTATTGCGGGGTCGTGTTTTGCCTTTTACACAAGGTTTTACTTACGATCCCCGCGGTGCGCCCTTATTTGTTCATTCAAGTCGTTAAGCAACCGCCCATCGTAAGTTTGCCAATACAACGGGCCTGCGACTTGATGATCATCACGTTTGCCGCAATGTTTCTGTAAAAGGATTTTCGCCAATTCAGAAAGAGAGTAAATTTCCCCATCCCTCTCATATTTTATTTTGTTCATCGATGCCAAAACTGTTACCTTCTCATCCTTGAATGTCTGCCCTGTGTGGTAAAAGAATAGTGTTTGTCCATCCCTTATCAATCCAGCACCTACAAGTTCCTGGAGACTAACCCGCCCAGCTCTTTCCCCTTTTTTTCTACGGATATCTACCTTTTTCTCAACCTTTGGAGAAAAAGGTTTTTCCGGTGTAAGAATCTGAATTTTCTGGTTTGCCAAGAATTCTTTTACATCGTCAATCTCAGGTTTGTAACCACACAATTTTTCTGTCGTCTCAGCAAGTAAATCTATGAGGAGGGGATCCATTTCGGTGACAATTTTCTCCCACGCGTCGGGCAACGTCTCTTCTATTTTTACTTTTTTCAGTCTATCTTTGTACATATATTCAGCTTTTTGAATAGCGTCTCCCGACCGAACATTTTCCTTGGAAAGAAGTTTAATAAATTTATCAACAGCTACCTCCGGTTCTTGCTGGACGATATCAATAGTGTAAAATTTTCGAGCTCTCCAGTCCACTTCTTTCATTGGGAGATAAAGAGACCATGTTATACCGTTGGTTAAGGCAGCAAGCCTGATACCTTGGCGAAAGGCATAATCAAGAAGTTGTTCTTCATGGCTTTCTAAAAATGCACCAGCACCTTTGACTTCTACAAAGACCTTATTTGCATCATTCAACCGCAGACAATAGTCGACGCGCTTATTCTCAATGGTGAACTCTGGTTTAACTTCCTCAGTGTCGAAAATATTCCATTCGAGAAAATGAAGGATCGGTAATACTATCGCCTGTTTTACCGAAGCTTCGTCAAAATTCGGAAGGTTAGATTTTGTTTTTAAGCTATCAATAAATTTTGTTAATTGCTCTATCATATTCTTCTCCCATTTTCTTCCTATTCCTCCTTTAGTTAATTTTTCCCGGTTTCCCTTTGGATTTGGTCATCAAATCCAAAAGAAAACTTATTTTCTTACATATCTTTTAACAACTCTTTGGGATCAAGTTTAACTTTTTCTGTGAATCCAATAGCATTCTCGCTATTAATGGAGACCTGAACTTCAAAATCATCCGGATCACCTTTGTTTCTTTTATTTTCAAGAACTATCCTTATCCAAATCGTCATGTCTCTCTCATCAGGCCAATACGGTAGATTGCTATTGGAAATCATGACTTCCCGGGCCATTTGAAGTATTCTTAAATCGGCCTGCGAATTGTATAAGTTCGAACGTAGCTCGAACGTACCCTTTTCTCCGGGCGTTTGCTTTTCGGCAGGAACCCAGAACGTCACCACTGGCCTGTTTAGACAGATACGAGACTTATTGGTGATCTTAAACTGCACTACATATGACTTTATAGGCCGGGGACAATTTTTATAGAAGTCTTCCTGGTCATTCGTGAACTCGATTTCTTGTACGTATTCTTTATCTTGGCTTGCATCATTAGCATCATTTGTCCCTCTGCCTCTATGGTGGTATCGAACCTGCCATTTAGAAAAAGTGGTGTCTATGTATGGTTTATGGATATGCACTTTCACCTTGTCTTTTCGAGGATCAGTAGCAGATAAGGCTATAAAGGCGGCTAATAATGCAGCCAAAGATGGTACTACTGCAGTCGCGTTCTTGCTTAACCGTTGGAGAAAACATATCTCTCTAGGATAAAAAGAAACTACGAGGAGAGCTCCTACCAGCAAGACTATAATAACAAAAATGATGAGTTTGTACTTGGTTTTCATATGTTTTCCTCTGTCGATTTTACCGATGGCATCTCAGCTTCTCCACCTTGGATTTGTTCCAATTGTATTCCGAAGCGGTCAAGTCATTTTCTACACAGCATAGCTAAGGACTTCAAGCTCGGCCGTTTTATTGGTCTTACTTAGGATGCTATCGACCCTCTCCATAACCTTATCTTCAATGAGGTACTCGCTGCAGTTCTGGCACTGTAAAACAGGCAACTCTTTTATGATAACAATGCAGTCGTAGCTGAGCTTGAAAGGCAAGTTAGTAATTATCTGTTCCAACTTTCCGCCACAGTTATGACAAATCATTTTTTTCTCCTGGTTCTGAAATCTTTTTCCCACTTATCTAACGTCGGCCTGTATGATGTAATGATCGTTACGCTATCGTTTTCTATATCGGTTGCGATATGAATGTGAATTACTTGACCTTTGTCTTTAGCGTAAACAAGATAGCTCGGCAAATATTTATCTTTGGGGTATTCCTCGATTATTTCATAACTTTCTACCGAAGATAAAATAGTTTCTCTCGATATAAAACGCCCTTTTAATCGCATATTGACGTGATAAGTCCAGCGTATTCGGCGATCCCTAATACAAGACTTTATAAAATTCAAAATATCACCAGTAATCGTGCGTTTCATAAGTACCTAATCTACAAGGTCTTAATACCGAGAATTTTATCTGAATAGGTCTTTTTGTCAATTACGTACGTTCTTCCTGTTCGCCTTGTATTTGCTCTAGTTGCATACCGAAGCGGTCAAGTCTCTTTTGCCCGTCTTCATATTTGCTGTAGGCGTTACGAAGATGTGTGCCGAGCGTGTCCCAGTTTGAAAGAAACTCTGCGAAAGAGGCGTTCAGCCTTTTTAAGTTCTGGCGGATTTCGGCTGCCTGCCTTTCAATCTGCAATCCATGCAGACCCATCGCCACCGTCATCAGATACGCAAACAACAAATTCGGAGATACGGGCACGACTTTTTTATCGAGGCAATATTGTAAAATATCCTGCGTTTCGCCAGCGTATTTGACTATCGTTTCGTAATAGATGTTTTCAGCCGGTATGTACATCATCGCAAAATCGAGCGTCCCTTCGGCTGGCCTGATATAATCCGAGGCAATCTTGTCGATGTGGCCCATACAATCTCGCAGGAACTGTTTGTGAAGTTTCGTCCTTTCCTCATCGGTTTGCACTTTTACAATTCTTTCAAAGCTTGGCAGTGGAAACTTGGCATCAATCGGCACAGAAAAGTCAGGCATTTGTATTAGAGCATCGACCATTTTGCCGTCCCTGAAGGCGTGCTGAAGTGTGTAACTACCTTTCGGCAAAATCTGTGCAAGCAGGTTTTCCAGCGACCATTCGCCCATCTGGCCTCGCAGCTTAGGCTCACTTAAGATATCTTGCAGCCTACGGACCTCGGTTCCAAGCTGGAGCATCTGCTTATTTGTGCCCTGCAATTCGCCGATCTGGGTATTGAGTTGGCTAAGGACCTGCTGGCTGGCCTGCATACCCCGGCTGATATTGGCTTGCCCGTCCAGTAACGATTTGTTAAGCTCGATGCGAATGTTGTCCTGGACTGCCTGAAGTATTTCGAGCCGCTGCTGGAGTTGGCCGATACCGGCAGCCTGGCCGGCCATCTCTTTTCTGCCGGCATAAATCAAGCTGATCAGCCAAATCAAAAGGCCCAGGACAAATACAATTAAAACAATAATGATAGTGATGAGAAATGGTTCCATCTTTTTACCCTTAGAAAATTTTGCTGATTATATCTTTTGGTGAACCCCACGTAAACCTGTCCTGAGCAAGGTCGAAGGAACGTGGGGCTAAATATTTTGTGATGGAAGAAATCAACGCAATCATATTCGATTGGGGAGGCGTGTTGATAGACGACCCAAGGCCGGGTCTGATGCGGTACTGCGCCAATGCCTTCGGCCTGCCTGTCGAAGTTTACACCTCGGTACACGATAAGTTCTTGGAAGACTTTCAGAAAGGCCGAATCAGCGAACAGACCTTCTGGCAAAGAATCTCTAAAGAGTTGAATAGGCCGCAGCCCAAGCCCGCCACACATACGGCGGGCAAGCAGAACTCCCTGTGGGGCGATGCTTTTCGCTCGGCTTATTCGCCGCGGGCGGAGGTTTTTTCTTTCGCCGCGAAACTGCACAATAAAGGCTACAAGACTGCGCTTTTGTCCAATACTGAAGTGCCCGCAATGGAGTTCTTCCATCAGTTGCGGTACGATATGTTCGACGTGCTTATTTTTTCCTGTACAGAAGGGGCGCAAAAGCCAGAAAGGAAAATCTACGAAGTGACGGTCGAAAAACTCGGCTCGCGACCAGAGCAAGCAGTGCTTATAGATGACAAGCCACAGTTTATAAAAGGGGCGCAACAAGCAGGCCTCAAGGGAATTCTCTTTGCGAATCTCGAACAGGTCAAAAACGATTTGGCTGCGCTGGGAGTAAAATGACAAACTACCACCTGGTAATCCTGAAAAAGCCCTATCTGGATGCGATTGTGGCGGGGCGAAAAACCATCGAGTCGCGATTTGCCAGAGCCAGGCACAACTTTTTCGGACAGGTCCGGCCCGGCGATAAATTATTCCTGAAGGTAAGTTCCGGACCGGTATGTGCGGTAGCAACTGTCGCGGCAGTTAAGTACTTTGAGAATCTGACACCGCAACAAATAGCCGACATAAAACGCCGGTACAACCAATATATCCTGGCCGACCAGCAGTATTGGCAGAGCAAGGCAAACTGTAGATTTGGATTTTTGGCCCGGTTGGAGGATGTGGAGTTGATCGAGCTCCGGCAAATAAGCAAAAAAGACTGGCGAGCGTGGGTAGTTCTAACGGCAGAAGAAGACTTTGGCCTTCTAAACACACCCGCCATAAAAAAGCCTTGTCGATGAGTGATCCCTACGTTGTGGCAGATTTCCTGCTAATGCTGCAATAAACCTTTCCCTTGAGTTCGTCCTTATTAGTGGCTATTATATCCGGACAAATAACCCGTACTTTTGATAGGAGGAAAAAAGATGTGCAAAAAAATCATTCTGATTATCGCGGTAGTAGTTCTGCTGGCCGGCACGCAAAGCCTTACCGCCCAGGAACGAGATGCTGACAGGCCTCGTGAGAGCGAACTTCGCGACCCAGCCAGGCCTGCTGAAAGACAGCCGGTAATGCGTGAACGAGCTGAAAGGGGCGACATCGAGCCCGGCAGAAGAGAAAGGGCCCGGCGGGGTGATCAGCCCGCGCCGGAACCTCCCATGCCCGTGGAAGGCAGACGCCAGCCCGCACCGCCTATGGCACCTGCGAAAACTGGGCCTGTGCAGGAGGATTTTAGCAGATTGCTGGATGACCTTGCGACAGCCTATCGCCAAAACGACAGGGAAAAGATGGGCGAAATAATCCAGCAGATGCAGCAGTTCCGCCGGCAGTGGCAGGCACGTGGCAAAGTTGCTGCCGAACCTCCTCGGGATTATCCGCAAGGCCCCAAAGTGAAAAAGTTACCACCCAGCCTGAAGAAAAAGACCCCCGAACCAGCAAAAAAAGCCCCTGGGGTCTTGAAAGACTGGCAAGGCGGGGTCCCCGGCGGCCCAGCCGGATGGGGTGTATGTCCCTGGTGTGGTCGGTGCCCACGATGCGGCGCTATGGCTGGACAAGGTAAGGCCTTTCAGCAAAAAGGCTTTGGCCCAGGGCCAGATGTGTTGCCGCCACCTCCAGTTATGGACAAGCAAGCTCCGCCGATGGCCCCCAAGGACATACCAGGGCCTGAGCCATTAAGAATGCGCAGGGGTATGGGCGGATGGCGCCCAGATGTACCTGGTCCTGAGGTGCCGCAGCCTATGCCTGTTGAGCCAAGACAGGATTAGTGTGAACTGGCGGCAAAATCCCAAACAAGTAAAACCTAAATATTTACCCGCCAGACGCAAGGCGGGTTAAGCCCTCGGTTTGGGACCCTGCAAAACAGGAACCCTCACCGGGGGTTTATTTATGTATGGAAGCAAAATTGCGGGTGTGAAACCACTCTATATGACTGTTAAGTGCTTTCTTTACAGCCAGTTGCCGGGATAGTAGATGGATTGAGGCTGAATAGTGAATACTCTGCACAGCCCCTCTATCAGCGCCTCTGTTCTTTTGACCTGGCAGTTGGTCGGATGGGCATTTTTGCCGTCGGCTATTACGCAGATACGGATGGTCGCAGGACTACCGTACCAGCTTCGGTCGAGTATGCTCGACCATTGTCTCTGCCATCTTTCGGTGGGCTGTACCTGGCCATCGAGACCGCCGAACCCATTGCAAATGACAAAATGATAGTTAAGGTCTTCGGGACTGGCCAGGCCTTGCACGGAAGCCAGATATTCTATATTGCCTGCTTCAGTGCCGCTATAGTAGATTTCAATCCTGTTCCAGCGGTCAGGTAATTGACAGACCCGAGAGGGAATCGCTTCTTTTACGGGACCAAGCCGATAATAGCTTGAAAGACAGAACGCACCAGCGGAAGGTGGATTATTACCCAGAGCCATCAAGACGACCGCCCCGGTAGTCATTGAAACCAATAATGCTGTTAAGACCTTCGCTACCCTTGACTGATCTGACATAATTCCGCCCAAATGAATTTAGGATTTTCAATTTTTTCTTCCCTATAACATCGGCACATGCTGGCAGATTACTATAGAATTTCGCGCAAAATTTTGCTCCACGACCTATATTGATTTATGGGACTGCGGTCGGTATATTTACTCCGCCATCGTGCAGGATCCAGATGTTTAGCCCCGCAATTTATTGCGGGGTTTTCGTGCCCACGTTTAAGGCAAGGTTGTGAGTATGAGAGGGGAAAAAAATGCAAATACAATATCGTTCGTTATCTTCGCAGGAGATTGCCAAGCTCATCGACCAGGGCTGCAATTGCTCTGATTGGTCAAGGGTCCAGGTCGCTGAAGGCTTCAACGCCGAGAGAGTAAGAACAACGCAGTTCTGCGGAGACATAAAGTTAGGCGTGTTTGAAGGGCGGGTATCTTTTTTTGGCGGCGTTACCAAGTCCACCGGAATCAGTAATGCGGTAATCCACAACTGCACCATTGGCAACAACGTCTATATAAGTCAGGTCCGAAATTACATTGCTAACTACCATATCGAAGACGATGTGGTGATAGAAAATATCGACCTGCTGGCGGTCGAAGGCAAAAGCTCATTTGGAAATGGCACAGAAGTTGCCGTGGTGAATGAGGCCGGCGGCAGAGAGATTCCGATTTCTGACCATCTTTCGGCCCATACCGCCTACATAATAGCGTTTTATCGTCATCGCCCGAAAGTAATTGAAAAGCTGCGAAAAATGATCGCCGATTACACCGCCTCTGTTACATCCTCTATGGGCCTGGTCGCAAAAGGCGCCAAGCTTATAAACTGCCGGATTATCAAAAATGTTAGGGTCGGGCCGGCCAGCGTAATTGAGGGAGCCGACCGGCTGGAGAACGGCTCGATCAATAGCTGTCCGAAAGATCCCGTTTATATCGGAGCGGGAGTTTTTGCGGAGGATTTTATTGCCTGTAGCGGCTCACAGATTACCGATGGCACTATTATAATCAAGTGCTTTGTCGGCCAGGGCACAGTGCTGGCTAAGCAGTATTCGGCGGAAAACTCGGTGTTCTTTGCTAACTGTGGCGGTTTCCACGGCGAGGCGTGCGCAGTTTTTGCAGGCCCTTACACGGTTACGCATCACAAATCCACGCTGCTTATCGCCGGCCTATTCTCGTTTCTAAATGCCGGCAGCGGAACCAATCAGAGCAACCACATGTATAAATTAGGGCCGGTGCATCAGGGCGTAGTAGAGCGCGGCTCCAAAACAGCCAGTGATTCATATATACTCTGGCCCGCAAAAGTTGGGTCCTTCACCGTTGTAATGGGTAGACACTATCGAAACTCAGATACCTCAGATCTGCCTTTCTCGTATCTAATTGAGCACGAAGATGAAAGCATTCTTGTCCCGGGCGTAAATTTGCGCAGCGTGGGAACCGTCCGCGATGCCCGGAAATGGCCCAGCCGGGACCGGCGAAAAAGCCCGAAGAAACTTGACTTCATCAACTTTAAACTGCTAAGCCCATACACGATTCAAAAAATGCTCAACGGAAGGCAACTGCTGAAGAACCTCAAGGCGACTTCCGGCGAGACATCGGAATACTTCACCTACCACAGTGTCAAAATTAAAAATGAGTCGCTGGATAGAGGAATTGAATTCTACCAAATGGGTATCAATAAATTTCTGGGCAATTGCTTGATTCATCGGTTGGAGAATAAACACTTTGAAAACGTAGATCAACTGCGAGCGGTGCTACAGCCAGAAACAGAGCTGGGGCCTGGTAAATGGGTAGACCTGGCGGGCTTATTCGCGCCGGACCAGGCGGTGCAAAGACTGCTCTGTGATATTGAAAACGACACCATAAACACGCTGGAGCAACTTTCAGAAGCGTTTGCGTCGATGCACAATAATTACCCTGCGTGCGAGTGGGCCTGGGCAGTAGATGTCATCGAGCAAATTCTCGGCAAAAAGATAGCGCAAATAACAGCCGATGATATTATTGAGCTGACCACCAGATGGAAAACCGCGGTTGTAGACCTTGACCATCGACTTTATGCGGACGCCAAAAAGGAATTTGCTGCGACCGCTCAAATCGGATTCGGCCTTGACGGTGATGACCAAGTAAAACGCTGCGACTTCGCAGCGGTCAGGGGGACATTTGAAGGTAATAGATTCGTTTCCGAAATCCAGGAGCATATCACCAGCAAAACGAAACTGGCCGACGAGCTTATCAGCCGAATGGAACAAATGCGTGGGCAGCAACCACAGGTATAAGATGAATGAGTCATATTTGGAAGTAACGTTCCGACAAAAGAGGTTGAAAAGAAAGCCCGCAAGTGATATTATAAAAATATGGGAACGTTCCATACAAGCTGCAAGATAGAAAATCACAGGGATAGGACCAAAACGGTTCGTATCTCGAAGCTGCTGGTAGATACAGGTAGTGAATTCACCTGGGTCCCTTCCGCGACGCTGGAGAAGATTGGGGTCGCAAGGGAGAAAAAGGACGTGCGCTTTATTATGGCCAATGGCGAAATCGTAACTCGCAGTGTCGGCTTTGCTATCCTGCATGTTGGCAATAAATTCACGATTGATGAATTGGTTTTTGCCGAGCCCGGCGATCTTGCTTTGCTGGGTGCGCGGACGCTTGAAGGCTTGAACCTCACGGTTGACTCTGCGAGAAGGAGACTTGTTGCCGCCGGCCCTGTGCCTGCCGCATAGGTTGCTCCAAACCAGTTCTGTGTCCCACATGTTTCGATGAACAGTTCTTGCGAGACGTTGGTCCCTTTAGAGAAACCTGCTTTCCAATGGCGTTGGATCGGGCCAACCTGACCCCGCTGATGGAAGCTTAGCTCGGCTACGTCAGAGTAGTGGGCGACAATTTGCTAGGACATCAAATCGCAAGTATAATACCATACGATGAGTAACAGTATGGCCGAGGTAAAAGTGTACTATGACCGAACAGGTAACACGCTTACCGTCTGGTTTGGCAATCCAGAGGATGAGCATATCTGCCAAGAAACTGGCGATGAAATAGTTTTGATGAAAGATAAATCTGGACGAGTAATCGGATTTGAGAAGCTAAATTTCCTATCTCTCGACCAAGCTCGAGACGGGTCTGCTGCACCTCAGCCGATGCGGGTTGCTTTTGAGGCAACAGAAGTCTGAATATGGAATACCGATGAATTACCTGTAAATCGAGTTCTTCGGGGGCTTGGTTTTCCGCCGTTGAAGCGGGCCGACCTTGCTCCATTGGTGGCGGCTTAGTAAATTGGTGGGCATAGGCTACGTTACTCCTGTATAATCATTGATAGAATACTCAAAATGATGATTATTGAGATACAATGCCCTCGATGCGGTTGTGGCCAACCGCATAAGTCAGACGGGCTGGAGCGATGCGATCCAGATAGCAGAGGCTATATCCTTGCCATCTGTACGGTTTGTCAAACTGCGTCTAGGGTATATAAAAGTGATATGAATACCTCGAGCTATATCAAAAAGTTCACTCCTCCGGGGGATCGTGCATTATGATTTTGCTTCTGCGAGTGTTCATGATCCATTTCACCAGTAGCGTCGGCGTTTGGTGGCTTTTCATTGAAAGCACAACTTTTTTTTTCAAAGAGCGCGCTGAATGGTTAAAATCATCTTGGGCATTCATTGTAGTAATCATCTTCTCGCTAGTGTACGCGGCTTTCAAGATCTATCCCAAGAGGAAATTGAGACTTCGAGTGGCTGGTACGGACGCTCATATATCCATCCACTATAGAGACATTCTCTCAGAGGCTGGTCACATCGCAATTGCATCCAGCAATTTTTTCAATACAGACCTGAATATAGTCGCGCACAACAGCGTGCTAGTGCCATTTCCAGTAACACAGTTTCGTGTGCTTTATGTCCTTTAGGCAACCTTCTTTTGAGTACGATGATACAGGTTCCAATTTTCCAAACTGATGTCACGAGCACGATTGCGCCAACTAAGG
>Ga0315312_1001698_pt1 | contig 16464 bp, 11 predicted proteins | sample TDP7_MG_FD_203629 | JGI IMG/M metagenome (GOLD analysis project Ga0315312, IMG submission 203629) | Freshwater sediment microbial communities from Lake Towuti, South Sulawesi, Indonesia - TDP7 | ecosystem: Environmental > Aquatic > Freshwater > Lake > Sediment | place: Indonesia: South Sulawesi... | reverse complement strand
CTAATAACAGATACCCTCGCGTTACGAGAGACCAAGCAAATCAGGATTTTACTGCGGAAGTGGTGATGCTTACTGTTTCTGGTACTTTGGCTGTAGGTGGGGTGCCTCTGGAAGGTGTACTTATGTCCGCAAGCGCGGGGGGTGTCTCTGGCACCACTGATGCTAAAGGTTATTACAGCGTGAAGGTACCCTGGGGCTGGAGTGGTGAAATTGCGCCGCAAAAGGAAGGTTATTCATTCGATCCGGCAAGTGAAACGTACACTAACGTCACTACGGATTATAAGGATGGTAAGCCTGTATTGCGAGAGCCTCCTGCACCTGCGCGTCCTGCGCCAGAACCAGTTGTGTCGAAGCCGGCTGCAGCCGAGCCGACTGTGCCAGGGCCGTCCGCACTACGAACTGTCCCACCCCCGATGGCAAGGCGTGGGCCAGAAGTACCTACAAAGCCTGGAGTAGAGCCTGGCCTGGAGGAACAGTTTGATCAACAGAAAACGCTTTTAGAGCAGCAAATAGACGGCCTACAGCAGCAAATGGATGAGCTTTTGAAGCAGCTTTCGCCAGGGGCGGTTGGTCCAGAAGCTCCTAAAGTTGTTGGCCCCAACATACCTACGGTGGTTGGTCCAGAAGTTCCTGGAGTAGTTAGCCCTAAAGTTCCGAGTGTGGTTAGTCCAAAGGCTCCTGGTGTGGTTCGTCCACAAATTCCTAAAATATCTGGAGGCCCGCTTGTTAGCGGTGCTTATATCGATACTGACCTGCGGGACGTTTTAAAAGATCTTGCAGCGCAATCAGGCGTTAAGATTTACCCCGATGAGACTGTCAAGGGCACGGTGACTTGTCAACTCATAAATGTACCGCTGGAAAGGGCACTGCAGGAGGTGTTGAAGGGCACCGGATTAGCTTTTAAGGAGATACCGGACTCATATTTAGTCTATATGCCTATTACCAATACCTTTGCCGATAATGAGATTCGTGGCGTTCTGCAGACCCTCGCGTCGCAGGCGGGCGTGGTCATTATTCCTGATGAAACTATCACTGGGATGGTAACGGCTGACCTCAAGGCGGTACCGCTCGAAACGGCACTGCAGATCGTGTTAGCGGGTACCCCTTATGTTGTGAAGAAGACGCCTTATTACTACTTGGTTGCTTCAGGTGGGGTGGCAGACCCAGCGTTTGCGACGGTCAGTGAAACCCGCCGCGTAAAAATGAACTATATCGCGGCCGATGTAGCAATAGCACTTTTGTCCACTGCTTTTCGGCCTTACGTTCAAGCCGAAATCACCACTCAAAGTATATGCATTACCGCACCTTCCTCTATAGCGGATCGTATAGTCTCGGACCTGAAACAGATTGACCGACCTCCACGCCACGTTATGCTGGATGCCCGCATCGTTGTGATGGAACGCAGTAACCTACTGAATCTTGGTATTGAGTGGGGTTGGCCCAATATAAGTGCGGGATTCTTCGGCTCAGACTTTAAGGGGGCCGGGACACCAGGACAGGATTTCAGTGGCCGCTGGCCATGGGGCGTCCAGATTGGCTATACGCCGGATCAATATTTCACTGATTCATTGCTTCTGACACTGAACCTTCTGAATCAAAACGGCGAGGCAGATATCGTCTCCAGCCCTCAGGTGTTGGGCCAAGACGGCAGGGAGGCGCAACTGCGAGCCATGAACGAAGAGTATTATTTCTTGGTTGCGCCGACCTTAGCGGGCTTTTACCGCGAGGCTGAACTGCAGCAAATCGAGGCCGGCACTGTATTAACTATCACGCCCCGCATCGGGGATAATAACGATGTCACACTGCAAATAGCTGCTGAGGTCAGCGACATAATATCACGTGGTGTAGAGACGGAAGAGACTCTTCCTCTGGTAACGGTTGCGCGGCGAACGGCCACCAACACCGTGCGTATCAAGGACGGCGGGACGGTTGCACTGGCTGGTCTGACTGAGAACAGGAGAATTTTAGAACAGAAAAAAACCCCGGGCCTAAGTTCTATCCCCGTATTGGGCAATCTGTTTAATAATAAGAGAGATCAGACAGCCACTCGGGAGATTGCCATATTCATCACGGCTCGGCTGGTACCTGAGATGGAACAACTGGTAGAAGTGGCCGAACCAACCCCGGAACTGCTTCCAATGGAACCGATGGCCGAAGAGCAATTCCAGATGAGACTTCGAGAAAGCTTATCACGTCTAAGATGAAAAAATCAAATATCAAAAATCAAAATGTAAAATTAAGGAATTAAGACACTAATGAAAAAATCTTCGAAAATTTTGCATTTTGCACTTTGCATTTTACTTTGTTTTGTGGCTGGTTGCGTGTCTACCAGAGGTGGTAAGTCCGGGTTTGCGGTTGTACCGGTGAGTAGCCGGGATGTAGCTGCTTTAAGTAGCGACGACGTTGTACGAGTGATGCGACGAGCAGGTTTTTCCGATGAGCAAATCCTGGAACTTGGAACACAGTTGCGTGACGCACTATTACTATCAGGAGCAGCACAAATCAAGCAAGGTAACATAGTAGAGGCTATTTTTGCCATTAATGATAATAATGTGTATGTTACTGCTCGTTTAAGGGGTAACTTCATCTACGATCTGCAAAAGGGAAGCTGGGTTAGATTAGCAGCACCCGCGCCGCAGTCGCAGCCGAGGCAGCCACCTGCGGCAACGATTCCTGGTAAATATCCCCAATCAACGCAAAGTCCCCGTGATAGGCAATACCAAGGTGGAGGTATTTGGCAGCGGTAGTTGATGAATTACCTAAGAGCTTCTAACCTATCGAGACTCGTTTAACGTGCATCGAGACTCGTCAACGTCTAACGAGACTCGACATGAAGCTCGAGGCCCGAAAAACGAGGCTCGAGCTTCGTCTTCGGCGGGCGGCCGCACCAATTGTGTCCATGCGCAAGATTCTACGCGACAGCGTGCGTCCGGGACAACCATGTTATTATTAGTAGTGACGTTCTGGCCGACCGCCTCTACGGCCTGGACTTCTGGGCCGGGCCTCATCGACCTTGATAACCTGTCCCTTCACATTCTTGCCATTAAGCCCAGCAATAGCAGCGGCAGCCTCTTTTCGAGATGGCATATCCACAAATCCAAATCCCCGCGGCTCACCACTGAATCTGTCTTTGACCACATTAGCAGATTCTACCTGGCCGAAAGATTCGAAAAGCTGGCGTAGATCGTCTTCTGTAACGTCGTTTGCGAGATTACCTACATAAATATTCATGTTAATTCCTTTCGTATGAATACAGAATACTGACGAAATGATGCGGGGCAAAATTCTGAGGTGAACATAAGTAGAGTTAATCGCTCTGTTTCAGGGTTTTGTTACGCGATCATTCCAATTCAATATACCTTTGGGACCCCGCCATGCGGGAATCCTCTGCCACTATTCAGTCGGTATTATATGGCTGTCCTGCTTGGCAGGCAAGGATTTTTTATTTTTTATTACATATATTTTCAAGCCCCCTGCTGGTTAATTAGTTGATTGGTTAAGTCGAGCCTCGTTGGACGTTGACGAGTCTCGTAACGAGCCTCGATGCACGAAGGTACCCCGCTTCGCGGGAACCCAAAAACGAGGCTCGCCCTAATTCACGCGGCTGGCTCTGAGAAAATAGGGCGGGGTTGGCCCCTTGCAAAATATGTCGAAAGAGCGTATATTGGTTAATCGCAAAGAGCAAATCGCTTATCGACAAGCGATTTGCAACATGCGATAGGCGATAAGAAATGGCTAAAGATGTAAAAAAACGAACCTTGACTGTCGTCAGACAAGTCGAGCAACTGCGCAACGAGATTCGCAGGCACGACTACCTCTATTATGTGCTCAATCAGCCGCAAATCAGCGACCGGCAGTATGATAAGCTCTTTGCAGAATTGGCCGCATTGGAGCAGGCAAATCCCGAACTTATAACGCCTGACTCACCCACCCAGCGTGTATCGGGCCAGCCACTGGAAGGCTTTGCCACTGTCAGGCACGCTGTGCCGATGCTCAGCATGGACAATACTTATAACGCTGATGAACTGCGGGCCTTCGACGAGAGAGTGCGTAAGCAATTAGGCAGCAAAGATTACGATTATGTGGTAGAATTGAAAATTGACGGCCTGGCGATAAGCCTTCGTTATGAAAGAGGCTCTCTCATTACGGCTGCTACTCGCGGCGACGGCGAAGTGGGCGACGATGTCACCGCTAACGTACGCACCATAAAGGCTATCCCGCTGGTGCTTTTTCATAATGGCAAGATTCCTGATGTGCTGGAAGTACGTGGCGAAGTTTATATGCCGACAAAATCTTTTGTAAATCTAAATAAACTTCGGCAGCAAGCCGGCGAGCCGGTCTTTGCTAATCCGCGAAACGCCGCAGCAGGTTCCTTGAAGCTGCTCGATGCCAGAATCACCGCCGAGAGAAATCTGTCGTTCTTCGCTCATTCGATAGGCCAGCTCTCGCAGCCGTTAGCTGAGAATCATTACCAAATCCTGCAAAAGTTTAAGCGGTTCGGTTTGCCCGTTAATCCACACAGTAAAAGGGCCAAGAATATAGATGAGGTAATAGATATCTGCCTTGGCTGGGACGAGCGGTCGTTAGAGCTTCCCTACAAAATTGACGGAATGGTAATCAAAGTTAATCGTTTTGACCAGCGGGACAAGCTCGGCGCAACAGGCAGGGCACCTCGCTGGTGCATCTCTTATAAATTCCCTGCTGAGCGTGCCCAAACCGTCATCGAGTCGATTGATGTGCAGGTTGGTAAGAGCGGAATTTTGACACCTGTAGCCAATCTAACGCCGGTGCAATTGTCCGGGACCACCGTCAAAAGAGCGAGCTTGCACAATTTCGACGAATTGCGTCGGCTGGATGCCCGCTGCGGCGATACGGTGCTGGTTGAAAAGGCTGGCGAGATAATCCCACAAGTGGTGCAGGTGAAGAAGGAATTAAGGCCTGCTGATGCAAAGCCCTTCACAATACCCAAGAAATGTCCGAATTGCGGCTCTGCTGTAATCAAGGACCAAGAGGGTGTTTACATCCGATGTGTCAATCCGAATTGCCTGGGCCAGTTGAAGGAGCTTTTGAGATATTTTGCCGGCAGAGGCCAGATGGATATCGAGCATCTTGGGCCTTCTCTGATTGACCAGTTGGTGGACAAAGGTTTAGTGAAAAATTTCGCTGACCTTTACAAGCTGCAAAAGTCGCAAGTGGCTGATTTGGAACGGATGGCGGAAAAAAGCGCCGCCAACGTTATAGAAGGGATAGAGCGCAGCAAGCATCGACCATTATGGCGGCTCATCGCCGCCTTGGGTATCCGCCACATCGGTGGGCAATCAGCCCAGCTTTTGGCTGAGCATTTCGGCGAACTTTCGGCTCTGGTAAATGCTGATAGGCAAAGCTTGGAAGCGATAGACCAGATTGGTCCTAAGATAGCTGATAGCGTCTATGAATATTTTCGCAATCCGCAGAACCGCAAAGTCCTGGATGAATTATTAGCTGCAGGGGTAAAACCGGAGCTACCAAGAAAAGTGCGGCGAATGGGTAAACTTGCTGGCAAAACCGTTGTTGTCACGGGCACTTTAGAGAATTTCACACGGCAACAAATTGAGCAGGCAATAAGATGCGCGGGCGGAAAGCCGGCCTCCAGTGTGAGCAAAAAAACCGACTTTGTGCTGGCAGGCATTGAACCAGGCAGTAAACTCGACAAGGCCCAGCAACTGGGGGTAAAAGTTATAGATGAGAAGGAATTTTTGGAAATGCTCAAGTGAGCACGAAGGACGAGAAATTCATGCAAGCTGCGCTGCGATTGGCCCAGCGTAGCATCGGCTCGGTCGAGCCGAACCCTGCGGTAGGGGCCGTTATCGTGAAGGACGGCCGAATTATCGGAAAGGGCTGGCACAGGAAATTCGGCGGGCCCCATGCAGAGATAAACGCTCTCCAAGACTGCAAAACGCTCGGTGTTAGTCCGCAGGGAGCTACAATGTATGTCACGCTTGAGCCATGCTGTCACTACGGAAAAACCCCGCCATGCACCGAGACAATAATTGCTGCCGGCTTAGCGAAGGTTGTCGTCGCTATAGTTGACCCATCAGAACACGCTAACGGCAAAGGTATTCAGCAACTGCGCAACGCAGGAATAGAAGTGAGGATTGGTCTCTGTGAGACCGAGGCGCGCGTGCTCAATGCACCTTTCATCAAGTTTGCTACTACCGGCAAATGCTGGGTGATATTAAAATGGGCGCAAACCATCGACGGCAAACTCGCCTACGCAGAAAAAATTCGAAATTCCGCTCCGGAGGGGCGGTGCTGGATTTCAAATGAGCGAAGCAGAAAAGATGCACACAAATTGCGCCGGCGAGCTGGAGGCATACTGGTAGGTATCAATACTATAATTGCCGATGACCCATTATTGACCCCTCGACCAGGCAGAGGCCAAAAATCGACCAGAATCGTATTGGATAGCTCCATTAGAATTCCTTTTGATTGCAAACTGCTGGCCACTGCAAAAGAGGCGCCCGTGCTAATCGTAACTAGTGACCGAGCCGTTCACGCAAATCTGGAGTTTGCAGATAAGATAACGCAAAAAGGAGCGGAAATTCTAACTGTTCCAGCACCGCAAGGCCGATGCGACTTAAGATTCCTGCTTGGTGAGTTGGCAAAACGCGGCGTTCAACAACTGCTTGTAGAGGGTGGCCCCACGGTATTGACTTCTTTTCTGAAAGAGCAATTAGCTGATGAAATTGTCGTTTACATCGCACCGAAAATACTCGGCCTGCTGGGCAGCGTCAGTATCACTGAGCCGATGGCTGAATTGGCCGAGGCTATCGGTTTGAATTGTGTTGATATTAAGCGTTTCGGCGACGATGTCCGTCTAACTGGCTTGACAAAGACGGTGCTTGGGGAACTCTTTTCATGACCGCGAAAAAGATATTGGTTATGCCTGACGGCAACTGGCTGGCTCATGTATCCAGACCCTTTGAACTGGCAAAGGTGTTAAGGGCAATGGGACATGAAGTTATATTCGCAGGAAGCGGACGGTATATGAGGCTCCTTGATCAAGCAGGTTTTGCGATTGTGTCAACAAAAATAATCGATCCAGGCAGATTGCTCGAATGTATAAGAAGAGGAAGAGTTAATCCATTTGAATTTAATGAATTGAAAGAATTTGTTAAAGAAGATTTGGAACTTTTTGACAGGCTTAAACCTGACTTGGCATTGAGTGACCTTAGGGTTTCTTTGAGCACTTCTTGTCAGGTAGCCAAGATTCCTCTGGTAACGATAATGAACGCATCTGTAACGAACTATTATGCTGTGAAAATTAGAAGTGTTGAGCATGCAAAAACTGGCTGGCTAATAAAGAAAATCTTAGGAAGACGCCTTTACACTTGGCTTGAGTTGCCTAATCACATAAAGAAAGTAATCGTCACTATTGATAGTTTTCCTTATAGAAAGCTTCGTAAAGAAATGGGACTTACCCCTTGCAAAAATATATGCGATGTTATAGAAGGAGATCTTAATCTTCTTACCGATATTCCAGAATATGCGCCTACCAATAATTTACCGCCAAATTTCCATTACATCGGTCCGATTACCTGGCAGTCAGATATCCAATCACCTTCTTGGCTAAATAATCTTAGCCCCGACAGACCTACTCTTTATTTCACCATGGGAAGCACCGGCAACCCCAGATTCTTTCAAGAAGCTGTGAAAATTTTTGGAAAGACCGAGTATCAATGTATCATGACCACTTGTGGAATGGTCCACATCAAGGATGTTCCGAGAAATTTCTTCATTACAGATTATGCGCCAGCAGATAAAATCATGGAAAAAAGTGATGTTGTTATCTGCCATGGGGGTAATGGAACTATCTATCAAGCGATGTCTAAAGGAGTACCGATCGTTGGCATTCCAACGCATTGGGATCAAGAATTTAACATGCAAAGAGTCGTAGACTTAGGGATAGGGATTCAATTAAGCGAACTCAGGTTTGAGCCTTCTCATTTAGCTGACGCTGTCAGAGAAATTCTTACGGAAAAAAGTTATAAAGAAAAAGCTCAGCAGTTCAAAAAGATGCTGGCAAGGTACAACGGTCCTCAAAAGGGCGCAGAGCTAATTCATAGTTTTGACTTCTGAGTTTTGAGTTTATCTTGAAGGATCGGTTATGAAGAAGATAGAAGTTCTGGGATTGCAGACGATACCGGAAATTAAGCAGGGGGATAATCTTGCTGAGGTTATCGTCGGAGCCGCTGATGAGGAAATCGGCGGACTGCAAGAAAAAGACATTATCGTCCTGACCAGCAAGATCGTGTCCAAAGCAACCGGTCGGTTAAGAAAATTCAGCGAGGTGACACCCGGCAAAAAAGCTCTGGCCATATCCAAAAAGACCGGCAAAAACGCTAAATGGCTGCAAATGATTTTCGACGAGGGCCATAAAATTTTAGCAATTATTCCGCTGGCAGGTGTTCTTGAGCGGCACATTATGCGAACCTGCAAAGATACCGAAGCCGGCAAAGAACTTATTGAGCACGAGCAGGCACTTTGCATTACCAAAGGCAAGGACGGTCGAATCCACACCTGCGATGCGGGTATCGATGGCTCAAACCACCCCGCTGGAATCTTGAGCCTGATGCCGGATGACCCAGACGGCCAGGCACGAAAAATAAGACAGCAAATCCAGAAGCTGACCGGCAAACAATTGGCTGTCATCTTGGCTGATACCGAGATGATTCCGTTCGGCACAATAGATTTTGCGTTAGGCTCATCGGGAATTGAGCCGATATCAAAAATGTTCGGCCAAAAGGACCTACACGGCAGAGCAAAGTTCGGCGGAATAGACTTGGTGGCCTTTGAACTGACCGCCGCCTCAACGCTGGTTTTCGGCCAGACCGGGGCTGGAATTCCTGTTGCGATAATAAGAGGCTACGAATACGAGATTAACGAGACGGAGAATATCTCCAATACTATTCTGCCACAGGCCAATAATGCCGACATCGCCAAAGCGCTTAAGGCAACAATGCGGGCAACTGCTTGCGCACAAGGCCTGAAGATGCGTCTGCTGTTGAAAATAGCTTCCTGGTTTATTTGAGGCTTAGAAAACCCCGCACCAATTGTCCTATAGTGTAAGGCCCGTCTTTACTTTAGGGTTGGGTCCTTATTGCGAGTTCAATTGGTGCGGGGCTAAATATTTAGATGTTTGCAAGGCAGATTTGGGCGTTTCTTTGTAGTCTCGCCAGGCCCAAACGTTTAATTACTGAGTCGGCAAATCGAGTTTCAAACTGCTCTTCGGTCAAATTCAAAACCTCCCGCAAGTTAAGTTCTGACCTATCGTCATAGAATTTGAACTGCTGATTTTTGCAAACGGGTGCATTTTCGTGATACGGACAGGCAAGGACACATTCGTCACAGCCGAACAGCCGATCGCCTATTTTATCAGCCAAATCAGTTGGAATTTGGCCTTTGTGTTCAATCGTCAAATAGCTGACGCACTTGTTGGCGTCAAATTGGCCATCGCTTCGCAAGGCTCCTGTCGGGCAGGCAGCAATGCAGTTGGAGCAGGATTCGCACAAAGCTGCAGGTTGTGTGTTTCGTCTAACGGTTACGCGGCTCGTATCGGTTGCGTTTAACGTCTGACGTTTAACGAAACGAGTATCGCAACCGCAACCGTTTAACGGTTTAAGTTCGAGGTTGGTAATTATTTCGCCGAGAAATATTTGCGGCCCCAGTTTCGGATTGATTAATATATGGTTTTTTGCTATAAAGCCTAAGCCAGCTCTGGCGGCCAATGCCCTCTCCGCCAACGGAGCCGAATCTACGCAAATCTTGAATTTATAGCTGGGGCCATTGATAGAACTGATAGAGTCGATTAGTTTGCGCAATTGTTTTTTTATAAACAAATGATAATCTTCATATTGGGCGTAGCTTGCTACTTTGCCGGCTGGCGCAGTACGATTTGTTGGTGTTTGTTTTTGTTTCGGCGGTTTGTAGTTTAAGCCGACAGAAATTACCGATTTTGCATTTTCCAAAAGTTTAGCGGGTTTGATTCGTTTTTCAAAATTTTGTTGCATATAGCTCATCTGGCCTGCGAAGCCGGACTTTAGCCAGTTGGTCAGCAATTCGATCTGCTCAGCATCTATTGGCCAGGCTCCTGTTATCCCGACCAGGTCGAAACCTAATTCAAGTGCCTTTTGTTTTATATCTTGAGCTAAACTCATAAAAACAATTATACTAAATCCGGCTGTGTGTTTTTAGTTCGTAGTTTCTTATTCTAAGGTTTGTTATGCTTGTTGCTAAATTCGGTAAGTACTCCAGCGAAAATATAACGAATTCTTTGATTTTCTCTGTTTTTATTGTGGTTATGCTGATGCCTGTCGCAGCTTATGGAAGCACAGCGGCAGAAACGATAAGCAAAATAATCGTACCTCCACTGGAAAAGCCGACAGGACCTGACAAGACTAAGACAACCCCCGCAACGGTCAAATCCGGCAGCGTGCAATTTGAGCATTACAGAGGCGGATGGGGCAACTTCTCTATCAAGGTGCAAGACGCGGAAATGGCTGCAGGCTACCAGGCCGAATTGATTGGCTGGCTATCTGGTGGCAAGCCGGAATGGCTCAATCTCAAAAATGCCTCGGTTACATCGCAATACCAACCTAAGCAAGAGCAATTCAGCAGTAAGGCAATTATCACAGACAGCGAAGGCGGGCAGTGGCAGATTCAAAAACATATAAGGCCAGGCAAACAGCAAGGGACACTCGTGGTTGAAACAGAGGTTCGCGTAGATAAAGAAAGGGATGTTATCTATGTGCCGTGGCTGACGATTTTCCCAGGTCTTGGCACTTTTGCTGAAAGAAAGTACCAGGGTCTATTTGCTGGCGTAGAGTATCTTTGCGACGAACCAAGCAGCGGTGACGCTGACTTAGCAACGCCCGAGCATATCCGGCGCGTCCCTGACCCTGTTAAAATAACCTTTCCGCTTATGGCAATTGTGCATAACGGCAATTATATTGGCCTAATCTGGGAGCCATTAGATATGGTGGCGGCAACCTTTGATTCGCCGGATAGACTCTACAATTCAGGCGCTCATGTTATGGCACTATCGGCGCCCGCGGTGGGAGAACTTCGTTTGGAGAATGATTTTTGTGCCCATAGGCCTTTTAAGCTCGAAGCGAATAAGCCACTGAAGGTTTCGCTACTTTTAATCGGCGGTAAAGGAAAGACCGTAGTTGCTGCAATCAAGCACTATGTGGATTTGAAGGGATTGCCCGACCTGCCACAATTTGAAGGAGGCTTCGGCGCCGCGGTGAATTTGTTTGCTTACGGCTGGCTGGATTCGCAGATAAACGAAAATGGTCTTTTTAGACATGCAGTTTGGGTTGACCGTTTTCCGCCAGCCCCCGCTGCGGATGCCGTAGCGTTCATCGACTGGCTTGCAAATTATGCTGAAGATGAGCGGCTACGGGACAGACTTAACAACGCCAAATTCCAAGCACTTAGTAAAATCCCATCGGGACAGCCTTTCTCCAGCAGTATCTCACACGCACATCTACCGACAGCGCCTTTTATTTTTGGCAGGGTTAGCGAATTCGTACAACAAAGACGTAATGAAGCGCTTCGCCTGCTTAGCAATTTCGATGAAAACGGCATAAAACTCTATAAGCCAGATAAAATAGACTACTCGAAAACCCATTTCGCAAAACATGCTAACGGTTTCTCTGGCAGGGACATGGTTAGGATTCTTGAAGGCGCGTGCTTATCGGCTGACAAAGAGCTTATCGATAACGCGCTTACATTGCTCGATAAGCAGACCGCTCTGTATGCCGACACTGTCCCGCGAGGGGCACAGACCTGGGAGATTCCGCTGCACACGCCGGACATATTGGCCTCGGCCCACATGGTCAAAGCCTATACTCTCGGCTACATTATTTCAGGCAGGCAAGAATATCTTGAGCAGGCTCGGTACTGGGCCTGGACAGGCGTTGCATTTATTTATCTCTATGCTCTCACTCCCGGCAGGGTGGGACCGTATGCGACAATCCCGGTTCTGGGTGCAACAAACTGGAAAAAGCCGGTCTGGATTGGGCGTCCGGTGCAGTGGTGTGGGCTTGCTTACGCTTCAGCTTTACATCTGCTGAGCGAATGCGACCCAAAAAGCTCATGGCAAAAAATCGCTAAAGGAATCACCGCTTCCGGTCTGCAAATGTCGTGGCCTTTAGACGATGTGAAGCGGCAGGGTTTACTGCCTGATTTTTTCGATTTGACAGAGCAGATTGGTGCAGGACCTGCCATAAATCCGGGAACGGTGCAGGCTCATCTGCCTGAGCTTTATGAAAAAGGCAAGATATACGATGTAAAGAAACTTCGTAATCGTGGCTGGTTCATCCATGCGCCGTGTGCGATAAGTGACATTCGAGAAGATGAGGATGCGGTAAGCTTTATAGCGGATGGCTGGGGTGAGAAACCATATTATGTGCTGATCTCGGGTGTTGAAAAAGAGCCGGCTGAAATTGGTCAGAGGAGGATAGACACAAATTCCGATAAAATGCCTGTTTTCAGTACTGCTAAAACGGAATTTTACAGCGATTACAGATTTATTGTAATTAGATTGCAGCAAAAATCGCAAATCAAAATCAGTGGAAAGGCCATGCTCTAATGGAGTGATGTGGGGCTATTTCTGCCTTGCCTATTATTTACTTACGGGCTGGAACGTTGCGACCGGATAAGTCCGTCCATCGCCAGTGCATATACTCCGGCGATACGATGACTCTGATGTCGGTAGTCATATGAAAAAAGTTATCGCCGAACCTTCGGGCTTGGCCGGCGCGTGCGTCATTTATTTTTTCACCCAAGGAATACGTAAAACCTGCTCTACCCTGTGCTTGCTCTTCATTGAAACGATTGAAGTAGTATCCCTGGACTAAGGCTTTGCCGAACCACTGGCGCCAGAGAAGGTCCAGAGATAGTTTGCCCTGCTCCGCAAGGGATAGCATAATGTCGGCTGCTGTCAGTACATCCGGCTTAAACATATCAGACCTTATGCGATAAGGCTTAACTTCAACGTTTGTAAATTTCAAATTCTGATTTGGAGTTTGGATCAGAACTTCAGGGACAATGACTTTATTTTTGTTCGATTCAAGACGTTTGGCTTCCGCGCGGAAGGCGGAATAGATTTGGTCAATTCTTTCTTTTTGGACATGGTGCACTTCTATTCTCATCCAATCTTTGTAGGGGTGCGTGTCCATTCTATGAATTGGTTCTTCCGGCCTGCCGCCGCCATGATAGATTGCCGCGTACCACCAATTCTGCTTGTTATCAATTGAGTCAATAACGTGGCAGCGCAGTTGTGAATCAAAATGGTATTTGATGTATATATTATGCTTGTTGCAGAGGTGAACCAGGCAATCGAAGACGCTAAAGTAACCTTCGTTAAAGATGTCAGGCCGCAAGGTCTTTATCTGACAAGGGTCGATGGGGACGTCAGAGAGTAGTCCCTCGATTGATATTTTTCCTATTCTATTACTATCCGGCCGTGTATTTTCCGGTAAGCCGATGATTTTGCAGTCGGGATTATTAGGAAACGGCGTTTTAACCGTTTGGGCGTCTTCTGCACTGGTTAAACTGCCGGCAAGATTCAGCCAGCAACATACTACAATAGATATGATTACAAAAGCTGAACGTTTGTACATTTTTTTCTCTCCCAACAAAAGACCATTTTGAAACTTTGGATAACGGGCACACGGTGCGCTGCTATGCGTCTTATTGCTATATTATATCCTTTCAAGGCCATTTCTAAAATAGCGGCCTAACATATAAGTTTACTTATGAATGGTTGCTCTTAAAAAGAATTGTAAATGGGCAGTAAAAGAATTACTATAATTGCCATTTAGAGCAAAGGAGGCTAAGAGTATGCCGGAAGAACTGATTGGCATAATTGGCGGAACGGGGCTGGGCGATGCGCTGGCTGAACAGTTGACCGATGCGAAATTTCACGACATCCAGACGCCGTTCGGCAGGCCGAGCACAGCTATTTTGGTTGGCACCCTGGGCAAAAAACAAATTGCATTATTGAATCGGCATGGTAAGGGACATAAACTTTCGCCGAGTGAAGTTCCATTTGCAGCTAATATTTTTGCCTTGAAAAAGCTCGGCGCTGTCGCGGTTATAAGTAGCGGGGCGGTTGGGTCGCTCAGAGAAGAAATCGCTCCGGGTGAGCTGGTTATTGTTGACCAGTTTATCGATAAAACGTTCAAGCGGGTAAGCACTTTCTTCAGCGGCTTTGGGGCGGTGCACTGCGAGATGACAGAGCCGGTTTGCCAGCGAATTCGAAAGATAATTATAGATACAGCGAAAGACATTGACGTAAAGACACATCCAAAGGGCACCTATGTATGTATGGAAGGGCCGCAATTTTCCACGCGGGCTGAGTCGCTTATGCACCGGGCCTGGGGCGGAGATTTAATCGGCATGACCGCTATGCCGGAAGCAAAACTCGCCAAAGAGGCGCAAATCTGCTACGCTCTGATCGCGTTGGTCAGCGATTATGACTGCTGGCGACCACATAAAGCTGTAGCGAAAAAGCAAACTCTGCTTAAAGAGATAATCGCAAATCTACAAACGGCGACAAATAATTGTCTGGAGCTTATTCAGGCCGTTTTGACCGGTAAACAGAAACTGGTCAGCAAGAATTGTCCCTGTAGAAAAAGCTTAGACCTGGCTGTATGGACGAACCAGAGACAAATCGACAAAGCTGATAAGGAAAAATTGAAGGTTTTGTTCGACTAAATTCGAAAGGATAGCGAAATGAAAGAACCGATCCAGAAAATATTTATTTTAGCAATTGGCGTTGCTGTTGTGTTGAGTGCAGGCTGTCAAGAGCAAGGACTGCCAAGCGAAAAAAAGAGTAGACTCATAGCTGCTGAGAATGTCCAGTTAAAGAAAGAGTTAGAGCAGCGTGATAAGGAAATCGAGAGGCTAAAAAAGCTGCATGACAAGGAAACCAAACAGCAAGAAGAGCTATTGACAAAGTGTCTGCAGGAAAAAGAGATATGGAGACAGAAGGCACAGAAAAACATTAAGGAGCAGGTGGAGAGCGTTTTGGCGGCTGTTGTAGATGAAAACGCAAAATTACGCGAGGAAATTAAAAACCTCAAGGCAGAAATAGAAAAACTCAAAACGGAAGTGCCTGAACTTGGGGCAAAGCCAAAGCAGTCTGAAGAACCTTAATTATTTCTATACGAGTGCATATTTTTCAACGGCTTCTACACAACCGGGCAGTTTTTCTTGGGGATAATGTCTCTGCATTGCTGCTGCAACCAGTCCTACGAACATCGGCTGAGGCCGCAGCGGTCGTGACGTCAGGCAGGGATGTGCCTGTGTTGCTATAAAGAATGGGTGCGAGGGAATCTCCAATATCTGCATAATTGGCTGATTGGGGGCCTTTCCAGAAAATACCAGGCCTGCCTTTTCCAGCGTCTGGATATAGCGAGGGTCAACCTCATAACGGTGTCTGAATCGCATTCTAACCGAATCTGCTTTGCCGAAGAGTTTCCACGCCAGCGTTTGGGGTTTTAGTTCTATATCATGTCCGCCGAGGCGCATATTTCCGCCGAGTCCTTCTATTTCTTTCTGCTCCGGCAATATATCGATTACCGGCTCAGGACAGCTCGGCTCAATCTCGGTGCTACTGGCTTTAGTCAGGCCGCAGATATTGCGGGCAAATTCGATAACAGCCATTTGAAAGCCGAAACACAGCCCCAGAAAGGGCAGATTATTTTCTCTTGAGTATTTTATGCAGGCTATTTTTCCTTCAGCACCGCGGGTGCCGAACCCGCCGGGGACGATAATGCCGTCAACGTCAGCGAGATTGTCGGCTACATTTTCATCGGTAACGCCGGTTGTTTCAATCCACTTTATTTTGACGTCACAACCAAGTGCGATACCAGCATGTTCAAGCGCATTGATTATTGAGGCATAGCTGTCACGGACAGCGGTATATTTTCCGGTAATACCGACCATAATTTTGCGATCGATGGAGCCTATTCTATCGGTGAAGTCGCACCATTGGGCCCAGCTCTTGCGTTCGTGCCGCAGGTTTATTCGGTCCTCAATTTTTAGTAGTCTTAGGACTTCAAAATCCAGGCCGGCTTCTCTCAGCATTGCAGGTATCATATAGATACTGGCAGAATCCGGCAGGGAAATGACCCTCTCGATGGGGACATTACTATATATGCTAATCTTTTCGCGGGCTTTTGCGGTGACGGGATTGGTTGCTCTGCAGGCGATGATGTCAGGCTGGATGCCACACTGCATTAGCTGCTTTATTCCTAATTGTGCTGCTTTTGATTTTTGTTCGCCGAGGGTCGGCGGCTCCAATATATAGGTCAAAGCAACAAAGCAACTGCTATTAGGTCCTTCTTCGTAAGCAAGCTCTCGCATTGCCTCGATAAAGTATGCGTTTTCGAGGTCGCCCGCCGTGCCGCCAAT
>Ga0315312_1001697_pt1 | contig 16471 bp, 16 predicted proteins | sample TDP7_MG_FD_203629 | JGI IMG/M metagenome (GOLD analysis project Ga0315312, IMG submission 203629) | Freshwater sediment microbial communities from Lake Towuti, South Sulawesi, Indonesia - TDP7 | ecosystem: Environmental > Aquatic > Freshwater > Lake > Sediment | place: Indonesia: South Sulawesi... | reverse complement strand
CCTCTTTTTTACTTTTAGCTTCTATAGCATCTAAATGCACAGCTAACGCCCAAGCAATCCAACTGGCTATTCCTGACAGGCAAAAAACAATGGACAGCAGTAACCAAGATGTTGTTTCTAAGACGAGAGTGATGTTCATAGCATCACTAACAACCCCTAGAACAGCGAATGTCAATCCAAGCAACCAAAAAACGAACCCCCCATCGCAATGTGCCCCACCAGCAGCCACTATCTCTTCACGTTTCATCGAACACTTTCTTAATCTCAGAGATGTCACCTCCTTTAAAGTTGAGCTTTCAGTTAGAGAAGGGTACATTCCTTCTTAACGATTTTCGACAAGTAACTGAAAGGTTATGCTCCTAAGGATGGGTGCAAGCTATTCCGGAAACGAAAGTAACCCCAAAGTAAACAATTATAGTGAAAAGTGAACGATTAAGGCTATATTATATTGCAAGTAATATTTTGGAGAGTGGAAGCAGGACTCATGGATGTTACTACTCTGCTCAGCTATATTCCGCATATTCTGATCGTCAGCGGCATTTTTTCGCTCTCGTGGCTCTTCAGTAGAGTCTCTCGAAGCCTAGGCTCACTTGTATCCTTCATCGGTCTCTTCATAGGGATAGTTGCCTTGGCGACGGCTGCATTGTCGTTCCTCAAGAGCGCTTCGGGCATCGTCACACTTGTGCTCCTCGTGGCTGTCGGGCTCTCTCTCTTCTTGAAGCCTCTGAAGAACCTTCGTTGGGCGTCGCTGGTGGCACTTGCCTCCGGCATAATCGCACTGTATTACGCGAACGCATACTTCGGACAGTTGGGTACCGCAGTTATGCTTGTCATCTTCATAGTCGTCGCGCTACCAGTCTACCTTATGTTCAAATTCGCTGAGGATATTCTACACTCTGCGGGGAGCCTCCTCTCGTTCCCTCCTGTTGCGGTTACAATAGGCCTCTTATGTTTAGCTCAAGGAACATTGCTTCTTCTAGGTGGAGATCTCCTTCAGTTTATATCGCAATACATCAAGCTCTAGCCAGTTTATCTCGCTCTCTTCCATGAGAGAAAGAAGAATATGACCGCCACTATCGTTAGAATCACTGCGAAAGCTATCATCCACGCCGAGTATTGTCCATAGCCGAAGACTATGGGAATAGGACCGATAAGAAAGATTCCGCCTCCACTCACATTCGATCCCGGAGAGAGAAGTGAAGCAATCATAATCAACATGATTCCTGCGAAGATCACGAAGAATCCGATCATGAACAGTTTGAACGCAAGCGGCATACCTTCCACTTCAAATCTGTCAACATGCGCTTCAGGATGTTTCGCCGCTGCACGATCGTAGCATTCCATGCAAAGCCATCCGGGAACATAGAAACAGCTATCACAGATCTCTCTTCCGCATTCACGGCAAACATACATAGTACTTTTTCTTCGGCAGATTTCGCAATCTCTAGCGGGCATCCAGCAGCCTCCTATCTGAGCAAGATCCAAGGAACAATTGTAACAGCGACAAGGATCACAGTGAGTATAATCGCTAGAATCAATATGATCTTCATCGATTCTCTATCAGTTCCGAAGACGATTGGGATAGGCCCAACCAAAATAGCCCCTCCACCTTTCACCTTCCCCCCAGCTCTCCCACTTCGAACCGCCATCAAGACCACGGCGACGAAGGCTATTGCAAATCCTAAGATGATGATAGTGAAGCCCAAGTTGACCAATTCTTGAGCTGTTGGCATTGCTCCACCGTTCCGGCTAAGTTAGATTTAGAGATATTACTCTTCTGAGGCAGAAGAGTCGGACCGATTTAAGTTTTCTGTTAAATTTATAATGTAGATGTCGGGTAACTATAAGAACCCGCTAAATTGAACACTCACGGGAGAATGAAGAATGGTTTCGACAGAAGAGCTCCTTAAGAAAGCATACGTTCCAGCGCAATTGGCGTTGAAATATCATCCATATTATAAGGGTAAGATCGAGGTCGTCTCTAAAGTTCCGGTGAGAACATTCGATGACTTCGCTATATGGTATACACCGGGCGTGGCTGAACCATGCAAGGCTATAAAAGGCAATAAGGATCTCGTCTATGAGCATACAAATCGATGGAACACTGTTGCAGTCGTTACGGATGGCACGAGAGTTCTCGGTCTAGGAGACATTGGTCCTGAAGCAGGCTACCCAGTTATGGAAGGTAAGGCTCTTCTCTTCAAGTATCTCGGCGGCGTCGACGCCTTCCCAATCTGCTTGGACACAAAGAATCCAGATGAGATTATAACAGCAGTAAAATGGCTTCAACCTTCGTTCGGGGGAATAAACCTTGAAGATATCGAACAGCCAAAATGCTTCTATGTACTTGACAGATTGAGAAAAGAGATGAACATCCCCGTCTGGCATGACGATCAGCAAGGAACAGGTACAGTCGTAGTCGCCGGGTTCATGAATGCAGTAAAATTCACAGGCAGAAAGCTGAATCAGGTTCAAGTCGCTATGATAGGTGCTGGAGCTGCTAACATAGCTGTATCCAGAATAATGATAGCTGCAGGAGTGAACCCTGGCAATATCATTATGGTGGATAGTAAAGGCATACTCCATCCCGGAAGAACTGAACTTGAAGAGAAATTTCCCGAGAAATGGAAGATGTGCTTGAAGTCGAATAAGGAAGGCAGAACGGGCGGAATAAGGGAAGCCTTGAAGGGGGCGGACGCATGCATCTCCATGTCAAGACCAGGGCCGGGCGTAATAACGCCCGACATGATTAGACTGATGAATGATGACGCCATAGTCTTCGCTTGCGCCAATCCGATCCCTGAGATCTGGCCATGGGAAGCCAAGGAAGGGGGCGCAAAAATAATTGCAACAGGCCGTTCAGACTTTCCGAATCAAGTGAACAACTCACTCGGATTCCCAGGAATCTTCAGAGGAACACTTGACGCCAAAGCCAAGACGATTACAGACGAAATGTGCATATCGGCGGCTACGGAGTTGGCTGAGTTGGCTGAAGATAGGGAGCTCAAGGAAGACTACATAATTCCAAATATGGATGACTGGGAAGTCTTTCCGAGAGAGGCAGCAGCGGTCGCCACGAAAGCTGTTGAGCAGGGAATAGCTCGAGTGAAGAAGAGTAGAAAAGAATTCTACGATATGGCTCTCGAAACGATAAAGCGGGCGAGGGACGAAACCCAACTGCTAATGAAGCAGGGGTTCATACCTCAAGCGCCGCCGTGAAACAAGTGTCCTTAACCTAGTTTCCCTTTTCTTTCTCTGAAACTAGTTCTTAGCTGTGTCTCGCAAGAGTTTTTGGCTAAGAGAGAACTATGGTAACGGTAGGTGCTCTAAATGCACGACGTAATAATTCTGGGGTCTGGTCCGGCAGGAATCACCGCGGCCATCTATACTTGTAGAGAGAACCTGAAGACATTGGTTATTACAGGTAGCCAACCGGGTGGCCAACTTATCTTGACGACGGAGGTGGAAAACTATCCAGGATTTCCGGAGCCCGTTCTGGGCCCCGAGTTGATGGATAGGATGAGAGCTCAAGCAGAACGTGTTGGAGCAGAATTCATGAACGGCGAGGCCACGAGCGTGGACTTCTCGAAGAAACCGTTTAAGGTGATGGTTCAAGATCAAACGTTCGAAGCGACATCGATTATAGTCGCGACAGGCGCATTTGCCAAGACCTTGGGACTCACGTCTGAAGAGAAACTTCGAGGTAAAGGAGTCTCCTATTGTGCTACATGTGATGGATACTTCTTCAAAGACAGAAGTGTCGCAGTGGTTGGAGGTGGCGATACAGCTGTGGAAGAAGCTCTCTTTCTTACGAAGCTTGCGAAGAAGGTATTTCTAGTCCATAGACGCGAAGTGTTGAGAGCAAGTAAGATTCTTCAAGAGAAGGCGTTTAAGAACGAAAAGATCACGTTCGTCTGGAACTCGATACTGGAAGAGATTCTCGGCGACGAGCGAGTACGAGGACTGAGGCTCAGAAATGTGAAGTCCGGCAATGTATCTGAGATAGAGTGTGAAGGCGTCTTTATCGCGGTCGGATACCAGCCCAATACAGCGGTATTCAAAGGACAAATAGAACTCGATGAAAAAGGCTACGTGGTAACAAGAAATGAGACTGAAACCAACATAAAAGGAGTATTCGCAGCTGGAGACGTTTGTGATCCAAAATATCGGCAAGCGGTAACCGCAGCTGGATCCGGATGTAAAGCAGCAATCGATGTTGGAAAATTCCTTCAGTCAGGATAACGGCAACTGAATGCTAAAATGACAATAAGCGTAATTAGCATAGTGCTATCTCATTCAAATTGGGGACCTTCATGGGCTACATGGTAGGCGTCGTAGGGAAGCCCAACGTAGGAAAATCAACTCTCTTTTCCGCAGCCACGCTAGTCTCTGTTCCAATAGCCAGCTATCCGTTCACAACGATAAAGCCGAATCATGGTGTCGGATACGTTCGGACACACTGTGTATGCCGGGAATTCAATGTCAAGGATGAACCGGTCAACTCAGCCTGTGTCGACGGCGTCCGTTTGATACCAGTAGAATTGATTGATTGCGCTGGACTCGTTCCAGGAGCGTGGCAAGGTCGAGGCCTTGGAAACCAATTTCTAGATGAGATAAGGCGAGCTGATGCTCTGATTCATGTTGTTGATGCTGCAGGCGCGACGGATACCGAAGGGAAACTGTGCGCTCCGGGAACGCACGACCCGATTGATGACGTAAAGTTTCTTGAACATGAAATTGACATGTGGCTGTTCCAGATTGTGAAGAAAGACTGGGACAAGATCGCGCGCCGAGCTGAGGGCACAAGGGAGGATCTCGTGTTTCTTATGGAAGATAGATTGAGCGGGCTAGCCATAAAGAGGAATCACGTCTCAGAAGCGATCCAAAGGTCGGCTCTAAATGCCGAGAAACCAGCCTCATGGAGTGACGATGACCTGGTCAGATTGTTGCATCACTTGAGAGCTATTGCAAAGCCTATGGTGATAGCTGCAAACAAGATCGATTTGCCTTATGCGGAGGAGAACATAGAGAACATGAAGCAGCTCGGATACATGGTGGTTCCATGTTGCGCTGAAGCGGAGCTGGCTCTAAGAAGAGCTGCTGAAAAAGGGATTACTGACTATAAGCCCGGGGACTCCAACTTCAAAATCTTGAAACCTGATGTGCTAACGAGAGAACAGGAGCAAGCATTGGTGAAAATAAAGGAGAAGGTCTTGATGGCATGGGGGTCTACGGGCGTCCAAGACTCGATTAATCTCGCTTTCTTGAAGCTCTTGCGAATGATAGCTGTATATCCTGTTGAAGACTTGGAGAAGCTTTCAGATCACAAAGGCAGGGTCCTGCCTGACGCTTACCTAGTGCCCTACGGTACTACAGCTCGACAATTCGCCTACATGATTCACACAGACTTGGGTGAAGGCTTCATATATTCTATCGAAGCTAGATCCAAAATGCGTGTAGGAGAGGACTACATACTCAAAGATGGAGATGTTATATCGATAGTAAGCGCGAAGAAGAGAGGCTAGTAGCCAGCTTGCTTTAGGTAGTGGGCTTCCTCTTTCTTAGGTCCGAAGCTTCTAACTCCTTTCTCTTTGAGCTGTTTCCTCAATTCTTCAGCGTACTCGCGAGTTATCTCCTTTCTCGCTTCAAGGTATTCAATAGTTTGAATTGCTTGCTCCTCTGTGTCGCATCTTCTCAAGTAATCTATCGGCGTCGGCGTGTAACCCCGAAAATTGTCAGATCTTTGAACACTATCGATCTGAACCTTGGCAACTCCCTCCTCAAGCTCCCTCGCCAAATTCGGGTACTTTCTCTTGAACTCCTCTCTATCCAAGTCTACCATACATTTCACGCAGCTATCGTCGAATTTCACGCTGTTCCAACTCTTGTTTCTGAGTGACGATGACGCCTGAAGGCAGGTCTCTGTAAACAAGAACGTTCGGTCCAATCCAACTATAACTACCAATCTTGATTCCAGGCATCAAGCTAACATTCACACCCGTCCTTACGTTATCGCCAACGATTACACCGAGCTTCTTGGTTTCAGTGTCGACGAGTTTACCTTTGACTATCATCTTGACAGATTCATCATCTAATCTCAGATTGGCCACTATGGTGCCAGCTCCAAAATTGCAGTTCTCTCCAATTATGCTGTCTCCAATGTAGGAATTGTGAGGTATCTTTGTGGTGTCCATAATTATGCTGTTCTTCACTTCGCAAGCATTTCCTATCTTTACGTCTTTACCGAGGCTTGTGTAAGGTCGGATGAGGCAGTTCGGTCCTATCTCACAGTTCTCTCCGATGTATATAGGTCCTTCAACGTATGCTCCTGACAAAATCCTGGCTTCTCGGTCGATGAAGACTGGACCTACCAACCTTGCTCCGCTCTCAACTTCGCCTAAAATATTCGGTTCAAGCGCAGTTAAACAGAGTCTATTCGCCTCGAGGACATCCCAAGGACAACCCATGTCCACCCAATCTTTCTGCTCTATTCTAGCAACAGCAAATTCAATTCCCTTACTGGTCAAGGTGTTGACAGAGTCTGTTACTTCCAGTTCTCCTCGCTCTGACTTCACTGTAGACTTGATAGCGTCGAAGACTTCTTTTCCAAAGATATAGATCCCCGCATTAGCCAAGTTGCTCGACACTTCCTGAGGCTCAGGTTTCTCCACGATTCTCGTAACCTTGTCTTCAGAGACAGAGACAACCCCGTATGATGACGGGTTGGGAACAGGAACAATCGTTAAAGTTGGCTTCTTTCCACTAGCCTCATAGGTTTCGAGAACTCGATGTATAGCCCTAGGTGTCGTGAAGAGGTCTCCGTAGATAGCTAAAAAATCCTCTCCTCCAACGAAATCTTCAGCCATTCCGATGGCATGCGCTGTTCCCAGCACATCTGGTTGAACTTTATAACTTATCTTCGCCTCGAACTTCCCGCCGCCACCGAGGAAACCTTGAAGAACCTCTCGCTTATGCCCTACAACAACTAAGAGTTCATCGACCCCGTTTATCGTCAAGGATCTGACGATATGCTCGACTATAGGTCTCCCCGCAATCGGTATCATATGTTTCGATCTGGTCTCAGTAATGGGTAGAAGTCGAACTCCTTCGCCAGCGGCTAGAACTACTCCTTTCAATCTCCCACTTTCCAGAACGATACTCGCGAAGCCTCTTATATCAGATTATCGCACTCAATAAACTCCATGTTCTAAAGCACGAATTTTCTGAACCTTGTTCCCCAAGTATTGCTACAAACCAGCTCACTCAGCGCTCTACGATTTTTCTCTGGCCTCTCAGCGGCGTAGCCCACTGGGAGAATCGCTTCAACCATATATCTGTCAGGAATCTTCAGTATCTCACGAATCGCAAGTGTCCTCGAAGGCGTATACGTTACCGTCGCCAACCCTTCCTCCTCTATCGCAAGCAGCATGTAGCCTATGGAAAGCCATACTGATTGAACATGGTACACAGCTGCCTTCTCAGAGCAAACAACAATGAGGTATGGCGCTTCAGTCAAGAACTTCTTGGCAGAGGTGATCTTCTTCTCACTCAGCCACTCTTTCATCCATTTTGGTACCTTCCTGTGGAAACTTCTTTCGATTTTCTCACACTCTTCGCGAATACGCCGCTTGAGCCCAACATCGCTGATTACTATGAATCTCCAAGGCTGTCTATTGGCGCCGGAAGGTGCTTGTCTAGCAACCTCAATGATCCTAATGATCTTTTGAAACGGTGTTTTTTTGAACAGGAACTTCCTAACGGTGACCCTTCTTCTGGCCAGATCAACTATCATGTTGTCTTCTCTCCACTGGTCTCATTACTGCTCTTACGCCTTGTTGTCAAAGCCTGATGCAGTTCGGTGACCCTCTTTGACGTAATCCAGCCTTTATGATGCCTGAAGCCGCCTTGAAAGCTCTTCGGAACATGCAACAGTTCGTGTATGATAACCTTCTCCCTTTCTTCTTGAGTGAGACTATCATATCTTTCAGAAATCACTTCAACGACATAGTGCGCTTTCACTCCAAGGGCTCTCTGCCAAACTCTTGACAAACCGTGAATTCTCGCTATTGTATGTGTAGCCTTTGAGCCTCTGCTTCTAAGGCAAAGGACTCGGTCTATTAGCACGTGAGAGAAACCGAGCCTGCTAGCTATCTCTTCGAGAAGACTCTTGACATCTGTAGCAGGGCAGTATCTTATGACCATGGAACATCCGTGCAATGAAACTCAATAAAAGAATTCTTTGAGAATTCATGTCAATTGAGCAGTTACAATCAGCTGAGTTGGAGACCTCGATTTCAAAACTTGATTGGTACCATTATGCTTCGTGAGTTTTCCATGCTTCTTTCCGAGCAACAATGCATAAGCTATGATCAGAGCCGCAAGTAGTGTTGGTTCAGTTGCTGATAGCTCAGGAATTGGAGCACCTGAAGGTTTCAAATTGAAATTTAACGATGTCTCCGACCCCATCGATACGCGGACTTCTGTCGCTTGAGTCTCGTATCCAACAAGTGATGCTGCCAGCATATATGTTCCGTTCTCTAACCACATCTCATAGAAACCATCCAAGGAGCTTGTTGCCATGAGTATGGGTCCATAGGCGCTGACGGAGGCCCATGAGATAGGTATGACGTCTCCAAACATATTGTAGCCTGTTACTTGGCCGAACACATGGCATAGCCTGTGAAGATCGAAGATCACTGTTGCGATTCCGCCTAGATCTACAGTCGCGGTTACAACGCTTCTCTGGATATAGCCAGGAACCCAAGCGTATACCAGATAGGTGCTTGGAGCCAAGCCATAATCCTTCTGCAGTTTGCCATCAGTTGTGTCGTAGTAGTTGGTCCATCTATAGGCGGGATCCCCTGTGTAGCTGTTGAAGCCTACCACGTCAATCTGGAAGGCCGTTGTTCTCGGGATATGGCTTATATTCGCGGCCACAAACGTTCCGAAGGAGTCGTAGACCTGTACCCTGACAGGTACGAATGCGGGATCATAAGGGTATGTGTCTATTAGGGCGAAGAGCTCCTCCGTCTTGAAGTTTATGAAGACGCTGAGCTTGGCACCTTTCACGAGATCTACTACCAAGTCGCCTGTGCTACCAATAGTAATGGAGAAGGTGTATGTTTCCCTCTGGACATATCCTGTGGTGTAGGCTTTCACGAAGTATGTTCCAGTGGAGAGATCCGTAGCGTTCATCAAGACTCTTGTTGCTGGGGCTTGAGGTTGCTTTGAGAGGCCTAAAGCTATCTCGCCGGCGGAGCTTATTACCTCAAGCCTTATCGGTGCTCTTGGATGCGCCCACTCAACCTCTTGAGGAGGCCACTGCCAATCCACAGACCTCACAGTTACATTCACAGCCCCGCTCTTGACTAAGTCAAAGCTCAGCCGGTTTGGGCCTGAACAGATACCTGTGGTTGCTTGAGGGAGCCAAAGCTGTTTGTAGCCGGTAATACGCGCCTTTATTATGTACGTGTCTTGGGGGAGACCATAGTCGGCCTCTGTTCCTAAGAATCCAGTTAAATTCAGCGTCCAGCTATGGCTGCCTAGAGGGACGACAGTCACATTCAAGCCCTTTAATATACCCTGTAGATCGTAGGCCTCAAGGGTCAACGAGCGGCTCGACGGTAAAGGCGTCGTTGAGCCGTTAGCATAGTCCTTGAAGTGAACAGTGACTTCGAACCATCCACTCTTTTCGACATCTATCTGAATTCTAAGAGCTGAGAGATAATCTGCAACATGGACTAGAGAGACGTCGCTTTGAAGATAGCCGTTCACATATACTTTCACGTAATAGTCTCCTAAATCTAGGCCTGAGACGTAATCGGAGTAATCTTGAGGCACATGACCGTCCAGGAGGATTCTACCGTCAATCGTGAAGTTGTAGTTGTGAGCTGAGGGATTGACGAATCCTTGAGTATAGGCAACCATGTTGGCCGTGAGATTCAAGAGTACAATCTTTATTGGTAGAACTCGATTCCATTGGATTAAGCTGCCTTTGCACTTGGACCATACTGTTCCAGAAACAGTTGCGCTAGGGTTCAGGTATATGTCTACACCTTCCAGCGACTGGCCAGCCATCACAGTTATCGTCCGATCCAATGTTGCTGGCGGGAAGCCCGCTGCAGAAGCCGTAAGCTCATATGTTCCCGCCGCCAGTCCGTAAATAGTGTAGCAGCCGTTGGCCGAAGCGTTAAAGTAGGCTTGAGCCTTCACAGCTCTGCCTAAGGCTGTTGTCCCTTCAGCGATAACCTTACCTGAAACGTTAATGGGCAAACCGTAGCGATATCCATAGTACTCCGCACCGCCATTCAGCACACGACCAGATATATACGCTGGGTCCAAGTCGCCTTTTACAACGACCGTTGGAAAATTCTCAGAGCCAATTGATTCTCCGTCTATGAAAACCTTCATGAAATATCTGCCGCATACGTCAGGGGCCTTGATGTTGAACGTTCTTACGACATGGCTGCCTTTTGGAATGGTTAAGTTTGCAATCGTTACTCTCCACCAGAGGGGACCGACACGATCCCTCGAACTCAACTTGATTATCGATATATGTCCGTAGTCATTCGTTATGTCTGTCCATATGCTCGTAGTGTCAGGCTGTAGAAAACTGAACTCAGGTGGAATATAGATCGCTATCGAAGAGCGGTCGCCATTCAACGTAAGGTTCAGAGAAATGTCACCCGTTGAATTTTGTATTATAGAACTCTTCGGGTAATCCAACTTCACTATCTCGGCAGGCGTACCTAAAGTGTGGGCATAGGTTCCAGGAGACATCTTGACTGAATCTTCTGGTGCTGCTGATACATGCTCAAAGAAGCGCCCGATTGCCGCCGATCCGATGATGATCAGCAGTAACACTGTAGGCATTGATCTTTTGAGACGGTTCTTTTTCATTCCCCTGAAAAACGTTTTTCGTTTCACTACCAATCTGTTCAGGATCTCCCCTGATGATGAGCTTCAACTTCCATCGAGCCTTCTGCTCAGAGCTCTCTCCTTTCGAATACATATATGGCGGCTAGAAGCGTTATGGCGAAGTAGTTAATCATGACGATGAGACTGGATAGGACTTCAGGAATGTAAAGAGGGTAAGGGATGCCTACGGCAGCTCCTGTTGTTTGCATGGGGCGCCCTGGCCCCAACATCGCACGCGGCATCGTAAGGATACTACTGATGATACCCCCTGCATGGGTAACGCTGAACCAAGGGTCGATGTCGGCTGAGTTTAGGACCACATCGATTATGGGGAGTATCATCTGGAATAGAAAGAAGGTCAAGACAGCCGATCCTGTAGTTCCTTTCATGACCGAGCTTAGGAGAAACGCAAACGCCAGAATCGAGAGCATGTAAACTACTGCCAGATAGTAGGATAGAACAAGCTCATCAAGTAGCGTTCCATAGATCGCCTGAGAGGAAACGATGATTATCGCGTAGTAGAGGCTGACTGCGAGTAGTGATGAGAGAGCGGATGCAACATATTTACCTAGCAGTATGATCCTTCTGCGAATCGGACTTGGAAATAGCGCGTAGCCCGTTCTCTGCTGGAACTCTGAAACTATCGCGTCGCTTCCAAAGAAAGTTGCGGATAGAACTATCAGTATCGAAACGAAGTTCAGAAAGGTTGAAGGGAAGGTTCTCACGTCTGAGGAATACCCCCTTCCGAGCAAGAGAGGCAGAGCCAACATCAGCCAAGCGATGAAAGCCGTGATAATTAGTATTCCGAATAGCCTTTGTCCCCGCAAGTATTTAAGAAGCTCATAGCGAAGTACCATATGTAGCTGTTCACTGTCGCTTGGAGGACTACTTTTCATCTCACTACCTCACGGATTCAGCTATAATCTCCAAGTACATGCTCTCAAGGTCGGTGCCGGTAGGCTTGAAGCTAGTCATCTTCAAGCCAAGTTCCAAGAGGCTATCGTGCAGTTCGGCCATGGAATCTTCGTCACCCTCGAACTCGATGAGAAGTACTTGAGAACTAGTTTGCTTAACGTTTCTAACACCTCTGAACCGGCAAATGTCATCTAGCTGGCTGTCAGTTGGAGCTACTAGGGCTCGCACTTCGATTTTCTTAACTGGCGAAATCTTAGAGAGGTTTTCAATCTTATCGCAGACAATTAACCTTCCCCTGTCCAGTAGCGCGACGGTATCGCAGACCTCTTGCACTTCACTTAGGAGGTGGGAGCTCATGAAGACCGTCTTCCCCTTCTCCTTTAGAGTCTTGATTATCTCACGTACCTCATGCATGCCTCTAGGGTCGAGACCGCTTGTTGGTTCATCAAGTATCAAAATCGCGGGATCATGCAATAATGCTTGAGCTAATGCCATCCTCTGCTTCATCCCACGTGAAAATGAGCCGATGGGCTTGTCAGCCCACTCGGTGAGCTTGACTTCATCCAAGACCTTCCTACTTCGCTCAGAGATCTCATTACTGCTCATCCCTCTGAGTTCACCCTGATAGGAAAGCATTTCATTCGGCGTAAGGTAAGGATAAAATTCAGGTGTCTCAACAACCGCTCCGACATCGCTGAGAGCCGCCTTGGGATCGGAGGTTACGTCTATCCCGTTCAAGTACGCTTTCCCGCTGGTTGGCTTGATCAAAGTGGTGAGGATCTTGATCGTTGTGGTTTTCCCTGCGCCGTTAGGACCGAGGAAGCCGAGGCATACCCCGCCCTCGACTTTGAGGTTCAGGTTGTCTAAAGCAACGAAACTGTTGTACATCTTCTTCAGATTCTTCGTCACGATGGTATCGGTCGTACGACAGCACCCTCATCGATACTGTATCTCAAAAGCGCGGCCCATAGCGTCTACCTTCTGCGAATTCTACGGTAGACGAAGAAGAATACTACAGCCGCGATTATTGGAACCAAACCAATGTAAACTATCGGACCAGCGCGTTGTTCCACATCAACCCTTAAACTGAATTTTTGTGCTTCAGTCTGGTCTGATACGAGTTTGAAGTCGATGTAGTAGCTACCAGCGCTCACATCCGACTCCGTTTCTATGGATATGGTGAATGTTGTCTCTTGATCGGGCTCCAAGGATGCTAATGCCCTAGGCACCACTCTCACTGTGAAGTCTGTGGGAGCCTGCCCATCCAGCTCAACTCTTACGTTTGTGACCTCGCTACCTCCGATGTTTCCGATCGTCAATTCGTACTCTATTTCTTGTCCTGCGAACACGTTTGTGAACATATTCTCATTTGTAACTGCAAGGTCGTAAGAACCCAAGATGCTCGCGCTCAATGAAAGGGAGGCGTCTATCTGGCGGTTCTCGGACGTGACTGTTACGACGATCGGGTAGCTGCCAATATCAGCCTCTATTAGTGGCGTCACTTCCAATGTTAATTCGAGAGCTTTGTTGCCCTCGATGTAAACTCTCTTGACCTCTTGGGATTTACCGCCGACCGTAATCTTGAAGGCAGCGGTCCAATCTTTTGGCAGAGACACGGCGAGGATAAAGATGTCTCCAGTTTTCCGCTTGTTTGTAATGGTGATCGGGTAGCTCAAGGAACTGCCAACATGCGCTATTATCTCAGGGGAGGTTGTAGTCAAGGACAAGGCTGCTTGGGCTTGTGGAGATTGGATCTCTAACGTTAAAGGCAGGTTGGCGGAAACTGGGAAAGAATAGCTGTCGTGGAGGCCTTCGCCAGAGGCAAATACTTTGAACTCATACGTCCCTGTAGTGGCGTGTAATGGAATATCAACGGTCAGTTGAATGGTGGCTGTTTTCCCCGCTTCGAGATGAACTCCTTGAATCTGTAGGTCTTTGAGGTAGAAGCTGTATGTCCAATTCTCTGGCAAATCGATTATGGAAAAGGATACTGTAATGCTGAACAAAGTGCTGGCGGCTAGAGTTATCGTGAAATCCGCTGTTTCGCCTGCGTTGACGACTACGTTTGGAGCCTCGCTCCACATCCTCAACGCCGATGAGTTAACAGCCTCGGCACTTCCAGCGAACAACGTCGGCATTACTAGAATTGTGACCAACGCCACGAGAAGCGTCAACTCTTTTTCGCGTCTTGCAGTCACTTGACATCACTTTTATAGTCGATAGTAGTTTCTTCTTAGCTATAGTGCAAAAATTTAAATCTTTCTCTCACGATAAAAACTATTATCGGTGATAGAAGAGATTTCTATGCAACATAAAAATTGGATGCGCTCTGCAGTCAAGGAGAAAGGTTTAGCTTCGATCCTTGGACCTCTTGAAACAAAAATAATGCGCGTGCTTTGGGAGACAAATGAGGCGTCAACTGGACAAGTACACGAAGAGCTTAGGAAAGACCGGGACATAGCATTGACCACGGTCAGTGGAACCCTCAATCGTTTGTATGAGAAGGGCCTACTTCACAGGGAGATCGGTAAGGGAAAGCGAGGTCTAACCTACATCTATAGACCGAAGATGAATGCGGAGAAATTCAAGGAATTTATAGCTGAAAAGGTGACACATCAACTCCTTAAGGAGTATGAGGAGCCAACGGTTGCAACACTGATAAACAGCCTAGCGGAAAACCCTGAGAAGCTAGAAGAACTTCGCAGAAAGATAGATGCCCTACTAAAAGAGAAGATGGGAGAAACATTATGAGCGCTAAAGGCCGCTATGATAGAAAGACCCTTCTTTACGTCGCTGCGTTGTGCACATTACTATTCGTTTCTAGCTTTATAATCGGATCATATGTAGCTATGAGACGTACAAGTGGGTCTTTGCCAGCGCCACCTAATGCCGCGCTTGGAGTCGTAGCAGTCTTAGCGTTCGCGCTGAAGCCGCTCGCTCCCCACAGCTTGATATTCTACGCGATCGCGGTTCTAGGCTTCATCCATTTTAAAAGTTGGCGAGTAAGAAAAGGAATAGGAAGGAAGAGTATTCCAGCTCGTGATCTGGATTTGCAGGAGATGTTGAATAAAGTTGCGAAGGAGGCTGGAGTTAGGAACATTGAACCGATAGTGATAGATTCTAGCTTTCCGAACGCCTTCGTTTTCAAGAAGGGGCAAAAGCATCTTGTGGCTGTCACCATTCCACTGTTGGAAATGCTCGATACAGATGAATTGGAGAGCGTTCTTGCTCATGAAGTCGCCCACATCAGGAATAGGGATCGGAGGGTTAGGATCTTCGGCCTGATAATCGGTTCCCATTACTTCTACCTCCCATTCGTACTCCTACTAGTGAAAGCAATCTTTAGAAGGAGGGAGTATCTTGCAGACGAAACCGGGGCCGTGCTGAAGGGAACCCCCAAGCCATTAATTTCAACTCTCCTGAAGATCAGCGAGTATATGAAAAGCTTCTCAGGATCGATGGATTCGTATCCTTCATCCATCTCATTCTCATTTATATCCCCTGCCAAGAGGGGCTTGCGAAAGCTTCTTTCAAGTAGCCCAACCATAGAAGATCGTATAGGAAATCTTATGAAGTTACCACTATAGGCTGTGTAAGGCGATCAACTAATTCTACATCTCTTGGATAGCCGTAAATCAAGAGCTATTACTGTGTCGAAAGTTTTCTTCGTCACTGAAAAAGACGACAATCCCGTGCTACGTCACAGTCTTATAAGAACTCAAGAAAGAACTGAGAGACTAGAAAACCTTTTCTCTTTCCCTCTTTCTTAATTTTAAAACTCGCTCAACTATACTTTTGTTATATTCATAAGTTTGCCAAAACTTAATTATCTTATCCGCGCCAACCTAAAGCGGAAAAAGGTGCGGGCATGTCAAGACAGCCGTCGGCGTCGAATACTATGGGAGAACTTCTTTCTCTAGAAGAGGAAGCGAAGATCCTCCGAGGCAAACGGGACAGTTTCAACGGGGAAGCTAGAATATGGGTTGAAAAGAGAGATCAGTTGAATGATGAATTTAGGCGAATGAGCGAGGAAATACAAGGCCTGAAGAAGAAGAGGGATACACTGAACGACGAAGTCAAGAGGCTGAAAGCAAAACGGGATGAAGCTAGAGCGAAAATTGCCGAGAAGAGGAAAGGGCTCGACGAGCTGAAGCAGAAAATCGAGTCTCTTAGGAAGCAAACTTCTACCACCTATCCGGAGGCTAAAGAGACGATGCGAGCCCTAGACTGGAAGATACAGACCACACCGATGCTGGCGAAAGAGGAGAACAAGCTTATCTCACGAATAAAGAAGCTAGACGCGGAGCTTACTCTACACAAACAGAGCAGAGACTTGGAAGGAAGAGTGACGGAGTTGAAGGCTGAGATTGGGGCTCTCAAGATCCAAGCCGACACAATTCATGGCGAACTTTCAAAGTTGGCTGAGGAGAGCGAGGTCTACCACAAGAAGATGATGGAAATCGTCAAAACTGCTGCTAAAGTTAAAGGTGAGGCGGATAACGCTCACAAGAGTTATGTCGATCTTAAGAACAAGGCAGCAGACACGCATAAAGAGTATATGGAGCGGTTGAATCGAATTCGGCAAATCGAGTATCAGACACGAGCGGAAGAGGAATTAGACCGCCAAAAGAGGATTGAT
>Ga0315312_1001696_pt1 | contig 16475 bp, 18 predicted proteins | sample TDP7_MG_FD_203629 | JGI IMG/M metagenome (GOLD analysis project Ga0315312, IMG submission 203629) | Freshwater sediment microbial communities from Lake Towuti, South Sulawesi, Indonesia - TDP7 | ecosystem: Environmental > Aquatic > Freshwater > Lake > Sediment | place: Indonesia: South Sulawesi... | reverse complement strand
ATACTCCTTTGTGTGAACCACAAAGAGCAGAGATTGTTTAGCCACCTTGCCTTTTGCATCTACCCTCAATGTAGCGCTCCGATAAATCGGAGCCTTTTCGTAGCGAGGCTAAAGCCTCACGCTACCTTCCTAAACAATCTCCATAGCATCTAGACTGAGTATGGTATAATGTCGTAGAGGAGTCTCATAGAGGAATCGAAAACAGACAAGGTTATGAGAAAGGTGGCTTTGGTTAGAAATGCTGATATATCCGCTGGGACTCATAATTGTATCGTTGCTCTGGTTTTTTGTGAGAGCATACTTGGAAATACCTGAAAATACTCCACTTTTCCAACAGGGCACATTCATGTTTGGCGATTCCTTCGTGGCAGGGCTCGGTGCTTTGGGAGCCTTGGTCATAACAGCCCGTATCATACTCGCTGTTTGGAGTCTTTTTAAACCCTGATGGTCGAGAGATGGTTAGTCACCTCGCCTCTTGCCTTTACCCTCAATGTAGCGCAAGTTTTTAGGGTGGCCTTTTCGTAGCTCCGATTTGTCGGAGCGCTACATTCTTCTCCACCTCGCTAGACCGCATGGTGTGGAGTGCAGGCAATTTAATCGACATGGCCTGCGCGGGTGACTTCGTCGTTCTGTGGCTCTATGAAATAGAAATAATTGCCGATGATGGTACTATTCATAGCATGAAGGTCATCGTTGTCGGAATACTGCATGTCGATTTTATAGCCGTCCTCAAAAGCATGCTGTTGCAGCATTAGGGCAAAATCATCACAGTCAAACTCCCCCTCTATGTATTCATGGCTGTCGGTATCGTCTTCGGCTAACCAGTCTTGAAGGGCTTCCAAGGAAGGAAAAATCTTCGGTGGGTAAAGGCCTTTCAGATAGTCAAGTTCATCCTGCGCCTTCTGTAGTTCACCTTCGACAGCAGCTAAGTCAGCAGCCAGCGTATCACTTTCGTTCTGCAAAATCTGTAGTTGACCTTCCACAGAAGCTAAGCCAGCAGCCAGTGTATCCTTTTCACTTTGTAAAATATTGTATTTCTCTTCCCATACCTCCCTTTCAGACGATGAACCCCAGAACCAGAAACCAGCACCAATACCACAAACGAAGACTACGATAGAAAAGATTATTAAGCCAAAAACATATTTTTGCCGGGTTGAAGGTTTTTGTTTCAGTTCATATGAAGGCTCCATCTGTCCTGCCCTCCCGTGACGATCTTGGCTTCACACCTTTATCGATGACTACGCCTTGAACAAGGCAATCGCTGAAAGCATTTTACCTCTGCCTAACCCTCTAGGCAATCGACGTCACACCGAAGCTGTTTGATTTTGCTTCAATTTTAGGTATTTTGAAAGCTCTTCACCCCCAAATTCTTGTAGTTGCCTGATTTATCAGGCAAGGTAGCCCAATAAATTGGGCGACTACATTTTGAAACAGCCTCACCACACCCTGGGCAGAACCTTGAACTGCCCCCAACCTGAGTGTGCTATAATGGCGTAGAGGATTACCAGCCAATCGATGAAAAGGAGGCACAGCCAATGAAAAGAACAGTGGTTTTCGGCAGTTTGAGGCTCGGCACAGAGCCTTTTCGTCTGGACAAGGACAATTCCATAACAACGATTTTTGGTAGCTCTGAAATCGACTTGCGTCAAGCCGAGATGGAACCCGTAACCAACTTCAACATTACCACCGTCTTTGGTGGCACAAAGCTCATCGTTCCAGAAAACCTGGATATTCGCTTGTCGGCAGTCTTCTCACTGGCAGGTGGTGCAGAAGTAAAGCGCTATATCAAAAAGCCAGCAACAGAATCGACCAAGATATTAAACGTTAGTGCCAGCAGTGCTTTTGGCGGCTTGGAGGTGTTGCCCCTGCCCTGATAAAGGCAGCAGGCGTAACAAGACCTGTGACGTGTTCCAGTCAGGCGGATTTGGAGAGTGAGACGAACCAACGTTGCCCGATAGTTGGCAGCCTTGTCAATCAGCACTCACTTGGAAAGTGTTAAGCCATGGACCACTCGTCTTTTTGCTCATCATAGCAGAGTTCAAAGGACTTGCTGTCCTCCGTGCAAACTTGAAAGTATCTCTTCCCTGGCTCTCGCCATTCCCTTTCCACTTTCTCCACTTTATAGACCACGCCTTGATACACAAAGGAAGCAGGGCGCTCGGCGTAGGTATGACCAGAGTAGCACTGGACCTGGATCTCCGTCACCCGTTGCCTCCCTCCAATATCTCTAGAGCATCCACCGGACAGTAATCAACACAAATAAGACAATCGGTGCAATCCTCCCTCTTCACCTTAGCTATTCCCCAAGCCTCCAGCGCCTCGTTGGGGCAAAAAGGGACGCATTGACCACACCCGATACACTTGTCTTCATTGACTACAAGCATGAAAAAACTCCTTCTCAAAGTCAGGTTGCCCCAGGTTTAATCCTTTGTCTTACCTCCTCCACCACAATTCGAGCGCTTTCAGCACAGCCGGGAAGACCTAGGGGCGCTAAAGGTGCTACCCCATCACCGACATTATATAGATTCTCCACAGAGGTCTTCTGAGGGAGACAACCTGGCAAAGCACGATATATTGGCCAGTCCCCTTGCCAGTAGCTGGCGTGGAAGACCTCAGCCTCCCTATCAAACCTGGGCAGATTGTCCCTCAAATCTTGAATCACTAATTCGATCTCCTTCTCCGGTCTCTGGGGAAGGAAGGAGGAACCCGGAGCACTATATGCCATAAGTAAGTGTTTCCCTGGAGGGGCTAATTCAGGGCAGGTAAGGCTGGAGCACACCATAGAGACTGCCCGCCGAGCTTCGGTCAAGACCAGAACGCCAGGATAATCAATAAGAGGTCTATCACTGGCAATGGCCAGGCCAATAAAGGAGACAGGCCAAACCTTCTCTCTCAGCTCCTTTAGATACCCTCTCTCGAAATTCTCGCTTCCCGCCAATGTCAGGGTTTCCTGGGGACCGACATCGCTAATCACTACCTTGGCTGGTATTTCCAGTTCGCTCCCGTCTTTTTCTACCGCCACTCCCCTGACTACCTCATCCTCTACCAGGATACGTTTTGCCCGACAGCGAGTCCAGACCTCCCTGTGGTCTGCCTCTATCGCCTTGGCTAGTTGTTTCATCAGTGTCGAGAACCCTTTTGGGGGGACACCAGCAGTAGCTCCCTGGGCTAGCTTAAGCTGTCGGATAAACTCATTGGCCGGCATCTCATGGAAATTGACACACTGAAAGGTAACCAGCCCCTTAAATACTGCCAGAACCTGCTCATTATGGGTATATTGAAGAAGCCAATCCTGAACCGAAAGCGAGCTGGAGGGCTCTTTCCAGGCGAAGGCCCGCCGAAGAGCAGCCATAATCTTCTCAGTTTCCACATTATCCGCAAAGAGAGAAAGCAGCCTCCTTAGCCCTCCTTTTTCTGGTAATTCATAGTCCTTCCCCCCTATCCTAAAGCAAAGCCTGACAGGAAAAGGACGCACTTCAAAGTCAGCGCCCACCTCTCTAAAAATCGCCTCCACTATCCCCCCTGTCTCTACATAGAAGGAACCGGTGCTAAGCATAAAACCCTTATATTCCACAGAGGAAGCCCTGCCACCTATTAGCGGTAGCTTTTCCACCACCAGTGTTCGGTAACCTTGATGAGCTAACAGTGCAGCAGCACATAGTCCACCCATCCCGGAACCTATAACCACAACATCGTACTTTTCCTGCTTCACTTTATCGCCTCATCGGCTGATAATCAGCCTTATGCGGTGATTTTCCCACAGTCGGGTCTCTATCTCGCTATCAAACCAATGCCGGCGCAGATCGCTTTCTGACCTATCAAGAACAAAGGCAATGCCATAGGAATATTGGACAGAGTAGATGAGTGCCTTCCCAATAGCTGAAGTCACCACCTCAGCCAAGCCGCTGTCTCTTTTAGCCAGTTTCACCTCAAGGGCAATCATGGGCAACTCGCGCACCTCTATCGCTATATCTGGCCAGAAATCTGTTCCATAAGCCCAAACAGACTTAATTTTCCCTTTATCCTTGTCCTTCACCCAAACGGAGGCTAACTCTCCCAGCTCAGTATTGACATACTCCGTAACTATGTCGCCAACGTCCAGCAATAATTCACCCGCTGCCTCGTAGTCCTCGAACTCTGTGTTTTGCAGCTTTTCACAAAGTCCGTCAATAAGCTGAGTAGCATCAAAGTATTGCAGCATTATAAGAACCCCTTTCTAAATTGGCGGTCTACTCTTATGCCAGTCTTGTGGGTGTCAGGTGCAGCACCTGACACCCACTTTATGAGCCGCTAAGCTTGCCTACTCCCTTACTAGCTTTCCGCCAACGTAAAGTTCCCATTTCGTTAAAAAAGAAAAAACACCTGACCTACTTAGCACTGCCGGCGTGCTTGCCATCTTAAAATCAACCCTTGAGGGACTTAAGAAACGTTTCTTCACTATAGCTCCATCTAATTTCATCTTGAAACTCCCCCAGAAAGCCCATTCAATCTCAACTACATGCTCCTCGCCCCCAATGGTGACCGTCCATGCTTTGTATGGCATTTCCCTGCCCTCCTTTTATCTTAGATTTCAGGCTTCCTCTTATGCCAATCAGTGGCTTGCTCATAGGCGAAGGCAATGCGGAGTAGCATCTCTTCGCTAAGAGGCTTACCGATAACCTGCATGCCTACCGGGAGTCCGTCTACAAAGCCAGCCGGGAGGGAAATAGCCGGAATGCCAGCGATATTTATCGGCAGGGTGCAGACATCGCTAAGATACATCTGAAGGGGGTCATCCACCTTCTCGCCGATCCGGAAGGGCACAGTGGGGGAGGTGGGAGTAACCAGAGCGTCGAGCCTTTCGAAGGCTTGGTCAAACTCCTGCCTTATCAGGGTGCGCACCTTCTGAGCCTTAAGATAATAGGCATCGTAGTAGCCTGCTGATAAGGCATAGGTTCCCAGCATAATACGCCTTTTCACCTCAGAACCAAAACCAAATTGTTTGGTCTTTTCCATAGCATCCCACATACTCTCCGCATCTTGAACAGAAAAACCATACTTCACCCCATCATAGCGGGCAAGGTTAGCCGAAGCCTCGGAGGGAGCGATGATATAGTAAGCCGCCAAGGCGTAAGGGGTATGAGGCAAAGACACTCCCCAGTCTATCTTTGCCCCCAGTTCCTCCAACTTAGCAATGGCGGAATTCATTACCTCCTCTACCTCTTTTTGCATCCCGGAGACAAAATACTCCTGAGGCACCCCCAGACGTAGCCCGTGGAGGTCAGGGATAAGCACCCGTGTGTAGTCAGGCACAGGATGGGGTAAGGAGGTAGAATCCCTGGAATCATAGCCAATGATGGCATTCATCACCAGGGCACAATCAGTAGCATCCTTGGTCAGCGGTCCAATCTGATCCAGAGAACTGGCAAAAGCCACCAAGCCATATCTGGATACCTTCCCGTAGGTTGGCTTCAAGCCGACCACATTACAGAATCCTGCCGGTTGGCGAATGCTTCCACCCGTGTCAGAGCCAAGGGCATAAACAGCCTCGTCCGCAGCTACTGCTGCTGCGGAGCCCCCACTGCTACCACCGGGAACACGGCTCAAGTCCCAGGGATTGTGCGTGGGGGAAAAGGCAGAGTGTTCAGTGGAAGAACCCATAGCGAATTCATCCATATTTGCCTTGCCTACCATCACTATCCCACAAGCCTTCAGCTTCTCCATCACTGTAGCATCGTAGGGTGGGATGAAGTTCTCCAGCATCCTTGAGCCACAGGTGGTGCGTACCCCCTTGGTGCAGATATTATCCTTGATCAGCGCCGGGATGCCGGCAAGTGGTGCCGTTTCCCTCTTTCTTATCCTCTGGTCTGCGGCTTTTGCCTGCTGCAGAGCCAGGTCTTCGGTGATAGTGACAAAAGCACGAACCTTCCCCTCTACTTCCCTTATGTGGTCAAGGACAGCTTGGGTTAGCTCCAGGGAAGAGAGCTCCTGGCGCCGGAGCAGCTCGCTTGCCTCATGAATAGTCAAACGAAAGAGATCCATCCTCACTCCAGCACCGCCCGCACCTTGAAATGATCCTCTTCTTGAGAAGGGGCATTGGCTAACACTTCCCCTGCTAGAAGCGAGGGCGCCGGTTCGTCATCCCTCAGCACGTTTTCCAGAGCGATGGAGTGTGCGGTAGGTTCGACATCAGTGGTATCCACTTGCTGTAGTGTCTCGAAGTTCTCCAATATATTTGACAGCTGCTCTCTGAATCTCTCCGTCTCCGCCTCACTCAGTCCCAAGCGGGCAAGAAGAGCTAAGTGCTTCACCTCTTCTCGACTAAGCTTCATTTCACCCCCACTTACATCATCGTGCAAACCTTCGTCCTTCACACCTTGCTCGCCTAAAGTGAAAACTCTTTCTCTCCAGGGCTTGCCAATTATAGGACTGTAAAGTATTATAAAACTATAGAGCATTATACAGTAAGTAGTTTCCCAACAGAAAGCTAAGGGATACCAAAGGAGTCAAGCCAAAAGATGCCCAAGGTGTATTTTATTGATGTGACCAATCGGGATGCAGTGCAAGCCTCTCGAATTAACCTCTCCAAGCTGCAAAAGACCATGGTAAACATATATCTCGGTGAGATGGGTATCCATCAATCTGAATTTGCTTTTCCCTTCGCCAAGAATGAGCAGAACTATTTGCGGGCTAATTTGGAGCTTAGAGAAATGGGGGCCATGGGGTCTCTCATCTTAGAGGGCTGGTGTCGGGCGGTTGTCCCAGATGTAGCTGAGGCTATTACTACCGGGGTAAAAGATTTAAACCTCTCTATATCTACTTCGGACCAGATGATTATGCATAAATTCCGTGGCAAGCTGGATCGAGAGGCGGTAATTCGAGAGATGTTAGCGGCAGTAACCTATGCTAAGGAGCAAGGCGTGAAGACCATTGGGGTAAATGCTGAGGATGCTTCTCGAACAGACCTGGGCTACCTGATAGAGTTCGCTCAAGCAGCCAAAGGGGCAGGGGCAGACCGCCTTAGATACTGTGATACCTTGGGCTATGAAACACCCACCACCATCTATGAAAGGGTTAAAACCCTGGCAGAGCAGGTGGAAATCCCTATCGAGCTGCATTGCCATAATGATTTAGGCATGGCAGTGGCTAACTCCGTTTCCGGGGCAAAGGGGGCAATTGACGGAGGGGTTGATGCCTATATTAATACCTCGGTCAATGGGCTGGGTGAGCGTGCTGGGCAGGCAGACCTGCTGAGCTGTATCCTTGCCCTGAAATTTGCTCGTGGGGTGGAGGAATATGAAATTGGTGACCCCATAGACCTCAAGGTTTCGGCCAAGCTGGCGAATTATGTTTCCTATGCCTTCAAAGTTCCCATACCCATCAACCAGCCTGGGGTAGGGGCAAACGCCTTCGCCCATGAATCAGGTATTCATGCTGATGGGACTCTCAAGGACCGCCGCAATTACGAGCTTTATGAATATGAACTGCTCGGACTGGACCTAGAAGCTCTGTCTCCCAGAGGAAGGGTGATCACCACTGGTGAGTTTGGGGGGCTAGCTGGCTTTGAATATGTCTATAGCAGGCTGGGCATCGCCTTCACTAGCAAGGAGGAAGCAGGGCGCATCCTGAATTTAGTCCGCTATGCCAGTGCCCACAATCAGCTCCCCCTCACTGATGACGAGCTACGCTTTATCGCCAAGTATCCTGGGCAAGTAACCACAATCCTTACTGTTAACCCTGTAGAAGAGTTTTCCTCTCCACTGGAGCAACGCACCATTCAAGCCTTTATAGAGAAAGTAGGCAGGGAGGCTGAGCAATTTTTGGGCAGTGAGCCCGGCGCTATAGTAGCTCTACTTCCTGACGGACCCTCTTATGCCCGTGCCCTTCACCGCTACCTCGTGGATCGAGGCAAAAATGTAACTCTGACCAGTCTGCATCTTGAAAAGGGCGGGTTGGAGGAGGAAAAGATCGAAGGCAGAAAAGTTTTGTTGGTGGATAACGATACTCATACCGGGGAGACCTGTAAGAAAGCGAAACAGAAACTGCTAGAATTGAAGACAAAGCTGAAACTAAAGGGAGAAGTCCTCCTTGCCGTATTGGATGATTTTGCTTACAAGGCGGATTTTTGGGTAAATCGGCCAAAGAAGTAGACCAGCCCCACAAATTGCGGGAATAACCCCTTCCTCCTACAAGAAATGCTTTTCGAACAGGCTCTATAGCGCGACATGGTAAATTTATATGGATAATTTTGGGATAAATAAGGTATCAGGAGGTACCAAGTGAGCCAGGTGATCAAAAGCGACTGCATATTGTGTGTTTCAGGATGCGGGATAAACGCCTATGTTGAAGACGGTAAGCTGGTAAAAGTCGAGGGTATGCCTGAACATCCTTTGAATAAAGGTGGCTTGTGTCCCAGGGGGGAAAACCTGGTCGAATTTGCCTACGCTCCAGACCGTGTCAAGTATCCCATGAAGAAGGAGAACGGTGAGTGGAAGCGGATTTCCTGGGATGAAGCGCTCGATACTATAGCCAGCAAGTTAACCAGAATCAAAGAAGAATACGGTGCTCACGCCCTGGCCATTTTTAATGGCTCCATGGCGGTGGAGAATATTGAGCTAGCCGCTTTCACGCAGCGGTTCAAGGGAGCCTTTGGCACCCCAAATTTGATCTCCGTGGAAAGCTTTTGCTTCCGCATTCGTGTCATAGCTCACCTGATGACCTTTGGAAGATTCACCAGCGAAGACCCTCTGGAGGCAAAATGCATCGTACTCTGGGGCAATAACCCGGATGAATCACGCTGGATGTGGGCCGAACACATCCATGCGGCAGTAGACAGGGGATTAAAGCTCATCGTCATAGACCCCAGACGCACGCCACTAGCCAAGAAGGGCATACACCTTCAGATTAGACCGGGAACCGATGCTGCTCTAGGGCTGGCCATGTTGAATGTCATCATATCAGAAGGCCTTTACAATAGACGGTTTCTTAAAGAGTGGACTGTTGGCTTTGATGAATTGAAAGAGCACGTTAAGCAATATCCTCCGGAGAAGGTGGAGGGAATAACCTGGGTACCGGCTCCCGAAATCAGAAAGGTTGCCCGTATATTCGCCACTGTCAAGCCAGCCTGCATTATTCCGGGTACCTGTTCGCTGGCTCAGAACGGGAATGGGCTGCAAAATGAGCGTCTCTTGTGTATCCTGCAAACAGTAACTGGGAACCTTGATGTGCCCGGTGGCTGGGCGATGACCCCGCTCATACGCCTCAGCGATTTGAGGCTACCGGTAGACGAGGAACCAATAGGAGCGGCTGAATACCCTGTATTCTATAAGACCGGAGGAAAAGCAGTTCCCTATGGTCAGACAGTGGTCTTCCCTGATGTAGTGCTCAGTGAGAAGCCTTATCCCATCAAGGCTCTGATAGTAACGGGAGGTAACCCAGCGCTAACCCTACCAGATTCAAATAAGGTAGCTGAAGCGTTGCAGAAGCTGGACTTGCTGGTAGTAATCAATCCTTTCATGACCGAGACCGCCGAGATGGCCGACATTGTGCTTCCAGCCTGTACCTTTCTGGAAAAAATGGGGTTGGGCATGGTCTATGGGATAAACGCTGGACTACCCTACGTACTACTGCGAAAGCAGGTAATTGAACCTCCTGGCGAAGCCTGGGCCGACTGGAAGTTCTGGACTGAGCTGGCTAGGAAAATGGGATTGGGTGAGTATTTCCCCTGGAACACGGATGAAGAGGTGGTGGCTCATCTCCTTGAGCCCAGCGGAGTTACTCTGGAGCAGCTTAAGGAAAATCCCTGCGGCGTCTACTATGATACCAAGAATTACAATGCGCGGGAAACGTTTGGGTTCAGAACACCGTCGAGGAAGATTGAAATCTACTCCAAGGCATTGGAGGAAGCGGGCTTTGATCCATTGCCAACTCACCGAGAGCCCAGCGAAAGCCCGGTGCGTACGCCGGAGGTAGCAAAGGAGTATCCCTTGATTCTGATTACCGGAGCGAGGATGCGGGAATACACTCACTCTCAACTCCGCAATATGACCCAGATGCGCCGCAGAGCTCCCGAACCTCTAGCCCAGATTCATCCCGCCACTGCCAAGAAGCACGACATCGTTGATGGTGAAATGATTGTGATAGAGACGAAGAGGGGAGGCATAAAGATGAAGGCTAAAGTCACCGAGGATATTGCCCCTCAAGTGGTCAGCATTCCCCACGGCTGGGCTCAAGCCAACGCCAATGTCCTCACTGATATAAAAAATCGTGACCCGATATCAGGATATCCAGAACTCAAAGCCTTACTGTGTAGGATAAGAAAAACACTTCCCTGATTTCTGTACCATTCTCAGGATGAAAATAGCTGACAAGATAAGGGAAGCAGGCTTTCTCCGCAGGGAGAACCGCTTCGCATGCCTTGTGGAGTTAAAGGGGAGCAAGGAGAGGGTCTATCTCCCCAATTCAGGAAGATTGAATAGCCTGCTTTTCCCAGGACAAACCGTCTTCCTGGCCGAAAGGTCATCTTCCTCTCGGAGGACGAGATACGACTTGGTGATGACCCTCTTAAACGGGAAATTAGTCTCGGTGGACGCTCATGTTCCAGGGGAACTGGTATATCAAGCTTTGTGTCAAAGGGGGTTGCCCCAGTTTGGTGAATACTCCTCCGTTCAGCGTGAGGTAGCTTTTGGCGGGAGCAGGCTGGACTTTCTCTTGAGTAACCATCTTCCCCAGTGCTTCCTGGAAGTGAAATCAGTTACCCTTGTCCAAGAGGGTAGGGCTCTCTTCCCTGATGCCCCTACCTTGCGGGGGAGGCGTCACCTTAAGAGTTTGACCTGGGCAAAAAAGGAAGGGTATGAAGCAGCCATTGTCTTCGTCATTCAGCGAGAGGATGCTGCAAGCTTCTCGCCCAACGATGCGGTTGATGCTGAATTTGGGCAAATTCTTCGGGCAGCTCAGCTTCAGAGGGTTGCTACCTATGCTTATAGGTGTAAGGTAAGCCCAAGAGAAATCGAGCTAGCTGAGCAGGTGCCCATTTGTCTTTAAGGGGTGGCAGCCATTAAAGATATAGTAATAAAACCCATTGGCCAGGTGAGGAACAACATCAACCTGCCACTAAGGGAGGGGTGGGAGGAGGTTGTTTCGGAGCTTATCTTCGATGCTAATCTGGAAGAGGCTACCGAAGGCCTAGAGCAGTTTTCCCACATCATTGTGGTCTTCTGGATGCACAAAGTCCCTCCAGAGAGAGGTACTCCTATGAAGGTTCATCCTCGAGGGAGGCAGGATCTTCCTCTGGTAGGCCTGTTTGCTACTCGCGCCCCCTACAGACCGAATCCAGTAGGGATGAGTGTCGTCAGATTGCTGGAGCGGCGAGGGAATGTGCTCAAGGTTAAGGGGCTCGATGCCATCAATGGGACGCCGATAATAGATATCAAGCCTTATCTTCCCAGAGATAGTGTTGTTGAGGCCGCCTTCCCCCAATGGGTGTCAAAGCTATGACCAAGACACTGCTGGATATTTATCACCGCCTTCTGGCTCACTATGGACCTCAGCATTGGTGGCCAGCAGATAGCCCCTTCGAGGTGATTATCGGTGCTATCCTCACTCAGTCAGCAGCCTGGGGGAATGTAGAAAAGGCTATCACCAACCTGAAGGCAAAAAGGGCAGTCTCCCCCGGTGCCTTGCGTCAGCTCTCTACAAAGGAACTTAGCCAGTTAGTTTACCCTTCAGGCTACTATAATGCTAAGGCAGTGAAAATCAAGGCCTTTGTTCACTGGCTAGGAGAGTACTACAACGATAACCTTGATAGGCTATTTGCTTTAGACATCCCTCTATTGCGGCAAGAGCTTCTCTCTGTTCACGGTATTGGTGAGGAGACAGCAGATTCCATCATCCTCTATGCTGCTCATAAAGCTATTTTTGTCATCGACGCCTATACTCGCCGCATCATCTGCCGCCTTGAATTAGGGCCTCCGACCAATAGCTATGCCGCCTTTCAAGCCCTCTTCATGGAGCACCTTCCCCACGATGAATCACTGTTTAATGAGTATCACGCCCTCTTTGTTCGCCATGGTAAAGCCACTTGCAAAAGGTTTCCTCTTTGTGGACAGTGCTGCCTAGCTTCTCTCTGTCCTTCTTCTAAAGCATCGAACAAGGCAGCTGTTCAACTGTCATCCTGGGTCTGGAAGTGAAGAGGAAAGGTAGAGATTCTTCAGTCGCTTTGCTTCCTCAGAATGACAAGAGGCGAAGGGTTCACAATGACAGGTAGTATTAATAAGCGGCCTTGGCACTCTGCTGTTTGCCTTAGAGGGGGGCCAACGATTATAATTGTCGCTGGTCTGATTTAGAGGAAACGAGATTCAAAAGAGGAAAGGAGAAGAGATGGTCGGCATAGTTTCTTACGGAGCTTATATCCCTATCTACAGGCTTAGCCGGGAGATTCTGGACCAGGTCTGGGGTGGGGGTGCTGGGAAGGGGGAGAAGGCTATAGCCAATTGGGATGAGGATAGCATAACTATGGCGGTAGAGGCAGGGATGGACTGCCTTAAGGGAGTAGAAAAACAATCTGTAGATGCCCTCTATTTTGCTACCACCACACCACCTTACAAAGAGAAGCAGTCGGCAAGTATTATAGCCGCTGCTCTTGATCTACGTGAGGATATAATTGCGGCTGACTTGGCTAACTCCCTCAGGTCTGGGACTATTGCTATTAGAGTTGCTCTTGACGCGGTAAAAGCAGGCTCGGCGAAAAAGGTCTTGGTCATCGTCTCTGACTGCCGAATTCCGGCGCCCGATTCGGCGTTTGAACCCGTCTTTGGAGATGGCGCGGCTGCTTTCCTCATCGGAGAAGACGGGGTGACGGCTGAGATTGAGGGCAGTTACTACCTAACTAGCGAGTTTATCGATGTGTGGAGACTTGAGTATGATGTAGTGCCTCGAACCTGGGAGGATCGCTTCACCCTGGAGCAAGGATATCAGCCCCACCTTCAGAAAGCCTTCTCCACTTTGTTAAGCACTCATAAGCTAACCCCCAAAGACTTCACCAAGGCTGCTTTCTATGCCCCCAACGCCAGGAGCCATGCAGCCATGGTAAGGGCCCTGAGATTGGACGCTAAGACTCAGGTCCAGGATCCTCTCTTCGATAATGTTGGTAATACAGGAGCAGCCTTTGCTTTAATGACTCTGGTGGGAGCCCTTGAGGAAGCCAAGCCTGGGGATAGAATCCTCTTAGGTAATTATGGAGACGGTGCTGACGCCCATATCATCCGAGTAGGGAACGGAATAGAAAAGATAAGGGATAGAAGGGGCATAAAGAAACATCTCCAATCTAAACTCGTGCTTGAGAATTATGGCAAGTATGTTAGGTTCAGAAACCTGATGCAATTTGAAGAGACCCCGATGACTAGGCCGAGGACTTCCTTAACAGCCATCTGGAGGGATCGTAACTGGGTTTACAGGTGCCATGGCCATCAATGTAAGAAATGTGGCAAGGTCCAGTTCCCGCTGCAAAAGCGATGTATGTATTGTCAGGCTGAAGAGGAATTCCTTGAGGAGGTGCCGCTGGCTGACAGGAAAGGAACTCTCTTTACCTACAGTATGGATGAGAGGGCAGCTGTGATAGATCCTCCCAATGTGCTGGCTGCCGTCAACCTTGAGGGAGGAGGGAGAGTCTTCAGCCAGATGACTGACCGAGACGTAAACAACTTGAGGGTAGGAATACGGATGGAGTTGACCTTCAGGCGAATTCATGACGCACTGGGCGTTCACAACTATTTCTGGAAATGCCGACCGGTAAGGGAATAGAAAAGGAGGAAAGATGGCAGAGGGTATAAAGGACAAAGTTGCTATTGTGGGTATGGGGTGCACCCAGTTTGGAGAGAGATGGGATGCCGATATAAAGGACCTTATAGCTGAAGCAGCCTATGAGGCTTGTGCCGATGCGGGAGTGGAACTGAAAGATATTCAAGCCATATGGCTGGGGACCCAATGGGGGTCTCAGGTAGTGGAAGGCGGTGTTGTTACCGGGACACTCCTTTCCAGCACCCTTCAGACTCAATATGTTCCGGTGACCAGAGTGGAGAACGCCTGTGGCACCGGAGCCGAGTCTTTAAGAGGAGCTACCTATGCTTTAGCGGCTGGAGCTTATGACCTAGTGATGGCTTTAGGGGTGGAGAAACTCAAGGATATCGGATTTGGAGGATTGCCTTCAGTGTGGATCGGGAGGTGGGAACCTGTGTATGGAGCCTTTGGAACCGGGCCAGGGAGATACGCCATGGCAGCCACAGCCTACTTTGCTAAATATGGCCTCACCCCCGAGGAAGGGAAGAGAATTCTAGCTGAAATCTCGGTCAAGAGTCACTACTACGGGGCTAGAAATCCAAAAGCCCACCTGAGGAGGGAGGTGACTGTAGAGCAGGTGATTAGTGCCCCTATGATTGCCTGGCCTCTAGGCCTTTTCGACTGCTGTGGAGTAACAGATGGTGCCTCGGCAGCCATACTCTGCCGTAAGGAGGATGCCAAGAAATATCGTGACGACTACGTTACTATCAAGGGATTTGGGATAGCGGCAAGCCCAGGCTGGGGAAAGGAGAGAGACGACTACGACTTCACCTACTGGGATGCTACCGAAGCGGCTGCCCGGATGGCATATGCTGAAGCGGGAATAAAGAACCCCAGGAAACAGCTTGATATGGTGGAATTGCACGATTGCTTTTCTATTGCTGAACTCATTGCTAGCGAGTCCCTTTTCCTCTGCGAGAGGGGCAAGTTTAAAGAGCAAATGGCTGATAAGAGGGCCTATTATCACAATGGAGAAATGCCGGTTAACATTAGTGGAGGGCTAAAGTCCTTTGGACATCCTATAGGGGCAAGTGGCTGCCGCGAGGTCTATGAGATATACAAGCAGATTCAGAAAAAGGCCGAGGAACCTTCGCGTCAGATAGAAAATGTTAAGCTAGGATTGGCCCACAACCAAGGGGGACATCCCGGAAAGTTCGTCTGCGGTGTTACCATTGTTGGCACACCTTAACTCCGTAATAACTATAGTATCCGTTGAAAGCACATATTCCTCTCCCTCGAGGGGAGAGGTTAGGTGAGGGTGAAGTGTTTTCCCTCCCTCTTTCACCCTGCCAAATCTTGGATTTGGCAGGGAACCCGGAGTCCCCACCCCGATAAATCGGGGTGGGGCATGAACTCCCTCCCCACCAGGGAAGGGAGGATTTGTGAGCATTCCTGCGGTTAACTATAATTTTGTATGGAAGGATTGAATGGCTGAGGTCCAACCCTTTCGTGGTCTTCGCTACAATATTGAGCGAACAGGGAATATCTCATCGCTCATCAGCCCCCCTTATGACATTATTTCCCCTGAGGAGCAGCTATTCTACTATCGGCAAAACCCTTATAATGTGGTTAGACTCGAACTGGGGGAGGAGCAACCCTTTGATTCGCCGGAAAATAACAAATATACCCGAGCTGCCGATACCCTTAAAAAGTGGCTGGAAGAAGGCATCCTCTTTCGTGAGCCAGTTCCAGCCTTCTACATCTTTGAGCACCGCTTTATTCACCAAGGGGTCATGAAGCGCCGCTGGGGGCTTACTGCTCGAGTGCGGTTGGGGAATCAGAGTGTCGGCGAAGCTCGCCCCCATGAGGTTACTTTGGAATCACGCATCTGGGACCGCCTCAATCTGTTGCGTTCCTGTCGCGTCAACTTTAGCCCGATCCTGGGAATGGTTCGGGGGGGACTTCTGCCGCTTCTCCTTCAGCTCACTAGAGGCAATCCAGATTTAAGCGCGGTAGATCATCAAGGGATTGCTCACAACATGTGGGTGATTAGGAATGAGAAGAGCATGGCAGAGGTCTCTGCCTGGTGTGCCCATAAGGCTCTTTATATTGCCGATGGACACCACCGCTATGAGACAGCCTTAGCCTACCAGAGAGAGCAGCAGGCTGCTCGTTACCATTGTAGTGGCAGCGAAGCCTTTAACTTTGTCATGATGACCTTAACCGATGCTGAGGATCCAGGAACGATTGCCCTCCCCACCCACCGCCTGGTACGGTTACCTCAACCTCAAAGCTCAGCAAAGCTGAGGGAGGAATTAAGCCTCTTTTTTAACGTGGAAGACTGCAATCTCGGTGGTGGCACCCTGCCCGAGATGCTCAAACCCTGGCTAGGCATTTTAGAAGAGCGGGGCAAGAGGGGCACGGCTATGGGACTTTACGGCCTAAATAACCAGCGCCTATATGTGATAACACCTCGACAAAAGACAAAACTCCAAGCTATGCTGCCCTCTAGCTATAGTCAAGATTGGAAGGATTCAGATGTAACCCTTCTTCACTGGATCATCTTGCGCCAGATAATGGGCATAAATACTCCCGAAAAGGAAGAGGAGTGTCTAGCGTACACCCTAGATGAGCAAGAGGCTATAAACCGAGTAAACTCAGGCGAGTATCAGTTGGCGTTTTTAATGAACCCTGTCCCTATTCCCAAAGTCCTGGCTGTA
>Ga0315312_1001695_pt1 | contig 16479 bp, 15 predicted proteins | sample TDP7_MG_FD_203629 | JGI IMG/M metagenome (GOLD analysis project Ga0315312, IMG submission 203629) | Freshwater sediment microbial communities from Lake Towuti, South Sulawesi, Indonesia - TDP7 | ecosystem: Environmental > Aquatic > Freshwater > Lake > Sediment | place: Indonesia: South Sulawesi... | reverse complement strand
TAGATTAGCGACGCCAGGAGCCACGTATCCCCACATGTCTCCTCTGATCTGCGCGCCTATCCATTCCCTATACGGATTCATATAGATAGCCGATTCGGGTGGGAGAACACCGTTAACAAGATTCCTATATGCAACTCGCTCGGCAGTGTAGACCTGCCGGTAGGGGAGTAGAGAAAGCCAAGACTCGCCAATATTCATCGTTGTGAAGTTTGGACCGTAGGTCTCGAGGATATGCAATCCCATGATCGTGTAGTCGATGTCATCGTCACGAGCCATGCGATCTATACTTCCCCATAGTATACGAGTGTTGCGCTTCCTCAGTCTCTCCAGACGTTCTAGCAACCATTCAGGGACACCCTTAGTATGAGTTGGGATCGGCGCAAAATAGTTCGACAAGGGGTAGGCCCCTGCGAGCCTGAGCCATTGTTCAATCTGATCCTTTGCAAGGCCTTCAGCAGGTTTGCCGAGAAGGCAACCAGCGCAGCGGCCGAGCCATCCGCCATAGATCCTATCATAGAGTTCACTATCCGACAAGGTGATCTCAATGGTTTCTGGTTTTTTCGGACGCTGATCCTCTATCTCCCGTAGCTGTGATGGCTCGTTGTAATGGAAGTCAGATCTGAATGGGCTTCGTTCTAGTTCAGCCAAGAGCTTTTCTAGTTCTTTAACACTCTTCTTCCTTTCTAGGAACTTCGCCTCTATCTGACATATGTCATTGCCTTCTTCTCTTCTCTGCATTATCTCGGCTCTCACTATCTGTTCGAGTTCTTCAAGGGTTACCATGAGCTTTGAACCTCCATGTAGAATTACTTTATAGCCTAGTTGATTTATTAATTCTAGGGAGCCGTTCAGCGGATGGAGATGATTCGAAGCTTCATAGCATTCGATATGGATGAAGAACAACTTCGTGCAAACCTATCTAGGGCTCAAATGATGCTTCTCGAGACGGGCGCAGATCTGAAGATTGTTGAACCTGAAAATATCCATATAACTTTGAAGTTTCTAGGAGACATCTCCATTGATGCAGTCGATATGATACATGAAGAGATGAAGCAAGTCGCTTTCACACCGTTTGATGTGAAGATCAAGGGTTTAGGCGCCTTCCCGAATCTCCGCCGCATCATGGTTGTATGGGCTGGCATCGAAGAAGGTTTGATGCAATTAAAGAATGTCTCTGGTCAGCTGGAATCTAACCTCAGAAGATGGGGATTCAAATCTGAGGCACGGGGTTTCAGTCCCCACCTCACGATCGCAAGGGTTAGGTCAGGCCGGAACATAAATGACCTTGCACGGATCATCCAACAGTTCGAGAACCATGAGTTCGGCACAATGAGAGCGAGGTGTTTGAGGCTTAAAAGAAGCGTGCTAACGCCAAAAGGACCGGTATACTCTGTCTTGAAAGAGGTTTGTTACTGAATTTCTTCAGCCTCTGCCGAAGCTGAGCAGATATCCGGATTTTTCTCTAAGACGCATACGTCCGGCAGTAGGGGAGAACCGCTGAGTTAACACTTTTCTATGAGTTGCGTGGTGCTGAGACAGATCGCAAAAGGTTTTTATCTATTGAACTAGGACGGGTTATTTAAGACGCAATAAGGTTATGAAGGAAAAACCTTTGCGACGTGTTCAGGATGAAAAGATGATAAGGTACTGCATCCTCGACATCATAGGAACAGTCTTCCCGTGGAAGGAATCTTTCAGATTTCATTACCTATTCAGCCGCCTTAACCTTAAGCCTAGGCTCTCGGAGGCCGAGCTCAGAAGGCTTCTAAGAGAAAGGATAGAATCGTTGTTCGTGGAAGGAAAAGAGGGACTCAGACGCCTGGTCGAAGAAGCCTATGTCACAGACAGCGTCGAGGATGCGACCTCAGCCGTCGCGTTGTTCGATGAGGTACTATTGGCAGAAGCTGAGATCCACCCCAAAGCGGAAGATATCCTCAATAGACTTTCCTTAGACTATACGCTTATAGTGAGTTCTGACACAACGGGCACCACGAGGAAGATGGTAGAGAGATCTGGAATCGCCAGATACTTCGCTAAGGAGTTCTATTCCGATGAGCTTCACATGACCAAGTCCAAGGAATTCTACGGGCATATCTTGGAGTCGTTTCCCGGCTCTTCACCCCCAGAGTTTGTCTCAGTAGGCGACGGTCTTAGGTCCGATATAGCTTACCCAAAGAGGTTAGGTATGAAGACAATATGGGTGAAGAATGAGGCCTTAGGAACCTATGATGTCGAGCCGGACTATGTTATTGAGGATTTTGCGCAGGTAGTGGACGCGGTGAGAATCTTGGCAAGTTCAAATCATGACCGGAAAGTCTAGGAACAAACTGTCCTTCTCATGATTGCGTTGGAACTAGCGAGAGTCAGTTGAAGACCTTTGGGATCCGGTATGATTCACCAAGAATATTCCGAATATGGTTAATGCCGAACCTGCTAGGGAGAGGGCGGTCAACTCCTCACTCATCAGTATCCACCCGAAGAGCAGGGCGATACAAGGAACAATCAGGCTTGAGCTCGAGAGTGAAGTTGGGTCTTCATCCTTCAAGAGCGTAAGCCAAATAGTCATGCCGATTCCCGAGGCTCCTATCCCGGCGTAGACAAGTATTGCCACGTAACTCCAGCTCCATGCTTGGAATAAGGGCTCCGTGAAGAAGCTGACTCCATACATCATGATCGATGTAATAGTCGCTTGGATCATGTTTACGAATGCGGCATCTTGGCTCTGAAGCTTCACCTTAAAATAGACTGTTCCGACAGCCCAAAGAAACGCTCCCAAAAGAAACAGGAGAAGATCCCATGACAGATGCGATCCAATATTTTCGAGGAACAGAACCGCGACTCCCGAGAAGCCCAGCAAGGTTCCCATAAACTTAATCATCGAGAATGTTTCACCAAGGAATGCCACCATCAGCATGAAGACCATGATCGGTTGCGTATAGGTTAGCACGGCCCCAACTCCACTGCCTTGCGACTTTAATCCAAGACTTGATGAGGCAAAGCTGAACGTCGAGAACAGGCTATACAAAGATATTCTCTTGAGAGCCGTCCAATCCCTTGAAAGTCTTGGCCTATGTGTCGTGTTCAGCCAAAGCAAGAATACTAGTGAGAAGAGCAAGCGGTGCGAGACGAAGATGAATGGTGGTGACCTGTCCAAGCCCATCTTCATAATTGACCAGTTGGAACCCCATATGAAGACCATAACCGCAAAAAGGATCTTGCTTCTAAGTTTCATTCATGAGGCCACGGCAGAGGTTCTACATTAGCCAAGATATTTAAGCTTTACCCAACCGTTCTCAACGGGGTATGGGAGGCTGTTCTGAAGGAATAATAGGAATTTTAGCCGAAGACTGCTCGAGTTTGATCATCACTGTTTTGTTCCAGTAACACATGCCGTCTAATGTGCGCAGATGGGCAAGCGACAATATTTTCAATATCTTGAAGAGATAACGAACTAAGGTTGCCCTCGGCATGCAAAGCTTCTGAACACCTTTCGTTTCTTCTCGACTGGGCAAATACTTGGAACACCAACTGCAATCACCAATCAGATGGTTGGCCTTTATGCAAGTCTCCTGTATGCCCTGTGCTTGTACCAAGTATGGGAACCTATCGAAGAGACCTTTTCTCAGGCAAGGTTAGCGCGTGTACTGACCGCAGTTCTCCGCCGTTTTTCATAGACACCGGCTCTTAGTCATCCTGGAAAATGCTTCCAAGAACTTAGTTACATAATCGTCTTCTAGCGTGTAACGAAATAGGGTATATGCCTTCCAGACCGTGAAAAAGCTCTTGGATGTTTTCGTATTTCTCTCCTGCCCCAACAATAGCTTCTGTTGTGAAGGAGCTATTTATTGAATACTCACTGTACTGTTCATGGTCTTTCTCTATTCAACTGTCAAAATCTTCGAAAAACGTGAATGTGGATGTGCTGTCGTTGAGGTCATAATCTGAGGAAGGAGAAGAACAACTGATGAACAGCAGCGATGCAAGCAAGAAAACCGATATAATCATGACGAAGCCATGAACACGCAGCGATTGCATTCTACATCCGAACAGGAGACTTCCGATTAATTTGGTAAGGTTTTTGTATGTGATTACTTCACACTTACAGAAATGAAAGCAATGCCAAAATCTAAATTTAGATTCCGCTTAACTATGTACTGGTGAATCGTGTGTCGGCTACTTTGCGTGATGCTCAGCATCTCTGTTGGAAAAACTTTAGGAAAATCAATGACAGACTTGATCCTGGAAGAGGTAAAAGCTGGACGCCCTTTGTGATGATTACCGATCTGCTTGAAGAAGCTGGCGAAGTGGCTGCGGTGGTTAAGGGGTTAGAAGGGTTTAAGCCGCCTGAAAAATCAAAAACAAAAGAGATGTTAGCCACGGAGCTTTCGGACTTGCTTTACACGATTTTCGTTTTGGCAGAACATTATGGTATAGAGTTGGAAGAAGCATTTCTCCAAACTGTGAACGATTACACGCTGAGATTCATAAAATAGTATTGTATTCTACTTCTTTGTGCCAGAAAATGTGAAGAGTGCCGGATATTTCATGCCATACTTATCAATTAATTTGCCTAGACTTCTCTCAACATCCGCATCATACCACACTTGCGCGTGACTCAAGTCTTGTCTTGCAAGTTCCGGCGAAATCCAGATATCAGTTTCAATCTTTTCTACACGAATATCCGCAAGTTCAGCAGTTTTCATGGCTCCAACAATTTCATCCGGTTCAAAAAGTGAGTCTCCGCTTTCTCTATGAAGCCTAATGTACGCTTCCTCCGCTTCATTTCTTGGTTTGGTGAACAATTCAATGACGCAGACTTTTCCGCCTTCTTTAACGATTCGAGCCATCTCTTTGAAAATCCTACTCATATCTTTGGGTTGCTTTAACTCTTCGAGTAGGCGATAGCTTGCAACCCCATCAGCAACCCCATCTGGCAGAGCGCCCTTAATATTAGCTGCATCCGCTTGAATAAAGGTAACTATGTTCCCGACACCGTGCTTTTCTAGGCGCTCCGTAAACTCCCCCTTCACATAATTATCAGATACGTCCACAGACAACACTTTTCCTTGTTCTCCCACATTTTTCGCTAAGGCAACGGTAAAACCACCTTGTCCGCAGCCCACATCAACAACTGTCATACCAGCACGTATGCGGAGCTTCTGTGCAATTTCTAATTTTAACTTGAGAAGGGCATCTTCAAGTTTTCCCGCGTCGGTTATATTCCAACTCACTTGCTCTACCCCTGAGAGGCATACACCTCAATTTCTTTAACTAACTCTATAACTCTTTTCTCTATCTCGCCTCTGATTTCTCTGACTTTCTCTATCGGTTTCCCCCTTGGATCTTCAAGCTGCAATCCACCACCTTATCAAGTAATGGTGCTGGGCAGAATCCTCTTGCATCGCATCCCATGACTATGATCCTATCTGCTTCTTGAACGATCTGTGGTGACAAGCTTCGGCTTGTTTTTTGATATGTTAATACCTTTTCCCTTTTTTACGCTTTGTCGCCGAACGACTGCTGATCTTATGTTTGGGTGCACATATATTAGAAACAAGTAATAGAATCAGACTTACTGCCCTAGAATTGACTGCTAGCTCTAGGTGCCTAATCCTGGGTGCGCTTCAAAAGTGTTGGATGGAACAAAGTATGATCTCGAAAAAAGAGAGGCAGAAAATTGAGCAGATATGTGAGCAAGCTCTGAGAAAAGCTACGCCCAGTAAGGAAGAAAGACTGAGAACAATCCTCTTTTGTGAAGGAAAGGCAAGAGAACTGGGCAGTGAACTTGAGAAGGCAGGTGTCAAAGCTGAAGTCGAGATCCAGGGATCCATAGCAAAAGACACGTGGCTCGCTGGCGAAAAAGATATCGACATGTTCATACTCCTCCCGAAGACATACAAAAGGGATGATTTCTCAAAGGTCTTGAATATCGTTAAGAAGGCGGCGGGAGAAAACTGGTTGGAAGCTTACGCGGAACACCCCTACATCGAGGCAAGAATAGACGAGTTCACGATCGACTTCGTCCCAGCGTTCAAAATCGAGATGGCCCAAGAAGCAAAATCCTCTGTTGACAGAACGCCCTTGCACACGGAGTATGTGAAGAGGCATCTCAACGAAGAGGGCAAGAAGGAAGTCAGGCTTCTTAAGCGGTTCATGCATGGAACAGGAACATATGGAGCTGAGATAAAGGTTGGCGGTTTCAGCGGATATCTATGTGAGATCCTGACGCTTTACTACGGCTCATTCTGCAATACAATCGCAGCCGGATCCAAATGGCGAGAAAAAGAGGTCATCGATATCGAGGGATACTATGAGCGGGAAGAAGATGAGGCGAGAAAGATATTCCAAGATAACTTGATAGTTATCGATCCCGTCGACAGGGGACGGAATGTCGCTTCGGCCGTGAGCGAGAGCAGGCTCAACGAGTTTATCGCTGCTGCCCAGTGGTTCACAAAAAGTCCAAGCTTCAAGTTTTTCTATCCCGATGAAACACCGCTTTTTTCCAAAAAAGAGCTAGATGCAATCATACGCCAGAGACGTTCGACCCTAACTTTTGTGAGATTCCAGACAGCCAAGGCCGTGCCTGACATCCTATGGGGACAGCTTTACAAGTCGCTGAAATCACTTAGAACAGCTATCGAACAACATGACTTCGAGGTAACACGTTGTGCTGTCTGGACCGATGAAGAAACCGAAACCATCCTCCTTTTTGAGCTGGGTTCACGTTTCCTTCCGTCCTTCAAGAAACACTTGGGCCCGCCCGTGAAGAAGAGTGAGGACTCTGAAAGATTTCTACTGAAACATCTTCGGTCTGAGAAGACCATTTCAGGGCCTTATGTTGACGGTGCCCGCTGGATGGTCGAGACGGAGCGGACATACATCGACGTTGTATCTCTTCTAGGTGATAAATTGAAAGATGGAGGGAAGGGGCTGGGAATCGCCACTCTAGTCTCTGGAGCCTTTTCAAAGCATTTCGAAATCATAGTCAACGAAGAGATAGTGCACTTCTACCAGTCGAATCCGAAATTCGCGAAATTCTTGGTAGAATACTTGATTTCGAAACCCCCCTGGCTTCAATGAAAAGAGATCTCGACCTGACAAGTTGACAACGAGGTTTGGTCCGTTAGGCTAGGGATGCAACGAGAATGGGAGAACTGGTTCCTCTAGACCGGCTGAGAAAAAGAAGATATGGCCAGATAATTTGCTATCCCGGATGCAGTCGAGATGAGCTCAAGAGAAGACTCGGGGAAATGAAGGCTTTAGATGTCGAAGCGATTGAACTGGTCGGAGAGAGCAGGATCGCCGATCTGCCTCTATTGGGGAAGGGCTGCGCCGGCATAGTCCTCCTAGCCCATACAAAGTCTGGTAAGGTTGCATTGAAGATTAGGAGGACAGATGCAGATCGATCTGCGACGACGCGCGAGGCTAGGTTACTTAAGATGGCGAATTCCGTCGGCGTGGGACCGAAGTATGTCGCCGTCACGGAGAATCTACTTGCGATGGAATTCGTCCAGGGGACGCCTTTTCCAAAATGGATCAGTTGCGCTATAGAGAGAGAAGCGAATATCAGAGTTCGGCACATTCTGCTGGACTTGATGGATCAGTCTTGGAGACTTGACGAACTCGGTCTGGACCACGGGGAGCTCAGCCGCGCCTCCAAACACATCATAGTGACCCCAATAGATAGAGCCCATATCTTGGATTTCGAGAGTGCGAGTCTTCACCGTAGGGTTTCAAATGTTACCTCTCTCTGCCACTATCTTCTCCTACGTGGGGTGGTGGCGGGAGCGGTGGAGGAGAAGCTAGGGGGGTTTGAAAAAGGAGACCTAATAGCTCTTTTGAGGAGGTATAAGAATGATCGTTCAAGGGAGAAATTTGAGGAGATCCCAAGAATATGTGGAATTTGAGCAAGAAGGCTAGATCTCTCTTGTCTTGCACTTCAACTTCTTTATGATCTCTTCCACTTTTAGCGGATCAGCTTTAAGGGTGTAGAGTTGTTTTCGGGTTCGAAGTTTCAGCTTGACGATCTTTTTCAATCTCTTGACAGAACAATATTCTGCTCCGTCCGACATTTTTACGAACTCGTCTTGGTTGTAGATCTCTATGGGCAAAATCAACCCTTCTCTAGCCGCGGTGAGAACAGCAAATCCATAGATAGGTCACAATTTTGCTGCAGTCGACACTTGTGAAGGAACGTCATCTACGGAAAAAGAGACACAAAGAAATGGGGGAAGCTCTAGCTTTTCTTCATTTCTTGGAAGAGCTTCCTTACTGCACCTAGCCGGGCTTTTTGCGCCAGAACATCTTCGGTCACGAGGTCCAAGGCTTCCTCAGGGCACCATTCTATGCACTTAGGTTTCCCGTCACAAAGGTCGCACACAAAGACCACCTTCTTATCTGGGTGCAACATGATGGCTCCGAAGTCGCATGCTTCGATGCACCACCCGCATCCGTTGCACTTATCCTCATCTACCATGATCCGGCCAGTTTCCTCGGATCTCGTCAACGCATCTCGCGGACAAGCGGTGACACACGGAGCATCCTCACACAACCTGCAAGTTACGGATAGGTTGATAAGGGAATCTAGGCGCACTACCCGTATCCTTGACTTCAACGGATTAAAGGTCTTCTCTTTCTCATATGAGCAAGCGTACTCACAGACAGTGCAACCGACACATTTCTCAGGGTCCGCAGCTACAAACTTTTTTGCATGGATTGACGCCATATTTGTGCCTCCCTTCATTCTGTCATTCCAGTATCAAACGATGCATATATGACTTCCTTTGCTTTGTCTAGGTCTTCTCTTCCGAAATTTCGGCGAAGCCTCCAAGATCCAATTGTTTGAGTTTCTCCAATGTTGGAAGCCCTTTCTTCGTCCAGCCGCGGCAAGCGTAGTAGTCATCTAACATTAAGTCCAATTCTTCTTGTGTAATGTAGCTTCCCTTCGAAACAGTCTCGTCTGGAATGGGTGTACTCATGACCTTGGCTGGAAGATGATCATCCTTCCTAGTGAAACCCTCGCGGATATTGAACAGCCTTCCCAAGGTGTTGATTCTTTCGCCGGTCGTTCTCATCTCTTCGGCGGTAACCTCTATCCCTGTGGCCAATGTATAGTATTTCGCAAGATCAGCGAAATTCTCCTGATACACACCTCTGGAGAATTTGCAGACTATGAGGGAGTCTATGAGCGCGTAGAGGTCTTCGATTTCTGTTACTAGTTTAGACCGCCCTTTCTCAAACTTGAAACGGTTCACTTTTCCTCCTAAGTCGAGGCCATAGGCTCCATGGCGATTGTGGTCTGCACCCCTAAAGGAGACGGCGTAGCCTACCGCAGCCGTCTTTAGTCCACGAATGTCGTATCCAGTCATCTCAAGCCCCTTGATATGGTTAGCATATTTCTCAGCGCCTTTACCTATTTTCTCAGATGCTCCCCTGACTCCTTCGGCTAGGATGTCGCCCAGCCCTTCGCGCATCCCAATCTTCTTAACGATTTCCAGCATCGCTTCAGCATTGCCAAAATGGAGATCGATGCCGCCTGTATCTTCCTTGGTCAGTATTTCATGCTCGTAGAGATCCATGGCAAAGCCGACGATGTTACCTGCAGAAAGAGAGTCTAGTCCATAGTAGTTGCACAGGGCCAAAGCTTCGATAACTGCGTCTAACTCATCCACACCGCAATGGGGTCCAAAAGCCCAAAGCGGCTCGTACTCAACTCTTGTGACGGTTCCCTTGTAGGGTCCTTCCCGAACAGCAGCTATGTGCTCGCAACGCATGCCGCAAGAGGAGCAACCAATGATTTTCGCAACGAACCGTTCATTCAAGTATTCGCCGCTGACTCTTTCTGCACCCTCAAAGGTGGCGTTGGTGAAGTTTCTTGTAGGCAGAGCTCCCAATTTGTTATGGACGAGTACGTTTTGCGGAGTTCCCAGCGTCCTATACTTGGCCGTGGCCGGTCCTTTCATCCGCTCATGAATTAGCTTCACAAACTCCAAGAATTCTTCAGGTTTTGCAACGTTCACATCTTTCGTGCCGCGAAGGGCGATAGCTTTCAGGTTTTTGGAACCCATCACCGCCCCCATTCCAGTTCTTCCAGCCGCTCTTGTGTGTTCGTTCAGTATGCATGCGATTCTCGATAGTTTTTCACCTGCCGGTCCGATCGCTGCTATACGTATATAATAATCGCCCAGTTCCTCTCTTATCGCGTCCTCGGTCTCGGCGGCTGGTTTTCCCCAAAGATGTTTCGCGTCTATGATCTGGATGCTGTCGTCATCTATCCAAACGTAAACCGGCTTGTCCGCTCTGCCCTCGAAGATTACTGCATCGTAACCGGCCCTTTTCAGCTCAGCTCCGAAAAAACCATGGGACTTGGCCTCACCCACTCCCCCTGTAGCGGGAGACTTAGAAACAAATGCGTGGCCATTGCCACCAGTAGGCGCCATTGTACCGCTCAAGGGTCCAGTTGTCAGAATCAAGGGGTTTTCTGGACTGAAAGGATCGGTTCCAGGCTTGGAATTGTCGATCAACAACCGCATCCCAAGACCAATCCCGCCAACATAGTTCTTGGCAATGTCCTCCTTCAACGGCTCGGTCCTGTGTGCGCCGCTCAGCAGATCGATCCTCAGAATCCGTCCAGCATATCCGAACAATAAACTACACACCTCAAAGGATTATGGAATCTTAATACGGGGGCATATTTAAAGCTGACTTGACCAAGATTGGTCCCGGAAAGAGGACGGACTCGCTTGAGCCGCTAATTCCTCCTCGATAGATTTTCAATCCGTTTTCTGATCAATCAAGACATTGCTCCAGACAGTCTAAGACTTCCAGCGCACTCTAAAGCAGAAAATGCCAGTTACCAACCGTTTTCAAGCACTTATGCAACTTGAAAATACCGGTTAAGGCGAGGGGTTCAGCCAATGTAACTCCTCCCACGAGACAGGCAATGATCGGCATTCAAACCTCTAGGATGTCAGAATGACCGAAGAAATTTGAAACAAAGATCAAGAATACATGGAGACATTACATGTGAGCCCCCGCAATATACTGCCGATTTGTGGATTCTCATCTTCCAGGCAATAGGCTCCTCTTCATGGCATATGCTCTCACCGAATTTGAGACATTTCTCAAATAACTCTCTTCAAGACTCCTTAATCCTTGGAATTTCTACGGTCGCGCGATGCGTCTGCTCAATTGCTTATCAAGTCACTACTGGGGTCCAGCTGACTTCGATAGTGGCAAGTCATGTCGAAACTTTCTCTACGTGCCGTCTTATCAATTACGGAACAGAAGTTGCATAGAAATCTGGCTGGAGACGATCCGTGCTCCAGCATCATCGCTGTGTCTTGAATGCTGCCTTTCCTAGAAATCTAGCGCTGCTTTCTAACTCCGACTCAATCCGCAGCAGCCTGTTAGCGGTAAAGTCAACTCCGCTCTCCCTGATTTGCCCAGTGTTGAGCCCAACTGCGTAGTCGGCGATATCTACTCCCTCTCCTCGGCTACTGCAGGGCATGACCCCGTAGCCTTTGGTGAACGCAAGATGGCACATGTCTAGGGCCTCACTTATGGTCCCTATCTGGTTGACTTTCAAGAGTACTGCGTTGCAAGCCTTAAGTTCAATCCCCTTCCGGACCCGCGCAATATTCGTAGTGAACAGATCGTCTCCTACTATCTCGATTCCAAGCTCCCTTGCTAGGACAGCATGGCCCTCAAAATCATCCTGATCAAGGGGATCCTCTATGACGATGAACGGGTAGGTGGCTACGGTCTCCTTGTATAGCTCTATCAAGTCCTCCTTCGTCTTGTCTTCCTTGGAAAATAGGCCTACGAATTTGTTCTTTTCTTTCTCGTAGTATGTGCAAGCAGCGATGTCCACCTGAATGCCCACTCTCTCCTTGTACCCAACGTTCTCGATTGCCTCAGTCATAGATTCCCAAAGCTCTCTATCGTGCTGAACTACACTAGGAGGAATCGGAACAAACCATTGAGGTCTTAAGGAGGTTATCCCGTATCTTTTCTGGAGAACTCTATCAAAGTCCCTTTTGACTTCCCAGCAAGCATAAGAGGCTTCTGCGAAATTCTTGAAACCGTAGCATAGGAAAGAATAACTCGGCTTGCCTCCTGAACTCTTTCCACCATTATATCTATCGCTTCCTATCACAGCACCAACTCCCGGTACAGGAAGGATACAAGCATTCACACCACCTATATGCTGATAGAGCGGTATTTCGAGGCTATTAGCAGCTGCCTTTAGGACAGCTGCTGAGACACTGGCCGTAGCGTTGCCGCCAAGCTTTGATTTATCTGCTGTGCCATCAAGTCTAATCATGTTTTCATCGATAGCTCTTTGATTAGTCGCGTCCATACCCACCAACCTGAGAGCGATGATCTTGTTTACGTTTTCAACGGCCTTCAATACACCTCTTCCACCCCAACGCTCGCCACCATCGTATATGAACTGAGCTTCATGCTTGCCTATGGAGACTCCGGCTGTGACCAGGGCAACTCCGGACGCCCCATCCTCAGTCATAACAGTTGTTTCTATGCCCGGGTGTCCTCGCTCTGAGAATACTTCCCGAGCATATACGGACTTTATGGTTGATCCTGATACCATTCTCGTGCACCTTTCTGCGGGTTAGCTGCGCCCAGCAATCAGAGTGACACTGAGATCGCCTAGGCTTATACTCTTTTCCATTACGATGCCGCTCTTCAATTCCGATAATGCCACGGTGGTATTATGCCTCCTAAGTTCGTCAGAAATGTCGATACCTTTCTGCTCCGCCATCTTCAGGGTTTCACCGTCAACGATCCCTCCGCCTAAGCACGGAACGTCTTCATATCCATCGATGAACTGGGTACCGGGGCCATCGGTGCCATCCGAGTCGACTGCACCCATGACGATATTCTTGCTTCCTGCTATTCTCTGGACTGCGGATAGGACGAATTCTTGATCTCGGCCACCTATTCCTTTCTCTTTGCCTACGGTTACGAGCAGTTCGCCACTTGTAAGCAAGACACATGGAGGTTCGAATGGTTGGCCCGTTCGTTCAATCGTCTCAGCTACCGTCGCTACTACTAGACCGGCTTGACCGGCTTCGGCCTGCAATCCTTCAGCCAGAACTATTGGCCTGAAACCCAACTCTTCAGCTTTCTTTTTTGCTCCTGGGATAATTCCCGTGCGGTTTGGCATCACCCCGAAGATGCGGAAGGACATCTTCTCAAACTCTCTTGCTTTCAAGGTTTCATGGATGGGATCAGCTTTCTCCAGGTGCTTCCTGACAGATGGGGGAACACTGTCCCATGCATCCCACTTTCTAAGCATGAGAATTGCGTCTTGGAAGGTCGTGCAGTCGGGGAGAGAGTGTAACCACAGGTTACGATTCATTAGTTGGTCATATTTGCCCGGGTCGATGGCGAGGATATGGATCATTTTTGCGGGATAAAGGTGCCCAGTGATCCTTCCCCCCTTCATCATGTCCAGATGGTTCCTTATAGGGTTGAGATCTCGAGTTGGGGCCCCGCGTTCTATCTGCATTATGTACGTGGCGGTCTTTACGTCCTCCAAAGCAACTCCCGGTACAGGCATAGTTAAGAGCGATGATATGCCATTAGATGCAATAGTGAAAACCAAGTCATTCTCACCTAGGTTTTGAGCCATTTCTAAGATCTTCTCGCATCCCATCACACAGTCTTGGTCAGGTATGGGATGCGCACCCAACGTTACACCTATTCTCTTCAAGATAATCTCATGGCCCTTCTTGTCGATGACGTGGCCACCGGTAAGCCTCTCCCCCAGAACATCCTCAATGGCTTTAGCTACTCTCTGACACCCTTTCCCTGCGCCGAAGACGTAGATTCTTCGCACAGCGGAAAGGTCGTAGACTTCGTCGCCCGTTTTGGGTGACCCACTGGGCTCAAAATCGTTATTGCCGACAATAAGTTTTCCTTTTTCTAGACGCAGTAGGCTTCTAGTATTGCTATATGGATCCGCTGCCTCTAGTCCCGCTTCTAGAATCCCTATGACAGACCTCCGGCCTGTCACGTTACCATGAGTGATGAGGCTAGCTTTGTTCTTGATTCTCAAAGACTTACTTCTACCTCCTCGCTCAGGTCATACGCCCCAGCTCTAAGATATAATTGCAACTATTAATGCTCTGTCTTTTCAATTCCTTTTGATGAAGCACGATCGTTTGAGAGAATGCTTAGGACTTTCTAGGTGAAGCAAGGTGCAGCCCTTCTCGGGGGAAGGCCGCTCACTTCAGAAACCGCAACACGATAGAAACCTCCAGTATGAGACATGACCAGTCAGAGAACAATCTGCCTATCCAACCAGACACTCATGACGAGGAGAAAAGAACGCGTATATCCGCGCCGCAGCAATTGACGCTATGGAATGCACAAGAAAGAATTGGTCGGGAAATTGACTCATGAACGGGAATCGAAATGCGGTAATCAAAAACCTTAAGAATCCCTTCATGGTTGAAGGTAGTTGGCGTCTTGGCCTTGAAAGCCCTGGTAGTATAGTCCGGTCTAGTATAGGCGGCTGTCGCCCGCCCGACATTACAGAAAAAGCAAAATGTAACGGGATCCGGGTTCAAATCCCGGCCAGGGCGCCAGTCCTATACTTATAGCGTTATGCCCTTTCTGAAGCCTCAGAACATCTAATAAGTGAAATCAGGGACTTACACAAGTACTCTAAGAGGCTTGAAAGGCATGGGCGCAGGCAGCTCAGCTCAGAAATGGCGACCCAGGCATGTAGCCGACGAACTTTTGGGAAAAATCCTCGATTTCAAGAAAGCGAACTTCGAGGATGGTCCTACTGTTGATGAGTTCAAAGAGGCCGGTCCAGCGAATTTTTCAGCGGTATGTTCGGCATATGATGGTATTTCCTGCTGGAAACCATTAGAAAACGTAGGGAAAAGATAGCCTAGCTTGTTTTCTTAAGTTCCAGAATGATATCGAGACATAGGCGACGATGAAAGAGCGAGCCAGAACTGACGCTGGCTAAGAGAAAGTCTATGGACACAGGGAAATCGTGAGGCTAGAATAGCCGCAAAGTGCCTTTCTCTCCGAGATTTTTCTGTTCTTGCAAGAACGAGCAGACATTTAGTGTTTCTCATTTTCCTAAGCTTAGAACTTCCTCACTCTCGTATCCAGATCTGTCTAGACTCTCAATCAGGGAAAAAGAAAAGCCATGATTTCTTCGCACATGGTAAAGTCGGGTACTATTAGGTCAGCTCCTGCATCGATCAACCGCTTCACTTTGCGGGGGTTTAGCCCGTTCCTTCTTACTTCATCAGTTGCTACGCCGAGGGCTATTGCGTCTCTCGATTTGGCGTTTCTGATCTCAACTGGTCCATCTCCGGCGACAAGCAGCTCGTTCCCACGCAGGTTGTTCTCGTCGAGGATCTTCTCGATTATTCTCTCTTTGGTGTAGGCTTCAGTGTGGTCCAGGGCGCCGTAGATCCTATCCTCAAAATATTTGGTGATTCTGAGGGCTGAAGCCTCTTTTAGGACGTATTCGTGGTCGGTTCCGCTGGCTAGATACAATGTCACGTTACGTTTGTATAGCTCTTCAACAAAGCTCTTAGATCCCATGATCATCAAATCGTCTGGGTTCAACTCGCCTCTTCTCAGCTTTTCAAGCCTCTGTTCCACGCGGACGAGAAGGCGCTTGTTATATACGCGTTTGTACTCGTAGGCGCTCTTCGGCTCTTTGGTCATCCCGTATCCGCGCACAGCTTCGGCCAGCCATTGCATCTGTTTTATGGTACGGATACCCGTCGAGTGGTCGACGTACTCCCGGACCTCTTTCTCGACTCTCTGGGTCGGAGGATTACCGTTGCAGATCATCTCTATCATGAGAGGTATCATGACGTTCTCCCAACCCTCTCGGATGACGGAGATTGTGCCATCAAAGTCTATCAAAGCATGTTTGATGCCGCCGACTTCTGAGCTGATATTGGGGTTCAGAATCTCCATCCACGGGGACATGGCCACTCATCCTTCTCGGCCACTTCATTGAACTTTGCTAGGATCTCTTGCGGAGATGCTGTGCCGGTGATGTTCAGTTTCTTAAGAATTACACCCGCGGCTAAGTTGGCTATAATGCCCGCTTCTACAGGGTTTGCTCCGGCAGCCAGGCCTGCGGCGATGGCTGATATAAATGTGTCTCCAGCTCCGACTGGATCTATAGGGGGCTTTGTCGGTGCAGCTAGAAGGTGATAGCGGTCCGACTCTGTTATCAGTAGAGCCCCTTCTTGGCTCAAGGTGATGTAGACGGGACGTTTGGCCCTTTTCTGCATCCTCCTACCTATTTCCGTCAGCTCGTCCATTCCTACCTCTAATGGGTTCCTTGAGGGAGACATAGCCTTTACCGCTTCTATTCGGTTGGGTTTCAAGATCATATTCGCGAATAGGCCTATCCGCTCCCTAGAATCGACGACAAAGGTCTTGTGAGGATATTCTTCTGCAAGCTTGTTA
>Ga0315312_1001694_pt1 | contig 16494 bp, 20 predicted proteins | sample TDP7_MG_FD_203629 | JGI IMG/M metagenome (GOLD analysis project Ga0315312, IMG submission 203629) | Freshwater sediment microbial communities from Lake Towuti, South Sulawesi, Indonesia - TDP7 | ecosystem: Environmental > Aquatic > Freshwater > Lake > Sediment | place: Indonesia: South Sulawesi... | reverse complement strand
GATAGCCCAAACTATTTTCGCTAGCACGGGGCTCCGAATCTTCTTAACGCTCCGGACGGTGAGGTTGATGATAGCTCGCTCCGTCCTACCTAAAATCTTAAACCACACCCTTTGCCGCAAGGCCTTGTTCCGGATATTCGTTAATTCGGCTGAGGTAATCACCGCCAACCTTTGCTGAGCTCTTTCATCCATCACTACATTCATGGACATTAAGATTTCAAGACTCCCGCAATTATACGGACGGCGCTATCTCAGAATGATTTTTATTCCTTTAAATATATAAGATTTTCCCTTTCTTCCCTTCCTTTTAGTCAGCTCGCTCATTCTCCTCTTCCCTCTTCGAGGTCGCTTCGCTAAGAGTAGATGGCTTTTCACTTAAGAAAAGGAAATTTGAACCACCATTTTTCTTGCTCGGCTTTTCTCTTAAGTTGGTTGCAAGTTTTAAGAAGAAAAGTTGCAACCTCGGTACTAGTCAGTACTTTAAACGAATGTAATCTGGTATCTTACGACGTTTTATGTATATCTTTCCTAAAATCGCTATTATTGAAGATATGATAATCGAAATCGCTGATATTAAAGATATGATTTCAGGAAAGTTAGGGGAAGGAGTAGAGGGAGGAGGAGATATTTTCGTAACCGAAGTGCTTGTCGTTGTTGTGGTTGTTGTAATTGTCTGGGTTAAGGTTACTTCAATGGGCTTGGAACTCGAAGTAGCATGTTGGTCAGAATCGTCAGCATAAATGCCCGGAATAATAAGTAGAATAACCCCAATAACCCCAATTATGGCTGTCCTAAACTTCATTTTTCCCTCCCCGACCTAGCTCTATAAAGGCAAACTCCATCTTTATAAAGCTAGCGTTCTGCCTTTCATGCTCCGAGGAACCAGATTAGATCAGGATGACATTAAGAAGTTGAAGAGGCTGTGGAAAAGACATGAAACTTGCAATAAGACACATCCTTGTCTGAACCGAAACCGGCACAGTCCTCAGATAAGACTAGACAATAGTACTTCTTCGTTTCCTTCCTCCTAGTGAATTATCTTCCTTTTCTAATTGGCAATAGGAAGTTATATGATTGCGACGCCCTCTTGATTGACTGCAAAAGGTCTAAAGGTGTAGTTTATGGCGAAGAAAGTGGGTGAGTTTAAGAGCGAAGCCCAATTCAAAAAATTCTTTGAGAAAAATCTCGACAAGTTCGGTGTGGAATCTATAAAGCTAAGTCAAAAAGCTTGTCCAGACTATGTTTGCATCATGAAGGACGGTTCAGTTAAGAATATTGAAGCAGAACTTTATGCAAGAAATTTCCTAGAACACTCTCACGATGAAAGTAAGGTTGATCTTATCGTTTGTGCAGTTTCATCCGTGAACGGAATTCACGGAATCCCAGTTATTGCTCTTGATTACAAACCCTCTGAAGTCGTTATTGTTGCAAGTTCAGAGCCAAAATATGCAGAAGAGACTTTTTAGAATGAGAATGCGTGGTACCCGATAGCGGTTGATGAATCGAGATTTCCGCAATATTTAGCCCTTTATTTAAAGAAACCAGTCGGAGCTATAGATCGGTTCGCAAAAATCGATGACAAAAGAACAAAAAGAAGAAAAGATGGAAAGTATCGTTTTGAATTTGAATGGAAGACTAAGCTTGGTCATCCTATCAAATGTGGTCAGCGGATTAGGGGAATTCAAGGACGCTGGTACGTAACTTTAAAGTCTAACTTTAAAGTCTCTACTCCCTGACGAAGTAGAGAAAATTACTATCCCTTTTCTAAGCAGACAACAATTCCGCGCTGTGGAGGACTTTGGTGAGTTCTATGCAGAAGTCAGGAGAGAGGGAATAGAGGCGTCGGTGAAAGACATCGCCATGCTATACGCCATATACAGAAAGGACTTGCGGGCTGACAGGCTCAGCAGTAATAACTGCTCTGAGTTAGACGGAGACCCGGGTAAGGAGCCCGCTACTGAAAGGCAGAAACGCTATCTAATGGACTTAGCCTATGAGAAGGGCTTTTGCATAACGCTGACAGAACTTGACAGAATGACACGAGAACAGGCAAGCAAGACGATAAATACTTTGCTTGAGGAGGATTAAATCCCCTCTAACTTCTCATATCTTATGGGCAACAAAAAATTACTTTTAGCGCTCTCCCACTAACTTCTCGGTCTTTATTATAGGTTTACTTACAGTAAAACTTCCACTTAACTCAGCATATCCGCTATAATTTGTTTTCAAAATGGCTGAACCAGATATAGGAATCGTTTTTTCGACTTCCACTTTTTCAAACTGAATGTTGGAAGGAACGAGCGTGCCTCCCGTAATCACAGCACGTATTATTTGCTCAGAAATGTTTTCATTAAATTGGGCGCCGGGAATGTTATTTGGCCAATAGATAGCACGAGTAACCCACGTTTTACCTCTTTCATATTCTCCTTTTGCGCCAAACTCAGTCGGTCCAGCATATCCTTCCGCGCCTATTCTCTTGGCTTCATCCTCAGTATTACTTATGAAAAGGGCCACTGGTTTTTCTTCATCTTTTGTAAATACTTGGTCTACTTTTACTTCCCGAGTATCTAAAATCCGATTAGCTTTAAACGGTCCTACGTCCTTCTTTTTTCCCCACCTCAAAATACCCAATTCCTAAGACCTCCCCTGCTATCCTGTATAAAAGTCAATGTCATATTAAAATATTTTGCACGTTGGGCATTTACCATTCTTCATTTCGCTTGATATTTCCAAGCTGAGCAGACTTTAAGTCTTGCTCAGTCACTTTCTCGTTCAGCGCACGTAAAGCTTGTTAAATGTGCATACGTCTTTTAATGGGCAAGCATTGCATTTTGGCTTGTTTTTACATACAACTCTGCCTATCGAAGTTATCCCAGCATAAAAAAGTTTAAGGTTATATAAATTATCGCCAAGTTGCTCCAGAAATTCTTCCCTTGAAGTTTCGTAACTTTTCTTAGATTTAATTATACCAACTCTTTCCAAAACAATCTTAACATAATTAGAAATTGGTATGGTTGGTTTGTTTAAAGCAAAGAGCATTATTGAGTCTGCTGTTTCTTTTCCCACTCCTTCAATCGACATAAGGAAATCCCTGACGTTTTCAATCCTTTTCAATTCCTCTAATCCCCCAACTTTCATTAGATTCCTTGCAAGTCCTATCAAACGCCTCGCTTTTATCCTCCTAAGCCCAACAGGTTTTGTTAGCTCTTCAAGTTTTCCAACATCCAAATTAGCGAGCTCTTTAAGGCTTGATAATCTTTTCTCTCTCAATCTTTCTAAAGCCTTCTCGACGCTTGTCCAGGTGGATAACTGTACGAGAATAGCGCTTATCGCGATCTCCTCATAACTGTTTAAACCTCCCCACCACTTCGGGGATTCTACCTCGGACACGATCCATCCGGCACGTTCCAAAAACTCTGTATTTTCCTGAAAAAAATTAACCAAATCCTTCAAATCCATTGCCTTATCACCAGTCCAAGCTGAACTACTTTTTACAATTCATCTTCAACTCTTCTCAGATTCTTGAGCTGTGCTGACTTTAGGTCTTGTTCAGTTATCTTTTCATAAAAAGCCCTGAAGGCTTGTATGACAGCATCAGTATAACTTGTGATAAGTCCTCTTCGTTTCCACTCATTTAACCATAGAGCGGGCTCGCCTTCTAATGTCATGTTAATCCTTATTCTTTTCTCGTTTGAAGCCTTTTTCAATATTCTCCCCTCTTCTATTCCTTGTCTGTCCTCATTTTCCTTCTAGCAAGGTTTCAGGGGTTACTCCTGCAAAGTCTGCGGTCTTTTCTACCAGAGGCCATACACTTTCAATGGATTTTTGGATGATTTCATCGGGCAGTATGGATTGTTGTCTTTTCCTTATAGGCAGGTTCCAGAGCCGGTTGATTGAGCGGGTGGCTGTCTTCAACGGATAGAATCTAGCGACGGTAACGGTGCTTCGTTTTGAAGGAGCTAATAAAGGTGTTACGTTTCTCGGTAGAAGGGCTTGGTCTAGGGCTTCATGGTAATCCCTTGGCCAGAAGTTGCCTGTGACAACGATGAACTGCGGGATGGCCTTTTCAGCCTCCGCATCCAGCAAGCGCGTCCTCGTATCGTTCATAACCCTTGTTAAGCCTCGCCTTACGCCCTCTATGACCGTGTCCCTGTCAGAAATCTTTCTCCTAAACCTTCTCTTGACCGTTATCTCCTCTTCAGTTGCAACTATGCCTATGAACCCGTTAGACTCGTTGATCAAGACCCTCAATATATCTCCTGGTCCTGGAAGCGTTGTATCCCATGTATGAGTTCTGAATAAGCCTATGATGCCTCTCAGTACCATCTCATCCTGTTTCTGCACGGTCCTATGAGAATCGGCTAGGCTGTTGTCCCAAATGACCGAGGCTTTAAATCCATAGGACTTTGATGCGAGCATCAGGGGGAAGACCTGCTTAAAGATGCTTACGGAAACAACATCCTTGGGAATAGTGATTAGCCCTATCTCCATTCCCTCAAATCCCTGGGACCTTAGCTCAAGGTTTAGAAGCCATTGAGGCGAGCCTGCATGCCCTCCTGATAGACTAGTTGGCCTTAGCTGGAACATGGTCCTAATTCCGTTAGCCTTATCGTGTTCCTTAACAATTCTAACCCAGTTTCTTAGCACGCCGTAGTACCTTGGCATAGATTCGAGGCTGGCTTCCAAGTCCCTGTTGAAGCCAACATTGGTCTTTATTCCCGGGAGATGCTGGAAGAAGGCTTTGAAGCGGTCACCTCTTCTGAACAAGCGTCTCTTGGGTTTCAAGGCTTCAACCCTTACTCTAGCTCTGTAAACGCTGTCTATGTCGTTGTCTAACCCGAAGACGTGGTTCATGTAGTGTGTGGCATCCATTTCCACAGCTATCTCAGCTAGGCGAGCGCAGGTTTGGGTGGCGAATGTTCCTACGCCCTCAGCTACACAGATCCTCGGCTTCTTGGCGAAGGTCTTGCTTTCGTTTGGCTTTAGAGATTTCCCATCATCTATCTCCTGTCCACTCATTTTGATCCCTCCTTAACCGTGATTGGGGTTTCATCGCACCATAAGGCTCCTGAAAGAACGTGAGAAACATCACTTTTCAGTAGGGTTGCCAAATCAGTGACAAAAACCCTACCCCTATCTAGACCTGAACCAGAAACTTGACGCTCTATCCTTTCCTTGGTCAGCTTGGTTTGGCAGACTATGACCACTGCCTTAAAACCGTACTCAAGGTTCTTCTCAACATTCGATAAACTGAATCCTCGTGTCTCTATCTCGAAAGCTATGCTTCTGTTAACGACCAGGTCTGTTGTCCTTCCATCGCCAACTGGAAGTTCTGTCTCTACGTTAAGGTTATGCTGCTGTAGCTGGCTTGCTAGGAGTTGTACAAAATGTTTATGTAACGCACCACCTTCCCTCTTCGTTGTCGTTATCGCTTTAAACCTCTGGTTTGTCCAGGCTCTACCCTTCTCCGTTAACCTTAGAACCTTACCCCATCTTCCTTCCCCAACTACTCTAGGAAGCTCAACAGATTCTATTAGTTCATTCTTTTTCAGTTGTAGCCTAGCCATGTTCCCCTGGTAATCGTTAAGTCCAATCCTACGATAGCGTTCGATAGTTTTAGAATTAGGATGGGAAACTATATCGTCTAACAGCATCAACTCGTTCTTAGAAAGCCTTACATTATCGTAAGGCATCGGAGCCCTAGTTTTTCCTAGATTTCGTACATTAGCCCTAGTTTTCCCTGAATCGTCATAGAAATCGCTATTCACGACCGATTGTGGTTGGGTAAGGGGAGACTGGGCTGTGATGCTCGGTAGGTCTGGGGTTGGAAGTTTTATGGGCGTTTCTATCGCGGTCGGTTGGAGAGGTTCAGGTCTCCGAACAACCGGTATAGGTGGTCTAATATCTTTAATTCCAAATTCATTTCGCTCTAATGCTTGTTCGCTCACATCTTCCATGTCAACCTTTACGAAGAACGGTCTTGGGTCCTCTCCCAGCTTTATGAGGGCTTCGCCTATGGCAAGGTTCTGTATTCTTGAGACCTCGTTATCTGTTAGACCATAAGCACGCTTGAAGAAGGATAGGTATTTGGGATGCGATGTCTTGTGAACTATCACTGTTCCGGCATTGGATAAGATCGGCTCTGCCAAGTCCTCTGTTGCATCCTGACTTGAAACCAAAAGCGAGTATCCGTACTTTCTTCCTTCCTTAATTATGGTTACAGGCAGGCTGCTCTCATCTCTGCATAACTTCCATGCTTCATCCAGAATTATCAGCAGTCTAACGTTCTTAACGATCCCATCCATACGCATTTTCGAATCTATGTACTGTAGGATTGTCCATGCGATGATGTCCTTGAGTGTGTTGCTGGTCACTTTCGAGAGGTCGATTGAGACAAAGCCGTTTGTAAGGCTTTCGATGGATAGAGTGGATTGGCCGAATATGCCGAATGGTCCTGAGGCTAGCGTATACAACCTGTCGAGGAGCGACTGAATGGTTAGCTGCTTCGTCATACTTAATTTCTTGAAGTCTTGTTCCATTAGTTCTATGACATCGTTGAGTGTTGGGGGTTGTCTGCCCCAGGTCTTAGGATCATCGCTCACATAACTCTTAGCTTGATAGGCTCGCATAACGTAGTGGGTGAAGGCATTCCTCTGGTTGATGGTTCTAAACTCACAGATCTTCTCAAAGGCATCGATTAGTTGCCTTACTCGATCTGTTAGGGTTGCAGGTCCAAGCTCGAAGGGGTTTATAGTATCATGCCTCATATTGATTACCATACCACCTCTGCTGAGGACCCACTCGCCATACTCGCCTGCGTAGTCGATGACTAGAATCGGTGTGCCGTAGAGGTCGTAGAACCTTGAAGCGAATGATTTGGCTGTCACGCTCTTCCCTGAGCCGCTCTGGCCCAGTATCATTAAGTGCGGGTTCGTAAAGTGGTTGATGTCTAGGCATACAATTGAGCCTGAGAGCGTCTTTCCTAGGTAAGCCCCTGAGAGCAACCTTTCTACAGGTGGAAGCTTTGGTTTAGCTAAAGGAACCAAGTAGGCTAGGTCCCAGCAGAGCATTCGGCAAGCCTTTGAAGGGTTGTACTTCACGGAGGCACGAAAAAACTCCTTCACAGCCTCCATCATGGCATAGCCAGAAAGCTTCTCAGCTTTGACGTTGAGGCCCATCTCAAGGGTTGACATCAGGGTTTTCGTGTTTGCTTCAAGCTCCCTTGAAATCTGTTGCTCATTCTTTCCATGGGCTATGATGTGGACGAGGAAGCTTACGTCCCGAGTGCCCTCTCCCTCAAGAAGCCTAGACGCTACCTTCTCCAGATTTTTTAGCCTTGCTTGGCGAGCTGGGTCTGCGACGGAGCCTTCTGCGCTCAGGGTTAGGCGTAGGTCGTTTATGCTCTTGTTTATTGAAGCCATGTAGGCCTCTGTTGGAACAGGCATTATCCTAGGAATAAGCTCAAAGGGAAAGGTTAGCGTGCTTAGGGTTCGGACGAAGTTGCCAACGTAGAAGATCTTCCTATCCCTGTCAAGGTCATCGATCAAGTAGGGAATGTTTGTAATCCGGAAGTATGCGTGTCCTATCAGCTTATCCCTTGTATCATGAACCAGAACATAGTTTCCGCATGGAATTAAAGCCTTGATGCCGAGCATCTCAGCAAGACCTTTTCCAGTTTCTATGGGCTTACGATGCACTGATAATCTGTAGGAAATCGAGCTTCTAATTTTGAAGATGATAGCTACAGATACTGCAACAGCCCCGGTAACTGCAATCGGTATAATCGATTCAAGGGTGAGCTTAAATCCCTGAATTGTGGCAAAGCCTATGATGGATGATAGAATAGCCAGGATGAGTGCGATTATAAAGATGCCCTTCATTCCTATCATCATCTAACCCTCCTAGCATCAAGCCAGTAATGCCTTGTGAGTAAGAGGAGAACGCCAATTATTGCTAGCATTGGAAGGAGGATTTTCAGCAAAGCAACAATGGCTTGTCCATCGCCTGAAGTGTATAGGGCTATCAAAGTTATGGCCAGTGTTGTCGCGGCTAAGGCAAGGAAACGAGCGTTTAGACTGCTTAAGCTCATTCAACCACCTCCGGATAAAGAGCTGCCTATCTCACGGGCTGGCGCGATGGTGAAAGAGGATAGGGTTGGACCGCTTGCAGCTCCTCCTAAGACATTTGACAGACTTCTCGCTAAGACCGAGAGGATGAAAATGTAGGCAAAGGGGAATATCACCAGGGCGATTACCATAGCCACAAGCAGGTTTCCAAGGATGGATGGAAGCGTTGCGATAAGCTTAACGATGGCTAAGGGGTTTTGCTGAACCTGCGAAAGCAGATCCTGAAGGGGTCTAAGCGAGTTTTCGTACCCAAAGTTGCCTTCCAGCCAAATAGCCATAGAAGGCATAAGAGGTAGGCCAATGGCCAATGTGATGCTAAATGCCATCAAAAGCGTTCCGAGTCTTCTCCCTATCCTGAAGGGTATGGCGAAAAAGACTATTCCCAACGTATAGGCTGTAACCCAGACTCCCGGGAGAACAATGAGTATCCATTGAATGATGAGCCAGAGAACGATAGCTGTAGTTATCAAGGCAAGGGCTTGGCTGAACATACTAGATAGAGCTGATGCCACAGGGGCTAAAACGACCATGGCGCTTACCGCTGATATCAGCAATAGAAGAGCGGTGTCAAGCATCGTTAGCTGTGAGAGGATTGTAGCCATTGCTGCCGAGGGATTGTTGAAGGGAGAGCCTATGGATTGGTTGACCATGTCGGAAACCCAATGTACAAGAATCTGGACCAGGCTTACTGAGCCCAAAGCAAATAGGGAGATAACACTATCCATCATGAGGCATGGTCCCCACACCCTAATCTCCTTACGCGGCACAGGCATAGTCTGAAAAAGAATTCCGAGGGACCAAGTCAATGCCGCCAACCCATAGATTAGACCGAGAAGGGTCCCGATAAGTTCAGACATGGCTTTTCATCCCAGTTAGGCGGCGGAGGCAATGATGCTGACGATCCACGTGATGAGCGCAACTATGCTTGAGTAGAGCATAGCCATAAACGCACTTTTGATGGAGTCGTTGACCAGCCCTTGCCCGAAATCCTTAAACTCACGAAACGGTATAGGGGCTCCACGCAATAAGCACCCAATCGCGTAGCTTAGGGCAAACACGCCCGTTGATATCAAGGAGACCATAGTGGTTGCCCAGGCTATTTGCTGAATCAACTGTTGAATGGCCATGCACTTCACCTCCCATTAACATTATGAAAAGAAAGTAATCTTGATGCCTCTGTAAGGTCAGAGACTTCAAAATCAACATAATCCTTGTTTGCATTGGCTCTACGACCGTTGCGATTGACCCAAACTGTCTTCAATCCAGCTTTCTTCGCAGGGATAATGTCGTCATGGAGCGAATCTCCTATGCTAAGGGTCTCAGAAGCTATTGAACCAGATTTCTTTAAAGCCTCCAGACTTGCCAGTAGCTGTATCGCATACCTTATCCATTCGGCTTCTGTTGACACAAACTACCCTCCTTTTGAGATATAGCTAAAGATTTCAGAATCAAAACTATTTCCAGAACGATTCTGTAAGCTTTAAGAAGTTATGGTCCCAAGTAAAAATTAGATAGTAGAAGAGAATTTTCGTTCAACCGTAGATCCTACGGTCTGCAGGAAGTTTTTGGTAGATTGAATGGCAGAGAAACCGAAAGTGCTTGTGGTGTATGGATACCACTCGGACGAGGAGTTTGCAATAGATGTAGGAAGAAGCCTTGAAAGGAATCCCATAGATGGAGTGATCGTTAGAGAATTTGAGGGTGAACCCGATTACGCCGGAGGCCGTGTTAAGTGGTGGGAACCAAGATTGAATCGGTTCATTAAGAGATTTTGCCCACAAAAATGTGCTGTAATCCTACACAATGAAGCAATTCCAATCAAGTATACATCGCAACAACTGGATAAACTGAGGAAGAGATTCCCTGATCTTGCACCGATCGCGCTATGGTACTACTCAAAATATGAGATACCAGAGCGAATAAATTGGGCCATCGTTGAGCACGCACGCGCTCATTTTAGGTATGTATCATATCTTCCCATTTCAGGCTACTACTTCATGCCTAAGGGTTGTGACTGGTTAACGATAGAATATTTTCCATATACATGTTCCTTAAAGCAGGTGGAAGCTTTGAACCATATACGGGGATTGGTTAGGCTTCTGGTGACCATTTAATGAGGTCGGCAATCTCCTCCCTGAGCTGTTGTCTTCCTGAGTCCGTAAACTTGAAACACCCTCGATTTTCTTCTACCTCGAACTTGCCTCCTTTTGGCAGAACGATCGGAATGAACTCTATTATACCTCTATGTGCTAGTTTTTCCAAGAAATCCCTGAAGGTATTTGACTTGAACTTCTTTCCAATGACTATGCTAAGATATCTTATGGCTTCACTGGTGTATATGTACTCATATCTCGCCTTTGTCCTCTTCAGTTCTTCCAGCCGCAGTAGACCAAGAGCCATCCTGACTTCCTTGGTGGTTTTCAGTATGGACCCTTCTTGCCCTTGAGGATCTTCAAGGACAGTCTCCTTCTTTTCTGGTGTCGTGTCCACCATCCCCTTGCGTATGAGAGCAAGGCATGAGGGGTGTAAATCCCTTCGGGCATCATTGCAAGCTTTGATAACATTGTAGTCATCTGCACACGCATAATGAATAAATAAGAAGAGGCCCGATAGCTTCATGGTAGGTGCCATCCTTGAGGCGGGAAGAGAGTCGAAGATTTGAGAGGAAGGTTATTGCAGCAAAATACGCCCACGGCAAGGACAGATATTTTATCTACCTCCCTATTGAGATCGTAAGCAGTTTGGGCCTAGATAGGTTCCCGAATCGGGCTGTATTTGTCGTATCTACCGCAAACCTTACACACAAGCCAGTGGTCATCATCGACAGTTTGGCACGATACGAGCAATGGGAACGAAACTCAGTGTGCAAGGAGATTCTAGGTCTGATAGACGAGCTTCTCAAACTTCGACAAAGAGCGAGAGATTTGTCGTATGAGAGACCAATTAATTTGACAGTGTTAAGACTGATCGACGAGAGAATATATGAGATCATCAGTTCCATAGAACGCTTGAGAAAGAGTGAAAAACGGGACGAGCTGCGAAAAATTGGCGTGGGCTTTGCAACGACGGAGGTAGGAGTTCTGGATTTGGTCTCCATGATAGAGAAGGAGGATTGGATAGAAAGCACACAATTCATAATCGATAGCGTGGAAGAAATGACACATCTCGAAAAAGAGATTAGAACTCGTGTGGAGGAACTTGCTGATCTTCACCGGGAGGAAAAAATTACCTTCAAGGATTATGAAAAAGTTAAATTGGTTTATGAAGGCGAGTTGAACAGCCTGCGGGGTATGCTCTTAAGGCTGGATCAAATTCTTCGAGAGCGGGCTTAGTGCAGAGCCTTAACTAATTTTGGCAGTCAGGGGGGCCCGTTTGATCCAGCGGCAAGTTGATACCACTGAAACTACGGTTAGAATGTCCCTTCTAACTCTGTTCTTCATCAGCTATTTTTCATATAAGGTTCTGGATGTTCTTGAAGAACTCCTTCCCTTGGTGATGCCAGGTATCTTCGGAATCTCATGGAAGAGTCTCGGAAATGTCTACCTGTGGCTCTTATACTTTTTAGTGTCAGACATTGCTCCAATTCTGATATTCGTGGGGTCCTACTTTTTCAGTTCACTATTGCTCAAGAGAAGATACAAGTTGGTACCACTTCAAGAAACATACCCACATGTCAATAAAACTGTAGATAGCCTTGCTATATTGATCGGTCTCAAAAAGCCTCCCAAGTCATATCTGCTACATGCAAGAGAACCAAACTCATTCGTCTTTGGCAGGAACAAGGATGATGTGAACCTCGTTCTAACGGACAACCTCATACATGTTCTCAACCCCATCGAGCTCGAAGCCGTGATTCTTCATGAACTGGGGCATGTTGTTAACCGAGATATGGTTTTCATGACGATCGGAGATTCATTCATCAAAGCGTTCAAATACTATCTTCCGATATTCTGTCTATATGGTATTCTGGTCTACCGCGTCGATTGGGGGGTCTTCGTGAATACCGTCGCCTTGATTCCTCTTTTCATAGTTATGCCCTACTTAATAGTGAACTCGGTATCTCGAATAAGGGAATTCTTAGCAGATGCTACTTCAAGTCTAGCCACACAAGAGAGTGAAGTGCTCAGGTCCTCCTTATTCAAAGTATCATTGTGGACTTCGTTGAGAACTTTAGTTCCTTCAAGACTGGCGATCATAACGCAAAAGAGATCTCTCGCAGGATATTATCGTTTGCTCTTTGAGAATACCTTGGCGGATCACCCTCCGATTGAAAGAAGGATGGAGGCCTTGTCTAGAGGGAAAAATTTGCGTGGGAGATTTCCTGTTCCCGACACCACAACTTCACTCTGGATAGGAATTAATTCGTTTCTTGTGGTCGTTATTGCCCGTGAAATATCATTCCATCGAACGATAGAGTGGAGTCTCTGGTCTCTTGGGCTCAACCAAACTTACCTCTTGACCACGATACTCATTATGTTACTCCCTCCAACCGTAATCGTACTTCCGTTTCTGGCGAGCCTCATGGCTAACCCACCGAAGTTCTTTTCTTCTCCTACTAGATTCGTCGAGGATATGAAGCTACTCTATCCCTATGTGTGGAAGGCATGGAAAAAGACAGTTGTGAGTTACGTTGTGTTTGATCTACTTTATGTGATCTATCACATAGCAAGATGGGGCTTCGGCGTACAACTATGGTACCCCATGCTCGGAGTTAGATGGGGCGTGGACATTGAGTTCATCACTATGTTTAGTGTTTGGGGTCTGCTTTCTTGCTTTCTCTTCTTGAATATCGGGATCTTGTTCATACGAGTCATCAAATCTTTACTTTCTCAAAACTTGAATAAACCTTAAGTTCAGAGATACTCGCTTTGCTTTTGTGAATCCTATCCATTTCTTTTTAAACCTGAAGGAATTCCTTCAGATGTGTAAGCAGAATAATACTTAAGTCCATGCTTTTGAATTCTACTGATTACATGAGGATATAGGATTAATTCTTCAATTTCAACTTCCCTAGCTAATTCTGGGCTTATACTTCCAAGCCTTCTTATGAGCGCGTCAAGATTCTCTCTTGGTGAAAATGATGCCATTATGGAAGGATGACAGCTTACATTTGCTTCAACCAATTTTTCTAGGGATTTCAATTGTAGCTTAAATGCCTCTGGCTTTGCTCCTGTTAACATGGAAAACTCCTCTTCGTTGCATCCTTTCAATGAAACCCTTACGTGGACAAAATCGTACTTTGAGATTTCTTCAGCATAATTTTCATCATAGGCTATTGGTATCCCATTGGTTTCGAGGATGAAGCTGTAGCCTTTGCCCTCAAGCCTTTCAAGAAGTTGGAGTAAATGGGGCTTTCCAATAGTTGGCTCTCCACCGCTTACACGCAACTGCTCTAAACCGCGTTTCTCTGCTAGAGTGTCTAAGCCATGAGCAACTTTCTCCGGAGAATAAAATTTCCTAACTTCTGCTGGCCTATTCATCACCTGGTCAGAAACCCAGCAGAACTTGCATAACAAACCGCAACCAACACAGTCAGCGGTTACAATTCCGCCGTACCATCTTGCTGGTCTAACACGATAATACTTCTTCTCCTGCCCTTCTGAGCCTTCGCGAATAACGAGCTTTTCTATGGCTAGATGCCTTTGAACTGGATCGTACGACAAGCGAAAGATCTCTTACAATAGTAAGCTGAAACACCCTTATCTTAGTAGATATCAAGGGGAAGTCTGGTGAGAAAGAATCTTTTTAAGATAAATTCGCTTTGCTTCTGGAAACACCCACTCAAGATCTTCTTCGCTTTTTATGTCGTTGAACAATTGCGATATTTCTGTTATATAGTCAGCTTTTTCGGGGTATAAGTCTGAGGCTTCATCCGATGTAACGGCACCCATTGCAACCCAGTATGCAGCTTGATTGTAAAGGAAATGCGGTCTGGAGGTTACCGTTGGGAAAAGGCTCCATATTTCTTTACTGATGCTTTCGAATGCATGACGGGAGTCTGCAAGCAACCATTTTTGATAGTTGTTGTCTTTGGCAAAATATATCTTGTCTATAACTATGTCTGTTAAGTAGCTGGCAAGCCATCCGTAATATTCGGCCCCAACACCCCACTTACGATTCCATTTAAAAAATTTTTCATGAGCCTTCTCATGCTGGAGGTTTTTTCTCATAACTTCTTTCCAGTCGAGTCCAGCTTTCACCAAGTCTTCTACAACGTTCATCAGTACATCTTCATTTACGTAGATAGTTTTTCGTTCTATACTGACTCTTAAAGGCTGTGAGTCCTTAACGTACTCGAACCTATATGGACATGCTTCCTCCACCATAAACTGAACCACTTCTTTTCTCGATGGCGCACGTTTTTTGCTCTTATCCATTGCTAAAACCCGCATAAATATTTCAGAGATTAAGGCTTCCCGAAACGTGGATAAAATAGGATGTAGTCTGCCGCCTTTTCAATATCCACTCTAATAGCTGCTCTCTCTCCAACCTTCTTAGTTTTCTCTATAGAGATCATGGTACTCAACAGGTCATCGGTCACTATTGATTCGAGCCTCAAATGGTTGGAACTGACTTTTTCGAATGTGGCTCCGGCGCCGGGAAAAATCCATTTCCCGCCGATTTTTATACTTTCCACGGTTTTTATAAGCCAGTCAATATCGCTTTCCGTGGGCTCCCAATCATCCACGTTCTTCTTCTTTATCTCCTGCCACATTTTTTCAGCTAACTCCAACTTTTTCATAAATGAGCCCGCCCACGGTACTTCTCCACAGGATATTTGGCACTGTTCTTCTTAAGCTTATTCAGAACAGCGTTGGCCATATCTATTCCAGTGACGTTCGCTAAACTAAGACAGTAAATAAAGATGTCTGCAAGCTCCTCTTCAATTCGCCCTAATTTGGAGGGGTCGTCAACTTGCCTTGAAGCCTCATCTGCGGAGATCCACTGAAATACCTCAAGCAACTCCGCAGCCTCGATGCAGATGGCTTCAGCAAGATCTTTAGGATTATGGAACTTTTCCCATTCTCTTTCCTGGATGAAATTCCTAACGAGTTCCTTTAATTTATGAATAGTGGTATCTGAGTCGCCCATCATGTTTTCACCATTGAGAGAAAAGTTTGTCAACAATATACCATATTAAGAGCTTTTCATATCTTCCATTTTCTAGCCTTTTAATTTCCCACCTTGCTTCTCCTCTTGCTTGAGTTGAATTAAAAACGGGGACGACTATGAGTTTATGCTTTTCAAAATCAAGTAAGTTTGTCTCCTCGTTTGTCCTGATAGTAGCCACATTGTCGAGGTTTTTTGCAGTCACAAGGTCAATGAGTTCTCTAATATCCTTTGAGTTATAGGGGGCTGTTGAGTCGAAGAACAATTCTTCAGTACTATTGATCACGATATACCAAAGGGCATTTGTATGTTCAATTTTCATGGGAATTTCGAACAAAAGTTCCTTCCACATCTCGACATACTCCTCTGTTGATCTACTAACTTCATGAAATCCACTTTTTCTCCATAACCCGGTTGTAAGGTCAAAAAGGATGAGGCGTTTTCTTCCAAGCTTCGTCAAATCAACCGCATAATCATAGGAGCTTGTTGCAAAAGAGCTTGAAGGATAAACCTCTTTTACCTTCATTTCTCTTTTTATAACATTGCTTTCAGAGATTCGAATGTCCATTTTTCCTGCGAATGAGTTACAGAATTCAATTGGATAGTGTTTCCAAAGTTTATCCCATAAAAGACGGGCGAAACTTGCCTCATGCCTGAAGACCTCTGAGTCCCTAAACATGGCTTTAATTGGAATACCTCTTACTCTATGTTCAGATCCGCACACAATACATTTGCGTTCTAAATCTATCTTTATCTCAAACCTCACATTAGAAACGTTCAGGAAGGCCTCAAGTACGCCCCCGCGGTTTACAGGCGCCACAAGCTGAGTCCCATCAAGATATCCTTCATACGAATCAATAAATTCGGAAAGCAATTTTGACGGGAGAGCATCTATGTTATGCATTGGTTTTTTGCTATACCTTTGCTGTTGCATTTTTGACCATGTTTTGTAATCAAAAAAGAAATACCTCAACGGGGTAAAGTCAAATCGTAGCTGTCTTTCAATGCAAGTGGTGCAATTTATCCAACGTGCTTTATGGACTAGCTTGACGAGATTTTCATAGTTTAACACCCATTCCTCTGGCAGCCTCATAAGTGCCATACAGTTCAATTTAGCTGGCACTTTCTCTTTTGGAATGCATTCGTATTTTTTGGATCCGGAAGAGGCTCCAGCTATTTGCTTAAGAAGCTCCACTAAGCATTCAATTTTCTCTTTCTCAACTTTTTCAAAGCCTTCGGTACTCGTATAGCTGCTGAA
>Ga0315312_1001693_pt1 | contig 16498 bp, 26 predicted proteins | sample TDP7_MG_FD_203629 | JGI IMG/M metagenome (GOLD analysis project Ga0315312, IMG submission 203629) | Freshwater sediment microbial communities from Lake Towuti, South Sulawesi, Indonesia - TDP7 | ecosystem: Environmental > Aquatic > Freshwater > Lake > Sediment | place: Indonesia: South Sulawesi... | reverse complement strand
TCGACCACTACCTCCAGTTCGACTTCTACCTCTACGTCAACTTCTACCTCCACCACCTCCAGCTCGACTTCTACTACCTCAACGTCTACCTCCACCACTTCGAGCTCAACTTCGACGAGCACGACTAACAGCTCCACCTCTACTTCGACCACCTCTACGAGCTCCTCGAGTTCTACCTCCACTACTTCGAGCTCGACTTCTACTACGTCAACGTCTACCTCCACCACTTCGAGCTCAACTTCGACTAGCACGACTAGCAGCTCCACCTCTACGAGCTCCTCGAGTTCTACATCCACTACCTCGAGCTCGACTTCTACTACCTCAACGTCTACCTCCACCACTTCGAGCTCAACTTCGACGAGCACGACTAGCAGCTCCACCTCTACTTCGACCACCTCTACGAGCTCCTCGAGTTCTACATCCACTACCTCGAGTTCAACTTCTACTACCTCAACGTCTACCTCCAGCTCCACATCTACCTCTACCTCAAGCTCGACGAGTACCACTTCTACTTCGACTAGCACGACTAGCAGCTCCACCTCCACGAGCTCCTCGAGTTCTACATCCACTACCTCGAGCTCGACTTCTACTACCTCAACGTCTACCTCCACCACTTCGAGCTCAACTTCGACGAGCACGACTAGCAGCTCCACCTCTACTTCGACCACCTCTACGAGCTCCTCGAGTTCTACATCCACTACCTCGAGTTCAACTTCTACTACCTCTACTTCTACCTCCACTACTTCGAGCTCGACTTCGACGAGCACGACATCGACTTCTACTTCTAGCTCGACCAGTACAACCTCTACCTCCAGCTCGACCACTACCTCCAGTTCGACTTCTACCTCTACGTCAACTTCTACCTCCACCACCTCCAGCTCGACTTCTACTACTACCTCCACGACAACTTCTACCTCCACTTCGACTACCTCTACTTCGAGTTCAACGTCCTCATCGACTTCCACAAGCAGCTCCACGACGACCTCAACAACGACCTCCACTTCAACATCGACTACTACCTCTACCAGTTCGAGCACGAGCACTTCTACAACGACAACTCTGAGTGATGTGCTTGTTCCGGCTGAAGAAGACCTTGTTTACCCCGATGGCTATGCACCCGAATCTACAACTCGAACTAATATCCTTCGACTTTACAAACCTCCCGACGAGGATACGAGCTGGGGAGACAAAATAAGGGCCAGCATGGACATCCTCGATCTGGCCGGCTCGGTAGCTCGGCTGACTAACTGGGATGCCCACGCTGCTCCCGTAGGGTCGGTGGTCATTATAAATTCTGTCGCTCGTTCCTTTCGTTTAGCTTCCTCAGAGTTTTCGGAAAATGTGCTGGGTGTAACTCTCGATCCCCTTCAGCCCGGCTGGGCTGGACTCGTCAAGCTCGCGGGTGAGGTTGCGGCCGTTAGAGTAACTGGAAGCCCCGGTGTTGGTGATTATCTATATTCCTCGACTGCTCTTGGAGTCGCCCAATGCTCCTCTATTTTGCGCAGCGGAGCTTTTGGCCGGGCCATCACCACCAAGGACCTTAATTCCTGCGTTCGAGCCATTCTCATGCCCGGCATTGGCGATTCGCCAACTCAAGTGCTGCGCGTTCGACTTTTGGCCAGCGGAGCGGCAGCCACTTTCGAGAGCTCGATTATGAGGGCCGAAAGAAACTGTCAGATCGACTCCGCTTACATTGTCACTGATGCGAATATCACTGGCGACAATTTCAACTTCGCTGAGCTTTCCCTGAGAAACCAACCTTCAGCGGGCGAGATCTGCGAAATCATATTTTCCCTTGGCAAAGATGCGACGGCCTTTGTGCCACTCTCCTTTGGTGCTCTCGACGACTTCAATCGCCTTTTGTCAGAGGGAGATGCAGTGACTTTGCGAAAGACCGTCACCGGTGCAGGTCTGGCCACTCCCGCCCTGTTACTTCAGCTTACCTATCACTGGACAATCTAACTTCGGAGAAGGGAATAACCCATGACCCCCAGCGATTTCCAGGTTCTGAAGCAGATTTGTGATACCATTCAGGGACGAGTCAGTGAGGTCCTGGAAAGCCAGAAAAAGGTTGAAGCGCTGGTTCACCAGCATGAGACGAGAATCACCGTTCTTGAGCATGAGCAGAACCTCTGTCCCTATCTCCCGCGGATAGAGGCCTTGGAGGGCTCAACTCGAGAATCCTCCCACTCTTCCACTGACCACGAGGTCAGGATCAAGACGCTCGAAGAGATCGCCAGGGGCACAGCTGGTAAATGGAGCAGATGGGAGGGCCGGATCATCGCCTTTCTTCAGGCCGTGCTTATAGTTCTGATGGGCGCTTACCTGAGTAAGGGAGGAGGGCCCTAAACAAGAGATGCAAACCTGTTGCTTCTGCAATCTAGCGCAAGGGGAACCCGCTCAGTGCTTCACTGAGTGGTTTTTCTTGGGACATGGCCTGAACATAGTCGAGGACAAGGAAAGAAAAGGCCATGCGATGAGGATCCTGGTGGTTTGCGAGGAGCATCTTCACTGCTCCGAAGTTCCACCGGAGCTGGAAAAAAAGATGAAGAGCTATGGATTGGCGGTCGCCAAGGCGGTGGCGATCTCAAGAGGACTAAAGGTCACCGCGTGCGATGATAGGATGCACTCCTATCCGCACCACTATCATATCCAATATTCCTTAGATAGAGTCTAGCCCAAGCCGCTCGGCGAGGGCAAAGCATAGCTCCAGAATCTCCCTCTCGAAGCTAGCCACGATCTTCCCGTTCCTTCTCTCCCACATCTTCCCTTCGGGCCCCTGAAGAGGAAAACGGGTGTCGGAGGGAAACTCGAAGGTGATCATCTGGCCATTCCTCTTCACCGCGGAGTTCGAGGAGTTTTCGAGCATCGCTTCCCTTTCCAGTAGCGATAGCGATAGTCACGGGGACCTGTAAGTTAGATGCACCTAAGATGTAAGCCAACACGAACCTCAAGTGGACGCCAATCTCAGGAGCGAGAAGATCAATGGAGGGGATATTCGGGTATTCCTCCTTCAACTCCTGGCAGGAGATACAGCGGACTTCGGAAACTATGATCTTCTTCAGCATCGAGGATGCTCTCCTTCTTAGGCACTCTTGTTGGAGGGGCATACTCCCTCACAGGAGAATCCCAAAATGAAGTTGAGGTCACGGTGGGAGTTGGCTCCTTTCTGGCGTACACGGCAACTTCGAGGGGACCGATGTCGCTGGGCGAGAGCTTTAGGTACACCCACTCGTATAGGTCCACCCCTCGTCCCGGCTTAGCATCCACCCGCACCACCCTCGCTGCAAGTCCCTTGTCTTCCCAGACTACCAATATCTCTTCTCCGAACTCTATGCCCCAGCAGGTGGACAGGGCCACTCCTGGCTCACAGCAGCCGGTCACGACCTCTGAGAAATCCTGTGGGGTTTTGCCATGCCAGGAGGCAGCGTGCCTCCGGCCGAGAAATCCATCTAGCTCGCTGCCATAGTAGGTAGCGATGGAATGTCCTAGTAGTTCCCAGTTTGAAAACTGCACCAACTTGACCTCTTCGACTATTTCGGGCTTGGGTGCGGCCTCAGGAGGAGGCGGTAAGGGCGTCCTATCCCAGGTCTCGAACTCCGGTCCCTGAGCGACGACCTCAGAGGCCAGAGAGCTTGCGAAGGCCAAAACCGCAAGCGAGGCCAGAGTCGCGGTCGTTGCTTTCATCCGCCTTTCCTTTCTTTCAGAAGAAGAGCTGAGCTGGTTGCTCCCACTTGACACCATCCAGATAGGGATCCGTCCCTGGATATAAGGCTGATCTCTGTTTGTAAACGAAGGGAACCTTACTGGCTCTGCACTGATCCCTCAGAAATCGAGCCCAGTCCAAGTCCATCTCTCTATAGTCGGGTCCAGATTCTCCGCCCACTATCACCTGATTCAGCCCCGGGGTTGCAGGCATGTGTCCGGCCTGTCCGTGGATTTGGGGACACTTGTGTTCCCAACCTGGAGCGAGCCACCGCCATCCCTCATCCCTATCTATCATCACTTCACCACAGACAGTGCACCGTGGCAAAAGCCAATCTTTGAGATCGATTGGGCCAAGGCAGGGTTCGCAACTCACAAAGTTCATGTAAGCTCCTGCACCTTGTAAGTGCTGGATGCGCTCTATATATCTTTGGAGCTCAACGGTGACGCCAAGCTGTACGTGCGGATAAGGCCAATCAGGAGGGAGATGCCCCAGGATTCTCTCCGGCCTTTTGGTCAGAATCTTGTAAGTGTGCCAGCTGGCCAAACTTATGATATCCCAAGCCTCATCACGCCAAACGCCATCCGCTTCCTCCAGGAAGAAGTCGGAATGGGAACAGACGAAGATGACTCTTTTTGACCATCTTAGCGGTGCTTGGAAGGTCTTTTGACTCACTCTGTGCACTAGAGAGAAATCACGTCCCCATCGGAGGGCATCCCTCTCACCATAGCAGTGAGCACACCCTTCGCTCACCTTATGGCAACCCATCCAGGGATTCCAGGTCGCGTCAGCCCAGGAGATGTTAGTCTTTTTTCCCATCGCTTTGAGCGTCCTTTTCGCTTTGTTCGGAATGAAGGATCAGTATGTTGACCGCCAACTTGGCCAAGGCCAGGCTATATGGTCCTCCCAAGAGCCTTCGTTTTCTTCTAGGCAACCTCTCGTAGACATACCAGCCCGAGGGCTTCTTTCTTCCAGTCAGACGAACGATAGCGTACCTTTCATTCGGGCTCCAGTATTCGGCCGCGCTTTTCTTTTTCCAGGCGATGAGATCAATTTCCGGCTTCATCTTCCCAGGGACCCCAGTGTCTTGACTTCAAGACCTTTTTCACCATTTCGTCTAACTCATACAATCTTACTTCCCGAACCTCTCCGAGTCCATAATATTCCTCACGTCGGCCAATCCAGCCAGACTCAGTATCTATGACCACATCCCCTATTTCAATCCAGGCGTGGGCGAAACTTTGGCCGCTTGCTCTTCCCGTACCATTGACCAGACCATGCGCCAGTCGTGCCTCTTTTAGGTGTGGTTCCTTTAAGAGCCATCTTCCAGCCGATTCAAAGCAGGTTCCCTCACTTGGCCTTTCCATCTACCAGCCTCTAAGTAATCAAAATAGGTGCGGCTGCCTGCAATCAGCCGAATCTCAAGCACTCCCCGACCGTCAGTGCCTCGCAAGGAAGCGGCCCCTTCCCATTGCCGACGCACCTCGGCCACATCGCGCACTTTGGCCCGCACTCCTCCTGCGGACTCGCGGGGCGGAAGACGAAATTCAGACTTGCCCTCCACAGACCGTTGCTGGCCCAGAGCGGGAACTTCGCTGCCAGCCACTCGCGCCAAGCGTGCCAGAACTCCTCCCGCAGTTTGCCTTTTCGCCGTCTTGCAGCCTTGACCAGTGCCCGTTTGCAGGCTCTCTTTTGGATAGTCGAGACCGACCTCCCCAAAGCCTCAGCCACGAATGTCGCCTGGTGCCGGGGATAAAATTCACCCAGCACCGAATCCTCCAGTCCCGACCAGCGCCTGACCTTCGCCATGCCCGCTCGACGCAGGCCTTCCTCGGCGAGCTCACGGCTGCAACCGAGCCTCAGCGTCAGCAGCCTCAAGGCGGCCTTTCGGCCGAGATCGCCCACCTCGCCGCGAACCCACTCGGTATCGAAAAGCTGCGGAAAGTCCGGTTCGGGACCGTAAGGCATCTTATCACCACTCCACGCACGCGACTCATGTGATTCCCCCAAACAGCGGCAGCTCCTCCAGCGCCCTTGCGTCTCCCTGGCAGTGTCCTGCATAGCCTCCTTGACAAGGGACATCGTTAAGATCAGTGTAGATGTCGAGGCCGATCCGCCTAGCCTCGACTAGCTCCATATCAGCCCCAGGACTGGAACCAATGAAGAAGAGAGCGTCACAGAGCCGAAGCCATTCACTGTCCAATGCCAGCCAAGTACCCCAAGCAAAGTCACCATCAGGGTGCAACCAGACGTAGTGTGTGAGATGCGGTATATAGGGCACCCACTCCCTTCCGAATTACAGCACAGGCAACCTTAATGGCAGCCTGAACATTGAGGTGGCTTTCTCGTGGGTCCTTGCCGGTGTACGGCCCGGCTATGTAGATGCGCTTCATTCCAACCCCTCGAACATCGGCAGCTCTTCTGGCATCTGTCACTTCTCCGCGAATGACCCATCGGGCAGAGGCAGATTGATCCGCAGGCAGCACTGCGTAGAGTAATCACCTCTTCTGTAGACCGTCAGCTCAGCGCGGAAATCCCCATAGCCATTCTCCACCAACAAGTCATAAATACTTCTTAACGAATCCTCAACGGAGGCATCGGCCTCGACAACCATCGCGTGCTCGCAGGAACAAGTAGTATTGACGCCATTGTTCCTGAGAAGCCGGACAAGTTCCCTCACACCGGGTTCGATGCAATCGTACCAATCGGTCATCTCCGCCTCCGAAAAGTGGCAGCTCCTCCAGCGCCCCTCGCGGCGTCAGGCGCTTGGCTTCCGGCTGAAGATGACATCCTCCCAGAGAGCAATCGCGCTCCCTTTCTGCCAGCTAAGTCTCTTAAAAAAGCTGGCCCTTCCCTTGAGGCTCCTCTCAATCTTGCCGAAGAGCGTGGCCTGCTCCATCTGCTGAGCCAGCACAGCGCGGTAGCCGATTACCGGTTCGAGTTCGGGGTCGGGATGCCAGTGGATGGAATCGTCCCACCGCTCGCAGACTGGGCACCAGAGCCTGAACCCGGCCATGAGAAGCAGCGTCGCAGTATCGAGGTCCAGCCTCCGCAGTTTGCCGCCGCGTGTCGGGTTTTTGGTAACGACGCAGGCCACGCCGCCGGGCTTCAGGCAGCGGTGGAGTTCACGGTAGCAAGCGAGCATTGCACCCTGGTATGTGTTCTCGAAGCTGTGGCCAGGATACGCAGCGTCATCTCGTTGGCGGTGTGAGCGTTGCCACCGTGTCTGTTCATCTGGGAGATTCTCCACATTCGTCGCTTGACCGGAATAGGCCAGCGGAGAAGGCCGCTTGTATTCCGGGTGCTCTTTCTGGTAGCGCTCCTCGCGTTCTATCGACTTCTGAACGTCGCCGTCGTAGGACTGGCCTAGCGTCCCCGCGTAGGGCGGGCTAGTCAGTGCCGCGTCGGGCAGATTCTGAATCTGCCCTTCGGTTTTACCCAAGCATTTCTGCTTGCCGCCACCCTGCCGCTCAATTAGGCCCTCATCAGGAAGTCGCTCGCCGCTCATACCTCCGGTCTGGACAACCCAAGGCGGACTCGTCACCGCCGCGTCCGGCCTGTCCGGGAGATTGCCGATCTGCGCGTCAGAATCACCATATCCTTCGCCGAGCTGACTTCTGCCCAACGCACCGCTGCGCCCGATGCCGCCCTTGATCTCGCCCCGCTCTAGTCTACCCCGATTGATGATAGCTTGCTTCTTAGCGTATTCGTCCTCGGTCAGGCCCTTAGCGGGATGCCCATAAGGAGGGCTTGTCACTGCCGCGTCGGGCCTATCGGGAAGGTTGCCGATCTGACCATCCGAATTGCCATATATCTCATCTAGCCCCTCACTTTGCTTGTGAGCTTGGAACTTCCCCTGATCCCGCCAAACCAAGTGCCCACCGCGTGTCATGCTGTCGCCGTATGGCGGGCTTGTCACCGCTGCCTCCGTCTCGATCCCTAGCAGCTCCGCCAGCCGCCTCGAATCGCCTTGGATGACCCTGCTCAATCCCAGCTTCTTCACCCAGGCGGCCTTCCTGTCCAAGATCGCCATATTTTCTTGCGCGCTCCTCACGAACCGCTCTTCCAGTTCGACAAGTATGGTGTTATACCCGTGCAAACGCAGAAGACCCGTAGTGCCTATGCTCCCAAAGCTGTCTATGATGCTGTCGCCAGGCTTCCACCAAGCACGTTCCTCCCCAAAGCGCCGGATGTGTTGAAGGAGACCAGGTGACATTTTGGCCGGATGCTGGATCGACGACGCCGTAGTCAGTGGATCGTCTGCACTCCTGGATACCCTGTAGCACCCATACCAGTAAATGTGGTCATTCATTGAATAGTGCTCTCATCTGCGAGCGGTATCTGAATCGAGTTCGCCTGCGCCAGCGCCACCTATGTGCTCCTTTCACTTGGCTTCATTGGTATTCCTTCCATGCTACCTCCTCCAGCGCCCCTCGCGGCGTCAGGCGCTCATGCTCGCACGGCAATCCTGAATACCAAATCTCGCATGCGAATGTGAGGCTCATCCAGCCCGCAACCTAAGTATCTAAAGACAAGCCTTTCGAGCAATCGCCAAAATTGTGGGCCGTGATAGGCATAGCCAGGTTCAACCTCGCCATTGATATGGGCTATTTCATGCAGCAAAAGCTGAGCTGATTCGATAGCGGTTTCACAGTTCTCTAGGTAAACAATCTGTCTATCTCGGTCACACCAAGAGTTACCTCTGGTTGTCCAGCATAAGTGCCAACTCCCCTGCTTGTATCCCAAGTCCGCGAGGACCTGTTCAAATAAGCTGTGGATTTCCGGCGGAAGTGCTTCATCATCTGTTATCGCCACCGAGTTCGCCTGCGCCAGCATTACCAGCCCTTCCCCTTATCCGTAAAGTTATCCGGGTTATCGGTAAAGTTATCCGGAATCCGTGCCATCATCTTTCGTGCTTATCTCCCTTTCCGCGAACGGCCCGCTCTCCGGCCAGCCGCACTTTGCTTCTAACCAAAAAGTCAGATTCCATTCCCAAGGCAACCACTCGCCTAGCAGTCGATCACCTTTGGAGCTATTGCAGGCTCTGCATACCGGAAGGATATTGGATAAGTCATGTCTTCCACCGCGTGAAAGAGGCACCACATGCTCCCTTACCACCCTATGTACATCCGCGTCAAATTCATGGTTGCAATAAGGGCAACGTGGGTATTGCCCGAGAAGCTGCCGCCAGTCAGTTTCTGAGAAATGACCTTCAGCGCCAGCCAATCTTGCCAAGCGTGCTGAGCGGTAGTGTTTGTATCTTTCCTTGTGCCCCTCGTAATGTAGGCGTTTTTGCTTTTGGATTCTTTCTATGTTCCTTACGTAGTGCGCATGGCGCACCGCCCTCTGCCTGGGCGTCTGCTTTCTCTTCTTGGAGTCGGTCATGAAGCAAGTCTTGCATACGGGCCGGACCTTTTTCCGATACCTGTCTCTGCGGAAAAACTGTGCAAGAGGTTTGACCTCGCCGCACTTATTGCAGTGCTTTGTCATCTCCGTCTCAAGCTCAACATCTTGAGTTCCTGCAAGCCCTAGTGCAAGTTGGATATTCATGGTTCCTCAGTAGGATAGCCGCACCAACAGCGGCGCGGCGGCACATCCACCAAGAACTCCTCTCCACATTTTCGGCAGGTGTGGCTCTGCCTGACAAGGTTCGCGTCATGCTCGTGCCATCTGCCCTCGTCATCGGAGAATGGCGGGTAGTATACGTCCGTTGTGCTGCGAACGCCCGCGGTCAAAGCCAGCGATCCGCACGCCGGGCACTTAGGCTTGTCGTCGCTCATCTAATTCTTCCACCTCAACGACAACCTTATACCGCACTTTCCTGGAATAGTCTACGCCGTCATCACCCGGAAGATAGATACGTGGCGGAAATAGATCTTCGGGATAGATGGATTTGTGTCGTTCTTCCCCGGATGCCTTGCGCCATTCATCGAACGGCATGGGGTGAATGCAAAAGCATTCGTAGTCGCCGCTAACGTAACCTTCGCCCTCTGTGACCTTGCGCCACTTTCGCCTCATGTAGGCCTCCTTCAGCGCCGGGCTCGCCGCTAGCTTACCTGACCACTCGCTCTTTTAAGCCAGACGCTCCCGGTAAGGCACTTGTAGCAGGAACTCAACCCAGACACGGGAGTCAGGGTGGAGTTGCATCTTCTGCCGATGCTTTCTGTACCAAGCCAATGTGTCGGGGGTGCCTTGCGCTCGGCCAGCCCCGCGCCAGTCTGCAACCATTTCCAAGATGCAGTTCACAGGCATACTAAGTATCTTGTCCTCACTTTCGTCTTGCACTAAGTGCCAATGTTGCCAGTGATGGGGGCTACTATGGATGTGGTGCAGCCAGGCCCGGTCAAACTCCTCGCTCACGCCAGTCGGTTTGTAGTACCCGGTCTCATCGCGCCGAATAGGTTCAGGCCCGTAGAAGTGCTGGACATGGGGGAACCACTCACAGGGCATGAACTTGCTCCAGTCATGGATGATTCCCCGCCAGCGAATGCCGAGATACCAGCACTCCAAAAGCACACACCACTTATGGCGCAACACATACCACAGATAGCATAGATGAGGTTTTAGCCTACTCACCTTGCCTCCTCCACGCCGGGCTCGCCGCCAGTTCATCCGGCGTCACGACGACATCTGCGCGGCCTGGCAGCAGCCCATCTCTGTATCGGCTGCGTAGGTCGCTGTACTCCTCATACTCATTGTCGCCCAAATAGCCGCTCGTATGCCCATTGATCGCCAACCCATACATCAGATCATACCGGGCAACATCGCTCATTTCTTGGGGCGAACAATATTTCACAACCTGCATGTAGCCCTGCGGCATGAGCTCGACAAGCCCAATACCGCTTGGTAGTTCCTTTGGGTGAATGGAGCCCTGCGGCGCGGCAAAGCATAGGGAGTCTGCGCGACCAATATAGTTCGGCCACTTCGTGTCGGTCAGAAAGTCGGCCCTACACGATTTGATCTCCCAAGCCTTTGTGCGGAATGGCTCACAGCCTGATCTCCGTTGGCATTCCATCGTGACGACATCGAGATAGTAAACAGGCGCCCACGCCTGCGGGATCATCGTCGGCGTCTGGCGGATAGAGACCTCCCGATAGACTCGATTGCGAGCACCCCACTGAAAACGGATCGCCAGATATAGCAGCTCAACCAACTCGGCGTGACTCACGGAACTCTCTGCTCCGGATTTTGGCGTACTAGGAGGGGACTCGCCGCCAGCTCACCCGGCGTCACCAGCACGTCGGGCGGCCCGGGAAGCAGCTCGTTATGCGCTGCGAACATCGCCGCGGGCCGAGACCATTTCCGCGCCAGCGCTTTCCATTCATGGTTGTATCCGACATAGCGATCCGGTGGCTGATATAGCTGGGCAAAGGGCAAGCAACCTGCATCCCAGACGGCCTCCAGCCGTTCCTCAGCCTCAGTGCTGGTCTCGCCGCCATAGGCGATGAGGACATAGCATCGCAGTTGCCGCCGCGAGAGGAAGCTCAAGTGTCGGACAGCCTCTCGCAAGGGTTTCAGGGCAGCTTTAGTATCCGCTGCTAGGAAGACTTCACCGATGGGCACTGAGCGCAGTTGCTCTGCGACCCAGCCATCCAGAAGCCTCACGTCGAGACCGCCAGCCAGTTTCACGCGACGGCGCTGTTCCCTGAGCATGGCATAGACTTTCGCCTGATGCTCTCTTGGTGTCGCGAGCAGGTTGTTGCTCTGCTCTATCCAGCCAGGCTTGATCTCTATGAGTCGCAATGGGCCGTTGACCAGGCACCAAGGGCATGAGCGGATGCACCCCCGGTGTGTAATCGTCACTCCATGCCTAACATACATTCCAGGCTCGAATTCATGCCCCTCGCCGTCTATCGCTGGGCCTCCAATCCGCACCACATCGTAGTGCTGTGCCCAAGCATCCCGCAATCGGTAGGCCTCCTCAATGTCCCAGGTGAAGGTGCAACTGACATCGACCCTATCTGCCTCTGGACGCCATAGTGGGGGATCGCCAACAAAGGCCATGCTATCGGTGGGTGTCATTTTCGTTCGGCGCGGGAAGACTCGAATAACCCTCATCTTTCAGCCCAACCATAGCTTGCGATAGGGAACTGTCACCGCTCTCAGTAGGCCGGCCCTGGACGCTTTTGCTGGGCATCTATTCTCGGGGCCGTTCGGAGTAGCCTTCTCCTGAGGCGAACGCTCGCAGGTGCTTGTCCATTTTCGCTGCTCTTCTGGTCCTTTTGCTGACCAACCGTTCCAGGTGTTTCTGTGCGCTGGGGGGCAGTTGTCGCAACAGGACTTCAATCAGCTGGTACAAGGCGAGTATCTGTTGAGCTTTAATGTCGATCCCGAAGGGTTTGCTCATCCTTTAGTCTACCGCGATACTAGCGAGGATGCAGAAATCAAGCAGCGCATCCTCGACCTCGTCTCTACTCATTGTCTGCGCCTCTAAGCCTTGCCGCCGCAGCTTTTCGACCAAAAGTCTCGCCTCGCCCATGAAAACAGCACCGAACTTGCCCATTACCCCTACTCGCATTGTCTCTGCCTCCCTTAAGGAGGCCCAAAGCAGCCCTGTATCCCATTCCAGATAGAATCTTCTAGCTGAAGCTGGGCCCGGGCCCTCGCTACTGATGCTCTGTTCCCCTCGACTGCGTCGGAATTCCTCCCGAAAGGTCTCACGAGGGCAGCTCCTCATGAACTCCAGATAGGTCGCCTTTTCCTCCTGCTCGAGGGTTCGGGCCAAAGCAAGCCCATCGCGCAGTTTCCCAAAGGGCAGTTCGCCGAGCTCTTCCAGGGTCAGGCTCCAGTCCAGTGCATAGAACCGAAAGACCCGCAAGTAGGACCTGATAGTCTGACCATGAAGCTGTGGAAGTTCACCTTCGTACCACCAGCCGGCCTCGCCTCTATCCTGAACCCACTCTACGATATTCCGATAGCCCTGTGCCTCGGGGACTTTCCCCTCTTCGGCCAGATGCCATATCCTCACCTCCGACCAGAGGGTCCATCTTCCCGCCCTCCGCAAACTCTCTATGGTCGGGTCGGCCAGCTGGATGAAGAGCTCCTTTCCTCGCTCCCTTCCCTCTCTATCCTCCGCGCCTATCATCAGCTCAGCGGCCAAATTGATAGCGGAGATATGCCATACCAGGCCGCGCTCCTCTGGCCTCACCTTCAGCGCATCTTGCAGCGTCGAGGGCCCCGGAAGCACTGTTAGCTCATACATCTCCTGCTCCCAAAGGGATCATAGATCTTTGCCCGCGGCTTTCAGTTGCCTCTGAATTTCGATCCACAAAGTGTTTGACTGCTCTCTCAGATTTCGTAGTGCTCGCCTGGCATGGCGTTCTAGTATTTCGATGCCCAACCCTTTTCTGGGAGGGACTGAGTGAGCGCAAGCTAGGAGGGTGGTTCCTGTACCGACAAAAGGGTCCAGGACGGTCTCGCCCGGCAGAGTGAAGAACTCTATACAGGCGAGAGGCAAATCCAAAGGGAAGGGGGAATCATGTTCCTCGACGTTGGTGCCGTCAGCTCGAATTTTGATCACCGGAGTCATTACCCATAGGTCAGTCTTGAATCTTCGAGCCAGGCCCAAATTCAGTGTGAATCTCTCATCCCGCGGCCTCTTTTCCCCCTTGGTATAGACAAGGATCTCTTCGGTGATGCAGTTTGGAATATAGTTCAGGGCCACGGGCCGAACTTCGGTATGAGCGAATCCTTTTCCTTGGCTGTCTAGCTTTTTCCAGATGATCTTGCGCCAAAATAAAAAACCGACTTCCTCGAGGTCCTGGGCGGCGTAGGCGGGCAGATTACGGCCGCCGTGGGCTAGGATATTCCAGGCAATAACGCCGCCATCGATCAGGGAATCATAGCAACCCTTCATCACCTTCTTCATGGCCTGGCGGTACTCATCCCAGCTCTTGTAGAGATCTCCCTCCTTGCCAAGGAAGTAGGGAGGGCTAGTAACCACCAGATGGACTGGTTCCCCAAGAGGGAGCAATTCGGTTGAATCGCCGCGGATGAGAGTTAGGCCATCCTGCTGAAATAGGATCTCACTCTTCATACTAGGGTTGGTGTCTCTCCAGCCACTCTTGCAATCGAAAGTTGACTAGCTTTTGTTCCACCAGTAGCCAGTTCTTCGGATTGGGGGTAGGGATCGAGAACTCCCTTAGGATGGAGCTCATCATCTCCTGGGGTGCTCGCAGCTGTCGGACCTTTTCCCATAGCAGCCTGGTGGAGGTCGGATCCACCTCTCGCGCCACTCGAATGTGGGTCTCACCGCTGAAGGTGTCTATCGATACTCGGGACTGCTTCGTCCCTCCAACCGTCTTCATCTGAGGATAGATTTGCGCTCGCTTACCCAGCCACTGCGAGGTATCCAGCATGACCTCCGAGGCGGGATCGGTGACCGCTTCCATATACCCCTCGCCCATCAGGACCTCCCCCAGAACCCACACTGCCGATTTGCGGGAGAAGGTGACGTCATCCAGCGGCCAAGGGATGGAACAAAATACCTTGCCCCGATTCCCATCCTCCTGAACGAGCTCGAAGGCCAAGTGATACCTTTTGAAGGGTTCATCCCGCAACTGGCTCGTCTCCCAAAAACGAGGGGCGTTGGAAACCCACACCACTCGGGCGTCGTACCAATCCTCAGGAACTAAGATCCCCCTTTCGGTCGCCTTGGGCTTAATTCGATATCCCATTTCCCTATGCCCAGTATCCCTCCGCATCAGTGTCCTCCTCGGAATAGGTGAAACCTTCATCCCCCTCATCCTCAGGCTCTTTGACTCGCTCAAACTCCTCATGCACTCCAGGCGCTATCTCCTGTTTCCTCACCCCTCTCTCCATTCCTGCGTATAATCGCTCCTCCGCGCTTTTTGATAGAGCCAAGACTTCTCCCAGAAGGGCCTCGCTGATGCCTGCCACTCGATCCAGCTTCTCGGCGGGAAGAGAAAACTCCATGCTCTCAATACCCAATTTCAGCCAGCTTCCATCGGGCATGAGCAGCGTCGTTTTGGCGCTCAGGACAAATTTGAGATCGCCTTTCAGCTCGGAAGCGACCTGCGCCAGTCTCGGCAGCGCCAGCAATTCCCTCTCGGTCTCGATCTCTTCCGGAGGCGCTTCTAACGGCTCCTCTCCGGGCATAGCCAGCTCCTCGGGCCACATATATTCCTCTTCGGGAGGAGCTTCCGCTGCTGACCACCCCTCGGCCCAGGCCTGCTCTTCTTCGGGAGGCAGAGTAGGCTCGGCAGGGGGGGCCGGCTCCGGGGCTGGCTCAGCTTTTTCGACGAAAGGAGGGACTTCGGCGTCAACCAGCGACTCCCAGTCCGACTTCGGTATCGCGGGTGGCTCTCCTAACCCAAGCCCAAACAATGCAGGGGAGAATTGAAAAAGCCGATTCTTCAGCCCTTTCTGAATCAGTTCCGCCTGTCGAGCTTTCAGAGCATCTGGTTTCCAGCTCAACTCCCTCTGAGCATACATGCAGTCCAAGAGAAACTGCGCTGCCTTGATGCAGTGGAAGCAAGAGGCCTCCCGATAGCGATAATCTTCGCAATTACAGGTCATCCGTTGGCGCTGCGACTCATAAACGACCGCGTGCCTGCTCGGGGGCTGCGCGGCCTCCACGGTAAACACCCAACGGTGGTCCTGTTTTTGAATACAGATGACCTTAGCCTCGCGTTGTACCGCTGAGGCCACCCTCTTCTGAAACTCGGATTCGTTCATCTCCCTGCCCCTTCTCACCAGACATAGAACTCCCCCTCGTTTGTCCCTTCCAAGCCGACTAACGACTCAGGCTGGTTTCTTCATCAGGGATAGGACCTCTTTTTTGAGGTCTTCTGGCCTCATTTCTGCCAGGCGAGGCAGCTGTTCGCGGCCGATGAAAATCCCCGCCTCGGGGTGTCCCACAATCGAGTCCACCAAACCGACCTCGCCGGGGATGATGACAACCCAGGGCAGAGACCGGTGGGCACCCAGCATCGCCTCGAAAGCATCGTGGAGTCCGCTCGCCAGAGCGTTGAACTCCTGGTGATCTAGTGCGATGATGATGGCCAGGGTGCTCGGAGTTACGGCGGCCAGCTCTTCGACCCGGCGTACTAAGGTTGCGATCCTCTCCTCAGGCATTGTGCCTCCTTTTTTTTCTCTCGTGGAGTTGAATACTCTAGCTATTCTACGAATAGAAACCCCTTCGGGGTCGCGGCCTCTCCAGGATTTCACTCAACAAACCACCTCAACAGTTCCGTTGATCTTCAGAGCTCGCTCTCGGGCTTGGCTTTCGGGCGAAGAGTATGTCCTCCCACATGGCTATTGGTAGGCCCTTCTCATAGTGCAGCCGTTTGAAAAAACTTACTCTACCCTTCAGGCTCACCTCTGTTTCCCCGAAAAGCGAGGGTTGCTCTACCTCTTCGGCCAGGATCGCTCTATACCCCACTACTGGCTCCAGCTGATCATCAGGGTGAAGGTGGATCTCAGAGGTCCACCCTTCGCAAAGCGGACACCAAAGTTGAAACCCAGCTTGCAAAAGAAGCCAGGAGGTATCGAGATCCAGTCTCCGAAGTTGCCCTTCCCTGGTGGGATTCTTTGTGACCACGCAGGCCACACCGCCGGGCTTCAGGCATTCACGCAGCTGCTGGTAGCAGAGGAGCATCGCATCCTGATATGTCTCCCCACGTTCTCTGCCGATCTGCCCTTCGCTTTCTGGCGCAATATAGGCTGGCCCAACGCCTCCTGGCCCCTTGCTTCGATCTCGCTGTGCCTCGCGCATGGCCTTGCGTCCCTCGGTAAAGCTGCCGGGAACTGTAATATTCTGCGCATCCTCAT
>Ga0315312_1001692_pt1 | contig 16513 bp, 17 predicted proteins | sample TDP7_MG_FD_203629 | JGI IMG/M metagenome (GOLD analysis project Ga0315312, IMG submission 203629) | Freshwater sediment microbial communities from Lake Towuti, South Sulawesi, Indonesia - TDP7 | ecosystem: Environmental > Aquatic > Freshwater > Lake > Sediment | place: Indonesia: South Sulawesi... | reverse complement strand
CTAGATGATGCCTTAAAGGCTAGACTCCTCAAGTTCGACGGCAAATCCATTTACACAATAACCTCCAGAGGTGAAGACTTTCTAAAATTCTATGGGACATATGAGAACAACCGAAAAGAGTTGGAGAGCTACCTCGAAGAATTAGAGAACGGAAGAGAGATCCTGGAAAAGATGCTGACATCCTAGACATTCATTAAGAGTTAAGCTGCTTGATGAAAGGGAAAATTCGGCCCTTCTTCGTTATCCGCTTCTGTTCTTGAAGAAACTTTGGCTAGCATCTAGCTCAATTCACCCATGTGAATACTCTAGGCATCCAAACGTTATGAATAAAGAAAAAATCTATTGAAGTAAATGATCAGTGTTGGCGGTTTTCTTAGCTGGCGTGTTTTCAAGCGCCGTTACTATCAGTGGGTTTCAAGGATGAAGCCAGAGGTGCTTTCTGATGAGTCTTGAGGACTATCGCACTTTATTTGTAGTAACTACCTTGGGTCTGGTGTTGATCTCCGCGTTGCCTACGGTTAGCATGGTGGTGTCTATTCCTGGTGGCGCGGAACGGTTTTCTGAGCTTTGGGTTCTTGGTCCAACGCGTATGGCAGAGGGTTATCCGTTTGCCGTTCGGGTTGGTGAGCAATATCGTCTTTTTGTTGGCGCATGCATGCATTTAATTGGCAAAGGCTATCCAGTGCATGCCTTTGTTAGTGACCTCTTCTGGTATGATGTAGGCTCTACTGAAAGGTACGGGAAATTAGATAACGGCCTCATCGAGAAACACTTTCATTTTTTGTTCTAGCTTAGCTGGGGCGATGTGTTTACCGCTGAGAGACTATAAGCCCATTATTTTGATAGGCGGGTCTGGGTGGAATCTAAGAAGGAATTCTATTCTGCCTCACTTTGTATGTGGTTCAAGCTAGTCTCGCCTACAGATTGATGATCCCATCTTAGAACCGATCTTTGACTTGACTACTTCTTTGCACATTTTAGGAGATGTCGATCGATTTCGATTGTTTTTCCAGCACTTTGCTAAGAGTAGATACGGTTACTGATCAGCGTTAATGAATTGCTGAAGATTTGGGTTACGAGTCTGTGCCCTTGTCCATTCTGCTAGAGGATTTGTAGATTGAAGAGAAGAGTTAACTCGGATGTTGTTGTGATCATTCCTGCTCTTAATGAAGAAGAAGGTATTGGCCCAACCATACGAGAGATTATGAACGTTTTGGACAGTCCCTTGCTTCTCTTGATTGACGGAAATAGTGTTGATGGAACTGTCAAGATAGCTAAGGATCTTGGCGTAGAAGTTATATCTCAGAATGGAAAAGGCAAGGGTGCTGCTTTACGTCAAGCCTTTGAATATAAGGGGCTTGATGGTGATTTAATCATAATAATAGATGCTGATAGATCTATGGATCCCAAAGAGGCGCCGATGTTCATTGAGGCTTTGAAGTTGGGTGCAGATGTTGTCAAGGGTTCTCGATTTCTACCTAACGGCTATTCTATGGATATGGACCTTGTCCGTAGGGTTGGAAACAGGATTTTTGTTTCGCTTGTTAATTTTATCTGGTCGACAAGTTACACCGATTTGTGTTATGGCTTCATGGCTTTCAGGAGAGAATCTTTGAAGAAGTTGTCTCCGCGTCTGGGTTCCAAGGATTTTGAGATTGAGGCAGAGATTTGTATCAAGGCGAGGAAGCTCGGGCTTAGGGTCGTGGAGGTTCCTAGTGTCGAGTTTAGGAGAGGCTATGGAAGATCACGTCTAAGGACTTTTAGAGACGGGTTTCTTATTTTCTTGAGGATTTTGAGAGAGGTTTTTTGAAAAGTGATAATCTGAGATGGAATCCAGTCACCACGAACTCTCTATGAAAGAGATAGATGACATTTAATCTCTCTTGTCAAGTTAGAAATCAAAGGAAAAGGTCTATGTCGAGAAAATGTTCAAATCCGGCAGCCTTAGACCAGCACATACTTCACATCGTGAAAACCAATAAACCCGCGACCGTGCAGGTGCTGGTTAAACTCGTCCAGCAGAAATACTCTTTATCCCAAGAGGAAATAATGGAGCAAGTCATAAACTTACAAAACCAGGAAAAACTCATCCTTCATGAAGGATACTCTCCACCCCCATCAACCATAAAGGACTACATCCTCTCGCCACAAGCCTACTGGTACTGGATCATCATGATCCTAGCCCTTGTAGCCGCAACCCTTGTCTTCACAGTTCCAGAAAACGCCTATCCAATCATTTACGTAAGGTACATTCTAGGCTCTATCTTTGTCCTATGGTTACCAGGCTATAGCTTCACAAAAGCCCTATTCCCAAAAGAACACTCGGTTCCTACAGAAAAAAAGGAACTAAACAGCATAGAACGTACAGTCCTAAGCATATCTATGAGCTGGGCCCTCGTTCCCATAGCTGGACTCGTCCTCAATTACACGCCGTGGGGCATAAGAGTCACACCAATAACCATCAGCCTACTTGCACTCACCATTACCTTCGCCACAGCTGCAGTCATACGAGAACATCAGATCAAGTTAGGCAAGTAATTTCGTCAAACGAGCAATTATGTTCCGTCACCATATCAATAAATGGCCAGAAAAAGCTACTAGGAAAGAAGGAGAAGGTTAGGGGTTTAGTCTCTTAAGGATCCTCATCTGTTCTGGGACAGGGAAACTGGGAGCGGTATCTAGGTTAGTATCTTTTCCTCTAAGTCGTAATTGTTTGGTTGTTTTGGCGTACGATAGGCTTAAGGGTGCCGAGGGACGGTTCGAGGTTGATTGTGAGGCTTAATGAGGACCACGAGTAGAGTTGCATGATCTTATGGAGAAGACTGGATTTTCGAATGATGGAAGAGGGATTCTGTAAAGAAATGTTATCGTCTTGGAGAGATTGACTTGAATCGAAGAGTAGTAGCGAGATATTTGTTTTTTTTGGTTCTTTTCATCTTTATAGCTCCCTGTTTTGTGACAACCGTTACTATATCGTCTAACGGGGACTTAGCTGAATCGACTATCAAGAATGGGGAGCATGTTATGGTTTTGGCTTATCAAGCGGTTCTAGAGGCAGAAAGGGCTGGGGCAAATGTATCAAATCTGTTCACTGAATTAAACGTGGCTTCGGAATATCTGGCTCAGGCGCAAATCTTATACAGAGTTGGCGATTTGGATAATGCAACGCGTTTTGCTGATCTTTGTTCTAGGACTGCAGAAAAGGTGAAGTCTGAGGCTGACTTGGTAACGAATATGGCCCGCGTGGAGTCAGGTACGCGACTTGGGTTCGTAATGATCGGATCAGCTATAACCGCGTGCTCCATTAGCGTAGCTGGTCTTCTTAGCTGGCGTGTTTTCAAGCGTCGCTACTATCAGCGAGTTTTGATGATGAAGCCAGAGGTGGTTTCTGATGAATCTTGAGGATTATCGCACTTTATTTGCAGCGACTACTTTGGCTTTGGTGTTGATCGCCACATTGCCTACGGTTGGTATGATTGTTTCTATCCCAAGTGGCAAGGAACAGTTTTCTGAGCTTTGGCTTCTCGGTCCAACACATATGGCAGAGGATTACCCGTTTAATGTGCGGGTTGGTGAACAGTATCGTCTTTTTGTTAGCGTCGGTAATCATATGGGTTACTCAGCGTATTATCTGGTTTATGCGAAGTTTCGTAATCAAACCGATCCTCTTCCGGATACGTTAGATGCTACCCCTAGTCCCTTGCCTGCACTTTATGAGTTTCAGGCCTTCATTATGGATGGTGAAACGTGGGAAGCTCCATTGACTTTTACTTTTCTTAATGTATCTCGCTTAGGAAACTCCAGCGTTGTAAGTGAAATGTCGATTAATGATGTCGTTTTCTCAGTGAATTGTTCTTCGAATAGCGGGTATTATCAGTTGTTTTTTGAACTTTGGCTATATGATACTTCATTGCAAGAATTTCAATACCATAGTCGTTTTGTTGGAATATGGCTGAATGTGACAGATTGATTTTGCTGAAGGAGGAAATTTTTTTGGCTGTCTATGGATCACACAGTGACGAGGATACCTATCTGATTTGAAGAATGCTATAGTTAACTCTCTGCTTTTGGTTCTGAATCGCTATCTTTCTGCTAAATTGTGAGGAAAATGAGAAATGGAGAAACTTAGGCTTTCAGACATCAAGTATAATTCCTACCCTTAACGAAGAGAAGAGGATTGCAGAGATAATCCAGGAATTGAGACAAATAGGTTATTACGAGTGGGATTGATGATGAAGTCGGACATTCCCGAATTTTGGCATTTAGGTTCCTATAAGTATCCATTTTATAAGTCCCAGCTTCAAATTTTTCTTAGATCATATATTCAAAAATCATTTCTAATTCTTGATGCTGGTTGCGGTCCCAACGGCGGATACATCACAAAAGCACTAAACATCCAAGGTATTGGTTTAGATATCAGTCGCACAAACGTTGAAAATTCGATAAAAATGTCCAAAGAGATTGAGAAGAATGAACTCTCATTTGTAGTTGGAGATATAGCGAAAATGCCATTTCATGAAGACACATTTGATGTCATCATTTGTCAAGATGTCTTAGAGCATGTTAAAGACAAAGAGAATGCCATCAGTGAGATCGCTTTTTCGCTTAGACGAGGAGGAAAAATATTAATTAGTACCACCAATGCTTTGAATCCATCGATGTTTATTGATGACATACTTCCGAAGAATGTTTCTGAGAAAATTATTCGCCTCTTCGGAGGTGGTCATTATTACGAACGTGAACGTAGATTAAATCCATGGAACCTTAAGAAAAAATAATTAAACATGGAATAAGAGTGAAAAAGTTATTAATGACTGGATATCCACCCATTGGAAAACCCTGGATATATCAATATTCACAGACCAAACCTCCAAAGATTTTTCATATTTGGATAATTTTTAATAAACTAACAGAATATTCACTTTTCAAAAAACTCAAAGAAATAATGGTTGTTGTTGCAGAAAAATAATTTACCCATCAGTAAAAAGAGGCAGAAGAGCGAACTGTTAATATTGCCCAAGAATTGGAGGCTAATGTTATTGTTCAAAACGGAAGAGGAAAGGGTGCCGCTTTACGCCAAGCGTTTGACGACGCTGATCTTGATGGTGATATCATTGTGATGATGGATGTGATGATGGATGCTGATGGGTCAATGAATCCTAAAGAAATAGCATTATTTATCAAGGCCTTGGATTCGGGTGTAGATTTAGCGAAGGGTTCTCGTTTCCTACCTGGTGGATACTCAGAAGATATGAATCTGATTCGTAGAATCGGAAATCGATTTTTCGTCTTGCTAGTTAATTCGTTTTGGTCTGCTAATTATACTGATTTATGTTATGGTTTTGCAGCTTTTAGAAAAGATGCGCTTGAGAAGTTACGCCCATATTTGAAGTCAATAAACTTTGAGATTGAAACGGAAATTTTCATTAAGGCTAAAAAATTGGGACTAAAGGTCATTGAAGTTCCAAGCGTTGAATTTAGAAGGCGGCATGGGAAATCAAATCTAAGCATTTTTCGAGATGGGTCCCGCATTTTGAAAATAGTCTTTAGAGAACTTGTTAATGCACATTAAACAAGAAACATCATGTAGCCATGAATTGACATAAAATAGAGATCAAGGTTACGTGTGATGCCGATCGATCTTTTTAAAGAATTACTGATTCATAATCTAAATGTTAATGGTCTTAAAGCCTCCTTTTACGCTTATGGTTTAGGTTATTGTAGATACTTGGAATATGCAACGGCGTTCAAGTTTATCTTCTTTAGATTAAGAGAGAGAGTTCTTGACCTAGGTTGTGGACATTCTATTTTGCCTTCGTTTCTCAAAGCTAGGCAACCTAGCAGTTTAGTGAAGATGGCCAAGAAAGATCGGAGAAGAGTCGACGATATGCTCTGCGACTTTGTTGCCAAATTAGAGAGGGAGGGGAAGTCGCTAGGCTACATCGAGAACTACTTGAAGTTCATGGCTCGACTACAACGAGATTAGGCTTGTTAGGAGGATTAAGATTGGGAACCGGAATGCAACTCCGTCCATAGAGGATGAGAGGGTTCCTACTAGCGCGCTAGCGCGCATGCTAGGGATGAGTTTAGAACCATACTCTTCTACGCCAATGAGAGGTCGAAGTGTTCGATGGCGCTGATGGCCTTTGTCAGCTTTTCTCCGTTCAGCTTCGGTCAGCGTTCTAGGTTTCCCTAGAAGTTTAGGTTTCTAAGCCTTGGAAACTTTTCCGTGCCTCTCAGCTTTCCTCAAGCTAGCTAGTTCCTAGGTGGGGAGCATTATGAAGATCTTTTTTGTTGTTTTGGCTAGAGACAGAAAGTTTGTAAAAGAGAAAATTAGCGAATTGACGAATTTGTTAGTGCCATATGTGATTGTTTGCGGAGAACAGCTAGACCTTCCGAACGTAGTATATCGAAAGCCTATAGGTAAGTATGAAGCAATGAATTTTGGTGCAGAATTTGTGCCAAAAGATGTAGATGTTGTGGTATTTAATGATGTAGATACGAAGATTCACAGGTTTGATGTTGCCTTGGCATGCCTAGAACGTGAGAAGGCGCATTTGGTTTTTGCAAAGGTTGTAGTTAGAAGAGGACCACAGATATTGTTTAATCTATTCCTTGATGCGATAAGAAGACATGTTCTGATAACTGCGAATGGTGAACTTATACTTATGAGGTTCAACGTGCTCAAGGAAGTGTTCCCTATTATGCCGTGCAAAGCCGATGATAGTTACATTTTATTTAGGGTGTTAGAGCTTGGTTATAAGGCAATTTTCTGTGATGAGTCTTATGTAGAGACGGAGAGAACAAAAAGTGCCGAGAAGGAAGAATTGTACAAGCGAAAGACGGTAGGTGGTTTATATCAAGCACTATTGTACGCAAAGCCTCCAATAAGTATCAGGCTTTTCTATCTCTCCCTACCCCTAATGTCTCCCCTGCTTCTAGTCTTGGGTAAGAAAGGCTACTATTGGATGAGGGGCATCTTGCTTGGTTTTCTAGACTACTTGCGTGGCGACCGTACGGGATTTTGGCAACCAACCTACATGGAATGAGGAATGCATGCATGCAGGGAAACATACCTCGAATGGCTTGTTGAATTGTTAGAATCATTAGAGAAACATGCTTATGCAATTTAAAATTCTGTTACATGCTCTTAAGAGGAACGGTTTGCTACAATTGTTTCTCTATTTGAGTAATCTAGATGCCGTAAGATTTATCGAGTATTCCAAAACCGTTGAGTACTTGGATAAGGAAGACACGCAGACTATTCTTGATTTGGGAACTGGATACTCTGTTCTTCCATCATTTCTTAAGGAGGGCTTAAGAAGCACATATGTGACTTTAGATTTAAGCTTAAATGCGTGCAAATATCAAGCAGATTACAATGTTGCGGATATGCATCAAATTTTAAGTGACATGAGGCATTTACCAATTAAGTCCTCTTCTATTAGCGCAGTTATAGCTATTTCTTCAATTGAGCATGTAGGTACGATGGAAAATGTGGACGACGTATTGATTTTCAAGGAGATACACAGAGTGATGAAAGAAGGGGGCGTTGCCATCGTATCTCTTCCGTATTCCTACAAACGTCCCAAAATCGTAGGAATGACTCATTCACATGTCTTGCTATCTTTGCTACGTAAATTACGCAAGTTATGGTTAGTGTTCTTAGGTAAGCATTTCTATTACTTCATAGAACAAACTACTGCTGATTCCATTATGAAATATTATGATGATGATGAGATAACAGATATTTTAAGTAAATATGGTTTTTCTCTTGAAAGACGATATTATTATAGCCAGAAAATCTTCAGTGGATTTTTTCACCTCATCCCACTGGGATGGTTTGTTTTGAAGGATTTACTCTTTGGATCAATCTTGTCCAAGATAGACGATGTGCTTATGAAAAATACAAAAAGCGCAAGTGGGCTCTTGCTTAAGATTATAAAATTACGTTAATTCATTGTTTCTACTATCAATTCGAAATACGCGCGTAAGGAATCGCTTTGACCAGATCTTCTGTGGTCGTTTCTACTTACAGTAAGGAAAGGCTCGATTACGTGTTAGGCTGCATTGCGTCTTTAGAAAAGTCGTTTTGGACAAAGATGAGGCTTTACTTGATCTTTATCAGGGGCGTATGCCGATGGATATTAAGGTTGTTGTCTCAAATGGGTTTGTTGTAATATGTCTTTTAGAAAGGATGCAATTAAGAAGTAATGTCCATATTTGAAGTCGACAAACTTTGAGATTGAAACGGAAATTTTCATTAAGGCTAAGAAACTGGGACTAAAGGTCATTGAAGTCCTAAGCATTGAATTAAAATGAAATCAGGATTTGAAGGTTGCATAAATTGTATTGTATCACCGTAACTGAGGTAGTAGAACCTGCGTTGAGAAAAACTAGATCAAACAAGATGCTATTGTCTCGTTGAGTGTGTGATAGGATGGATCCCCTCCAACCTAAAGTTTCAGTTATTATTCCAACCAAAAATGAAGAACAAGTGATTCATGAATGTTTGTCCTCAGTATTTAAGCAATCACTGGAGCCGTTCGAAGTGATAATAGTGGATGGGCGCTCAACTGATGATACATTGAAAAAAGCTCGTGACTTCCCGGTTAAAATTCTCATTGAAAAAGAGCCAACTTCTCTCCCTAACGCCAGAAATTTGGGGGTACAGGACGCGACGGGTGAAATAATTTTTATTATAGATGCAGACGTAATGTTGGAAAAAAAATGCGTGAAAAATGCAGTCAAGTACTTTCAAGACCCAAATGTCGTTGCAGTAATTCCCTCCATAAGGAAGAAAATACATACACGTCTCGAAAAGATACAGATAAATTGGCTCAAAGGAACTTCTAACCCTTTCAGAAGCGGAATTGGGATCCCCATTTTTGCAGAGCTTTTGCGTAAAGACATCTTCAGTAAAATTAAGTTTGATCCCAACCTCGGATATGGTGAGGATGACGATTTTCAGCAAAGACTTAAACAGCTTTCTAGAAGTTCGGGAAAAATTGTACGTGCTTATGATAGTGAGATTTCTGTTCATTATCCTCACACTTTCAAAGAGTTATGGTCACAATGTACGTGGTGGGGCAGAACATCTATCAGATACTTGTTAAAGAACCTCTCTGTAAAAACGATAGTAAATATTGGGAGCGCACTTAGTCCCATGATTGTACTTATTCTGAGTGTTCTCGCCCTAATTTTTCCTTGGGCTATTCCCTTCTTAGTCCTGGCTTCTACTTTTTTGGTTGTAAGAAATCTGATTGCATGCTATCGTTCGAAATCCACGTATTTTGTCGAATTCATTGGTTTCGAATTTATGAGATCCCTCTTTTTTGTCATAGGTATAGTCCAAGGTTTCTTTCTGAAACAAAGAGGGAGATAATGTGGTGGCGTTAAGAATCAGACTCGGGGGCTGTCAGATTCACATGGCATGAACCCCAGAATTTCCAAATGGGGGGCCTAATAACGGCTGAAAATATCTGAAACCTCGTGCTAATGTTTTAGTGTTGTAGAGGAGTAGCTTTGAAAAAAGTAAGAACTGGTGTAATAGGCTGTGGCCACATAGCGGAGCAGGCACATTTGCCGAATCTGTTGGGTTGTCCGCTGGCAGAGCTTGTAGCGGCTGCGGATACAAGGAAGGAAAGACTTATTGCCGTTCGCCAGAAGTTTGGCGTCAAGAACCTCTACGAAGACTATCATGATATGTTGAAGGAGGATCTGATAGATGCCGTAAGTATTTGTGTTCCAACTTTTTTACATTCTCAAGTGTCGGTAGATGCCTCAGAAGCGGGAAAACATATTCTTTGTGAGAAGCCTATCGCTGCAACTCTAGATGATGCAGATCGAATGATCTCAGCTGCAAGAAAGAATGACGTTAAACTAATGATAGGTCATTATCTCCGATTTTTGCCCAATCATAAATTAGCTAAAGAATGGGCTCAAAAGGGGAAAATTGGAAAGGTCTATTTTGTGAGAGCGCAGTTTGCATCTTCTGGTCCATATGGTACTCTAGGCATGACATCCCCGTTTTATTTCGATCCCGAGAAAGGTGGGGGAGTTTTGCTTGACGCCGGTTCTCATCTCGCGGATATGTTGCTCTGGATGTTTGGAGACATAGCTGGAGTGCATGCTTATATCGGTACTCATATGAACAAAATTAATCAAGCAGACGATGTCGCGTCTGTCTCTCTGAAATTTGAAAGAGGGATGGTAGGCGAGATATTTGCTTCTTGGGTGAGCATTCAAAATTGGCATCTAATGACCGACTATAATAATATACAAATTCTCGGCACTGAAGGAAGTATGCATTCAGATTGTATGGGTCCATATCTATCTTATTTTAACGAGAAGTCTTTGGTTTGCAGATTAAAGGGAATGATAAGATTAACGCCTATGGACCTTGATCCGAAAGTCCCATTCATAGCAAGAGATTATGCATACAAGAAAGAAATAGACTCTTTCGTTGGCTGCATAGCAAAGGACAAGGAGCCTTTAATCACTGGAGAAGACGGACGACGGGCTTTAAAAGTGATTATCGATGCTCACAAATCTGCAAAGGGATTATTGTGCTAACTGAGGTAATTGTTCGGCGGGTTGCCTCAAGTGAAGACATTGTCAAGGCAATGCGATTATCAGTTGGTAAGCTCAATGAAATACACAAGCTCAAGACCTCTCATAGCATTGTCCTCAAGCCTAACTTGTGTTGCGGTAAGTCATCTTCATCTGGTGCAACTACCGACGTGATGGTTGTAGAATCCATAATTAGGTTTCTTAACGAGATAAATCCGTCTGCTGAGATATCCATCATAGAATCAAATAATTCTTCATTAAAAGCCCACGAAGCATTCAGAATTTTTGGTTTCACAGGATTGGCTGACAAATACTCTAACGTTAAACTAGTGAACATTAGCCGAGATAAACGATACTATGTTGAAGTCAATGGATATGTCTTAACGAATCTAGTGATACCAGAGACGTTACTGAATATGGATTACTTTATCTCTATTGCGAAATTGAAGACACACATTTTTGAGAGAATTTCGTGTGTTCTGAAAAATCAGTTTGGGTGTCTAACTGAGATGCACAAAGCTCGATTCCATCCTTTCATGTCGGAAGTATTGACAGACTTAAACTTGGTGTACAAACCTGACTTGTGCGTTATCGACGGTCTTCCAGGTATGGAGGGTTTCGGACCTACTGATGGTACCCCAGTTCACACTGGTTTGCTAATAATAGGTAAAGATCCAGTCGCAACGGACAGTGTAGCGGCTCAGATAATGGGTTTCAGTCACGGTTCAATCCCACATCTGAGATTTGCAGCAAAACATGGCGTGGGTAATATGAAGGATGTGCATATAGTAGGTGAAGATAATGTTTCCTTGAACTTTCGGTTCGTCTCTCGAATGGCATACTTGGAAACTAGAGTTGCGCTTAGACTACAGCGTTACGGTCAGCTGCTGGAAAATATGGGCAATCTTATCGAAAAAATTCGGAGTGCCAGCCTAACGGTCGGCATCTCTTACGTAAGGAAGAAGGTCACGTATGGTTTTGCGATTAGAAATGTCAAGTATTGGATTTTTCGAATGGACGGCTAAGTCCATACAAAGTTGATTTTGGCAATCTTAATGATTGCACTGTTTTCATATGCTCTAGTATCTAATAGCACAACATTACTTTTTGCAGGAAGAAGATTCTGAAAATTCTCATACAACCCTATTGTCGCAGGACCTAGTCTAGAGATCAGGTCCTTCAGGGCGAGCATGAGGCAAGGTTTCTTTCTAAGAAAGGAAATAATGTACTGAGAAGGTGATATATCTTCAATGGCAAAGCAGTATGCGGTAACTAGGGAAACTATTCTATGGATTGCGAGCACCTTAAGCGTTCTCCTACCTGCAATTCACATAGTAGCTTCGACACACGCAACTCATTATGATTCGAGCGATTTGGGATTATTGACCAAACTACCCCTAACTTTTTGGATAGGGCTTTCAAGCCTTGGGGTACTACTATATTGAAGAATGGTCCAAGTGCCCTGTAGGGATTAAGAAAGCTGAGAATACAAGACAAAAACAGATTCTCGAGATTTAGCACAGTGAGCGGGAATCCCCACGCCTTTTGAGGGTTATGGCATATGCCGTAGTAAAGAGTCTTCATTTCAAACTATATTATTTTTCCTTTCTGATTTATTGTTTTAAGCCTTCTTGCAATACTGTTCCATAGGGAGTAGGGTTTCCATTCCAATCAGCCAACAACTTCTCACAAGACCAACCAAAATTAACCCATCTCCATGCCGTATACCCACTGTAACCGTCCGCATTCAATACCGTCATAGCATTTTGTAGAAATGTTGCTTGCCAACTACTCCAAGCCGCATTGGGGTCATTATTATAGCCTCCTCCAAATTCACCAATCTGCACACACCTGCCATTTGTTAACATCCAGTTAGCGTATTTTGCATATGCGCCACTATTTCCAAGTCTCTGTCTAATCGCTGATTGGCTGTTGTCTGAGAAGTGGTATCCGTAGAAATGGCAGGAATAGATAACATTGGAGCGACTAATAGGATAAGATTGTTCGAAAAGAAAATTCATTGTATCCCAACCGCCAGAGCCTACCTCTTCCACCATACAAACAGCATCTGGGTCAATTGCTCTTATGTTGTCTATACACTGCCTCATCTTAGCTTGATGATCCGCTAAATTCCAGTGTAAAGGCTCGTTCATCAAATCGTAAATAACGCCTTTCCCTTTGTATCTTGTTGCAAGTGTCGTCCACCAGTTAAACCAATCGTTCCATGTCCAGTCTACTGTCATGTAATGGTCAACATAGTTACGCGTTTCACCATGTGGACACTTAGCCGCCAAGTGCCACCCGTCCAAGATAACATATAATCCATGAGCCTGAGCCCAAGAAATTACATTATCAAGTCTTATAAGAAAAGCCGGGTTACTCATTATTCCAGCTTCTAGTGAGAAAGCTTCAATATTAACTCGGACCGCAGTGCATCCCCAATTTTGCATATATATAAATTGGTTTTCATTGTAAGCACTGTTTGAATCCCACCATTGTGCAGAATCGTAATTAACGCCTTTAAGATAAACCCTTCTGCCCAATTGGTCTTTAATCTGTGTACCTTCTACATGTAATCGAGGTATTGTCGGATAGTTAACTGTTCCATAGGACAATATGCTAGCGGATTGCATACCAAGGACAGGTAAAGAGTAGACTGAGCAAATAACAAGAACCACCAGCAATAAGGAAGCATGCGATAAGCCCTTCCACATCATTTTTAGACCAATTCATAATTTTGCCTTCTGGATACATATATTATTTATGAAAATCATATGTGTATAATCAATATATGTGTATAATCAATATAGTACAAATAAAGATATATAGCCTAGCTAGCTAAGTGATTCATAAATGTTTTGTCCTCAGTATTTGAACAATCACTAAAACCATACGAAGTGATAATAGTGGATGGACGCCACTGACGATGCCTTAAAGAAAGCCCGTCGATTTTCAGTAAGAAATCTGATTGCATGCTATCTTTCGAAAAAAGAGGGAAATAATGTAGTTGAGAGGGCGGTGTGTCCTCAATGGCCGGGCAGTATGCGGTAACTAGAAAAACTGCTTTCTGGATTGCTAGCATCTTGAGCGTTCTCCTACTTGCAGTTCACGTATTAGCTTCTACACAGGTAACTCATTATGATACGACCGATCTGGGATTATTAAGCAAGCTCCCCATGACTTTTTGGATGGGACTTTCGTGTCTTGGAATACTTCTATATATAAGCAGAAGATCTGAACACCAAACAGTTATTGTTGCCGCTTTAATCTCTTTTTATTTGTTCGGTATACCAGTGCTGATGAGGGAGAACAAGGCGGAGTTTCTGACATTTTCTTATAGACGCTCTTCTGAAGTAATGCATTTGCTGTCTGAAGGGCATCTGGCACTTGATGACCTCAGTCCGTGGGATTTTCGTAACTGGCCTGGATTTCATTATTTTGCAGCATCTCTTTCGGCGTCCACAGGTTTACCAGCAATTGTATTCGCTGACTATTTCCCTCTATTAACAATATCTCTATTAGCCATAATGACGTATTCGATCCTTAAGTTACAATTGAACACTTTACATTCATCCTTCGGCGCGCTATGGTTTATTGGAAGTTTTTGGACGTCTCAGCACTATTTTTCTCAACAGAGCTTTGCATACGTGATATATTTCGGTATCATTCTGCTTCTAGCAAAGCTTTTCTTTATTAAGAAGAAACAAAGCATCGCATTTCCGTTGAGTATCGTCGTTTTGTTTACCGCAGCAGTTGCTTCACATCTTCTGACATCTTTCATGATTTTAGCGGGTGTAGTCGCAATATATGCTTTGTTCAAGATCTTACCTCCAAAAGTTAGAATGCGTCCTTTTTTTTCAACCGTTACGTGCATCTTGTTAGCATCTATTTTCTTCTCTTACCAGTCTTTGGTTATACATAGAAGTTTTTATGAAACTACAATGGAATTGATTGACGAAATTTCGCGACAGGAAACCCATATTTCGGCTATATCACGCGGTCGAATAATCGCTTCGACCAGTTTTCAGCTGGAATATGTGGGCACATATAGCATTACAATAATAAACACAGTTGTCGCAATATCTGCAATTTTGACAACAGTTCTAGGCCTCTTGTTCCATAAAAAAGAAACAAAAAATGATGTTTTTTGGATCGCTTGGATCACCGTAGCAGGCGTACTTGGGACATCTGTGATGTATGGAGGCGAGGCGATAGAACGTGCTTTTATGTTCATGCTCCTACCAACTTGCTATTTTTCAATAAAATTTTTGAGCAAAAAGCCTAGAATTTTGATTTTGGTTCTCATAATTCTATTTTTCATTCACATTCCAGCAGACTATTCTGCCGAGATGTATATGATGGTTCCCACAAGTGAATTTAAAGGAATGGCTTTCTACTCAGAACGTATTCCCCGTACCGCATCGGTTTTTTATTCATTGCCAATGAAATGGGGGCATTCTGTTCATAACGAATCATACGGAAAGCGATATTATGTTCCTGCGTCGTCATTGCCAAGTCATGAACTCGTTAATGAGACGACAGAAAAAGCAGATGTCATAATAACTTCAAACCGGCAGGAAAATTATTATCTATACTTTTTGGGAGTTGATCCGCTCGAACATCTCAATTTTGTTGATTACCGCAATCGAGTATACGACAATGAAGGCTTTCGCTTATATGCACGCAGTTTCTTAACCCCCAATCCCTAACAAAATGCGTGTATGTCTTCTCCATCAATTGCACTCACAAGTGTACGGTTATTCATATCATCGAAAAGAGGAGGGGCTGACGTGGCTATTCTTAAGCGGGGTGAACGAACACGCTTTGCTGAAGAAGATGTGACGAACGAGCTTTCTGATGCAAAGATGCGTCTAGAAGATCGCGAAGGAACTGTTGATGTTACCATAGGAATTTGCGTAAGAGACAGCGAAAGGTCTATCAGAGACGCCATTGTAAGTGTGTTAGATCAGACTTTTGACAGAAAACGTATGGAAATGATAATAGTAGACGATGGTAGCAGAGACGGAACATTATCAATCATTGATGAAATTGTTTCAAAGGCTGACATAAAGGTGAAGATATACTCTACTGATGGAGCCGGTCTAGCGGTGGCGAGACAGATGGTTGTGGACAACTCGTGTGGAAATTTCATAGTCTTCGTCGACGGCGACCTGGTTCTTTCGAAGGATTATATACAGAAGCAGGTTGATGTGATGAACAAAAATCCGTTAATAGGAGTTACTGGAGGGAAAATCAAGGGTAAATTAAGCAGAAACTCGGTCGCCGAACTCGAGGACCTATCGCAATCACGTGACTATGAACTTGGAATCCACAGAAACTGGAGACAGAATCCCAAGAAATTGTGGACAGGTGCAAGCATATTTCGTCTCTCTGCTATTAGAGAAGCTGGAGGTTTTGATACAAGAATCAGAGGAGCAGCGGAAGATGCAGACATCACAGCAAGAATTAGATTGGCAGGATATTTGCTTTTTGAAAGCGAAGCTGAGTTTGAGCACGAGTTCAAGCAAACCTTGAAAGGTTTATGGAATCAATATGCTTGGTACGGATATGGAATGCATTATTGTTATCATAAGCACAAAGACTTAAGGGACTCATTTATTGTATATTTTTGGCCTGCGACGTTTGGGGGAGGCATTGTTCGTTCAATACTGTCCTTCAAGATTACACACCGGAAGATTACTTTTCTACTTCCGTTCTTTAACCTTTTTAAAGCTACAGCATGGTGGTTTGGCTTCCTTGAGGCTCATCAAGAAGGTTATGGGCATGAATACTAATAATTCCGTGATGCTTATTTTTAGATAGCACCATTCAAGGGTCTCACCTTGTGTGACCTCATAAGAAATGGATTTCTCTATCACGTTTAGATCCAAGCAATTCTCTTCCTAGCCCAGCCTGCACATCAGTTGAATTCGGGTTGAAC
>Ga0315312_1001691_pt1 | contig 16513 bp, 9 predicted proteins | sample TDP7_MG_FD_203629 | JGI IMG/M metagenome (GOLD analysis project Ga0315312, IMG submission 203629) | Freshwater sediment microbial communities from Lake Towuti, South Sulawesi, Indonesia - TDP7 | ecosystem: Environmental > Aquatic > Freshwater > Lake > Sediment | place: Indonesia: South Sulawesi... | reverse complement strand
GAAAGCACTGGCGCGAGCAATGCTATGGCCAGGAACACGACAAGAGCCAGGAAGCCTGCGAATCCGAGCCTGTTGGAACGGAAGGTCCTCCAGAACTTCTTCGCATCCTTGATCCTCAACTGCACCTTCTCGATCTCCGCCTGAGTGAACAGAGTCTTGTCTCTCATGTACTTGATGAGCAGATAGAGAGATGCGAGGCCAGCAATGGCCAGTCCTATCAACAGGCCTACCCAATGCTTTTCAAGCCAAGTGGGTTTCTCGTCCACAATGACTAACAGACTCGTCGTATTCGACAGGCCAGCGCCGTTTGTCACGGTCAGGTTGAGGAGATATTCGCCCTTGATATTGAACTTCCAGGTCAACGCTGGTCCGTATCTCGTGATATTCGCCCCCGCGTAGGTGAAGTTCCAGGTGAAGTTGGCGATTCCGGTTTCAACATCGAACGAGCGCGACGCATTGAAAGTCCAGGTATAGCCGACGTACAGGGTCGTGTTGTACGCTCCTCTGACTTCAGGGGGCGTAGTATCTGGGACTATTGAGACGACAACTAAGTCAGTGTCCCAATTGCCTTCGAGGTCAGTCACGTTGAGTGTCACCGTGTAATTGCCAGGCAGTTGAAACACATATGCTGCCAAGACTCCAGTGAGTGTCTTTAGACCTTGGTCATCAAAAGTCCATGTGTAAGTGACTATCCCCACATTGTCGGTCGAAGCAGAACCGTTCAGAATAGCCTCGATCCCTGCATATGAAACGAAGTCCTCTCCTGCATCTGCTATTGGAGGCTCTGTGTCCTGTGCGAGGTTGGAGAGCTCGAAGGCATATGTGCTCGACGAGCCAATGAACCCAGATTCGTTTCCCTCACCAGCTTGCCCACAGGACAAAAGGCCCGTGAGGAGCGCGATAGCCGAGAGCAGAAGAGCCAGAGCAATCGCCAGATTGCAGCTCGGATTTGGCTGCGTCCTCTCCGATTCACCCTGTAGTCGGCGTTCTTTGGACACGGCCTCGCCTCAGATCCTGACTCTCGGGTCAAGACGAGTGTAGATGATGTCAGCGATGAAGTTCGCGAGCAAGACTCCGACTGAGATCAGCAGGAACAGAGCTTGGAGCATTGGGAAGTCCCTGTAGTACACTGCCTCATACGTCAGCTGGCCTATGCCCTCGTATGAGAATATCAGCTCGACCATGATCTCTCCGCCCACAATCCATCCGACGGTGATGGCAACCACTGTCACGACCGGAAGCAACGCGTTTCTCATGGCGTGGTCCCTTAGGACTTCCTCGTCCGAGAGGCCTTTGGCTTTGGCGGTCATTATGTAGTCCTCGGTGAGGACGTCCGTGAGCGAGTTCCTCATGATGAGGACGAAGTCTGCCATCCATTGTATGCTGAACGCCAGGACCGGAAGCACGAGATGATACCCCCTGCTGGCGAGCTTCTCGATCAGACTCATGTCCTCGTAGTTGGGTGGATTATCGTAGAAAGGTATCTCGCCGTAGGCCCCTTTGAGTGGGAACCAGTCAAGCTTTCCGCCGAAGAAGATGACAAGCGCAAGAGCTAGCACGAAAGTTGGCATCGTGTAGAAGGTGAGCGAGAACGCCAGCCCAGCCGTGTCGATAGCCGACCCGCGTCTCCATGCGATGAACCTTCCAAGAGCAATGCCTGCGAAAACTGCAATAGCTGTGCCAAAGGCCATGAGCAGGAGAGTGTTGAACAAGCGCGGTTTTATCACGTCGGCTACTTCCGTGCCCGGCAAGTAGCTTGAGGTGATGCCAAAGTCCAGGGTGAAGAGGTCGCCTAGGTAGTAGAAGAACTGCTCGTACAAGGGCCTGTCCAGATGGAACCTCGCTGTGAGGTTCTCGATGACCTCCGGGGTTGCACCCCTGGGTATGATCGCCCTTGCCGGATCTCCCGGCATTATCCTGAAGAGGATGAAATTGGTGAGTACAATCGCAAACAGAGTGATGGCAAGGTACAAAGCCTTCCGAATCAAGAACCTCCTCATGTCCATGAGCTGACTCTCCGTGTTCTCTCAAATCGATTTCTGGAAGTGTCTTGGTTTGCCCTCAGCTTTGCGAGGTCGAAGCCTCATGTGGTCGCGTGAGTGATCGTGTCAGGGCATTCATCTAGCACTTCGGACCTGCTACTCTCCCAAGGGGCTTGCCTTCTTCTTTCCCTTCTTCTTGATCCACCAGATCACTACTGCGATTGCCACAATAGCGCCGACGACGCCGGCGGCAATCGATGCGGCGACGACATCAAATCCGCCTCCCCCTCCTCCAATGTACTCGAGATCGAAGAAAAGCGGATTCCCACTCCAGAAGTTGTCCATGCTCCTTCCTGGGTTGGCCTCCCAGTCGCCCCAGCCCGTGAATGTGTCGTTTCTCCAAGCATAGGTCTGATATGGCACGGCCATGATGATGAATGCGGCATCTCGGTAGTGGATCCGCTGGCAGTTGTCCACATAGGTCTTCCGCTCGTCATAGTCCATCGCGGAAACAGACTTATTGTAGTTCTCGTCATATGCCGGGTTGTAGTACTTGTTGTCGCTCCACCCAAACCATGCGAGCTTCGATTGACAGTACAGCATGTAGTTGGGGTCTACGTCCATGCTCCAATACCAGATGCAGGTATCGTATTTGTAGGAGTAGACCTTGGTCGCCATCGCGGATTCGTAGAGGACTGTGATGGTCAGGTCGATGCCGATGTCCTTCCATATCGATTGGAGATACTTAGCGATGGCCTGTTCCTCAGGGTATTCTTGACGAACGAGCATATCATATTTCAATTCCGTATTCAGAAGCACGAGATTATTCTTGACGGCGTAACTGTCAGCAGTTGCCACCCTCGTCTTCGCACCGACATACGGATACCTGTATCCAGCGTCTTCCAGCAGATCGGCGGCGGCATCGAGGTCAAACTTGAACTTCTCAGATGCCGTTGGCTCGTAGTGCCATTTCTCATAGACCGAAGGTATGAGGGTGTCGCCCTCATCTGCCAGACCTCTGTAGTAGTTCTGAACGATGTAGGTCTTGTTGGTGGCCATCGCCATCGCCTGACGGATAGCGGGGTCCAGTCTAGACGGGTTCGGGCCATCGTTGTTCATGCAGATCTCAATCTCCGTCCAGAAGCCCGTGCATTTCGGACCGTCGAAGGTCTCCAGATTGGCATATTCCCCCGATGCCACGTTGTCCCTCAGGGCCTTGTATGTCTCAGGTGGAAACTGCGCAATGTCCAGATCCCCGGACGTGAGTGCCAAACGCATGGAGGTCGCATCGTCGTAGAACATCATCTCGATCTTGTCGAACTTGACGAACACGTTCTTGTCTGGGCCCCAATGGTAGTTCGGGTTTCTGACGAGTGTGATCTGTGATCCAGCTGTCCACTCATCCAGTATTCGATTCGTGACCATGAATGGTCCCGTTCCAACGAGTGGCGGCCTCGAACCCTCGAAGATCCCGTTCCAAGAGAACGAGATGTCGGAGGCGGTCTTGGTCTTCAACAGATGCTCTGGGAGTATGACAATGCCGAGAAGATAGGCGTACGCTGAGGCCTTCGGCTGCTCGGACTCTCGATCAAAATAGTAGACTCTCACGGTGTTCTCGTCAACTGCACGCGCATCTTGGATGAAGTAGGAATATGGCTGGAAGGCCCACATGAGATCATAAGTGGCTTCGCTTGACTGCAGCTTGATGTTGTAGACGATATCCTCCACTGTAAAAGCTTCGCCATCGTGCCAACGAGCATTCGCGGTGATATCGTATTCCCAAATAGATCCGAACGGCCTGCCGACCATCTCCGGGTCGCTAACAGGAACGGGCCTGCAGTCGGTCGCAAGGTTGCTCGTCACACTCAGGTTATTTGCCACACATACTATGTAATCGTAGACGAGGCCGTAGAAGACATAAGACGCGTCGTTGAGGCCCAACATAGGGTTTAGGCTGTCGACGGCTTGGAGGAACCCTATCCTCAGCACGCCCTCATTTCCGCCCGCAGCCTGCGCTCCACTAAGAGCAATAATGCTCGGAGCGTGAAGCAGCATCACAGAAGACACGAAGAGGACACACATGCGCAACATCGCTAGTGACAGTGTTGTCATCGGATTCTCCACCTCCTTTCATCGGCTAACCGCAAACCTGCACGAAATCCTCCAAACCAGCAGCCCTCCTGGACCGCGTCCCATATGCAGGATACCTGTATTCTCGTCCGCTATTTTAGAGTGTCGCTCTGAGCGCAAGCGCCACGTAGCTAGTTCATGTGCTGGCTTCAAGCCCTGTCTTGCGCCTGGCCATGGTCCCCAATCTCCTTCACTCCGCCAAGAAGAAGAAACCGCACGGCGGAGTTCAGACTGCACGCCGAGCCACTGGTTTCAGTGCGGAATAATCTCTTCCCTGATCTTCACTCCCTTCTGTCCGAGCCGTCGAAGGAAGGTCTCTGTCGGCAGCTGCTCGGGAATTACGATGCCCTTCTCCTTGACCTGACCATCGATGAGCATCTCGGTCGCAACAGCCCCGCCTGTGCCGACGAAGTATCCCGTCGCATTCGTCTTGTAGAGTCTGTAGGTCTCCTCGTAGGAAGTCATCGTCCACATCTTCACCTTGGTCTTCCTCCCTTCCTTCTCGCCGATCACCTCCACCACGAAGCAAGCATGCCCCTTTATTCTGTCAGCGAAACTGATGGGAGCCGGCATCACGGCTGCAACCACGTCCAACGGTCGTACGTTGACGCCTTTCACGTCCACGGAATCCCTGCTGAGCAGCCCGAATCTGCGGAACATGGCGGCAGCCTCTGCGAAACCATCGTCTATGTGGATGTTGAAGGAGGCGTTTCTCAGGGTCTTGATGCCCATCGGCATGAAGTAGGTCTCATCGTGGTTCGTCTTGTAGACTGGACGTCGGCCCACAGGCTCAGGGAACTCGTAGATTTCCCGGGCGCTCATCGGGGGAATGAATTCGATCTTGCCATTCCTGAATACGGCTGCGGGAACGCTCATCTCGTCGAACAAATCCACGGGGGACCAAGTCGAGAAGAACTCGAGCCCATCGACGGTGGCATTGTCCCCGTCGTAGACGTGCGCCTCGTCAGCCCGGTCCAATTTGGCCGCTGCGTGCATTGCGAATACATCAGATATCCCAGGCTCCATGCCCATTCCAACGAGCGCTGCAATCCCCGCGTCACCGCACATCTCGGCATGCTGATCGAACTCCGGTCCTGTGCTGTCAAAAGGCATCCCGAAGTCCACATAGTTCGTTCTGATGTCGGCCGCAATTTCCATAACGCTTCTGTTGAGGCGCCATGGCATCGTGGCAACGACTATGTCGCATGCCTTGAGGAGAACCTTCAATGCTTCCGGATCTGTGCCATTCACCTTCTTCACGGACACTTTGTCGTTTCTTAGGCGGTCGGCCAAGGCTTCAGCTGCATCGGTCTTGGCATCCGCGAGAATCAATTGATTCACCTTGGGATTCTTGGCGAGATGTTCTGCACACACTAGTCCGCAGATTCCGCATCCTAGCTGGACAATTTTCACTTCCTCACCCTCTTCTGGAGGACCTTTCTTCTTGAAGGTACCATCGGGACTGTCACTGATTGGCAGTCTCAAATGCGGGAGATGGCACCAATTGCCTTAAACCTGTCCTAGCAATTCTGGCTAAAAGGTAGAAGCGCCGATCAGGCAAGGCGTGGAAGTATGTCAGCTTGACCAATCGCCTTCTCAGAACTGGTCATTTCTTCTCCTAAGTTGATCGAGTGAATCCTTGAAGTAGTATCCGCATGGTTGATGTATTTGCTCGCTTCTTGTCCTTGGGTACTTTCTGCACTGCGGAGGCCTAATGGCGTAGGCTCTGCATGCAGCTGAGTTCGGGTTGCCCTCCTCGAACTTGAGAAACGGACATTTGAATAGAAACATGCAGCAGGCGCCGCACTTCGCACACTCCCCCGTTCTGTTCGCATCCACTGGAAGTATGAGACTTGTGAAAAATCTCCTTATCTTGCCGTCGAACGGACCGCTTGTCATACAAGGCACCATTCTGATGATCCCTCTAGCGCACTTGTTGCCCTATTGTACTTTCCAGACAACCGGATGAATAGTGAGTGCGGCCGCCGGGATTTGAACCCGAGTTTTGAGCTTGGCAAGCTCAAGTGATAACCAGTCTACACTACAGCCGCTCGGTCGGGGTTCAATACGCAGCCGGAATTTATACCTTGTGCGGACCGTTCCATGAGACTTGCCCACCTATCCCATGCGGGATGGCGGCGTTCATTTCCTGCTTCATAGACCCGGCTCGCGGCGCCCTCGCGGGCACCGTGGAGGCCAGGTCTCCACAGACGTTTAGGGTCTCCGTGGAACTCACGGCGACCAGATTGAGAGCTGCGTTCAGGTCCCTGTCAAGGACCAGCCCGCAGCACTCGCACTCGTAAGTCCTCTCAGACAGAGGCATCTCGTCCTTCACGTGGCCGCACGAGGAACACCGCCTCGTCGAGGGGTAGAACTTGGGTGCCACTGTCAGATGGCTCCCGTACCACCGACACTTGTACTCGAGCTGCCTGCGGAACTCTCCAAAGCCAATATCCGAGATGGCGCGAGCCAGATGGCGGTTCCGCACCATGCCTTGCACGCTGAGGTCTTCGAGCACGATCTCGCCGTGGTTCTTGGCGAGGTGCGTCGTCGCCTTGTGCAGGGCGTCCATGCGTATGTTCCCGATGTGCCAGTATGCCTTCGCCAGCTTCTGTGCAGTCTTCTCCCGGTTGTTGCTTCCCATGCACCTCCTGTGCAGTCCCTTCGCGAGCCTGCGAAGCTTCCGCAGGCGGGATTGCAAAGGCTTCGTGTTCTCGAAGACGCGCCCGTCGGAGAGCGTGGCCAAGTGGGACACACCAAGGTCCACGCCCAGCGCAGGACCCGTTGGCAGCATGGGGTCCGGAACCTCCTGCTCGACAGTGAAGGAGACGAACCACCGGTCCGCCTCGCGGCTGACGGTCGCGCGGAGGATGCGCCCTTCGAAGACAGCAGGCTCCTTGACCCGCACGCGCCCAATACGGGGAAGCACGACATGAGCACCTTCAGCCCGTATCGCGCCTGTCGTGAAGGCGAAGGCGTCGCGCGCCCTGCCCTTCCTCTTGAACTTCGGGAGTCTGGCCTTCCGGCCAGCTTTCTTTGCCATTCGATAGAGCCCGTAGGCGGTGTCGAGGTTGCGGAGGGCTTCCTGAGGGATGCACTTCGAGACTTCATACATCCAGGGGAAGTCCGTCTTCTTGAGGGCGTTGAGGCGACGGTGCTGCTCGATGGCGCTCGTGAACCGCTCGTCGCCTTGCCTTTCGCGGTAGAGGCGCTGCCGCTCGTCGAGCGCCCAATTCCACGCGAACCGGGCGACTCCAGCGCTCTTTGCGAAGAGCGTTCTCTGGACGTTGTTGGGCCTCAACTCGAAGCGGTGCGCCCGGTCAAGGATCATCAGCTGGGACCTCCAGGGCGGAACCACGGATGTGCCGTCTCGCAGTCTATCCCCGTCCCCCGAGCCCCATCCGCTCGTCTCACACCCATTCATGGCCCTATTTGGTATTGAGATCGTCTACTGCATGTAACCCTGCGATGTGTGTTCGCCGCTTCTGCGCAGATACTGGATCGCCTCTCCCACGAGGTACAGCGAACCTATCACGCAGAGCCCCTGGCCGCGAACCTCAGATTTCGCCCTCTCAAAGGCATCCTCTAGCCGCACATGAGTCTCCTGTGGACCACCATATTCTTCACTCACAATCATTCCAAGCGAAGACGCTGGGAGCGCCCTTCTGTATCTTGCCTGCGTGACAACGATCTTCGCCGCTGCCGGAATGAGGGCCCTCACGATTCCCCTCGCATCCTTGTCATCCATACATCCGAGAACGAACGTGAGTGGTGTGACGCCCAATCCTTCGAGCACTCGGACCGTCGTCATGATGCCGTCAGGGTTGTGGCTTCCGTCGAGAATCAAGAGCGGCTCCTTGGATATGACATCTAGCCGGCCGGGCCATGCGGCATTCTGCAGTCCTCTTCTGATTTGGTCGTCTGATACGCGTGTCCCTTTCCTCGAGAGATCTTCAGCAACCGCAATCGCAGTCGCAGCATTCTCAGCCTGGTAGGCGCCTATCAAGCGCGTTCTCAGATTGCTCAGACGTCTCTCGCCATCGTAGCTGAACTCGGTGCCATTGAGTGTCTGGCTTACTCTTGACACCTCGAAATCCTTGCCGATCCGTCTGAGAATTGCGTCCTTTCTCGTGCAGGTGTTCTCTATCACCGAAAGTGCCTCGGGACTCCTCTCACAAGTCACCACAGGCACTCCTTGCTTCACGATGCCGGCCTTCTCCCGGGCTATTTCTGGGATTGTGGAACCAAGGTAGTCTGTGTGCTCCAGGCCGATGCGCGTGATCGCGGCAACTTCTGGCACGAGCACGTTTGTCGCATCGAGCCTGCCGCCCATGCCCACCTCTGCGACCACGATATCCGCCCTTTTCTCGCTGAAATACTTGAACGCCAGACCCGTCGTGAACTCAAAGAATGTGAGCTGCTTCTCCTTGCTTTCGGAAGCCATCTCCTCCATGGGTCCTCTAAGCTCATTCCCTAGACGAACTACATCTTCCGCAGAGATCTCTCTGCCATTGATCATGATTCGTTCCCGAAAATCCACAAGATGTGGGGATGTGTAGAGTCCGACCTTCATGCCGTGGGCCTTCAGGATCTCTGCGATGAATGCGCAGACCGATCCCTTTCCATTCGTGCCCGTCACATGAACAGACCTGAAATCCCGCTCAGGATTTCCGATTTTGGACAGGAACTCGCTGATGTTGTCCAGCCCAAGCTTGATTCCGAATCGCTCGAGGCCGAACATCCAGCTCGTGACCTCTGTGTAGTCCATGAACGGGTGGAGAGTGTTCTGATTCTTAAGGGCTTCTTTCTTCATCTGATGTGGTTCTCTCAAGCCAAGCCCTAAGGCTGAGTCCTTCGCTCTTGGCGAGCCTCTCCATCTCCCTCATCACTCCGGAACTGTATTGGGCCGCCTTTTTCGGTCTTGGGTGTGATTCCAGCCCGAGGAGCTTCGCTGCATCTCTGAGTATCAGCTTCCGGCCGGAGCTGCTAATCTTGTCGCTCAACGGTGTCTCTCTCGCGAAAGAGAGCATCTCACCGGACACGAAGGGATACCCGAGCCTCTTCCCGATGGATGCAGCCAATACGTCGAGCCTCTTCACCTCCTCTAGCATCTTCCTGAGGTCGTCTTCCATCATCCTGTTTGGGTCGTCGAGTGACGCATACTTTGCATATCCCGCAAAGAGCTCATCAGCGCCGTTCCCGATGAGGACCAAGGGCTCTTTGCTTCTCTCGATCACGAGCATGACGGGCACCGTGTACGCGATCTTGACAGGATCGTGCGACCCCAGGACGACTGATGCTCTCGCAACAGCCTTGGCGAGTTCGTCTCTGTCGATCGTCAAGGTAGTGATGTTCAGGTTCTCCCTTGCCGCGAAAACCTTCACGTTGCGAGCATCGTAGGAACCCGGCATCGCACCTGCATAGCACACGACCTTCGAGGACTCAGACGCAATCCTTGCTATGATCGAACTGTCAACTCCGCCTGAATAGGCCACTGCAACGGCCGCTTCGCCTCCAATGATCTCTTTGGTGGATTTTCTCAGGAGTTCCAAGAGCTTCTGGGAGTCCATGCCTTGGATGCACGAGCTGCTGATGCCAAATAACCATCGGCTCCGAATTCCTGTAGGCATTGGTGCTTGCCGACGTTCTGCAATCGTATTCTACGCGGGTCTTCATGGTTCGGGGAGAGAGCGGTACGCGACCATCTGGCCTATGCGAAACTACTAGCAAAGGCTTAAGAAGCATAGAGGACATTTACCTGCAATCCCAGCCCGGAAGTGTCCGATGGAGGGCTCACCAATGGCTGAAGACGACTTGATGAAAGTCAAGGTTTGCTTTATAGGGGATGCGGGCGTTGGCAAGACGAGCCTGATCAAGAGATTCGTCCTGGACGTTTTCGACGACAGGTACATTGCGACCATTGGCACCAAGGTTACTAAGAAGATTGTCGACGTCGAGAGCGGCGACGGCCGGGCCAAGGTCATGATGCTCATTTGGGACATCATGGGACAGAAGGGGTTTAGGGAGCTGTTGAGAGAGGCGTACTTCTTCGGAGCCCATGGCGCAATTGCCGTGTGCGACCTCACCAACAAGGAGACCCTGGAGGAGCTCAGGTACTGGATAAAGGCGCTGACTGATGTCGCAGGCGACGTTCCAATCGTCTTCGCGGGGAACAAGGCCGACCTCGAGAACAATAGGGTGATCAAGGAGCAGGACCTGCTGGAGCTGGCCTCGAAGTATAAGTCCGAGGCATACCCCACCAGCGCCAAGACCGGCCAGAATGTGGAGAATATCTTCAAGACTCTCGCGCTGGCGATGTCCGAGAAGATGAAGGGTCAGTAGCTGGTCTGGGTCCATTCCCAACCTTGATAACGAGCGGAGAATGCTTATAAACCCAGCATAGGCTATGAAACTCCTAAGAGGCGGGGTAACTGGCCATGCGTCTAGGTAATCGTCTTATAGCGGCAAGCACCACACACGGTTGCGGATACATGCGGCTAGTCGCTCTCGGACTAATCTTGCTTCTCTGTTCATCTGCGTCGTTCCCGCTTCTTCAGGAAGCCGTGGAAGACGTCCGCGCGGAGTCCCTTGCTGAATGGACAAGGGTTTTTCATTTGCATGACGGAATCGTGTTGGAGGCGGGGGCGTACGACTGGGCGAACTCCTCTGGCCCGGCCAATCCCGCCAATTCCGACTACGACAGTGACGGGCTTCCCGGCATCACCATAAAGAGGAACGTTCCGGCAACTCCCCCTCCTCAGCGGTCACACCACTGGTACCTCTATCCTGCTGTGGGCTCGGATGTCGTCTTGGCGGGAGATCTGATAACCCACGTCTGGGCCAAGTCGAGAGACAATGAATCTGGCACATTGGTCAATGCGGCGTTCAGCGATATGTCTCCAGGCCAGTTCAGTGACCCAGCTAGTTGGAATCTGATCTCAAGCAACTCCTCACCCTTGAACGGGCCCGTGTATTCAGAATTTCAGATGGTGAACGTCACCGTCCCAATTCCTGGGGGATCCTACACGCTAGCCCAGGGCCACTTCCTCGTCCTCACCATCAATCGTGCGGATTCGATCAACGACTGGCTGCTGGTGTGGTACGACAGGACGGATTATGATTCCACCATCGAAGTGACTACCAGCACATTCATCTCGCTTGATTCTGCATGGACTCAGGACGTTGGCGGACTTGCGCGGGAAATATTCTCTGAAGAGGAACAAATCGTCGTGATGGCCAACGTATCGAATCCTTTCGGGGCCTATGATATCGTGTCAGCGGCGGTCTCAGTTCGCTATCAAAGCAATGGAACGATTGTGAGAGATGCGTTGCCGATGACACTCCTCGCGAACGACACAGCCGCTCCTCCGTATTGGAAGCTGTTTCGACACACCCTCGCAAACCTCCTTCCAGGCTTGTACGTCGTGAACACGACTGCGAATGACACCCAGGGGAGCCCCACGTGGCTCAACATCCCTCTTACCATCGTCACGGTAGATCACTTCGGGGTTTCGGCGCTGCCCTCGATCGTCGCTGGAGAGCCCTTCAACATGACCATAACTGCCCTCGATGCGTTCGATGAAATCATATCAAACTGGGTCGGCACTGTGCAGCTGGAAGCTTACAAACAGGATAGGATCACACCTGGTGATGGCGCGCTTTCGACCACGACTGTCACTTTTGTGCTAGGCGATTCCGGCCGAGTGAACGTCACAGGTCAGACATATGACCACGGCGAGGAGAGCATATGCGTGAGGGTGACCTCGGGGATGCACTTTGGCTGGAGTGATCTGATAAGAGTCTACAGTGGGCCCGTTGTGAGCATTTGGATATCCCCTCGTCCCGAGACTCTGACAGCAGGGTCATCCATCCTGCTCACCGCGACCGGCAATGACTCGCTCTCCAACGTGAACTACAGCTGGATGCCCTTGTGGACAATCGTCGAAGGTTCGGGCGATTTGATTGGTTCCGGGCTTTCTGTCACTTTCATCGGCAACACAACTGGTCTGGTGAATGTGACGTGCTCGAATCCTGCCACCGGTGCGGTCGACTTCCTTCTGATTCAGATAGTGCCGGGGACGCTCGTGAGAATTGAAATCTCGGCATCGTCTATACCGCTCGTGATACGCGAAGCCGAGAGCGAAGTTCTAACGGCAACAGGCTACGACGTTCATGATAACGTTGTGGGCCTGTCCGGCGCAACCTGGGACACGAACACATCGGGGACAGTCACCGGTTCTGGGCCTTCCGCGGTGTTCACGGCGGGGTTCGTGCCGGAGGTTGGCGTGGTCAACGTGCGTCTTGGTGGTGTTGTGGGCACGCTCGAGGTCATCGTGCTGAATAGCCTCTATGGTCCTTGGATCGTTCCGATACCAGCTCAGATTCGAAATGAGGACAGTGGATCCTGGGACCTGTCCCTGTCCGGCTATTGGCAGGACGTCAATGGTACTGCCTCTCTCGCCTGGTGGGTCGAAGATGTCAATGCATCGCTTTACTTCATATCGCACGATTCGCAGTCAAATGCCCTCATGCACTTCTACACTCAGCCTGACCAATATGGTGAGGACAACTTCACGCTGTGGGTCATCGATCCAGACGGTTTCCGCGCATTTCAGTCAATAACGGTCAGGATATTGCCTGTGAATGATAAACCCCAGTTCGTGAACAACCCCCCGACAACACTCTACGTGAAGTTCGATACGCCATATACTTTCGATTACTCCTACTATGTCACAGACATCGACAATGCCAAGACGGAGCTGACTCTCTCCTCGTCCATGCCGGAGAACGTTTACTTCGATGGCCTTATTGGAACCTTCATGTTCTCGCCCAGAATAGGCGAGTCGAGCTATTTCGAATTCGTGACGCTAACCCTCAGCGATTTCGTTGACAGCTCATCACTGGCGATCGTCGTGTACGTCACCGACGACAGCCCGCCGTCCTTGAACGCGAGCCTGCCAGACGTGACAATTTACGAAGGCGTGGTAGACTATCTTGCGTTCGATCTCGACCTCTATTTCTTCGACCCGGACAGCGACTATCTGGTCTATTCGTCAGGGTTCAAGAACATCGTCGTGCGCATAAACGACACGACGCATGAGGTGTTCATGTCTGCTCCCTACGAATGGTCCGGCACGACCGAAGGGACTTTCACTGCGACAGATCCGATCGGCGCGCTCAAGGTTGACACTGTCGTCGTCACAGTAATCGCCGTGAATGATCCTCCTTCAATTGACTACATACCGACGATTCATGTGAGGTACAATTTGACGCATTACGTGTACCTCAGCTCATATGTATTCGATCCCGACAACTCCCTTGATTCACTGACCTACAACTTGAGCGACTCCCATGTCAAGCACACGTACAGCCTGTATAGTGCGCATAGGCTCGAACTGCTGTTCCCGGGCAATCTCACAGGCCCTATATACACTGAGCCATACTTGGTGAGCGTTAGAATGAACGTGAGCGACCCTCAAGGACTTTACGCGATTCGGGACTTCGAGGTTCTCGTCACAGACAACGCTCCCCCCGTGGTCGTCACGCCCAATCCGGACCAGCTCTACTATTCGTTTCCTGAGGACAGCTATCTGAACAACACGCTGCGCCTGACCGACCTGTTCTTCGATCCTGATGACGCCCAGCTTTTCTTCTTCATCTCCGGGTGGACCAACGTCCATCCAATCCTCTACTCTAGCGGGGTCGTGAACCTGACTGCTGCTACAAACTGGTCAGGGTACGAGGTCCTCACTGTGACCGCGGTCGATTCGAAGGGAGGCTGGGCGCTGCTCAGCGTGCATGTCATCGTGACCGAGGTCAATGACGCTCCTTGGATCTATCAGATTCCTGATGTCATTGTCAAGGGCGGACAGCGAAATTTCAAGATAGCGATTCTAATTTACATCTATGACAGCGATGATGCGTTTGCAAACCTGACGATCTCACCGATTCAGACTAGCGGCGTCATGGTCGTCGGCGACGAGCTGTATGTGAGCCTGCCCGATGGTGTCGACGTCATCCCTGTGACGCTCGAGGCTAGTGATGGTGAATTGACTTCGAACAGGGTCACCTTCAAAGTCGGGGTGTCCAGGACACTGGCGGAGAGGATAGGCTGGCCATACTCGTTCCCATTGGTGTTGCTGGCAGCCGGGGTTTTCGCGTACTTCGTTTCTACGAAGATGCCGAGGCCGTTTGCGCTCGAGAACCTTTTCCTCATCCATAATGATGGCAGGCTCGTGACTCATGTCACGAAGGAAGAGAACACAACCCTTGACAAGGACGTCGTGAGCGCCATGTTCACGGCAGTTCAGGAATTCGTGCGAGATTCGTTCCAGAAAGGCGAGGTCGGATTGAAGAAACTGGAGATAGGAGACAAGAACGTGGTCATAGAAAAAGGCCAATTCGCGTACCTTGCCCTCATCTACTCGGGCTGGCCGCCAAAAGAGGTTTTCGGTGTGCTCCCGATGCTCATGAGAGACATAGAAGAGCGCTTCAAGGGCAGGCTCGAACGCTGGAACGGCACTCTGAATTCCTTGAAGGGCGTCGACAAGATGCTCCAGGACTACATGGCGGACTCTTACAAGCCAGGCACTTGGCCTCAAGAGGAAGAGCTTGCCGAAGAGGAATGGGTTGACATACTGAGCAAAGAAGGATAAGGCTTAACTGGCCCAAGAAATGTTTCCCAGACCGTTGTAATGGTTGCAGAGTAGCATTAGCGAATTTTTGAGGCTTCTTGAACAGAATGCCGTCAAGGTTATACTCCCTTGGCTAGGATGGTTCTCAAATAGCAGAGTACTGGCGTGACACGAATCGTGTGGCAACTCCTTCGCAAAGGCTTATACCTTGCCCGAATCATCACATGCGTCCAGATGTCGAGCTCCTCAAAGTCAACGGTAACGGTCACGCTGAGGCGCGACTTGGGTCTTCTTGATGTCACGATGATTGGCGTGGGTGCAATGATCGGGACCAGTATCTTTGTGCTAATCGGAGTGGTCACGCAGGAGATTGGTGCAGGAATCCTTCTCGTAGTGCTTCTAAACGGAATAGTCACAGTATTCACCGCAACCACCTACGCGGAACTCGGCTCTTCTTTTCCTGAAGCCGGTGGTGGCTATCTATGGTCCAAGAAAGGCCTTCCCCATCCTGCGGGATTCATGTCCGGATGGCTTTCGTGGTTCGGTCATACGGTGGCCTGCAGTTTCTACTCGCTCGGATTCGGCTACGCACTCGTCGCTGTGTTGGGCTACTATCAGATCGGTTTCTTTGGACTGAGTGATTCAATCTTGGTGAAGATTTTTGCAGTCATCGCTGTTGCGTTCTTTCTTGGGATCAACTACGTAGGAGTTGGCGCAACGGGCAGAACAGGGTCGACCGTGACCCTGGCACAGGTGTCAATAATAGCGTTCTTCATCCTCTGTGCGACAATGTATGCGCTCGGCACGAAAGGAGTTGACTTCCTTGATAGCGTTGGCCCTCTCTTGCCGGAGGGGAAAGAACTCTCTGACGTGTTCATGGTGATGGCTTTCACCATCATTGCGTTCGAAGGATACGAGATAATCGTCCAATGTGGCGAGGAGGTCAAGAACCCCAGGAAGAACATACCGCGTGCGATTTTCATATCAATTGCCGTAGCAGTGGCGCTCTACTTCTTTGTAGCCCTCGTCTGTCTGACAAACTCCACTCCATTCGCGATATGGCATGAGGGCGCAGATCTCGTGTTCACAACAGCAAAGAACACAGTTCCGATCCTAGGTGCTCCGCTTGTGATGCTTGGGGGGATACTCTCGGCCATGGCTGCTTTGAATGCGACTGTCTTCTCATCCTCAAGAGTGAGCTTTGCGATGGGGAGGGACGGTTCTCTTCCGCGGGTATTTGGAAAGATACACGGAGTACGGAGAATTCCACACCAAGCAATTCTGATAACCGGGGCAATCATGCTCGCAATGTTGCTTTTCCCGCTAGATGTTGTGGTTGCATCGACTTCCGTTGTTTTCCTGCTTCTGTTCACTCTTGCGAATATGGCCTCCATTCGACTCATTCCTAGGCTGACGGCCATAGACGTCGGGTTTAGAACCCCTCTCTTCCCCCTATTCCCAGTAATAGGAATTCTTTCGAAACTAGCTCTTGCCTTGTCCCTCTGGTGGTTCATACCAGAAGCATGGTATATCGCAATCGTCTGGATAGCAATAGGGTTTTTCGTCTCGGCTTTCGCTAGGCCGGAAGAAGAGTTCGTGTCAATTACGAGGCAGAGAAGAGTGCCTCGCAAGCCTCTCACGAAGGAGGAGATTGAGAGATACCGAGTGTTCCTCGCGCTTGAGAACCTCGGTGATCTCAGACTTGTCGAGGTAGCTGGCATATTCGCGCGGTACTTCAAAGGCGACCTCACGGTGAACAACATCGTT
>Ga0315312_1001690_pt1 | contig 16516 bp, 18 predicted proteins | sample TDP7_MG_FD_203629 | JGI IMG/M metagenome (GOLD analysis project Ga0315312, IMG submission 203629) | Freshwater sediment microbial communities from Lake Towuti, South Sulawesi, Indonesia - TDP7 | ecosystem: Environmental > Aquatic > Freshwater > Lake > Sediment | place: Indonesia: South Sulawesi... | reverse complement strand
CATTGAAGAACTCGGTGGGTATGGTGGCTAAGATGGACCCTGGAGATAGATACGACTACATGAACGAGCTTCACAGTTCGCCCTATCAGCGGCTCATGATCGCTGAGATAAATCGAGAATACAAGCCTACTCTCGTAGTCTTGGACGGCACCGAGGCATTTGTGACCGAGGGCCCAGATAAAGGCCAGTTAGTTAGACCGGGTGTAATTCTGGCTGGAGAAGATAGGGTTGCATTAGATGCTGTCGCTGTTGGCATCCTTCGACTCTTCGGGACAACTCCGGAGGTTTCTAAAGGAAAAATCTTTGAACAGGAACAGCTCGCTAGGGCTGCTGAACTGCGAGTTGGAGCCAAATCTTTCGAAGAGACCGAGATAGTTCCGCTAGGTAAGCCCGCTGAAGACTTCGTCAAGAAGCTTGAAGGAGTATTAGCGCGCAGCTAGTCATTCTAGCCGCATTCTCTCTTCCTTCCAAGGATCTGCAGTATCGCTGTATCCCCTCTTCTCCCAGTATCCCAGCTCTTGCTGCTCCGTGAATTTGATCCTTCTCACCCACTTCGCGCTCTTGTAAGCATACTTCTTCGGAACTACAAGCCTCAAAGGCCCGCCGTGCTCAGGACTGAGCTCCTTACCATCCAACTTGTACGCAAATAACACATCTTCATCTATTAGATCCTCTATTGGAAGCGACGTCGTATAGCCTCCTTCACATTCGATTGTGCAGAATCTGGCTTCAACCTTAGGCTCGACCATCTCGACGATAGTTCTTAAGGAGACTCCTTCCCACTTGTTGTCAAGTCTACTCCAACCTTCAACACAGTGGAAGTCGGAGACGCTCGTATGCCTTGGTAGAGATAAGAAGTCTCCCCAACTCAGCTTCAAAGGCCTCTCAACGAGACCGTACACTTCGAATGTCCAACTAGCTTGATCGAAAACGGGCACAGAGCCTACATGTAGCACTGGAAGCTCATGTACTTTATACTGGCCTGGCGGTAGCCTTTCATTCCTTTTCGATGAGCTCATCGGCTCTCCTTGTCCAAGCAAGTATACGTCTCTATTGAAGAAAAGTGTTCTGATAAACTGGATAAGGGAGAATTCGCTTGAAGTTGCGATCTATATTCTTGAGGGAGAAAAAGCCTATATCGATTGAATGTCTCTTCAAGGTTTCCATGTAACCTCACGGTGCCAGACTCAGATAGTGAGAGTTGGTCAATCGATGAAGAGGTACCTTCTGGGCCTCAGTGTGGGTTTACTTCTCATATGCGCCATATATGCCGCAATTATCTTCACGGTACCGAATCCTGAAGTCGCGAACTTGCCCTACTATACGTTCAGAACACTTCTAAGAATAGTCATCACTTATCTCATCGCTTTGGTCTTCGGGCTCTTCTTTGGAATTCTAGCCGCATGCAACAAGACAGCTTCAACGATCCTCGTGCCACTTTTCGATGTGTTACAGTCGATCCCTATCTTGGGATACTTCCCGGCCGCAGTGATCTTCTTCGTCTCAGGATTTCCGGGCGGTGAGATGGGGAAAGAACTGGCTGCCATGCTACTGCTTTTCACCTCAATGGAATGGGCCATATTCTTCGGGATCATAGGCGCCGTAAAAAACATTCCATCGAATATAGTCGAGGTTGCAGAAGTATTCGGGTTGAAAGGGCTGACGTATATCAGACATGTGACTCTACCAGCGATCGTTCCGGCTTTGATTTCAGCAAGCACCTTGGCGTGGGGCGACGGCTGGTTCTTCATAATAGCCGCTGAATACATCACTTATGGCGGTCAACCTTATGCGCTCCCAGGTATCGGAGCCTTCTTGGCGAAGGCAGCTTACGAGTATGGAGACTTGAGACTCTCAGTCGCCATCCTCATCTTGATGACATCTATCGTTCTCTACTTGAATTTCCTGACCTGGCATCGGTTGACGGAGAGAGTTGGAACCGGAACCTATAAGCCTATGCTGAAGCTTGATCTTTCAAGTCTTCAACGCTCCTTACATTTGAGAAAGATCCGAGTAAAGTGGCTTCACATCCCGAGGCTACACTTATCGTTCAGGTTTAGACATGTGATCTTGCCAGCCTCTAAACCCAAGAGGTACACACACCGGGAGAGAATCGTTGCAGGCGCATCCGGCATCTTCATAATAATCCTTATCATTCTAGCCTTGACTGGAACGGTTCCAAGCTTCGAGTACATCGTCGAATCCCTAGATGTGCTTGAGATGTCTTTCTTACCTTTGTATACTGCATCCACGCTGAGCAGAATGGTCGCAGCGTACTTCATCTCTCTAGCGATAGCGATCGTGATGGGCGTACTCGCCGCTGAGAACAAGAAGTTCGCTATGATATTTTATCCAATATATGACATCGGGCAGTCTATTCCCATACTTGCGCTCTTCCCAGTTCTATTCCTCTCTTTGAGCAAAATCTTCGGAGGAAGAGCTGGACTGGAGATAACCTCGATCACAATGTTGGTTGCAGATATGATTTGGTATCTATTCTTGAATATCGTCGGAGCTGTGAAGACGATTCCTGAGGAGATGCGTGAGGTCGGCCGTGTCTTCGGCTTCAAAGGTTTGAAGAGGATTCGACATGTAGTTCTCCCAGCAATCACTCCAGCGATAGTGACCGGAAGTATGCTCTCTTGGGCGACTGGATGGAACACTGTAATATTCTCCGAGTACATGCCCTACGGGAAAGAGGTATACTGGCTTCCGGGTTTGGGTTACTTTCTAGATAAGGCTGCGTATGTTTACGGCAACACTATCCTACTGGTCTTCCTACTCACGATAATATCTGCTCTAGTCATCTTAGTCGACCGATTCATCTGGCGACGCTTGCTATTGAAGTTCGAGAAGTATAAGATCGAAGTATTTTAGAGAACCTGTCTCAGATCTAGCAAGCAACACCTTTTTCTGAAACCACTAGAACAAATTGAAGCGTGCTAGAAGTGCTAGCCTCCCGACTTGAAGTGAGTAAATAATCTACCTGTGATTGAGCGATGGTCGATCAACGGGTCCTAGAAAGGTTAGACAGGGCAGGAGTTGAGTATCGACTTCACTCACATCAGCCTGTCTATACATGCGAGGACGCTGCACGGGAGACCTGTACCAAAGCATCCATCCATATCAAAGCTATGCTAGTCTTGGACACAGGCAATCACCCAGCCCTTGCATTGCTGCCAGGGGATAAACGTTTGAGTCTGCGTAAGACCGCTAAATCTTTGGGTGTCTCCAGCGTTAGGTTGGCGACCAAAGAGGAGGTAGGAAGCATCTTGCATGTTGAACCGGGAGCAGTGAGCGCTCTGATAGCCGAGAACATGCCCATCCTTTTGGACGTCAAGATCTTGCGAAACAGACTTGTGTATATGAGTGCGGGGACTCACATGGAAAGTGTCTCAATGAGCCCAAGAGATCTTCATAGACTCACAAAGGCTAAATTGACCAGTATACTAGAGTAGGCAATCCTGTTACTCGAAGACATCAGCTACTTCCGCGCTCGTTACATTCTTCAAGTCTTCAGGTGAGATGCCGATAATCGCGTTAGGTGTTCCTGCTGCAGCGTACACGACTGGAAAACTCATCAGGCTAGCGTCTATGAATGTCCTCAACGGCTTGCTGTGCGCTACTGGAGGAACACCGCCGATAGGAAAACCCGTAACCTCCTTCACGGTCTTCGCGTCTGCAATCTTGACCTCTGATGCCTCAAGCTTCTTTGCCAGCTTCCCAGTATCCACTCTACTCTTGCCGCTTGCGATAACCAGCACTACAGCCTTCTTATCTGTAATGAATACCAGAGACTTTGCTATTTGAGCGACCTCACACCCAATTGCTTTGGCAGCAAGCTCAGAGGTTCTAGTCGTCTCCTCGAAAGCTAGAACCGTAGTTTTAATACCTCGAGCCTCAAAAAACTCTTTGACTTGCTTGATGTTTTTGTCAGTCAACGATGATCGTTCCAATCAGTTTGGGAGAACGCCTTCATAAGGCTGTCGAGAACTTAGAGCAATACTCCTTTATCTATTTGAAAAGAACTGTTGATTCACAGAGGACGAAATAGAGATGAAAAAACAAGGTTCAAAAAGTAGCGCGACTGCTGAGAGCCTTGATCGGACCCTCAAGCTTAGAACTGGGATAATGTTAGCGATCGCGGCTGCATTTAATATGCTTAGTAGAGCTGACATTTTTCTCAACATAGCTGTGTCAGCGCTCTTGGTAATCGGGGCGTTCGGCATTATTAGGGAGAGGCTTTGGGGGCCTACGATGGGCGTTGTCTCATCAGCCGCTGCTATTGGATACACCGTCTACGAGATGTTCTTCTTCCTATATGTGCTTCCAGGCCTACTGAATTACGGTCCTGAGTTCGGTGTGAGCGTCGCTCAAATGGCTGCAATGTTCATCATCCCGATGGACGTGATCTGCTTGATAGCTCTCTCCGCATCCTTGAAGTTGAGAAGAGCTTTGATAGCCTATTAGGCGCAGTTGAGATCTTGAAGAATAACTCGAGTCTATACGAGTCTCCAACTGTTTGGATCGCTCTATCACTGATCATCGTATACGTAGCTCTTTCCATTATTGGAGGAAGCTTCTTGAGCTTGAATCTGGATGTTGCATACCTGCTCGTCCAGAACAATTCAGCGGTTTGGCGTGGCTCTGTCTGGATGCTCTTTACAGCTATGTTTCTACATGCTGACATCGTTCATCTAGGCGGAAACCTCATCTTCCTCGTGATCTTCGGCACATCTCTTGAAGAACAGACATCACGTGGACGCTGGTTGGCAGTTTACTTCATGAGCGGTCTTGTGGGAGATCTCTTCTTCCTACTTTTAGGCGGAGATGCTGTGGGGCTGGGAGCTTCAGGAGCTATATGGGGTCTCTTGGGCGCAGCTGGAGGACTCAGAGGTCTTATTGGGATGATGTTCTATGCCGGTATGAACCTTTTCGCTGGAGGAGGGTTCTTAGCTCACGCAGGAGGCTTAGTAGCTGGACTCGGTTTGAGATATCTCTTGATCAAGAGAACTTGAATGCCGACGAACGAAGCCTTCTGTTAGTTCATAAGTTCAAGATTGACCAGACTTTTCCAAGCCACTATTTTAACCACAGCTCTTCTATTATTGGAGAATGCCATCATGAGGCCCCTTCTCTATGCGCTCATTGATTTCAGACTCAGATTATTCGCTTACTAGGCACTACATCGAATTTGAGGGATAGGCTTCCGCAGCCATGCGAAGCAAATTCTCGTCATTGAAGTTGAGAGTGACTGCGATGAATCTTCCTACACAAGGATTTCCTCTACACACATGGAATACTGCTTGATTATTCTTGAAGCGAACAACGTATCCGTAGACCGTGTTGAACCTACCGTGGCTACAGATTGAAGACGTATTCAAACCATATTCATGCGATTTTAGCAGCTCGAAGACTCCGTCTATGTCTTGGACTTTTTCCAATAGGCTTTTGGCAACATCATAGCGTTCAATTGATCCAGTAGACTCGTCGTAGAATATAGGACGTCGACCGAGCTCGATATGATGGTTTGTTCTCACAGTTTGGACTGAGTCGCGAAAAACATTCACACAATCTGCCACTTGAAACGTAGCCACTTCGTCCTTGGTAGCCACAACGATGTTCCCCCAAGAGTATCTTCCAACATGAACCGCATCCTCGACAACGTTTACTGCGTCATCAATAGATTGACATTTCTCAAGTATTTCTTGGGTTAGAATATCATAGTTCCTTGCGCCAGGTTTCATCTCTACGTTTGAGTCGCAACACGCTAGTCCTGATGAATTAACTCCAATCGAAAATCCGGAGAAAACATCCACGTCTCCCGACCTGTCGCTCCAAGTTTGCGCGCCTTCGACTGCAAAAAGGTCGTTGCGAATGACCAATCTGTCGTCGAAGTCTCTTCTGCGAAAGTCTTTGTTCTTAAAGAGTAGAAACTCATTGCCAGGCGAAAGGGTCTTAGCCCCTATCGTGCAATTTGACAGCTTTCCACCCCAGTTCCCTACATACAAAGGATCGCTGGAACCAGCAGTATTAAAGCTATGTGCACCACATTTTCCCCAGAATTCAACGCTTTCGAATCTCTTTGCTGGAGAAGAATTTCTAGCGCATGCAGGAGGGTTGAATGGCTGGCCTCGGTTTGAGGTACCTTTTGATCAAGAGGACTCTGCGACCACCCCCTTTGAGAGGATTGGGCTTATGGGCTCACCGACTACTATTTCTCTTGTCGATTCATCCCAAGCTTGTTAAGGATTGATGGCTTCTGCTTCGTTAACGCACAATGCACAGGAATCTTGATAATCTTGACGACCTGCTACTGGAAAGGAACGCTTCCGCCTAATGGTGCTTACTTCATTATTTCTACTCTTCACCGAAAACCGCGATATTTGAAATTATCTCTTCCATCCATTTGTTGAAATATCAGGTTCAGCAAGAATCCAGAAGTTAGGTCGCGCGTTTCGCAGCTTCTTGTACTATCCGATTCATTTCAGCTTCCACGTCCCTGTCTAATGGTTGAACCTTGTGAGTCGCAATGATCTCTTTTGCCTTCTCCCTAGCTCGTTTGACGACATCTTTGCAGCCTTTCTGCTCCCAGTTCGCTCTCGGCGTTCTGTCAACAACCAATGGTTGCCAATGTTCTTCTTGCAGGTGACGTCTCGTATGTTTGACTGCACTCAACTCGGTCAGAAAGTTCTTTTGATGCCCTACGGCTTTGATAATGTCGACGGCAAGTGTGTCTGCGTCTACTCTGATTCCACTTGCTATTCGCTTGATGGCGCTACAGATATCATGGCTTATGACGAATTGTTCGTAGCATGCGGTTACACCGGCTTCAAGGATTCCGTATACGCCATCATGCACAACATCTGCTCCGGCAAGCGTGGCTACCAATGCATTGAATGTGTTCTCGAAAGCAGCTTGTCCATCAGGAGCTTTCGAGTCGACTACTCCAGCTGCCCCATAGTAGGAGAGACCATAGTAACGTGCCATCTGAATGAAGGCTACGTGCAGCAGACCGTTTTCAGGAGCTCCATAGGCAGCTGTTCCATGTTTCTGATCTAGGATAGTTGCACATGACCCCCACAACATAGGCGTGCCAGGTCCAGCAAGTTGAGTTAGAACCAAGGCACCCATATTTTCGGCAATTGCCTGCACGAGTGTTCCGGCGATAGTCGCAGGACCGCTGGCGCTAGCTAATGCTCCTGAGCTTATGTCGAAGGCGATCCGATAGCGAGCGCACTCCAAGATTAAGTTAACTATCTCCCTAGAATACTTGAGAGGAGGAACATTGTTGAATCCGGTATCCAAAATAGCTGGATTTCTTCGAAACGCTTCTTCGCCTCCAGCCAACACCATGGCCATTCTTATAGTGTCCCTCCAGCCCTGTAACGTAAGGGCCACTGGACTACAGTGCTTTTCAGTGCACTTGAATTGTGCAAGAGCCATAGACTGTTCCAAAATTGATTTCGGAACATCTTGCGGAAAAATATTCGGTTTAACATAGTCCACCGTCGAGAAATAATCTGAGAGGAGAGTGAACTCTTCAAGATCCTTTAGAGTCGCTGCCCGTCTCTCGCCTGTTTCAAGGTCGATCGTGTGATCCGCCCCAAAAGCATTGGTGAAATGTGCTCGACCTCCTCCGATTTTGAGCTTATACTTCGGGTTGCGAGCTTCAAAGATAACTTGGCTTGGAACCTTTCTCACCGCTTCACGGACAAGATACTCCGGCAATCTCGCAACCATCGTCTTGTTGTCGATGTTGGCGCCAGCATCTCTGAGAAGTTCAAGCGCATTCTCATGCTGGAATACTATCCCGACCCTTTCAAGCACCTCCATCGCCGCCATATGAACCAGGTAGACATCGTCGCGACTCAAGACTTCAAGAACCAACATTCATCAACTCTTGAATTGCCAACTCCGCCCGAACTTCTGAGTAGAGAGCCAGCAGATAATAAGCCTTTGTAGCTGGCTTTATTCGAATGTTGTTTAGAAATCGAAAATTCTTGGAAGATCGCTTCGAGCTACGTAAGATTTTAATAAGAATTGAATTCAGATAGCCAAACAAGACGGAGATAGCTTAGATGTCATCATCTATTCTTGAACAACTTAGCCAAGCAGTAATCGAAGGAGATATCGACAAGGTGAAGAAGCTTTGTCAAGAGGCTATCGAAAGAAAAGTCGATCCTCTCGAAGCGATCACTAACGGACTGGCCAAAGGAGTTAAGGAAATTGGTGATAGATTTGGCAGAAGCGAAGTTTTCTTAGCTGACTTAATAATGGCCGGTGAGGCGATGAAGGTTGGCACAGCTTTACTGCTGCCCAAGGTGAGGGAAGCGGGTATGCAACGTCAATCTCTCGGGAAAGTTTTGATAGGGACGGTGAAGGGTGACATACACAGCATTGGCAAAGACATTGTGGCAACCCTGATGGAAGCCGAGAGCTTTGAGGTAAACAACATTGGTGAGGACCTACCGGATGAAATCTTTGTGGACAAAGTGAGGGAGTACCAGCCGAGTATACTTGGTCTTTCCTCACTCATGACTGTGACTATGCCTGCTCAAAGGGACGTAATTGACTTGCTTGAGAAGCAAGCCCTTCGGAATCAAGTGAAGGTGATTATTGGAGGAGCTCCAACTACTCAAAAATGGGCTGAAGAAATAGGTGCTGATGGATGGGCGGGAGACGCTGTTAGTGCTACTAAGAAGGCTAGGGAATTGGCGAGAAAGTAGAATTACCTCGATTGTGGATTACAAAACCGCCTGCCTTGCGTTCTTGCATAAGCAACTCATTACTAATTGACTAGCCCTTCTCAGTCTTCACAGGTCTAACAACATATTCACAATATTTGTCGCCGCGAAGAACGTGTTTGGTCAAGACAAACTCGAGTTTCGGGTTGAGTGACTTGACGATCCCTTCATCCAATCCCAAGAATACATCGCAGACTTCCGCAGGAGCCCCCGTGTTCTTGAAGTTCTTCCCATGTGGACAATTGTATATGCGCAAAACATAGTTCTCGTCGGTCAGCTTCATTACCTTGTATCTTACGTTGAAGGCTTTCAGAGCCTCCTCCTCAATGCGGTGCAAGCTCTTAGCATGTCTGCCAAGTTTCAATCTTCTTTGTTCCGCCCTTCCTAGGTCCGTGCCCGCCTTGGTGAATGTTTGTTTTAGACGGCTTACTCCCTCCTTGCCTCTTTCCTCCTTAACTGACTTCACTGCTAAGCCTAAAACAAGCGCCATTAACTTCATGCTATAATCGAGTTTTTCTTTCGATGACATGCCAGCCATCGGTATCAACCTAAACTCGCTTCTTGTCTGAAGACGACTATTAAGCGTTAGCACAAAGGATTCTACGGAAAATGGTTGACCGTTTTCCCTATCCTTTCAGTGTATCAACTTCCCTATACCATTTCTTGGATGGCCCAACTTTCGCGCGCATTCTCCAAGAAAAGCTTTTCGGCTCATTTTCAATTCCTGTAAGGATCTGATCGATCTTTCCAACTACATCTCTCTTGCTGTCTTCATCCAACTTATCGTATCCTTGAGCTAGGTTTTTGACTTTGTTTAGATTCGTCTTCACAGTGTGGTAGAAGCCCCAATCATTCGACATTAACCTGGCAATGTGTCCGATGTTTACTGTCTCCGTGTCCGCTTGGCCTATTTGGTGTTCTAGCAACAAAACTATGGTATCTTTAACATCCTTCTCGTTCAATTTGACTATCTGCATCTTCTCCAAAAGAAGCTCCGCCAGAGGGATCGTGGGATAATCGACCTCTAGTCTCGTGGAGAAATCGATGGTATGGCACATTGCCAGCCGGTCTAGGAAGACGTCAACTCGCTTGACATTTGCGTTATCGACGAAGATAAGTCTCCCTGACTGTCTGAAACTATACGTTAAGGGTCGAGTAGCATAGCCCAAGCCTTCAAAAAATCGTTCGATCTTGGAGCTTGCCTTTTCATATCCCATGAAATCTATGTCGGAGATTTCTCTTCCCATAGACCTGTGAAGATAAGCGAAGTTAGGGCAATGAAGTCTAACCGCGATAGCCCCCATGACTCTTAAAACTACTCTTTGCTTTTTCGCTTCCTCAACCACTCTCAGGGCTTCTTCCACCAGGTCTTGTTGAGGTGCAGTAGGAGCTCCCATCGCCTAACCCTTCTTCGAGTTGGTTAGTTAGTTCCGTGCTATCAATAAATGTGTAGCGCTCTGCAACAGCGAGTTGATTTCATACACTAGGACGTAATTCTCGAATCTCAGTCCATACAGAATCTTCGACAGATTTATTAGTATAACAGAAGCATCAACGTTACGCAACGCTTCGGGCGATAGGTTCATGACTAGGATCTTCTTCGCCTGCGATGCTCACGGCAGCGTCCCGGTCTTGCGCAAGATGGTCAGAGTTCACGAGGCATACAACTGCGACATCGTCATGATGTGTGGAGACCTCACAGGAAAGGCCGTGGTTCCGATTGTTGAAGAGAAGCCCGGCCTCTGGTGGACAGCTCCTTGGGGGAAGAAGGAGACCTACAAGTCGCAAGACGCTGTGGACCAGATCAAGAAGACTTACGAGAAGCGAGGCTTCTACTGGTTTTTGACCACTCCAACTGAACTGGCAGACTTGGAAAACAATCGAGACAAGGTCAACGAACTCTTTCTCAAACTGATGTTGGCTCGGATGCGAGAGTGGGTACGACTCATCGAGGAGACGATTCCATCTAATGTAAAGGTTATAGTCAGTCCTGGCAACGATGATTCCTCGACGATCGATGACGTCATCAAGGCTAGTATCAGAATCATCTATCCTATGGGAACCGTAGTGGACCTTGATGGATATCACTCCATGATCAGTTGCGAGTGGGTCAACTCGACGCCATGGAAGACCCCTCGGGAGTGTCCAGATGAAGAACTGAAGTTGAAGCTGCAGCTCGAGTTCGATCGAGTGGGAGGTTATGAGAACCTAGTATGCAATTTTCATGCGCCTCCGTATGGAACCCAAATAGACCTCGCTCCGAAAATCGATGAGAAACTGCGAGTGAGAGTGCGTTTCGGGAGACCAGACATGGTTCCGGTGGGAAGTAGGAGTGTTCGCGAGTTATTTGAGACATATCAGCCGCTTCTAGGCCTTCACGGTCATATCCACGAGTCTGCTGGAGTTGAGTACATCGGTCGAACCTTATGCCTGAACCCTGGGTCCGCCTATATACAAGGCATGCTGAACGCATTTGTGATAGACTTGCCGAAGAAACATGGCGATAAGGTGGAGGTGCTGAACGTATCAGCATAGGTGACCGGGGCCATGGAAGAACATGCTTAGACATAGTCAAAAACAGCACCGGAATGCTAGTCCCCGAACAGCCGTACTTGATCCGACTGACATTCGCAAGGTCATCTATACTCTAGATGCATATCGAGCTCATCTCTTCTATGATATCGGTTGGATCGACGCTAAAGTTGATCAAAGAACGTTAGGCCGCAACTTTGCAGCTAACTGGAAGGAGTTACGCAGAATCATGATAAAAATGGCTCACGTCCCAGCCTCTCTTCCCGGTGTACCGCGTTTGGTTAGGTTGCAATCATACTCCGAGGCGCTCTGGCAGATCGCAGCACCACTCATCTTCATCGTGCTTTTCGCGAGCCTTCTTGCCCCTCAGCTGCCCTTCATCAGTAGCGTCGCACCTTACATAATGATCGCTGGATTAGGAGCATTACTAGTCGGCCTCCTAGCCCGTTTTATATTAGGCAGACAGATCGGAAAACTAATTGACGACCATTTTGCAAAAAACCCTGAACTTCACAAACTTAAAGCTCAAGAACTTCGGAAAGCGGTTCAGCTCCTCATCGAGGAGTTGCGTCGATTTATTCGTGAAACTGGCGATCAGCCGAAGAAGCATTTGATCGGTGTCGGTTTTCTCGACTATGAGCATATCGAAGTTGCCAAGAAGCCTCGGCCTTGGAGACGATACTATCTTGTTACTGTGGCTGTGTAGTCGCTCTGGCGCTTAAGCCCGGGCTTGACCTGAACCATATTGATAGGGTCAGCTATTTCCAATCGAGAGACATACCGAGACTGGTCGTGGGCACAGTACGAACCTGAAAGCGTTTCCTCTGAAACCACAGAGACGTAGAAACTCTTTTAAAGAATTCAAACAGAATCAAAGGTGATTCTATTCAATCCAGATGGAAGAATAGAATCGATAAATAAAAAGGCAAGGAAATTTCAATGGCGCAAGATGTTTCGGGAGCTCTGTTTCTGAGACCGACTTCAGGGTTGACAAAGTACTTCGGCACGTGGACCTCTCTTTTCGCTATTATAGGTGCTAGTGTAGGTACGTGGCAGTGGCTTTTCGTAGGCGTTCTTCAAGACATGTATCCAGGAATAAACGCGGGGGTGACTTGGGGGATAGGGTTGTTGTTCATGTTGATCTACAGTGTGATGATGACTTTGCTATCGATGGCTATGCCGCGATCCGCTGGCATCTATCAAATCTCAGCCAGAGGTTTAAATCCAGTTGCAGGGATACTCGCTGTTTGGCGTGGCATAATTGCGAACCCAATCATTAAGATGAGTGAGTTTTATCTGTTCCTCGTCTTTCTCGGAGCGGCTTTTGCCCATTGGGGAGCTGTGACAAAGAATACTACTTTGACATCATGGGGGGTCAGCTTTTCAGCTCAGAGCCCTATGGTACTTGTTTCCGTTTCCATAGTGCTCATGGTGATATTCTCATTCGTTGCTTACTTAGGTCCTCTTTTCAAGGTCGAGCCAGGTGTCCAGATGCTGGGAGGATTGTTCTCAACAATCGGCTGGATTATGGCGATCTTCGTACTTTTGACTACGCCTGGTTCAGCAGTTCCAGGTCGTTGGGATGCCGTATGGGGAGCCGGTGCTTATGAAGAGGTTCGAACTGTGGCAGCCGCAGCTGGATACGCTGCGCCAGCGTTCAACGTACAGACCACCCTTCTTGCTACGGTGTGGCCTATCGGTTTGGTGTGGCCGTATCTCATCCTTCTGTATGGCGGTGAGGTATCAGACCCTGCCAAGAACTTGGTGATTACGCAAGTGGGCGGCGGGTTGATATTGACTATAATGTTGGCAGCCGCGGCGGGTCTCTTCCAAGGTGTCTTTGGGACATTCTCTAGCGAGTATGCAGTAGCGGCGGCTACGGGAAATCTCACAAAGACGGGTTTCTTCCAAGGAGGGTTGGGAACTTTCACAGCGGTGCTTGCGGCGAATCCGGTGATTTCCGGTTGGATTCTGCTTTCGCCCGCTGTAATCGGCCTTACAGCAACTCCGATAAACATGGCTTGGGTGACGAGAGGGTTCTTCCAAGCCTCTTTGGATAGGATGATGCCGTCTTTCTTCGCGAAGCTGTCTCGGTTCCACACTCCGACCTACTCGATACTTTATTATCTTATATTCGGTGCACCATTCGCATTTGCTTATGCTGCAGGGTACGGCGGATTTCTGGCCGTAATTACCTCTCTTGTAGGGCTTTGGGGAATCGAAATGATCTTCCAGTCGATGGCGGCTCTTCAACTTCCATTCTTGAGACGACCATTATACGAGGGCAGTGTACGGAAGCAACCTGAGATCGGCGGAGTAGCTTTGGTTTCCATTCTCGGAATCATTATACTGCCTACATCACTCTTCGTGATGATAGGATTCTTCCAAGGCGCAGCGTTTCTGTCTCTAATCTCTATGTGCATCCAATATGGCTTCTCTGCGTTATGGTTCGTGGCCTTCAGTCAGCATCTCAGAAACAAGGGCATAGATGTCGGCGGAATCTACGAGTCGTTACCGCCCGAGTGAACTCCTAATTTCCCCCCTCTTTTTTGAGCTGGAGCCGTAGATATTCTATTTCTTCTTAGATATGATAATGGTGCAGAAGTCTCCTTTTTTGTTGAGGCCTGTCTCCCCAGTCTGAGGCGGAGTCATAGCTGTCAAGCTTTGGTTGAAACCTTCTACAAATCCGTTATCGAAGGGCTCCAAGATTGGGCATAGAAAATCGAGATAGTCGTCAGCGAAACCTTTCTCTTTGAAATTCGATAGTAATGATGGTATCGGGCATGATCGCCAGTGAATAACGACGCGATTTCCGGTTTCCTTAACTATCTCTGGGTTGAAGAGTTTCGTTGCAGTCGACTGTCCAAATAGATCTGCTATAGCCGCGAGACTGTTCCTAGCTAGTGCTCTTGCCGTGTTTCTACCGGCAACCTTCCCTGCTTCATAGTTGGCATTCCTAATGATCTCGAGCACGTCGTCGCCATATCTTTCCTGGAGCGGTTTTGTCAGAAGCCCTACAATTAGTCCTCTCGTGGCGATCTCTCCAGAAACAAGTTTTTTGCACATTTCAAGTGAAACTTTCTCTTCAGACAAGCTGACAACCTCAATAACTTCGTAAAGGCGTTTGCCATATATGAGTTGTCAGACGCCATGACCCTAGAAAACGATCTGAACCTTGATTGATTTCGTTTTCTCCTTATCTATCGCTGTTTCATAAGCCTCGGAGACTCTTTCCAGCGAATACCTATGTGTGATCAATGGCCCAGCCACAATTTTTCCTTTCGCCAGTAACTCTAAGGAGATGGCGAACTCTTTCATGTGAGTCAAATATCCGTATCCCCAAGCTCCACACAAGGTTAACTCCTTGGTCAATATTCCAAGCAGATCAATCGACATTGGCTTGACGAAGATACCTGTTGTCACTATTGTGCCTCTCCTTCTAGCCATATCAATTCCGTTGGCAATCGTTGATGAGTCTCCTCCAGCCGCTTCGATTATCTTGTCAACCCCTCTGCCACCTGTAGCTTCCATAATCTTCTCGACGACATTCTCCTTTCGGGCGTCGACAACCGTCGCTGCTCCCAGCCTATTCGCAACCTCCAGCTGAAAGCTATGCGTTCCAACAACCAAGACGTCTCTCGCTCCAGCCAGTATCGCAGTCTGCAGTGCGAAGAGCCCGATCGTTCCGGCTCCTAAAATGGCAACCGTATCTTCACGGCTCACTCCAGCTTTATTCACTGCATGTACTGCGACGGAGATGCAATCTAGAGTTGCGGCTTCCTCGAATGAAACGTTTTCAGGCAGCCTAAAGCATTTTTCAGCTGGAATGGCGCAGTATTCAGCGAGCCCTCCCAAGTAGTAGAATCCAATCAACTTGAAATTGGCGCACAGATTATACCAGCCTACTTTACACCAGTGACATATTCCACATCCGACCTGAGGTTCAACCGCGACTCTTTCACCTACCTCAAGGTCCACGACCTCTGATCCAAGTTCAACGATCTCCCCAGAAAGCTCATGGCCGGGAACGTACTTTCCTTCTCCTAACTCAGATTCGATCTTGAACGGCGTCTCCTCCTTGTACAAGTGAAGGTCGCTCCCGCATATTCCTGAAGCACGTACCTTCAACAAGACCCAACTTGGTTGGATCCTTGGCACATCTATCTTCTCGATTTTGATATCCCTTGGACCATAGAAGACTGCAGCCTTCATTTCTTTCACATGTAGGCCTCCATGTAAGGATGAATGAGCGTGTCTCACTGTGGATTATAGATAAAAGCTTTTAAGCTCTCACGAGACCGAACCCTGACCTCGCTTGTCCGTCTTCCCTTACAGGCTCAATGAGACGAGTGGACAACATTGTATTGTTGTTTGCAGCCTTATGCTGTCGAAGGCAAAGCTTAAGTATGATATGAATAATCTGTCATATGAGGATTGCGTCAAATGAAGCGTGGACTAAGCGAGACCTGCAGCCTCTTCTTTTCAACGCTCTCGAATCCGACGCGCTTAGCGATAGTGGAGCTTCTGAGAAAAGGACCTAGAAACGTCACAGAGATCTCTAGAGCTCTAAGGCAAGATCAAACCATGATCTCTCACAATCTTCGGCCGCTCGTAAGGTGCGGCTTCGTATTCGTCGAGAGGAGGTGGAAGGAGAGGGTCTACTCTCTCAACCGCGAGACGATGGAGAACCTCTTCAACTTGATCGCAAGCCACGCTGAGAAGTATTGTCCAAGAAAGATGAGATGTCTAGAGGGAAAGTGATTGGTTAAGAGAAGCATAGTAAAGATCGACGAGGAGCTCTGCAATGGATGTGGAAAATGCGTCGTTCCATGCGTCGAAGGTGCGATCACCATAGTAAATGGGAAGGCGAGGGTCTTGAAGGAGGAGTTCTGCGACGGACTTGGATTCTGCGTCGGGATATGTCCCACTGGCGCGCTCTCTATCGAGGAGAGGGAAACGATCGCGTTCGATAAAGAATCCGCAGAAAAGAGCGCTAAACTCGAGAAGATTGTGGCTCAATGCTTCAAGTGCGGAACCACAGAGAAGGATAGCGTTCTATTCCCGGTCAGAGTTAAGGGGAGGAGCGAATGGGTTTGCGCGAGATGCATACCGCTTCTAATCCACGGCTGAGAGGAGGAGTGGGATAAGATGAGTGGGATTGTGACTTGCCCGGGAATAAACAAGTTTGTTAGACCAACGCCTGAGTATCTCAAGTGTCCGAAATGTAGAGCTGAGGT